>Ga0315336_1000114_pt1 | contig 374180 bp, 329 predicted proteins | sample ASW5metaG_FD_204512 | JGI IMG/M metagenome (GOLD analysis project Ga0315336, IMG submission 204512) | Ammonia-oxidizing marine archaeal communities from Monterey Bay, California, United States - ASW #5 | ecosystem: Environmental > Aquatic > Marine > Intertidal zone | place: USA: California... | reverse complement strand
GCAACGAAGACCCAAGACCCTTCAAGTGGGTCCGCACCGCCGACGAAATCCTTGATGCCGTTAAACGCTTCTGCCTGAAAACAATGCCAATTGATAATCAAGCGAACTTCTGATTCAGGACACTAGAACGTATCCGCCGCGGCGACCGGATATTCGACGAAGCTCACGAGCTGGCCTGGCAGGCACGCGACGAAATGAACAATGCATTTCGCAATACGGATTTACACGTTCTGCAAATCGCCAAGGCGAAGCTGTTGAAAGCGATTGAATTGAATGAACGATGTTTTGAAGCCTATCGTAGTCTCTGCATGTGCAACTGGATGGAACATGTCCGACAACTTACCGACGATCCAGCAGGGACGCTGGCACAATTGGATAAGACTGCCCGAACCTTCGTTATGCTGGCGCCAAATTCGCATGCAGCTCATTATTGCCAAGGTATCTCGAACCTCCAGGCAGCGCGATTTGAAGCAGCGGCAAGGAATCTCCGGCACAGCATCGAAATCAACTCCAACGACGCATTTGTGTTGGCTACGCTTGCGCTTGTTGAAGTGGGTTTGGATAATGTCGAAGAGGCTAAAGTTGTCGCGGCAAAAGCCATTCGCCTCAATCCCAAAGACACAGGCACAGGCAATGCTTACCTCGCGATGGCCATAGCTGCCTTCCTAGAAAAGGATCCTGACTTCCGCGATTGGTGCGAACAAGCGATCATTGCGCAACCTCGCGCGCCAATGCGCCGCACACTGATGATCGCTCACGCTGCCGCAATTGGAGATCAGACGTTGTTGCAAGAACACCTGAGAAGCGCAAATGAGTTTTCACCTCGCTATATCCCCAACCTGCTTGGTGGCGGGCCTGTGTTACAGGGCATGCCCAGAATTCGGGACGAATTAATAATGGCGTTGCGCGCGGCAGGATTTGGTCAAGCATAACTTAAACTGATTTTAGACCAGCCACCATAGGGCCAGCTGGCTTGGACGATCATTGCCGTTTCGGGTCATCCGCCGTCGTACTCCGTCCAGCCACGCACGGCGGTTCACCCTCTGATTTCTGCCGGTTCTGGCCGTCGATTGCGCATCCGGCAGTTCCTAGGGGTATCGCCGACAGTCAGCCGATCGGCCTAAATCGACGCGAAGTGCCAATAACCGCCATACAAGAGTTTGCGATTCGAAAATTGATCGCGTAGGCTTTTTGTGTCCGTCGTCATATGAACTGGGACACTTGGTCGTACGCTTGGGCACAGGATTTCACGCGCCACAAACGCCCGCTGCCGCCGATTCCGGCATTGCGCGACCGTCAATAAATCGGGACCAATGAACGGATCAAGTTGGCCGAAGATCGCCCGAGAATGCATCTGCCACCGGTCGGCTAATCGCGCTCGTCACGCATGGCCGATGGATCCTTAACCGGCGCCGGTACGCTCTAGTCAATCACCCTTGGCAGGAACGCTACCCGCATGCGCCGGACGCTCGGCCGACGTCACCGCTGTGAGCACCAGCGGTGTCACATAGGCAACTTTCGCACTCGTGCAAACAAAATCTCGTCTGCTGACAGATTTTGGGTCCAATTGATTTGTTGATTTGTCGTCATTCATACCCGCAATTCCCTATTAGACTACTTGAACAACGTTTTGTCCGATTTCAATTACAGGTCATGCAATCGGTGCCCGCTACGCTACCACACGGCAAACCATAGGAGAAGTTATTCGTTTATGGCAACCAGACCTGCTTGATCACGGAACAAACCGCCGATATTTGGCCTATCGCAGCCGTGGGCTGTCGCTTATCCAACCGTTAGATCATGAAAACAGCCGGCTATCACGTAACGATGTCCGGACAAGACCGGCGAAACGGCATGCATTTGATTGGATCTGAAGGCGACGACCTTTCCCTGCTCAGGCTCCACTATGAAGCCTTGATCGTCGCCGCCGGGAACGTTCATCAGCCCATAAATCGCTAATTCGCCGCCTTCGTAGGGCACATCGTGATCGCCTGGCGTATTGAGAAAAACCAGCACCGAAATAAAGCGTCGGTGCTTGTTGGTCACCCGGCCACCTTTGAATTTCACCGAGTCGGAATGCAGCGCAAAATGGTCGCCGGCTTCATATAGCAGGCACTGCTGCTCGCCCAACGGGCCAAGTGCCACGCCGAAATAGTGTTCGAGATTCTGGCGTATCGGCTCTATCTGAGCGTTGAACCGGTCTTTCTCTTCACTTTCCAGATCGACTTCGCGGACCCGGCGGACGCTGTCGTCTTGAACAGATTGACCACCCCTATTGACGGTCCCCGGCCGACCCTTTTTTCGGGCCGCGTGCTGCCACCAGGCCCTGCATTCCGCCGGCGTCAACAGACCGCGATGGGTAAAGACGCCTAGCTGATTAAGGAACACGTCGGGAAGCATGGTGACAGGTACGCGGGTTGTTTCAATGGTGTAGCGTTTGTTGCTGATCATACCCTATCAGCGCAAGTCTTTAAAGCCGGGGCAAATCGCCAGACCAACTGCACTGCGGCCTATCCATATTTTCACGCTTGTTGACCAATCAAAGGCGCCTGAATTGCAAGTTCGACTTCTGCGAGGGGTCAACAGCCGTTATTATGTTTTTCATATTAAATCGTCTGTTTTCGGGTGTAGTTCTGCCGTCGCATAGGTGGTCGCGGCGCATCGGAATTGGTGGTCGGATTAAATCGGAATCACTGGCCGCTTTGCGTCGGAATGCGCACCCAATGGGTCAATTGGGCCGAATGGGACGGTTTTGGTGACGCTTGATTGTTGATTTATCGAGCCTGCGCCCATCGAATGAGGTAGCCTCGCCGGGCAACCAGACGAAGTGCAGCGTCCGCCGACATGCGCTGTTTTGCGCTGCGGTTGTCCGCCAGATGCTTCCGTCACGCTTCCACAAAATAGTAAACGGCCTAGCCGATATTGGCTAAGCCGTTGATCTAGTTGGTTGCGGGGGTAGGATTTGAACCTACGACCTTCAGGTTATGAGCCTGATGATCTATGGCACAGCTCCAACCCACGCGGAAGATTGGTTGGTCTGGCAAAATTCGTCCCTGCCAACCGCAGCTAGAGTCCGGCAACGCAGCCAAAGATTTGTAATTGCGCCTAACGATTGACTCAGTACAGACGATTTTCAAATTTACGCTATGGGATCGCCCCCGCGGACCATCACCGTATTTTTCATTGATAGTTACCCCACATGTTACCCCGTTAACTCAAAGATAGCACTATAGCAACTACTCCAGTGCGTAAACGACTGATACCTATAGAAAAAATGGTGGAGCCAGGCGGAATCGAACCGCCGACCTCTTGAATGCCATTCAAGCGCTCTCCCAACTGAGCTATGGCCCCCAAATCTCTGGCGCCCTGCGGGCAACGGAATTTATGGTCTGACACCGTTCGGTGCAAGATCAAATTCTCAGTTGCCGGCGAATCGGCGCAATCCTGGCGCGACCGCAGCCGTCAAGTGTCGGCCGTCTTGGATTTTTCATCGACCACGGCTTCCTCGACAACGTCTTCGTCATCGTCGTCAGCCTCGATGACAACGGCATCGGCGTCGTCACCCTCGAGCGACGCGTCGTCGTCGCCATCGTCGTCGTCGCTGTCGTCCGTATCCGCTTCGACCTTTTCGACGACTTTCGGTGCGACTACCTTTTTTTCTTCCGGCACGCTGGTGCGGCGCGAGCGCAGCAGCACTTCCGGCTGCACCTCGGCGTCACATTTCGGGCAGATCAAGGTTTTCTTGTGAAAGTCGTAGAACTTGGCGCCGCAAGACGTACAACGGTGCTTTGAACCCCATTCGGGCTTCGCCATGCGCCCGTCTCCTTTTTAATCCGTCGCCGCCGAGTTGAAATCGGCGCATCCCAATGCCGCGACCCAAGGTTGTAATTGATACTGGATGCAGTGTTTTCGTTCTCTATATCGATCGAGCCTATCCATCAGGAATTAGTCGTCTTACCAACAATTGGCTCGGGCGGCGCGATTGTGGTAATGAGACCGCCGCTGTCAACAGAAGAATGACAATTCGCGCAAATAAAATTGCCGGCCGCTGTCGGCCGGCAAGAGCTTCAGCCAGGGGACCGTCTTGACCGACACCGACATCATCGATCTCCGGCCCTTGATTAGCCTGCCAATGGGTGCCGGGCTGCAGGGCGACACGACCGTGCCGGGCGACAAATCGATCTCGCACAGGGCGCTCATTCTTGGCGCCATGGCGGTCGGCCGGAGCCGGATTGACGGGCTGTTGGAAGGCGAAGATGTGATGGCGACGGCGCGCGCGTTGCAGGCGATGGGCGTCCCTATCAGGCAAACAGGCGACGGCAGATGGCAAGTCGATGGCGTCGGCGTCGGCGGCATGGCAGAGCCAACTTCTGTCATCGATGCCGGCAATTCGGGAACCGGCGCCCGGCTGCTCATCGGCCTCGCCGCCGGCCACGCTTTTACCACGTTTTTCACCGGCGACGCCTCGTTGCGGTCGCGTCCCATGGCCCGAGTGATGACGCCGCTGGCGAAAATGGGAGCGCACTTCACGGCCCGATCCGACGGCCGTTTGCCGTTCGCGGTTACCGGCGCGGAACAGCCGGCGCCGATTTGTTACCGCTCGCCCGTGGCTTCGGCGCAAATCAAGTCGGCGGTTTTGCTGATGGCCTTGAATACGCCGGGGCGGACAACAATAGTCGAGCCGCGCGAAAGCCGCGATCACACCGAAATCATGCTGCGCCACCTGGGTGCGATGGTGACGACGGACACCACCGAAGACGGCGAAAACGCGGTGTCGCTGACCGGTCAGTGCGAGCTCAGGGCGGCCGACTTCGTAATCCCCGGCGATCCGTCATCGGCGGCGTTTCCCTTGGTCGCCGCGGCAATCTTGCCGGGATCGGAGGTAACGATCAGAAATGTCGGCATCAACCCGTTGCGTGCGGGTCTGCTGACTTGCCTGCAGGAAATGGGCGCGGCCATCGACATTCGCCAGCGCGCGCCGATCGGCGGCGAGCCGGCCGCCGACATTGTCGTCCGCGGCGGCTGCTTGACCGGCATCGTCGTGCCGCCGGAACGGGCGCCCAGCATGATCGACGAATACCCGATCCTCTGCGTGGCGGCAGCCCTTGCCCAAGGCCGAACGGAAATGCGCGGGCTGTCCGAGCTTCGGGTTAAGGAAACCGACCGCATCAAAGCTATGGTGGCAGGCTTGGCGGCTTGTGGTGTTGCAGTCGAGGAGTTGCCGGACGGCTTGATCGTCACCGGGGCTAAGAAACCCAAAGGCGGCGCCACCGTGGCCAGCCACATGGACCACCGCATCGCCATGTCGTTCCTGGTCCTTGGCCTGGCGGCCGAGGCGCCGATCACGATCGACGGCGGCGCCATTATCGACACCAGTTTTCCCGGTTTCGTGGCGCTCATGACCGCCCTTGGTGCAACCATCGAGGAGGTCGCGGCGTGATTATCGCCGTCGACGGGCCGTCCGCCGCCGGCAAAGGCACGCTGGCCCGCCAATTGGCCGTAGCATTCGGTTATGCCTATTTGGATACCGGCACGCTCTACCGGGCAACGGCGTTGCGTGTCATCCTCCAAGGCGGCGACTACCGGGACCCGGAACAAGCGGCAGCGGCGGCGCAGGCAATCACCGCCGATGACCTCGAAGACGCGAGGCTGCGCGATGAAGCGGTCGGAGAAGGCGCATCCGCGGTCGCGGCTATGCCCGACGTGCGCCAGGCATTGCTGTCCTATCAACGGCGGTTTGCCCAAGATCCGCCGGGCGGCGCCGCCGGCGCGGTCCTGGACGGCCGTGACATCGGTACGGTCATATGCCCGGAGGCGGACGTAAAACTGTTTGTGACCGCATCGGCGGAAGTGCGGGCGCAGCGCCGCTTTGATGAGCTCGCCAGCCGCGCCGAAGCCATTGATATCGCAGACGTTCGCGCCGATTTGGCGCGCCGGGACCGGCGCGACAGCCAACGCGGGACGGCGCCGTTGAAACCGGCCGAAGACGCACACTTGCTTGATACGACGAATTTGGATATAGAAGCGGCCTTCCGAGCCGCTAAGCGGATCGTAGCGAAAGGCGAATGATCGCCGCGGGCCAGCCTGCCGCGGGATCATCGACAGCGACGATCAAATCCACATAACGCTTAGCCGGCCGGTAGAGCCCGGCGCGCGCCTTTTAGGGTACGCGCCGAGGCCGCGTTGAAAGGAGAACGACATCCGATGACGGAAACGACAACCCTGGCGGCGGAGGCGCCACCGGCGATAGATGATTTTGCCCAACTGCTTGAGGAGACGTACGGCACCGAACCTGATCTGGAAGGCTCGGTTGTCAAAGGCCAAGTGGTTGCCATCGACAACGACACCGTCGTGATCGATGTGGGCCTGAAGTCGGAAGGCCGCGTGCCGTTGAAGGAATTCGCCTCGCCCGGACAGCCCGCCGACCTCACGGTGGGCGACGAAGTCGAGGTGTTTTTGGAGCGCATCGAAAATGCTCGGCACGAAGCCGTACTGAGCCGGGACAAGGCGCGGCGCGAAGAAGCCTGGGCCTTACTCGAGAAGGCCTTCGACAAGAGCGAGCGGGTTGACGGGCTCATATTCGGCCGGGTCAAAGGCGGTTTCACCGTCGATCTGAGCGGCGCCGTGGCGTTCTTGCCCGGCAGTCAGGTCGATATCCGGCCGGTCCGCGACGTATCGCCGCTGATGGGTACTCCGCAGCCGTTCCAAATCCTCAAGATGGACCGGCGCCGCGGCAACATCGTGGTCTCGCGTCGTGCCGTACTCGAAGAGACCCGCGCCGAACAACGCTCGGAATTGGTCGCCAATCTGCATGAAGGCCAAATCCTCGAAGGCGTGGTCAAGAATATCACCGATTACGGCGCTTTCGTCGATCTCGGCGGCATCGACGGCCTGTTGCATGTCACAGACATTTCCTGGCGCCGCATCAACCACCCGACCGAGACTCTGTCGATCGGCCAAACGGTCAAAATTCAGGTCATCAAAGTAAACCAGGAAACCCAACGCATCAGCCTTGGCATGAAGCAGCTTGAGGCCGATCCGTGGGACGGCGTCGAGTTGAAGTACCCGAACGGTACGCGCTTCGAAGGCCGGGTCACCAACATCACCGATTACGGCGCGTTCGTCGAGCTGGAGCCCGGCGTCGAGGGCTTGGTCCATGTATCGGAAATGAGTTGGACCAAGAAGAACGTGCATCCCGGCAAGATCGTCTCGACCAGCCAACAGGTCGAAGTCATGGTCCTGGAAGTCGACCCGCAAAAGCGCCGCATCAGCCTCGGGCTGAAGCAGACCAGAAGCAACCCTTGGGACGATTTCGCGGAAACGCATCCGAAAGGCAGCGAAGTCGAGGGCGAGGTCAAGAACATCACCGAGTTCGGCATGTTCGTCGGCCTGGACGGCGAAGTCGACGGCATGGTGCATATGTCGGACTTGGAGTGGGAACGCTCCGGTGACGACGCCATGAAGGACTTCAAGAAAGGCGATCTGGTCAAGGCCATCGTGCTGGACGTCGACCCGGAGAAGGAGCGTATCAGTCTTGGCATCAAGCAACTGAGTTCGGATCCGTTTGCGTCGGCACGTGAACTTAAGCGCGGCGACACTGTTACCTGCACCGTCGCTTCGGTGTTCGAAGCCGGACTAGAAGTGACTCTATCGACCGGTCTCGGCGGTTTCATCCGCAAGACCGAAATATCGCGCGACCGCAGCGAACAGCGGCCTGATCGGTTTGCCGTCGGTGACAAGATCGATGCCAACATCATCGCCATCGACAACAAGAACCGGCGCGTCAACCTGTCCATCAAGTCGCTTGAATTCGCCGAGGAGAAGGAAGCCGTGGCAACCTACGGCTCGACCGTTTCCGGCGCCAGCCTTGGCGACATTCTCGGTGCGGCGTTGAAGGAACGCGCCGAAAAAGGCCAAGCGGACGATGCCGGCAACGACGTCAGTGATGACGCCGGCGAAGACAATACCGAAGACGAAGTCAAGGACAGCTAGACCGGGTCAAATCACGGACTTGCCCCGCTGCTTGAAACGTCAATTTCGACCGGCGCCACGACCAGGCGCCGGTCGTTTTGATTCGGGGCATCGCAGAAAGACGTTTTAAGAAAACGACTTAACGCGGCCTTCGTGCTTGACGCTCGGGATGGCCTTTGGCACCCTGAAGCGAATCCAAAGAACAGGGGCCGGCGCAATTGGCTCCGGCAAACAGGGCGGATGCCATGATCAAGTCGGAACTCATCCTAAAACTCGCCGAACGCAACCCGCATCTCTATCAACGCGACGTGGAACGCATCGTATCGACGATATTCGAGGAAATTTCGGCCGCCTTGTCCCGCGGCGATCGCGTCGAATTGCGCGGATTCGGCGCTTTTTCGGTGAAACGGCGGCCGGCGCGAATTGGCCGCAATCCACGCACCGGCGACACCGTTCACGTGTCCGAGAAATGCGTTCCGTTTTTTAAGACCGGCAAGGAATTGCGCGAACGCCTGAATCACGATATGCCAGCGGGATCGAAATAACATCGAGCGGCGCGGCTGACGGCGAGGTCGCCGCGGCGTAAGCACTTGGACACCCGGCGATGAAAATCATCACAGGCATCTTCACGCTGTTGCTGGCGCTGATCGCGGCAGCCATAGCCATAGCCAATCGAGATTCGGTGGCGTTTCGTTTGGATCCGCTGCCCTATCAGATCGATTTGCCGCTGTTCGTCATTGTGTTCGCCGCCTTATTTGTTGGAATTTTGATTGGCGCGCTGGCCATGTGGCTGCGCGACGGCAAAGTGCGAAAACGGGTGCGCGAAGAGCGTCGGGCATCGACCCGATTGCGCAACGAGTTGAAGGTCATCGACCCGAAGGCCGTCAGCAATTCGGCGACGTAAGCGATTGCTGACAACGGCGCCAGGTCTGCTATAACGCCCCATTATGAGCCATAGACCGACCAACCCGATCTTTTGCGCAGTGGACACCGCCGACCTTGACCATGCCGGCCGGATCGCCCGGGCGGTATCCGGCGCCGTCGGCGGCCTTAAGCTTGGCAAGGAATTCATGACCGCCAACGGCCCGGCCGGCGCGGCAGCCGTCGTCGGCGACGGCGTGCCTTTGTTCCTTGACCTTAAGTTCCACGATATTCCCCATACCGTTGCCGGCGCCGTGCGGGCCGCGGCCGAGGTCTTGCGGCCTTTCATGTTGACCGTCCATAGCGCCGGCGGGCCGGCGATGGTGCGGGCGGCGGCGGCCGCCGCCGCCGGGTTCGGCGTTGACCGGCCCCTAATTCTGGGGGTCACACTGTTGACCAGCCTCGACGACGATGACTTGGGCCGCATCGGCATCGCCGGATCGTCCGACGACTATGTCCGGCGCATGGCGACGTTGACCCGGGATTGCGGCGGCGACGGGGTAATTTGCAGTCCGAAGGAAATCCACGACTTGCGGCAGCACTTTGGCGGCGACTTCAAGCTGGTGGTCCCGGGCATCCGCTTGGCCGGCGCGGGTTCGGACGACCAAAAGCGGGTCATGACGCCGGCCGACGCGCTGGCCGCCGGCGCCGATTATTTGGTCATCGGCCGGGCCATCACCGCGGCCGCGGCGCCGGCCGAGGTGGCCGCCGCCATCGCCGCCGATCTGGACGCCGTCGCGTGACGGTGCGGGCGAAAATCTGCGGGCTTTCGACCGCGGAGACCGTCACGGCGGCCATCGGCGCAGGCGCCTCGGCGATCGGCTTCGCGTTCTATGAACCGTCGCCGCGCTATGTCACACCGGCCAGGGCCGCGGCGCTTGTCCCAACCGCGGAACATGTCGACGTTGTTGGGTTGTTCGTTGATCCCGACGACGCGCTGATCGATGCGGTGTTGGAGCATTTGCCCCTCGACCTACTGCAATTGCATGGCGCCGAAACGCCGGCGCGCGTAGCGGAAATCCGCTTGCGCTTCGGGCGACCGGTCATGAAAGCCGTCAAAGTCGCCGAGCCTGACGACCTCGGCGCCGTCGAGACGTACGATGACGTCGCCGATTGGTTGCTGTTCGACGCGAAAGCCCCTAAAAACATGGTCGACGCACTGCCTGGCGGCAATGGCGTTCCTTTCGACTGGGCCTTGTTTCACGGCCGCACTTGGCAGGCCAACTGGATGCTGTCGGGCGGACTGACGGCGGAAAATTTGGCCGCGGCCGTGGCCGCGACCGGCGCCGGGTGGGTCGATGTGTCGTCCGGCGTCGAGACCGCGCCCGGAAAGAAAAGCGTGGCGCGCATCGACGCGTTCATGCAGCAAGTCAACAGGCTTTGAGGCAAACGACGGATGACGGCTCAGACACCCAACTCTTACCGGACCGGCCCCGACGAACACGGGCACTTCGGCATTTTCGGCGGCCGCTATGTCGCCGAGACATTGATGCCGGTCATTCTCGAACTGGAAGCGGCCTATGAGAAAGCCAAAGCCGAACCGGCGTTCCAGGCCGAGTTAGATGGCTTCCTGCGCGACTATGTCGGCCGCCCCAGCCCGCTCTATTTCGCCGAACGGCTGACCAAGTATTTCGGCGGCGCCAAGATCTACTTCAAGCGCGACGAGCTCAATCATACCGGCGCGCACAAGATCAACAATTGCATGGGTCAGATCCTGCTGGCGCTGCGCATGGGCAAGAAGCGCATCATCGCGGAAACCGGTGCCGGCCAGCACGGCGTCGCCACCGCGACCGTGGCCGCGCGGTTCGGCCTGGAATGCATTGTCTATATGGGCGCCGTCGATATCGAACGGCAAAAGCCCAACGTGTTCCGCATGCAGCTGCTCGGCGCCAAGGTGGTTCCGGTGACCTCCGGATCGAGCACGCTGAAGGATGCCATGAACGAGGCGCTGCGCGATTGGGTGACCAACGTCGCCGACACCTTCTACATCATCGGCACGGTCGCCGGGCCACATCCCTACCCGTCACTGGTGCGCGATTTCCAGTCGGTCATCGGCAACGAGACACGCCAGCAAATGCAAGAGCGCGAAGGCCGGCTGCCCGACAGTCTGGTTGCCTGCATCGGCGGCGGATCAAACGCCATGGGCTTGTTTCATCCCTTCCTCGACGATGACACGGTCGACATATTCGGTGTCGAAGCGGCCGGGCACGGCATCGAAAGTGGCGAGCATGCGGCCTCGCTGACCGCCGGAACGCCTGGTGTGTTGCATGGCAACCGCACTTATCTGCTGCAGGACGATGACGGGCAGATCATCGAAGCGCATTCGATTTCGGCCGGCCTCGATTATCCCGGCATCGGCCCGGAGCATGCCTGGCTGCATGAATCCGGCCGCGTCAATTACGTTTCCGTGACCGACGTCGAGGCGCTTAAAGCTTTCACGCTGTGTTGCCGGCAGGAGGGCATCATCCCGGCCTTGGAACCGGCGCATGCGCTGGCGCAAGTGGCGCGCATGGCACCGGACTTGCCGCAGGAGCATCTGCTGGTGATGAATATGTGTGGCCGCGGCGACAAGGACGTATTCACCGTCGCCGGCGCGTTGGGGGAAGAGATTTGAGCGCCGGGCGCATCGATCGGCGCTTCGCCGCCTTGCGCCAAGAAGGCCGCGCCGGCCTGATTACCTTCGTCAGCGCCGGCGATCCGGACTTCGAGGCTTCGTGCGCCTTGGTCCGGCAACTGCCGGCGGCAGGTGCCGACCTGATCGAACTGGGCATGCCGTTCACCGACCCGATGGCCGACGGGCCTTCCGTTCAGGCCTCCGGCCTGCGCGCCCTGCGGGCCGGCGCCAACATGAAGCAAACCTTGGCGATCGTAGCCGACTTTCGCCACGACGATGGCGAAACGCCGATCGTGCTGATGGGCTACTACAACCCGATCCACGCGTTCGGCGTCGACGCCTTTCTCGACGCCGCGATCGCGGCCGGCGTCGACGGACTGATCATCGTCGACTTGCCATCCGAGGAAGACGACGAACTGTGCTTGCCGGCGATCCAAGCAGGGCTGAACTTCATCCGGCTGGCGACACCGACCACGGACGACGCGCGCCTGCCGACGGTACTGCGGAATACATCGGGTTTCGTTTATTACGTGTCGATCACCGGCACTACCGGCGCCGCGGCGATCGAAATCGATACGGTCGCCGAAGCCGTGGCCCGGCTGCGCCGCCACACCGATCTGCCGATCGGCGTCGGCTTCGGCATCAAGACGCCGGAACAAGCAGCCGCCGTGGCCCGGGTGGCGGACGCCGCGGTGGTCGGCTCTGCCCTGGTCGATCGCATCGCCGCCGCGGCCGACAAAGATACCGGCGTCGCCGACGCCATCGCTTTTGTTCGGGAATTGGCGGAGGGTATACGCGGTGCCAGATAAGCCATCGGAATCACCATCCGGCCAGGCCATGAATTGGTTGACCAACACGGTTCTGCCGAAGATCAACGTGTTCGGGCTCAAGAAGGACACGCCGGACAATCTTTGGGAGAAATGTCCGGCCTGCAGCCAGATGGTGTTTCATCGTGAGCTGGAAGACGCGCAGCGTGTTTGCACCCATTGCCAGTATCATATGCGCATCGGGCCGGAGAGGCGGTTCAAGGATCTGTTCGACGAAGGTGCCTACGAACTCGTCGATACGCCCGACGGCGCTGTGGACCCACTCAAGTTCCGCGACACAAAACGCTATACGGATCGACTAAAGGAAAGCCGGAGCAAAACCGGCGACAAAGAGGCAGTCAATGTCGCACTTGGCACTATGGGCGGCGTCCGGACGGTGATCGCGGCACAGAACTTTCAGTTCGCCGGCGGTTCCATGGGCACCGGCGCCGGCGAAGCCTTGATCAAGGCCGGCGAGACGGCGCTGGCGGAACACGCACCGCTGATCGCGGTCTGCGCGTCCGGCGGCATGCGCATGCAGGAAGGCATCCTGTCGCTGATGCAAATGCCGAGAACGACGATTTCCGTGCAGCGGCTCCGCCGCGCCGGCTTGCCGTTTATTGTCGTTCTGACGGACCCGACGACCGGCGGCGTTACCGCATCCTTCGCCATGCTAGGCGACATCACCATCGCCGAGCCCGGCGCCTTGATCGGCTTTGCCGGGCCGCGCGTGATCGAGCAGACGATCCGCGAGCAATTGCCGGAAGGCTTTCAGCGTTCCGAATATTTGCTTGAGCACGGCATGATCGACATGGTCGTCCATCGCAAGGATTTGCGCGACACGTTGGTTCGCGTCATCGATTTGTTGACCAACGCGGTCGTGCCCCTGCCGACCGCGGCCGAGCAAGCCGATGACGATGAGCCACCCGAGGACACCGCGGCAGAAAGCATTGAAGAGGCCGAAACCGACGATGACGCCGTTGAACGCACCGATCACCAAGAGTGATCTCATCCTCGAGCGCCTGACGGCGCTCCACCCGAAATCCATCGACTTGTCGCTCGACCGCATGTGGCGATTGCTGCGTGTCGCCGGTAACCCGCATCACAAGCTGCCGCCCGTCGTGCATGTCGCCGGCACCAACGGCAAGGGATCGGTCATCGCCTATATGCGCGCCATGCTGGAGGCCGCGGGTTATCGGACCCATGTATCGACGTCGCCGCATTTGGTCCGGTTCGCCGAACGGGTCCGCCTCGCCGGCAGCATTATCGACGAAGCCCATTGGGCGGAAGTTCTTGAACGCTGCGAACAATTGAACGGCGACGCCCCGGTGACATTTTTCGAGATAACGACCGCCGCCGCGTTCATGGCCTTTGCGGAAACGCCGGCCGACATCTTGCTCTTGGAAACCGGGCTCGGCGGCCGGCTTGACGCGACCAACGTCATCGACCGGCCGGCGCTGACGATCATTACGCCGATTTCCATTGATCACACACAATATCTCGGCAACACGCTAGCCAAGATTGCCGGCGAAAAGGCCGGCATTCTGCGAACCGGCGTGGACGTGGTCGTCAGCCGGCAATTGCCCGAGCCGGCGCGGGTTTTCGAGCGGGAAAGCGCGCGCCTCGGCGCACCGCTCATTCGCCACGGCATCGATTGGCAGGCCCGCGACGACGGACCGCATCTTCGGTTCACGGCATTGGACGCCGACCTGACGTTGCCCCGGCCCGGCCTGACCGGCCAACATCAAATCGACAATGCCGGAACCGCCATTGCCGCGATCCGTAACCTCGCCAATTTCAGCGTGCCCGATCAAGCCGTCGCCGACGGCCTGACGGCCGTCGATTGGCCGGCGCGGCTGCAGCGATTGACCGGCGGCCCGCTGGTTGCCCAAGCGCCGGACGCCACGGATATCTGGTTGGACGGCGGCCATAACGCTGCCGCTGCCGTCGCCGTCGCCGACACCATGGCCGGGCTGGCCCGCCGCGATCCCGACAAGCGGCCGCTCAGCATGATCGTCGGCATGTTGAACAGCAAAGACCCGGCGGAGTTTCTCAAGCCATTTCGCGACCTCGCCGATAGCGTCTTTGCGACCGCTATCCCGCAAGAAGCGGCGACCTGGCAAGCAGATGCGATCGTCGATGCCGGCCGCCGAATCGGCGTGCCGGTCGGCGCCGCGGCGACGCCGATGGCCGCCATGGCGGCCCTACGCCAACACTATGAGGGCAGTGTGGCGCCGCGCATCCTGATCTGTGGGTCGCTGCATTTTGCCGGGCGGGTGCTGGCGGACAATCATTGACCGCCCGGCAACCCGGCTAAACGACGGAATCAATCCATTCCTGGATCTTGCCTTTCGGCAAGGCGCCGACTTTGGTCGCCGCGACCTCGCCATCCTTGAATAACATGAGCGTTGGAATGCCGCGCACGCCGTATTTGGTCGGCGTGTTCGGATTGTCGTCGATGTTGACCTTGGCGACGGTCAGTTTTTCGCCCATTTCCTGGGCGATTTCTTCCAGTGACGGGGCGATTTGTTTGCAGGGACCACACCATTCGGCCCAAAAATCCACCAGAACGGGCTCCGACGCTTTCAAGACATCGGCATCGAAACTATCGTCGGTCACATTTTTCTTGGTCATTGCAATTCCTTGACACAGAAGGTCTAAATCATTGACAGATATGGAATAATTCGGATTGCACCAACAACCGCCCGGGATCATTCCTGCTAGGACTAAGTTAGGAAGCCCGGCGCCCGCCGTCAAGCTGGCCCGGCCTATGACGTGACCGTTGTCACGTCATCCAGCGCCGCCGACGGCAACGCCATGGCGCAGGGGCCGTCGGTCCAAATCAACAGACACCGGACCTCGCGATCGGGATAGATTTCCGTCAACAACGCACGATAGAGCGCCATTTGCCGGATATAGATCGCTGGCACCGCCTCGACGGTCTCGGGCGGCGGCCGATTGGTTTTGTAGTCGGCGACGATCACCTGATCCGCGGTCACCAGCAAGCGATCCACTTGGCCGGAAACCACGGCGTCGCCGACCACGCCGGTGATCGGGACTTCGGCGCGGCTGCCCGGACCGAACAGCGCCGAAAACACCGGGCTCTCGAGAATGGCAAAGGTCTCCGACAGGATCTGCTCGACGGCCGCCGACGGCAAATCGTGCGCCCGCCGGGCAACGAACCGGCGCGCCTGGGCATGGCGATCCGCTGGCGCGATGTCCGGCAAGGACTGCAACAAGCGGTGGGTGACCAGACCGCGCCGAAAGCGCCGGTTCTCGCCGCCGGTCAGCGGACTGAGCGCGGCGGGCTCGGTGTCGGTCGGCCGCGACGGCGCGCGCGGCACCGGCGGCGCCGGCTCCGTCGGTGCCGGCCGGTCGAGCCATGCCGGCCGCGCCGGCATATCCGGTTTTGGCGGTTTTGGCGCTTTCTCTTGGCGCGGCGTCGGACCGAGGCGCCAACCGGTCTCGCCCCACGGCAGATCGACGAGCGTACCCAACGCCGCGAACGCCGGCTCGATCAAGTCGTACCAGCAATCGGCGGCGCGACCCCTTTTGGTTTCAAAGCCGCAAACATAGAGCCGGTCTTGCGCGCGGGTGAGCGCGACATAGAGCAGCCGCCGATATTCGCGCATGGCGGCCGCCCGCGCCCGCGCCCGCGCGGCGCCGGTCAGCGGATCGTCGTCATCGCTGCGTCCACCCCAGACCGGCAACGGCTCCGGCGCCAAGGTCAATATTTTCGGATCGAAGCGGCCAAGCGGCACGGTGCAGCAATCAGGCAAAATGACGACCGGTGCTTGCAAGCCTTTGGCACCGTGAACGGTCATCACCCGGACTTCGTCGCGGCCTTGTTCCAAGTCGCGTTTAATTTCGGCACTGCCGGCGAAAAGCCAATGCATAAACCCTTGCAGGGACGGCACATGCAGGCGTTCGTAAGCCAATGCCAGGCCAAGAAACTCTTCGATCGGGTCGAGCGCGTCAGCACCCAATCGGCTTTGCAATCGGCGACGGCCGCCGCCGGGCCCGAGGATATGGGCAAAGAATTCGTACGGTGGCTGAAAATCGGCGCGCGCCAGCCAAGCCCGCAACGTTTCCACGGCGCCTCGGTAGGCCGGCTTTTCGCCGCGCCGCCGGATCAGCGCCGCCCACAGGCTGCCGTCGCGGTCATGCGCCAAATCGAACAAAGCCATGTCATCGAAGCCGAAGAACGGTGATTTCAGCAGCTCAGCCAGGCACAAATCGTCTTCCGGCATCAACACAAAGCGCCCGAGCGCCATCAGGTCCATGACCGCGATTTGTTCGGTCAAAACCATGCGGTCGCTACCGGCGACCGGCACGCCGCGGGCCTTGAGTTGGCGAATGAGTTCTTCGACGAAGGTATTGCGCCGGCGCACCAAGATCATGATGTCGCCGGCCCGCATCGGCAGATTTGACGCCGCAAGGATTTCGCCTTCGGCGAGCCAGGTGGCGATGCGGTCGGCGATGCGGTCCGCTAAGCGGGCCTCCGCGCTTTGCATGCTCAGTTGATCGATCGGCGCGTCCCACGGGTCGGCATCCGGCGACGGCAACGGCTGGACCGGCGGCCAGAGCTCTGCCAGTCCGGGTTCTCCGGCGCGTTCGGGCACATGGGTGATCGGCCGATTGTCGGCGCTCAAGCCATCGTTCGCCGCATCATCAGCAAAAACCCGATCGATCAGCTGCAGCACCACCGGAGTCGACCGGAAAGAACGGACCAAATCGACGGGATGGAATCCGCCGCCACTTTCGACGGCGCGCGTGCTGAAGAAGGCGCGCATTGCGTCGAAGCGGGTCGGATCGGCGCCTTGAAATGAGTAGATCGACTGCTTCTCGTCGCCAACGGCAAAGATCGTGCGGTCGCGGTCGCGCGCGCCGGTGCCGCTGAAGAATTCTTCGGCCAGCGCGACGATAATGTCCCACTGCTCCGGGCTGGTGTCTTGTGCCTCATCGACCAGGATGTGGTCGAGGCCGCCATCGAGTTTGAACAGTACCCAAGGTACCACGGCAGGCCGGTACAGCAGGTCCCGGGTCTTGAGGATGAGGTCGTCATAATCGAGCCGTGCGTGCTGCCGCTTGATGGCGTCATAATCCGCCAGCATGACGGTACCAATGCGCATCAAATCGCCGGTCCGTTCGGCGATGTCCAAAGCGCGGAGCCGGTCCCATACCGCGACCAGTCGCTCTTGTTCGTCGCGCAGCACGATTTCGATGGCGGCATTCTTGGTCCGGACCGCCTTTGTCGCGACGCTGCTGCGCGGCGCCCTTTTTTTGGTCAACAACGCGGCACAATAAACGTCGAAGCTGCCGGACCGGTTGTCGCCGGCGGCCAGGAATTGTCGCAAGCCGGCGGCACGTTCGCGATCGCTTTTGGCGCCGGCCTCAAGTGCTGCGGCCGCATTATCGAGTGCTGCGGCGTCGAATGCATCGGAACGACAGGCGGCATCGATGACGCGATCCCCTGTGTCGTCGGTATCGAGGCCGAGAGCGGAATATTGCGCCGCGATCACAGCATCGACAGAGCCGTGATGCGCCACCAATTGACGAATTTCACGGCTCCGGCCGATGACTTCCTTGATCAGTTCACCGAATCCCGCCTCATCGATGCGGGCGGCGATGCGCGGCAGCAGGGTGTCGGTATCGGCAACGCGTCGAATGGTCTGGGCCATGGCCTCCGACAGGGTTTCCGCGGTCGTGCGTTCATCCATCACGTCGAAATGCGGCGACAAGCCGGCTTCCAGCGGGAATCGCCGAAGCACGGATTCGCAGAACGCGTGGATGGTCTGAATCTTCAAACCGCCGGGCGCCTCCAACGCGCGCGCGAACAATCGTCGCGCCGGGGCCAGTTCATGATCGCCCGGCGGCCGCCCCATGAGGTCGGTGAGCTCGGCAATCAGATCGGCATCTTCTGCCGTCACCCAGGCGCCCAGCCTTTCATGCAGGCGGTTGGCCATTTCTGCTGCCGCGGCTTTGGTGAACGTAATGCACAGCAATCGCGCCGGCGCCGAGCCTGACAAAAGATGGCGCATGACCCGGTCGGTCAGGACGAAAGTCTTGCCGGATCCGGCGTTGGCGGAAACCCAGGCCGACGCCGACGGGTCGGCCGCGGCGCGCTGTTCCATCAAGCGTTGCTGCGCCAGGCCGCTCATTGGTCGCCGCCGCCCTGCGTCGACCATTCTTTGACCCGGGCCAAATGATCGTAGGTGCCGTAGCGAGACGCCCACATCGGCCGCGGCCGTGACCGGTAGGGCGTCGTCGACTTGGTGAACTGCGCCAGTAACGCGGTCAAACCAGCCAAAGCGTCGTCTGTTTGAGCGGTCACGTCTTCGCCCACGTCGGACAGGTTGCCGGGCGGGCTGCCGCCGCCGAGGCCGACATAGAAGAGTTTGGAAACCGGCGCCGCGGGTAGGTTTTCGAAGCCGCCGGCCTGCGCGATCGCTGCCTCCAGAGGCAGTTGTGGCGAAAGCCCGGCCGCGACTTGGCTCTTGGACGGGACCTGGCCGGTCTTATAGTCGATGATCGCAAGCGTGCCGTCCGCCAAACGGTCGATCCGATCGGCCATCGCCGACAAGGTCACGGTCTGCGGCCCGAGCGCCAATTCGATCCGGCCGCGCGCTTCAACGACGCTCGAAAGGCGCGCCGGCAGGTCGGCGTCGGCGGTAATGAACCAATGGGCGGCGCGCTCGAAGCGCACCCACCAGAACGCATGGCCGGCGGGATCCTGCAGCAAGGCCTGGAAGGCGGCCCGGCCGTGCTCCAGCAACCGTTCGATGGTCGGCGCGTCAGCCTCGGCGAAAAACGTTTCGAAGGCACGATGGACGACGATACCGCGCTCCGCCGGGCCAGGTATGGCGGCGACCGCGTCAAGCGGCTCCAGTTTCAGGACATGCCGAGCGTAGATGGAATACGGGTCTCGGATCAAGGTTTCGATTGCCGTGACCGATAGCCGGCGCGGTCTTGCCTCGACCGGTGGACAGGGTGCCGGCGCCGGCACCGGGCAGACGGAGTCCGGTTGCTCGAGCCCGCGGGCCCATGTCAGCAATTCGTCGGCGCTGACATCGCGCAAGGCGTGACCGAAGCCGTGCAGCAGGCTTTGCAAGCGCAGCAGCCAGCGCGACGGCACCGTCGGCGTGCCGTCGATTTTCGACGCCCGGGTCAAGTAAACCCGATCGGCGACCGCGAGCTCGGCGAAGTCGTGCGCCGACAGGCCGATGCGCCGCTCCGGCGGCGGCAGACCGAACGCCTGGCGCATGGGTCGGCTGAGCCACGGATCGGCGCGGGCCTCGGGCGGCCAGGTGCCTTCGTTCAAGCCGCCGATGATCACCACGTCCATCTGTTGCAGCCGAGCCTCCAGCGGTCCCCAAATGGCCAATCGCGGATGCAGCGGCCAGCGCGGTCGGACCGGGCGTGCCATCATCAACATGTCCAGCAAGGCCGGCCACTGGGCGAGCGACGGCGCCGGCAGGCCGCGTGCCGCCGACAGCAGTTCATCAATAAAGACGGCGGCGGCGGCCCCCGCTTCGCCGGCCCAGAGCGGGTTCTCGTCGCCGTCGGCCGGCGCCGCCAGCCATTCGACGAAACCGGCATGGGCCGCGACCAAACCGTCGAAGCCCGCTGCCGGGTCCGCCGAGCGCGCGAGCAGCGGGCGACACGCCGCTTCGAGGCGCCGGAGCCAGGTCGCCAGGGCACCGGTGGTGTCGCCGCGTTCGGCCGCGTCGATCAGTCCGGCCATGCCGCCGGCCGGCGCCGGGCCGCGCAAGCACAGCCGCTCGAGCGCGCGCACAGCACGGCGAAACTGTCCGGGCGGCAATCCACCCACGGCCAACGGATGTTTCAGCGCCGCCAGCAACGCCACCGGCGAGAAGTCTTCCGCGATCATGGCGGCCGTGAGGATGAACAGGGCGCCGGGCGCGGTGTGCGCCAGCGGCTGGCCGCCGGAATCATCGATGACGATGTCCCATCGGCCGAGCGCCGAGGCGACTCGCCGCGCCAGTGTGCGGTCAGCCGTCACCAATGCCGCCCGTTGACCCGGCACCTCCAGCGCCTGCCGCAGCAATAGGGCGATCACCAGGGCTTCCTCCTGCGGCCCCGGGCAATCGATCTCCGTCAAGCCGTCGAGCGCCAAATCCGATATCTTGGCAAGTTGCCGCCAGCGTTCGGTGGTTTCGGCCGGCCGCAGCGCCTCCGACAGAAGCGCTGCCCGAGCTTGCAGTCGCGCCGCCGGCACCAAGCCCGGCCACGGCCGCACCGATCGGCGGTCGGCGCCGAGGCGCGCCAGCAATAAGGCCATGCCATGTTGCGGATGGCCGGCTTCCGCGGCCACTGCCGGCCAGCTCTCGTCGTCAAGCGTTTGATCAAGACCTGGTAAAACCACGGCGCCGTTATCGAAACCGGCGATCACCGCCATCAAGTCGGCCGTCGCCGGCAAGCTGCCGGTCGAGCCGGCGACGACCACGGGATGGCCGGGCGGCGTCCGGCGCCAAGCATCCGCCTGTCGCGACAACAGGAGGTCGCGACGGGCGGCGCCGTCCATGGCCTCTTCCTCGGCTAAGATAGCGGGCCAATGCTCGGTCACGATCGTTAGGAATTCCAAGATGATTTGCCAGTGTTCGGCATAGGTCTCCGGAACCAGGTCAGCCAATTGTTCGACCGACAGCCGTTCGGTATGAATTTGATCCAACAGTCGACCGAGATCGACCGCCAGGCGCATTGCCTGGGCCGGATCACCGCCACCCTGGTCGCGGGCCATCACCAACTGGGACAGTAAAATTTCGCGGCGCAAAGACGGCAGCTGCGGCGGCACGTCGAGATCGTCGAGGCCGCTGGTTTCGGCGAAATCCAACTCGTCCTCATCGACATCGTCGATCGCCCGCATGCGCGGCAGCAACAACGCCTGGCCCGATTGCCGGAGGAACGCATCGCGCAGCGCGCCGAGGGAGCGCCGCGTCGGCAATAGAATCAAATGATCGGCCAACGTGAACGGCGCGTCGGCCGACCGCGCCAGCAGCCCGGCCGCCAAACCGTCGACAAAGGGAACGGACGAGGGAATCGTGTAGACCCGGCGCGGCGCGGCGCCGCTCATTTCACGGTCTCGGTATGATCACTATTCGACAGCCGATAGCAGCCGTTGCGCCACCTCCAGGCCGTCGGGGCTGCCGACATCGAACCAATCGCCTTCATGGCGGACACCAAAAAGCCGTCCTGCTTCTTCTGCCTTGTCATACAGCCAGTTTAGCGAGAACGGCCCTTCGGGACAGTCCTGAAACAGGCGCGGATGCAGAATCTGGATGCCGGCGAAGATGAACGGCGCGACTTCCTGATCGCTGCGTCGCACCAAGCCGCCGTCGGCACCCATGCCGTAATCGCCGCGGCCGGAAAAGCCGTGCGCGCCGACCGTCGGCTGCATCAACAAGAGCGCGTCCATTTCCTTGTCATTCCAGCGCGTGCCCATCATCGCCAGCGAATCGATGTAGGCGTCGCGCAAAATGAAGTCGCTGTTGGTGACGATGAAAGGCAGGTCGCCGAGATCCACGAGCGCGTTGGCAACGCCGCCGCCGGTATCCAGCAATAATTCGGATTCGTCGGAAAAGATGATATCCGGCTTGTGGTGTTCTTGGCGCTTTTCCAAATGCGCCCGCAACATCTCGCTCTTGTAATGCAGATTGACGACCGCGGTGGTCACGCCGGCCTGCACCAACCGATCGAGTGTGCGGTCAATCAGGGACTGACCGGCCACTTGAACCAACGGCTTGGGCAATTGGTCGGTCAAGGGCCTGAGGCGGATGCCGCGGCCGGCGGCCAGAACCATCGCGGTTTTCGGCAGCGACCCGGTCATACCGGCGCCCCCGGCAAGGCTGCCATTCTGTCCTCAGGCGGAATGTTTCGGTCAAACCAACGCGCAACCGGCGCCAGGTGGGGATGGCTCAGATCCATTTCCAACATTCTCCAGGTCCGTGGCATCAACGCCAGATACCGCGGCTTATCGTCCCGCTTCCAAAGGCGCACGAATTGCCCGACAAGCCGGGCGTTGCGCTGGGCGCCGGTCAGATGGAAAACCATTTCGCAATCGCTCCCATCGACCGCCCGCATCCGCCTGTCCATGTACCGTCGCAGCATGGATTGCGCAAGCGCCGGGTCGATGTCGCGGCGCACATCGCGGAGCAGCGTGGCCAGGTCATATTCCGGCGGCCCGATGCGCGCATCCTGAAAATCCAGCAAACCGACGCGACGGTGGCCGCTGCGCTCGGGCAGCCAAAACAGGTTCTCGGCGTGATAATCCAGCAGGGTGACCGTCTTCGCCCGGCCGATCAGCGGCCGTAAGACAGTGGTCCAGGCCTGGCGATAATCGGCGCGCGCCGCCGCCGTGACCGTGCCGCCGGTACGTGCCGGCATGTACCAATCGAGCACCCGCTCGACTTCTTCGAGCATCATGTCGAGGCTGTAATCGGGCAACGCCGCCGGCGGCACCTGGCCATGCAAATCCGCCAGCAAGTCAACGGCGGCACCGTAGAGCGTCTCCGGATCCATACCGGCATCAAGGTCTTCGGCAAAGCGCCGCTCGCCGAAATCCTCAAGCAATAGCAATCCATCGGCCCGATCAGCCGACAGAACCGCTGGCACGCTATAGCCCCAATCCGCCAAGAGTTGGCCGACCCGTAAAAACGAACGGACGTCCTGATCCGGCGGCGGGGCATCCATCAGCACCGCCGTGCCGCCGTCGCCCTGCAGGCGCTCATACCGGCGGAACGAAGCATCGCCGGTGATCGGCACGCGTGCCGCCGCGCGCCATCCGGCGCGACACAAAAAACCGTCGATCGCCGTCCGACGGTCAGCCATCGCCGATCAGTTCCTCAAGCCGGCGGCGCCAAGTCTCGCTGCCGATCATCCGGACGCGCCGCGCGCCATCGTTGGCGCCGGCCAAGAATGTCAGTGTCAAACAATCCTGGGGAAGCAAACCGCCAAGCCGCTCCGGCCACTCGATTAGGCTGATGCCGTCCGCGAACGCTTCCTCGATGCCGAGCTCGTAGACATCTTCGGGCTGCTCGATGCGGAACAGATCGAAATGCCACAACGGACCGTCATCCACGTCGTAGGTGAACACCAGATTGAATGTCGGGCTCGGCACTTCGGTTTCGGCGCCGACGAGATGGCGGATCAAGCCGCGCGCGAATGCCGTCTTGCCGATGCCGAGCGGCCCGTCGAGGGCGATCACGTCGCCGGGTTTCAGCACGGCCGCCAGTTTAGCGGCCAATTGCTCGGTCGCCTCAAGGTCGACCAGTGTAATTTCCGCCAGCACTGATTCCGACATGCACACAGCCATTTGCGTTTCTGCTTCAGTCGCGGCGACGTGGTCGGTCATTGCCCGCCGGCGGGCGCGACTTTCGCCGCAATCTGTTCGCTCGCCGCGACGGTCTGGTTTGGAGAAATTGGAAACAGGCAAGTCACCGTGGTGCCTTGGCCAGGCCGCGATGCCAGATCAACCCGCCCACCATGGAGTTCGACAAAGCGACGCACCAGGGAAAGGCCAATGCCGGCGCCGCGGTTCGCGGTTTGCTGGCTGCCTTTGCGGAAACTTTCGAACACCTCGGATTGATCCGAACTGGCTATTCCCACACCGGTATCGGAAACCCAAATCGAAACGCCGTTGTCCCGGCGTGCCGCACCGATTGTTACCACGCCGCCTTTGGGCGTGAATTTTATCGCATTGCTCAATAAGTTATACATGATCTGCTTTACCCGCCGGTCGTCGGCTTCAATGACGCCGATGTCGTCCGGGCAGTCGAGTTCCAGCGCCAGTTCCTGCTTGCGCGCCGGTACCAGGCTTAGATTGACGACGCCCTGCATCGCCTCGCGCAAATCGACCGGCGTCAAATTCAGTTCCAGATGGCCGGCCTCGACCGATGCCAAGTCAAGTATTGCGTTGATCAGCGTCAAAAGTTGTTCCGACGACGCCAGGACGTCGTCGATATATTCCGATTGCCGCTCGTTGAGCTCACCGAAATACTGGTTCTTCAAGATCTCCGTGAAGCCAATGATCGAGTTCAGTGGCGTACGCAATTCATATGAAACATTGGCGATGAATTCGGACTTCAAGTGATCGGCGGCAAGCAAGGCATCGTTCAGCTCGCGCAGCGCCCGTTCAACGCGCAGAGAATCAGTAACGTCGAGATAGGTGAACAACGATTGACCGTCCGGCAACCGAACCACCGCATAATCGACGACGCGGCCGTTCGGCTGTTCCATGCGGCCGCCGGCGTCCGCGCGCGACGTGGTTTCGGCGACAATATCCTCGCGCCGTTCCGGCGACCGGAGCAGCGGCTCTTCGGCACGATCGAGAATTTCGCCGATATGCGGCTCACTGAGAAGGAAGTCCTCGTCCAGGCCCCAGATGCGGGCATATTCGGAATTGAACAGCTTGATCCGGCCGTCGGAACCGAACACGGCAACGCCTTCATACAGGTTGTTGAGCGTCGCGCGCTGTACGGCGATCAGCGTATTGCGGGAGCGTTCCAACACCAACTGATCGGTGACATCCTCGAACATGAACAACAGGCCGCCAAACGGATGCGCCGTGGTCACCGTGCGCAGCATGGTTTCGTCGGGCAGTTGCACGAGATCTTCCTGCGGATCGATGACGTTGGTGAACAACGCAACCCGGCTTTCCTTGTAGGCGACGAAGTCCGCCTGTTCGGGCAATCGACGGTTCTCACGTTGGGCGGTGAGCACTTCACTGATATGCGGCGCGTGGTTGAGAAATTCTTCTTCAAGCCGCCACAGTTTCGAATAGGCTCGGTTATAGAACATCAGGCGTTTGTCCGGTCCGTAGATGGCGATCGCCGTCGCCATGTTTTCCAGGACTTCGCCATGCGCTTCGATATGACGAGCGAGTTCAGTTTGCGATTCTTCGAGCTCCGTCGCATCAACGGCGAACCCGGCGAGGTTGCCGCCCGGCGCCAAGGGCGTTTCCCAAATGTCCAAGGCGCGCCGGTCGCCGCCGATCACGAAATGACGGGTTTCGCGCTGCGGTTCGCCGGACTGCAGCGCCTGACGGGCTAGGCGGCGCGGCTGTTCGGGATCAATTGCCGAGGCGATCTCAACGACCCCCGGCGACTGCGCCGTCGCGTGCTCCTCGCCGATCATGTGTCCGTAGGTGCGATTGATCCAGGCTAGCGAGAAATCGGTCTTGCGCTCCCAGACGGCAAACGGCGCGGCATCGAGCAGGGCGCGATAATCGTCCTGCTGACGCTGCGCGTGGCGCAAGGAATCGTTGGCCTGTTCCAGCGCGGCGTCGAGTTCCAGATGCCGAGCCTCGGCCTGGTCCAACTGCCTTTGCAGAGCCGCCTTGTCACTGTTGAGCCGGATCATTTCGGTCTGACGTTCGCGACGGGAGCGGCGAACCGCAAACAGGATCAATCCGACCAACAACACGCCAAGGACCGCCGCCGCGCCAAAATAAAGCCCCGGCACGCCGTCCGCAGCAACGGCCGAGGACGGCGCCGTCACCACCACCACGGCGGCGGCAATCGACACGGTCGGCGGTTGATTGATCGGCATGACGGCTGGCTCGTAGATCGTTAAAAAGTCCTTCGGCTCCGCCTCAGTGTACTTTTTACCGGTAGAACAATGCCAAATCAGACCTTGGGGCGGCCCGGCGGCCTGATTTCGACCCTTTCTCTAACTGACCATGACCTTCGGTCATGGTCAGAGCCCGCAACAGAGGGGAGCTAGCTCAAATTGGCCCGCGAATCGGTCATTCATCATCGACCGTTCCCGGCGCCCGGTCCAGTGCGAACTTTTGGCCGTCCGACCGATCAACCGGTACCGCGTTATCAGTACCGGTAGTGGTCCGGCTTGTAGGGCCCGGCCTGTGCGATCCCAAGATATTGCGCTTGACCGTCGGTCAGTTCGGTGAGCTTGGCGCCGAGCTTGGCGAGATGCAGGGCAGCAACCTTTTCGTCGAGATGCTTCGGCAAGGTGTAGACCTGGCGGTCATAGGATTTGTGATTGTCCCAAAGCTCGAGCTGCGCCAGGACCTGATTGGTGAAGGATGCGCTCATGACGAAGCTCGGATGGCCGGTGGCGCAGCCGAGATTGACCAGCCGACCTTCGGCCAGGACGATCAAACGCTTGCCGTCCGGGAATTCGATCTCGTCGACCTGGGGCTTGACGTTATGCCACGGGTAATTGCGCAAGGCTTCGATCTGCACTTCGGAATCGAAATGACCGATATTGCAGACGATGGCACGGTCTTTCATTTCGCGCATATGGTCGATGGTGATGACGTCGCAATTGCCGGTCGCGGTCACGAAGATATCGGCATGCGCCGCCGCATCGTTCATGGTCGTGACCTGGTAGCCCTCCATGGCCGCCTGCAAGGCGCAGATCGGGTCGATTTCCGTCACCATCACCCTGGCGCCCTGGCTGCGCAACGACGCCGCCGATCCTTTTCCGACATCGCCGTAGCCGCAGACCACGGCGGTCTTGCCGGCCATCATCACGTCCGTTGCCCGCTTGATGCCGTCGACCAGGCTCTCCCGGCAGCCGTAGAGATTATCGAACTTGGACTTGGTGACGGAATCGTTGACGTTGATCGCCGGCACCAACAAGCTGCCGTCTTTGGCCATGTCATAGAGGCGGTGGACACCGGTGGTGGTCTCTTCGGAAACGCCGCGGACGTCGGCCATCAGGTCTTGATATTTTTCGTGCATCACCTGGGTCAGGTCGCCGCCGTCGTCCAGCAAGATGTTGGGCTTCCAACCGTTCGGCCCGGTGATGCTTTGCTCGATGCACCACCAAAATTCTTCCTCCGTCTCGCCCTTCCAGGCAAACACTGGAACGCCGGTGGCGGCGATGGCGGACGCGGCATGATCTTGGGTCGAAAAAATATTGCACGAAGACCAGCGCACCTCGGCGCCAAGCGCGGTCAGGGTTTCGATCAAGACCGCGGTCTGAATTGTCATGTGCAGGCAGCCGACAATGCGGGCGCCGGCGAGCGGCTTGTCCTTGCCGAACTCGTCCCTGAGCGACATCAGGCCGGGCATTTCCGTCTCGGCGATGGCAATTTCCTTGCGCCCCCAATCGGCAAGCGACAGATCGGCGACTTTGTAATCGGTACTTTTAGTCATTGCGGGCTCCAGATGGCGGCGACACGGCCTAGTCGAAAACGATTGATGGACCGAATGCTGGCTTGTCTCTAACCCGTCAAAGGCCCAGGAAAACAGCATTTGGTTCGACCGAACCCCTTTTATCAACCGTTGGAGCATGCCGCAAGCATCGCCAGGGCGGCCGTCCTCGGATCAAGCCAAACTGTTGAAATCATCCAGCATTGCGGCAATCCGGCCCGAATCGGACTGATCCATGATGGCAGCCGTCCGCCGGGCGGCTTCGGTCATGCGCACGCCGCGAATGCGTTTCTTGACCGGCGGTAGATTGATCGGCGCCATGGACAGGTCGCGCAGCCCAAGGCCGAGCAAAAGCGCACTATAGCGCGCATCGCCGGCCATTTCGCCGCACAGATTGACGGCAATGCGGGCCCGCAACGCGGCTTCCACGGTCGTCCTAATGAGCCGCAGGACGGCCGGGTGGAGCGGGTCGTAGAGCGACGCCACCTGATCGTTGCCGCGATCGATGGCCAAGGTATACATGGTCAGATCATTGGTGCCGATGGAAAAGAAATCGGTGACCCCGGCGAGCGAATCGGCGGCCAGTGCCGCGCCAGGCACCTCGATCATCGCGCCCAAGGGCGGCAGCGGATCCGGTAACGGCTCCCGGCGCCGATTGAAGCGCCGCACCACACGGTCGAACACCTGCCGGGCGCGGCGGATTTCCGCCACCGTCGATATCATCGGCAACAATATCCGCACCGGGCCATGGCGGCCGGCCCGTAACATGGCGGCAAATTGCGCCTCCAACAGGCTCGGCACGCTCAAGGAAAGTCGAATTGCCCGCAGCCCGAGTGCCGGATTTTCCGATTCGACGATCAATCCGCCGAGCGACGTCGCCAGTTTCTCTCCGCCCACGTCCAAGGTGCGAATAGTGACCGGCCGCCCCTCCATGACCTCGACGATGTCCCGCAAAAAGGCATATTGCTCGTCTTCGCTCGGCAAGTCGTTGCGGTTCATAAACATGAACTCGCTGCGTAACAGGCCGATGCCTTCGGCACCGGCATCGCGGGCGCCGTCGACTTCCGCCGGCAGCTCCAGATTGGCTTGCAACGTGATGTCGACGCCGTCACGGGTCACCGCGCGGGCATGGCGCAGCCGCGCCAACGATCGGCGCGCCCGATTGAGCTCGCGCTGGCGCTCGCGGTAGAACGAAATGGTCTCGGGCTTCGGATTGACGATTACCACGCCGTTGCCGCCGTCGACGATGACGGTGTCGCCGGTTTGCGCCGCCGTGACCAGGGAAGCGACCCCGAGCACCGCCGGCAGCCGCAGGCTGCGCGCCATGATCGCCGTATGGCCCTGGGCGCCGCCGAGAATGGAAGCGAAGCCGGCGATGACGGCCGGGTCCATCAGCGCCGTGTCCGCCGGCGTAATCTCCTCGGCCAAGATCACCGTACCCGGCGCCAAATCCGAATAGGCCTGATAGGGGGCGGCCAGTAAATTTCGGGTCAAGCGTTGGCCGACATCGCGCACATCGTCGATCCGGCCGGCGATGTAGGTGTCGTCGACGGCACTCAACTGCCGGGTGATGTCGTGGATGACCCGTTGGACCGCCGCCTCGGCGTTGCGCTTGTGATCGGTAATCTCACGCTCCACGCCCCGGATCAGGCGCGATCCGGTCAACATTTGGCTATGGGCGTCGAGCAGAAAGCCGAGCTCTTCGGAAGTCTCGCCGCCCTGGCGCCGGGCCTTAGCGCGCAGCCCGCTCAATTGCCGAAGCGACTTCTTGACGGCCTTGTCGAAGCGCTGACGCTCGGCCTCGATTTCTTTGGCCGGGATCACATATTCCGGCATCTGCTCCATGCCGCTTTCGACCAAATAGGCCGGCCCAATAACGATCCCGGGCGAGACGCCGAGGCCCTCGAACTGGCTTTCGGTTTGGCTATCAGTCTTCATCGAAGCCGGCCTCGACAAGCGCCGCAAGTGCCGCAACCGCGGCCATGGCGTCGCGGCCGACGGCGTCGATCAGAATTTTATTGCCCAGCGCCGCCGCCAGCATCATCAGGCCCATGATCGACTGACCCGACACGTGAATCCCTTCCTTGGTTACCCAAATCTCGGCATCGAATCCGCCGGCACATGTGACGAATTTGGCCGCCGCGCGGGCATGTAATCCTCTGGTGTTGGTGATCGTGACTTCGCGTTGGACACGCGGCGCCGTCATGTTTTTCCTTCCGCCAGCAACTTCGAAGCGATGGCAATGTATTTTCGTCCCGACTCCTGCGCCGCGGCCACGGCTGCTTGCAGGTCGGACTTGGCGCGTACGCTGGCAAGCTTGATCAACATCGGCAAATTCATGCCGGCAATGACCTCGACGTTGGCGCGGTCGATGATCGAAATCGCCAGATTTGACGGCGTGCCGCCGAACATATCGGTCAGCAATATAACGCCGGCACCAGAATCGACATCTTCCACCGCCTGCATGATTTCGCCGCGGCGGCGTTCCATGTCATCGTCCGGACCGATGCAGACGGTGCGGACGTTGTCCTGCGGCCCGACCACATGTTCAGTGGCGGCGACGAATTCCTCGGCCAGGCGACCGTGAGTAACCAGCACCAGTCCGATCATTTGCGTTCCCCAACTAGCCAATCGGCAAAAAGTCCCTCGGCTACGCCTCGGTGTACTTTTAACCGGAACAATAATGCCAAATCAGCCCTTGGGACGGCCCGGCGGGCTGATTTGATCATTTTATTATGGATCATGACCTTCGGTCATGATCAGAGTCTGCAACACTTTGAGCCATTCGGGCTCAAAGTGTTGCCAACAGAAACTTGTTAGCACATCGCAGAGCCGCCTCAAGATGTGCTAACGCTTCTTTTTGATTGAAGAAAAGTACACTGAGCGATAGCGAAGGACTTTTCTTCACGGTCAACTAACTATTGCGTGCCGTTCGGCCATACGTTTGGTTCAGGACGCACGCCCGCGACCTGCTTCACAGAATCACGCGCCCACGTCAAGATCGCGATGGCGAATCGTGATCCGCCGATCCGCGTCACCCAGCTTGGCAGCCAAATATTCGGTGACGAAAACCGACCGATGCCGGCCGCCGGTGCAGCCGATGGCGATGGTCACGTAGCGTTTGCCCTCTTGGCGATAGCGCGGCATCAAAGTGGCAAGCAGCGCTTCCAGCTTGTCGGCGAAGTCCTGCCAGCCCGGATCTGCGGCGATGTGCGCGGCGACCGCTCGATCCCGCCCGGACCCGCCCCGCAAGGCCTCAACGTAGTAAGGGTTGCGCAGAAAACGGACGTCGAACACCAAATCGGCGTCCCGCGGTAAACCACGGCGGTAGGAGAACGAGGTCAGGCTGAGATGAAATCCCGAGCCGTCGCGCAGAGCGAATTGGCTCTCGATGCGCTGGCGCAAATCGGGCAATGCCAGATCGGTGCTGTCGATTACGTTGTCGGCGCGTTCGCGAACCAGCGATAACAAATGCCGCTCATGGTCGATGCCGTCGGCAACCGGGCGATCGTCCGCCAGCGGATGCCGGCGCCGGGTCGAGCGATAGCGGCTGAGAAGAATTTCGCGGTCGCAGTCCAGGAAAATCAAGCTGACGTCAAGATCGGCGCGGTTGGCGAGGCGGTCGACGACGCTCGTCAAGCGCTCCGCGGTAAAGTTTCGGGTGCGGCAGTCAATGCCGATCGCCAAGGCGGCCGGCACCGTATCCGGCACGCCGGTTTCCTCACTGGCTACCGCGGCGAACAGATTGAGCGGCAAATTGTCGATCACTTCCCAACCGAGATCTTCAAGAATGCGCAACACCGACGATTTGCCGGCGCCGGAGAGGCCGGATACCAAAACAATCCGGGTCGATTTCTGGCCGTCGGGCGCTGCCGTCATGCTTAAGGCCCTTCCGGGCGGTAGAAAATGTTTCGGCGCAGGCCGCGCGCGATCAACCGGACTTTCGCCGGCGCCGAACTTTCGAACGGCGCCAACCGAAACAGCGGCAGCGCGACGCCGTCGACCGTCGTTTGCGCGCGCTCCGGCAACCGTTCAACGGATGCCGGGTCGATCAATTCGATGACCGCGTCAATGTCGGCGTTGTCGGCCGCCGTTATGCGCATCAGGCCGATCCCCCTGACTTCGATAAGGCCGAACAAGTCGGCCGGCGCCGCGGCGGTGAGCCGCCCCGAACGGGCCTGCACCGCGACCTGGTCGTCCGCCACGAGCACTGCCCCGCCGTCAATGAGGCGCAAGGCCAGATCGGATTTTCCGGCACCGGAACGCCCGAGAAGCAACAGGCCAACGTCATCGACGATCACCGCGGTGGCATGCAAACGCTGCATGGCAACAAGGTGAGCCGCCGGCCCAGTCAAGTCAACGCTTTGTCACCCGCGGCGGCAAGCCGACCGTCAGGCACGCGCCGATCACGCGACCCTGGTCGTCGAGCCGGTTTTCAGCCCTGATCCAGCCGCCGTGGGCCTCGACGATGCGCCTGCAGATGCTTAAACCCAGCCCGGAATGCACACCGAAAGCCTCGCCTTCCGGGCGGTCGCTGTAGAAACGTTCGAACACGGCCTCGAGCTTGTCGGCTGGAAATCCGGGCCCGGAATCGCTGACGGTCAAGATTGCGTCGCCGTCCAGGCGCCGAGCGGCGATCGTCACGACGCCGTCCGGCGGCGAAAACGATTGCGCATTGTCGACCAGGTTGCGCAGGACCTGCCCGAGACGATCGCGGATGCCGTCAACCATCAGGGGCGCGTGCTCGGCGACCACCTCAACCCTGGCGCTGCCGGCTACGCTAACGGCGTTGACGACGTCGGCGAAGGCCTGCACCAATTCACCGACATCGACCGGCTCCATCACGGTCCGCGACATTTCGGCGTCGACCCGCGAGGCATCGGAAATATCGCTGATCAACCGGTCGAGGCGCCCGACATCGTCGAGGATGATTTCAAGCAAGCGCCGGCGATGGTCGGGATTGTCGGTGCGCTCCAGCGTCTCGACGGCGCTGCGCAAGCTGGTCAGCGGATTTTTCAGCTCATGGGAAACGTCGACCGCGAACGCCTCGATCGCCGCCATGCGCTGGTACAAGGTATCGGTCATCACCCGAAGCGCACCAGACAGGTCGCCGATCTCGTCACGGCGTCCGGTGAAGTCCGGGATCGCGGCGCGCTGACCGTAGCCGGTGCGAACCCGTTCCGCGGCCGCCGCCAGGCGGCGAATGGGCCGGGCAATGGTGCCTGCCAGGTACAGCGACAACAATGCCGTCGCGCCGATGGTCAAGGCAAAAATCTTCAAGATGTTGAGCCGTTCGCTGCGCACGGCCGCGTCAATGTCGCGGGAATCGACGGTCAGCATGAGCGCACCATGGACGCGCATGAACGGCTGGATGGGCACCGCGACGTTGATGACCAGCCGTTGGTCCCGACGGCGGCGTACGGCATTGGCCTGCTCGCCGCGCAATGCCGCCGCGACTTCCGGATAACGCTGTATGGTCGGTCCGCCGGTTTCCTCGTAAATTGGATGAACCCGGCGCTTGGGCAACAAACCGAGGACCAGTTCGTACAAGCGATCCGGCCAGTTTTCCGGCGCCAGGCCCTGATCGGGCGGCGGCAGCAACTCGAATTCTACCGTCCGGCCACCGGCGTCGATGACCCGGCTGTCAAGCAGCACCGTACCGTCGGTGCCAAACAGCCGGCCTCGGGCGCCGATTGTGGCGACGACATTGCGCAGGATCGGCTTGGCCACGGCCACATCGATACCCGACGATTGCGCGGCACCGGCCAAGGCCGCTTCGCCGAGCGCGCCGGCCACCAGCATGGCTTCAACGGTCAAGGAATCGACCCGCACCTCGACCAATTCTTCGCGGAACTGACCGATGTAGAACAAGCCGCCGAGGAAAAACGCGAGCGCCAGGATGTTGATCGCCAGAATGCGGCGCAACAGGGTCGAGCGCGGCCCAAGGCGCCGGGCGAGCCGCCGCCACCGGCGCCAGCGTTGCGGATTCACCGGTGCGGGCGATTGATCGGGATTAGCGTTGTCCAACCCATCGGTCATGGCAAACGGATACAGCATTCGCCGCGTCATGCAAGCTCTCCCGTCAGCGCTAATTTCCTTCCATCCAAATGACGTTCTCACTAAGCTGTCGGACGCATAGCCCCCGAGAGCCCTCTTGGTGGAATTGGTAGACACAAGGGACTTAAAATCCCTCGACCGTTAAGGTCGTGCCGGTTCGAGTCCGGCAGAGGGCACCATTGTTTGTATGTCTTTGGCGGAATTATGGCCATGGCGCGATCACCAAGAAAGACCGGCACCGCGGCGCCCAGCGCTGAACGGATCCGCGACGCGGTGATGGCCGCGGCCGAGGCCGAGGGTTGGGACGCGGTGCGCTTGCGGCGGGTGGCCGAGACGCTCGGCTGCCCGCTGGCCGAATTGCATAGCCGGTTTCGGGATCTCAATGCCGTCGCCGATGCCTGGTTCGCCGGTGCCGGCCGCGCCATGGTCGCGCCGGTCGACGCGGGTTTCTTTGACCGGCCAGCACCGGAGCGCCTGCACCTCTTGATCATGCGCTGGTTCGACGCGCTGGCGCCGCACCGCCGGGTCACCGCGGCCATGCTGCGCGGCAAGCTCTATCCGGGTCATCCCCACCATTGGGCGCCAATGATTTTCAACCTATCGCGCACCATCCATTGGCTGCGCGACGCGGCGGGGCTGGACGCCACCGGGCGCCGGCGCCAGATCGAGGAAATCGGCTTGACCGGCGTGTTCTTAGGCACCCTCGCCGTCTGGTGCCGCGATCGCTCGGACGGCCAGGCCGAGTCGCGGCAATACCTCGAAAAAGCACTCGAGCGCAGCGATCGTTTGCTCGGGCGGCTGTTCTAGACCGAGTTTGACATCGACAAACTCGGTCAGGGCCGCGACTGCGGCCCCGTCGCGGTTGGCGACGCCCTCGCGGAGCCAGGCGCCGTAGGCGCATTGGCGTGAGCGCGACAGATGAGGCCTGATTCGATGCCAATCGAAGCAGGTCTAACCGTCGGCCAGGAATTCCGGATCGATCGGAAGCTGCATGCCGGTCACCAGATGGTTGGTCTTGGCGGCCAATGCGACGATATGTAGCAATTCGGCGTGCTCGGCCTCGGTCATGCCCTGGGCTTTGGCCGAGGCGGTGTGGGAATGGACGCAATAGGTGCAGGAATTGGCGATGGAAACCGCCAGATAGAGCATTTCCTTGGTCCTAGGATCGAGCGCCGACGGCGTCGCCATGACCGCCTTTACCTCACCCCAGACCTGTTCCAGCAAGCCCGGATCGAAGGCCAGGTAGCGCCAGACATTGTTGATGAAATCGGTCCGCCGCGTGGCGCGGATGTCGTCGAACACCGCTTTCACGCGCGGGTCCGCTTCCGGGTTCGGTGGTGGGGTTACGGTCGCCATCGTCTGTTCCTCTAGCTTCAGTTTCGGCTACTATAGGGATGAAATCGATTGAAAACTGGAAAAAGTCGGGTGTTGAGATCGTGAAGATTATCGTACTAGGCGCCGCCGCCGGCGGCGGATTTCCACAATGGAACTGTAATTGCGCGCTCTGCCGTTTGGCGCGCACGGCACCAGAAGAAGCATCGCAAAGAACTCAGTCTTCCCTGGCGGTCAGTGCCGACGGGCGGCGCTGGCTGCTGCTCAACGCCTCGCCCGACGTGCGCCATCAAATCAATCAAACGCCGGCGCTGCACCCGGCCGAAGGCGACCGCCACAGCCCGATTTCGGCGATCGTCATGTCGAACGCGGATGTCGACCATATCGGTGGGCTGCTGACCCTGCGGGAAAGTCAGCCCTACGTCATCTACGGCACCCAAAGGGTGCTGTCGGTGCTGGCGGACAATTCAATATTCAATGTCGTCAACCGCGACCTGGTCGCCCGTAATGCCCTGGCGCTCGACCAGCCAACGCGCATCGTCGACGCGAACGGCGAGGCGCTTGGCCTCGAGATCGAGCTTTTTTCCGTGCCCGGCAAAGTCGCGCTGTTCCTCGAAGACGCTGCCAAGGGGCCGAATTTCGGCTCCGTCGAGGAAGACACCGTCGGCATCCAAATTACCGAAACGGCGGGCGGCCGGTCGTTTAATTATATTCCCGGCTGCGCCGCTTGCCCGCCGGAGCTCGAGGCCCGCATCAGGGATAGCGCGTTGCTGCTGTTCGACGGCACGACATGGACCAACGAGGAAATGATCACCCTCGGCGTCGGCCACAAGACCGGCAAGCGCATGGGGCATATGAGCATGTCGGGCGACAACGGCTCGATCGCCGCGTTCGCCAAGTCGAATATCGCGCGCAAGATATTCGTCCATATCAACAACACCAACCCCGTTCTGCACAATCGTTCGGCCGAGCGCGCGGTCGCCGAAGAAGCAGGTTGGGAAGTGTCCTTCGACGGAATGGAGATTGCTCTGTGAGTGACGCGCTAAGCCCGGATCAATTGGAAGAACGCCTCTATCAGATCGGCGCCGAGCGATACCATAGCCTGCATCCGTTCCATACGTTGCTGCATGACGGCAAGTTGCGGAAGGGCCAGGTTCAGGCCTGGGCACTCAACCGTTACTGCTACCAGGCGGCGATCCCAAGAAAGGATGCGTCGTTCATGGGCCGGGTCGAGGACCGCACCTTGCGCCGGGAATGGATCCATCGGGTGATCGATCATGACGGCACCGAAGACGATCCGGGCGGCATCATGCGCTGGCTGGTGATGACGCGCGCGCTCGGCTTCGACGACGACTATGTCACCTCCTACCAAGGCGCGCTGCCGGCCACGCGCTTCGCCGTCGAAGCCTATGTTCGCTACGTCCGCGAGCAGGACATGATCGCCGCTGTGGCGTCGTCGCTGACCGAGCTGTTCGCGCCGAAGATTCACCGCGACCGCATCTCCGGCATGATCGAGAATTACGACTTCATCGACGACAACGTCATGGTCTACGGCATTCGACGCCTTAACGAAGCACCGAAGGACGCCGAGTTCGCATTGCAATACGTACGCAAGCATGCGCTCCGGCCGGACCAACAGAAAGCGGTGTTCGATGCCTTGATCTTCAAGACCAATGTGCTTTGGGCGCAACTCGACGCGTTGCATCACGCCTATGTCGAGCCCGGTCACATTCCGCCGGGCGCCTTCGTTCCCGAGGATCACATGTCCTAAACGACGGCCGCTTCATTGGTCACGCCCAGTATCGGCCGGCCGTCAATACCGTCGGACAGGGGAACGTCCAGTAGACGGAGAACAGTCGGCGCCAAATCCAACACGTTGGCCTCCGGCAAGGTCACGCCGGCCTCGATACCCGGGCCGATCGCCCACAGCCGTGATTCGACGGTGTGATCGCCGGTACGCGGCACCAAACGGTCGGTGATCGGAATCTTGATCAATCCGACCCGCGGCGACCGGCAGGCCTCGATCGGACCGCCGTCGGTGCGGAAGACGACCATCAAATCCGGCACGTCGGGATGATGGTCCGAACCGAAAGCCTCTTCTGCCGACACCACCGCCTTGACGATGGGACGACCGGTCGCGGGATCTTCCAGCGCCATCAGCTCGCGTCGGAGCTCGTCCGTCAACGCCGCCGCCTCGGCGCCCGGCTCGACGCGGCCGAACGGCTCCCGGCCCCTGAGATTGAGCCGCAACGCGCCGACGCGATTGTTGCGCAATATCGCGACGCGGGTGCGCGGCGATTCCAAAGGATAATACAGGTTTCCGGCCGCGGATTGCGCCTTGCGAACAAGGGCAAAATCCTTCATGCGCTTTATGCTTTGATGCCAACGCCGCGGCGCGCTCCGCAGCACCGCCTGCATTCTGCGGGCCAGATATGACGCCTTGGAATGACTGGCCGATGCCATGCCGAGACGGACCAAGACTTCAGGCAATAATTGCGGCCCGTCAATGTAGGGGCCCATGCCGTGGCTGCAGAACACCAGAACCGTGGCCTCGGCTCCCGCGGCCTCGATTACACGCGCGATCGCTTGGTCAATCTTTATATATATTTCACGTATGGTATCGCGAAACCTCTCGCCGTCGTGGCGGTCATACCAAGGATGGCGCGGATCCTGAAAATGCCAGAACTGATGGCCGACGCAATGGAATTCAGTGAAGGCGCAGGTAAATAGATCCCAATGTTCGCGCTCCAGCAGTTCCAACAACAGCTTGGTTTTCAAATCGACGGCATCCAATAGATTTTGCCGCAGGGCTTCGTAGCCCTGTTCGGTGTTGCCGTGTTCGTCACAGGACTTTACGGGATGCTCGCCGTAGCGTTCATCGATTTCGCTCAAAAGCTCCGGCGGCTCGCTGCACTTCACGTAGTGCCTGTCATGTAGTCCCCATTCGAACAACTGGATGCCATTCAATCCCGGCGCACGCACGGTTTGCACCTGGTCGATCACGGCAACCCGGCGACCGGCATTTGACGCCTGAACCCAATAATAGCCTTCGGTGTCGATATCCGCCGGCGCAATCAGCCTTGCGCGAGCCTCGCCGGTGACCAGCTGATGCGGGTGGTAATAGTGCGGGCGCTTGCCGCACGATATGCCGGTGACCAGTTCCGACCAAATCGCGCCGGGAAGGGTCTCCATGGGGTTGGCTAGACGGCTTTTCACGCCGCGTTCGGTAAGTCGGGCAAAGGTCGGAAGAACACCCTCCGCCGCCCAGCGTTCGACAAGCGTCGCTTCCGCCGCGTCGAGGCCGATCACAAGAACTCGTGCCGTCATATCCGGTACACCTACTAAAGTCGATCGTTAAAAAGTCCTTCGGCTTCGCCTCAGTGTACTTTTTACCGGGTAATAATGCCAAATCAGGCCTTGGGGCGGCCCGGCGCCCTGATTTCGACCCTTTCGCTAACTGATCATGACCTGTGGTCAAGATCAGAGTCCGCAACAAATTGCGCCTTTTAGGCTCAATTTGTTGCAAACAAAACATGTTAGCGCATCGCCGAGCCGCCTCAAGATGCGCTAACGCATTACTACAACTGAAGAAAAGTACACTGAGCGTAGCGAAGGACTTTTCTTCACGGTGAAATACAATCTGTTACGCTATTCATGCTTCACGTTGCGACGATTGTCGTCGACTGCGTATTGTAGGCTATCGGGGCGAGAGAGCAAGTGTCGGCCGTCCCACATGGAGTGTTCCACCATGATCGATGAACTCCTTCGTTTGGGCGCCTGCGATGTCGTCAGCCTGCTGGTACGAAAGGAGATTTCGCCGCTTGACCTGATCGACGCCGCGGCCAAACGCATCGCCGAGGTCGAGGCGGCCATCAACGCTTTGCCGACGCTCTGTCTCGAGCGCGCCCGCGACCATGCGAAACGATTGATGCAGGACGGCCAAAACGCGGCAGCGGACCATCCGGGTTGGCTTGGCGGGCTGCCCGTCGCCATAAAAGACCTGACCGATGTGGCCGGGGTTCGGACAACGTACGGATCGCCGATTTTCGAAAATCACGTGCCCGACAAGTCCCATCCCTTGGTCGAGCGTATCGAACGCCTGGGCGGTATTGTCATCGCCAAGTCCAACACGCCGGAGTTCGGCGCCGGCGGCTCCACCTTCAACGAGATCTTCGGCCGGACGCGCAACCCTTGGAACACCGCGTTGACACCGGCCGGCTCGACCGGTGGTGGCGCGGCGGCGCTGGCGGCCGGCGAGATCTGGCTCGCACATGGCAGCGACCATGGCGGCAGCCTGCGGCGCCCGGCGACCTACTGTTCCGTGGTCGGGCTTCGGCCGTCGCCCGGGCGGGTGACCCGGGGCACGGTCGATACGTTGTTTTCGCCGCTCTCGGTCCAGGGACCGATGGCGCGCACGGTGGCGGACGTGGCACTGTTTCTCGACACCATGGCCGGGCTCTGCCGCGACGACCCGATGACCTTCGAGGCGCCGGCGCGGAGCTTCAGCGCGGCGGTGGCGGAGCCGACAGCGCCCGGCCGCGTCGCCTTCGCCGCGACCATTGCCGGCTCGCCGGTGGATCGCGAAACACGCGATCTCTGCCGTGCCGCCATGAAGCATTTTGAAGCCATGGGCACCGTGGTCGAAGAAATTACCCTCGATATCGACGATCTGGAGGAAACCTTCCTGGCCCTGCGCTCGCAGCAATTCGTCATTGATCGCGAACGGCAGCTGGCAAGCCACCGCGATCAGATCAAGGCCGACATCATCTGGAACACCGAGCTCGGGCTCAAGCAAACCACCAGTGCCTTGGCCGAGGCCGAACGGGGGCGGGCGGCGTTCTACCGGCGCTTCGCCGCGCTCTTCGATCGCTACGATCTGTTGGCAACACCGGGCGCCAATACGCCGGCCTTCGACGTCAATCTGCGCCATCCCGCCAGCATCGACGGGGTCGACCTTAAGCACTATCTCGGTGCGTCGCTGCTGACGTCGGCGGTGACGTTGAGCGCCTCGCCCGCGCTGTCGCTGCCCTGTGGCTTCGACCAATTCGACCGCCCGATCGGTCTGCAACTGGTTGGCCGCCCCCGGGGCGAGGCCGCGCTGCTGGCGGCCGGCGCGCTCTATGAAACGGCGGCCGGTCTGGCTCGCCGGGTTCCGATCGATCCCAGGCCCGGTACGGTTCCGGCGTGACGGACCAGCGTTTTGACTAGCACACCCCAGCGATCGGCCGGCTTTCCGATTACCGCGGCGGTGCTTGCGGTCGTCGTGCATGGCCTGTGGGGTGCCAACCCGGTCGCTGTCAAATTCGGCCTGGAAGCCTTCCCGCCCTTGTGGTCCGCCTTCATCCGCTTTGCCATCGGCAGTGCCTGCATCGCGCTTTGGGCACGAAGCCGCGGCATTCGATTGTTGCCGGAACCAAGCGAATGGCCGTCGCTCGGACTGATCTCATTGATTTTTCTGTTCCAGATCTTTGCCATGAACACGGGCTACGGCATGAGCTCCGGCAGTGTCGGCGCGGTCTTGACTTCGACCTACCCGTTGTTCACCGGTATCTTCGCACACTTCTTCCTGACCGATGACAAACTGACGGGCCGCAAGGCGCTCGGTTTGGCGGTGGCGTTCGGCGGCGCCGTACTGGTGCTGCTCCATGACAGCAGGGCCGGCGGCGGCGCCTGGCTGAGCGTCGGCGGTGCCATCGTATTGTTTTCCGCATTCTTGCTGGGTGCCCGGGCGACCTATACCGCTCATCTGCTGCGCCGTATCCATCCGGTACGCATCGTGCTTTGGCAAGCTCTTCTGGCGTTGCCGGTATTTGCACTCGGCGGCTACGTCTTCGAAACCGTGCGCTGGCACGGCATCACGGTCGCATCGGTTTCAGGGTTGCTCTATCAAGGCATCGTCATTGCCGGCTTTGGTTTCACGGTCAATACCATGATGGTGAGTCGCTACGGCCCGAGCCTGATCAATGCCTTTGATTTTGTCGCACCCATTTCCGGTGTCGCGCTCAGCCTTTGGCTGTTGTCGGAGTCCCTGAGCTGGCAAATAGCCGCCGGCACGGTAACGGTCGGGTTGGGCCTCTACTTCATCGCCTGGACGCCGGCCCGTCGCTGACCGGCCCGGCGTTGCCCGACAGCCAATCGCGGCGTACCCTGGGCAACGGAATTCGGTCCGACCAGACCGTGCAATGGACACTACACAGGGGATGAGCGATGACGGAGACGGCGATGAAAGCGATCTTGCCGGAAGGCTGGAAGCGGGCCAGGGGCTATTCCTACGCGGTCGCGAGCGCTGGCGGCACCACGGTTCGGGTCGCCGGACAAATCGCCGTGCGCGACGGCGCCGGGCCGGTCGATGCCAACTTGTCGTTCGGCGAACAGTTCGACTTGGCGCTTGGCAATGTCGCCGAGGTGGTCCGCGCCGCCGGCGGCCAGCCGGAGCACGTCGCACTGCTGCGTGCCTATGTCACCGACACCGAAGCCTTCGAGGCGGCCGGTGCCGCGGTCGGCGCCGCTTGGGGCCGTCATCTCGGCAAGCATTTTCCGGCGATGACACTGGTCGAAGTCTCGCGTCTATTGGATTCGAACGCCATGGTCGAGATCGAAGCCGAGGCGGTTCTGCCCTAAACGATGCCGCGGTGGCGGTCGAGTGTCCGCAAAACAAGTAATTTTTAATCTCCAAGCGCTAGACCTTTACCGACAGCCACCATTGGCCGTCGGGCCGATCTGCTTTGGCCTCGGCAGAAAACAGCGGAATTTCGTCTATGCGCCTCATCGATACACAGGTTGTCCCGTCCCCTTACAGTAATGAGTTCTGTCGGCTGGAAGCACAGATCGACGTCGAAAGTCGGGGCGAAACCCTGCATTACTGGTTCGATTTCCCGACCGAAGTGCAGTCGAGCCTGAGCGACAGTGGCAATCCCTGGGCGGTTTTGATGCTGCCGTTGGCCTGCTATTTCGACGAGCCGCTGCGCATCGACCGGCCACTCGACCGGCTGCTGCATAACAACCTGAAGGGCCTGAAACGCGTTTGGTCGAGCTGGTACCCGGAAATCCACCGCGTTAAAATCGAGGCGCCGACGATTACCACCGAAGACCGCCTCCAGGCCCCGTTCGACCGGTCGAAGAAAACCATCGCCTGCTTTTCCGGCGGCATCGATTCGAATTTTACCTATTTCCGCCACAAGGATCAGGTCCTGGGAGACGGCCGGTCGACCATCGACGACCTGATGTGCGTCGCCGGCTTCAATACCAGCATCGACGATTTCGAAGACATGCGCCGCCAGCTCGGCGCCATCGCCGACAAGTTCGGCAACACGCTGGTGCCGATCCGCACCAATCTGCGCTATGGCGATCACGCCTTCGACACGCCCTATTCAATCGGCCCTTGGATGGAGCAACTAAGCCACGGCGCATTCCTCGCCTCCTTGGTCCACATGATGGGCGGGCGCTATAAGGAATTCATCATCCCCGGCACCAACGATTACGCCTACCTGAAAAACTGGGGCTCGCACCCGTTGACCGATCCGCTGTTGGCGGCCTCGGATCTGGTGGTCAGCCACGATGGCGCGTCGTTCACGCGGACCGAGCGGACCGAGCGGGTCGCACAGTCGACGGCGGCTCTGGAGGTGTTGCATGTCTGCTGGCAGGATCGCGACATCGGCAATTGCAGCAATTGTGAAAAATGCCTGCGCACCATGGCCACCTTGGACGTTCTCGGCGCCAAAGATCGCGCTGTGACGTTCGATTGGTCGCTCTATTCGATGGAGCGGCTGAGCCGCGTATGGCTGCGCAGCAAGGTCGCCATCGGCTTCTTCCTCGATATCGCCGAACGTGCCGAACGTGAAGGGCGCAACGACGTGGCCGCGGCAACCAACGCCAGCGTCTCCTATTCGCGCCGCAAAGGCGCGATCCTGGACGTGATTGAATCCAACAAGGTTCTGCGCACGGCCTGGCATACGGTACGGCCGCTTCGCAACGCCTTGCAATCCGCCAGTTAAAACGCGCCTGCCCGAAAAGCCGGGTTGCGCCCATAATACGATTCCGTATGGTCGAAACTTGCACTGATTGCAAAAACAGTCGGCCGGCCATTCGGAAGGAATTATTTGGACACGTCGCTTTTCGTTTTGGCATCGACCGCGTTTCTTGCGGCGACGATCCTGCCAATTTCATCGGAAGTGGTCTTGGCCGTGATTGTCGCCGCCGCGCCGGACGCGCTGTGGCCGCCGATCGTGGTAGCAACGGTCGGCAATACCGCCGGCGCCGCGGTCAATTGGGCGCTTGGTCGGTTCTTCCGCCACTATCGCGACCGCCGGTGGTTTCCGGTGCCCGAGCACCGGCTAACGCAGGCGAGCCGGTGGTTCCGCCGCTATGGAATCTGGTCCTTGCTGTTCGCCTGGCTACCGGTGGTCGGTGATCCCCTGACCTTGGCCGCCGGCCTGTTCCGGGTACCGTTTTGGACGTTCCTGCCTCTAGTCGCCATAGGCAAGGGAGCGCGCTATGCCGTGCTCGCCTGGACGGTGCTGGCGGCCACCGGTTGACGTCAAGCCGCGGTGGTAATCTCGATCATGATGTCGTCGGGGTCGCGCATATAGACCGAACCGGCCGATGTCGAACCGTGAATGGAATGCTTGATGCCTTGGGCTTCGAGGTTGGTGACGATCGCCTGATACTTTTCCTTCGGTGCCTTGATGGCAACGTGATGCATGGCACCGACGCCGCGGATGGCGGCATTCGGGCCATGCTCGGGAAAATCAAAGAACGCCAACTGGTTGCCGCCGCCCATGTCGATGAAGATATGCGTCGACGTCGGGTCGTCGCGGTTCTCGACAACCTTGACCAGCCGCATTTGGAGGACTTCGGTGTAAAACCGGATCGTCGCGTCGAGATCGGACGCGATCAGGGCCAGATGATGCACGCCGGCCGTCGCGACAGCCGTGTCGCCAGGCGCCTCATCTTTTATATAGCGTTCACGATAGTGCGCGCGGCGTTGCTCAGGCGTTTTGAGATCGGCCATGGTCGCCTCCTTCCCTTCAGTCTCACGGGACGCCATAATCCCACGATACCGGGCCGTCGTCGACCGTCACCCGAAATCCGAAAGACTTGGTTTCATGCCGCAAATAACGCTCGACCATCGCGACACCGTGCTCGTTGCGACCATCGCCAACCCGCCGCGGGGCTTCATGGACGACGATACGGTGGCGGAACTGGCGGCCTTGTTGGACCGGGTCGAGCAAGACCAGGCGATCCGCGCGGTTGTCTTCACCGGCGGCTTGCCGGGCGTTTTCATCCGGCACTACGACGTCGATGTTCTCGAGGAGCGCGGCCGAGCGATGCAGGCAAAGGGGCTCACATTCGATCCGGCCCGGCCGGTTCCCGAATCGCTTTATCTGGCATGTTTGCGGCGGATCGAAACCATGCCAAGGGCCTTCGTCGCCGCGATCAACGGCACCGCCATGGGCGGCGGCTTTGAGCTGGCACTTGCCTGCGACCTGCGCCTCGCCGCAGCCGGAGAATATTGGCTTGGCCTGCCGGAAATCAACATCGGGCTGTTGCCCGGCGCCGGCGGCACGCAACGGCTGGCGCGCATCGTCGGCGAAGCCCGGGCGCTCGACCTCGTCATGCGCGGCCGCACGGTGCATCCGGTGGAGGCCGAACGCCTTGGCATTGTGGCCGAATGCATCGATGGCGACCTGGCGGCGGCGGCGCTGGGCGCCGCGCAAGAACTTGCCGCCAAACCGCCCTTGGCGCTGGCCCATATCAAGCGGCTTATTCGCGGCACGCTGTCGCGCTCGCTTGACGACGGCCTGGCCGACGAACGGACTTTGTTTTGCGATCTCATGGTCAACCAGGAATCGATCGACCGCATGGCGGCGATGAACGCCGGCGAGCGCGATATTCGAGATCGCGATGGTGTGGATTCGGTACCAACAAGCGTGACCAACCCAGGAGTGCAACGATGAAAACCGGCGCCTACATGTTCATGACGGACTACTCGATCAGCCCGACCGCACTGGCGATGGCGTTGGAGGAGCGCGGATTCGAATCGGTTTGGCTGCCGGAGCATTCCCATATTCCGGTGTCCCGGCGCTCGCCTTGGCCCGGCGGCGGCGATTTGCCGAAAATGTACTACGACACCTTGGATCCGTTCGTCAGCTTGGCGGCGATGGCGGCGGTAACCAAGAACCTGAAGCTCGCGACCGGCATATGCCTGGTGGTGCAGCGTGATCCTATTCACCTTGCCAAGGAAACCGCGAGCGTTGACCGCGTGTCCGACGGCCGCTTCCTGTTCGGCGTCGGTGGCGGCTGGAATGCCGAGGAAATGGCCGATCACGGTACCGACTTCAAGACCCGCTTCCACCTGATGCGGGAAAGGATCGAGGCAATCAAAGCAATTTGGACCGAAAACAAGCCTGAATATCACGGCGACTTTGTCGATTTCGAGCCGATGATGGCATGGCCGAAGCCGGTCCAGGATCCGCATCCACCGATTATCGTCGGCGGCGGCTTTCCCCATGGCGCCCGGCGCGCCATCGCCTATGGCCAAGGTTGGATGCCGATCGGTGCCCGCTTCGATGTGGTCGAGACCCTGCCGCGGTTTCGGCAAATGGCGGCCGAGGCCGAACGTGATCCTGATGAGATCGAGATTTCGGTTTTCGGCGCCCGCACCAAACCCGACGCGCTCGCCACCTATCGCGACGCCGGCGTCAGCCGCATTGTCTTCGACCTGCCGTCCGAACCGGCGGAAATAGTGCTGCCGATGCTTGACGATTATGCCAAGCTGGCAGGCTTGTGATCATGATCCTATGTTTCGCGTAAGGCATGGCATACTTTTGTCGACGCGCAGCAGAGTCCGCGAACAAGCGGCGAAACGGACCGTAAAGTCCAAAACGAATCGCTTCCACTCTCCTGATGTTCACGCCAACGCGACGTGCCGCGATCAGTAAGTGATTGTCGTTCGCCGTAGATCCGGAATTTTCGTGCTTGCGCTTTACTTGGCAAGCGCGCGCGGGTCACGGCTTTGCGCCCATCGACTTGAATAATAACGACAAATTTCATTCCGCCATGATATATTGAACGACCTGCATATTATCACGAGATCTTGAGTAGAGCTGATAAATTGGGGCTTGGACGTCCGCCATAGAAGTGCGCATGATTTCCTTAGTCATAGGCATCGATTCCGTACGCTGCCAACCGCGGTATCCCGGGCACTCCGGATCCGAACAGGGGCGCTCGGATTGATTAGAGGAGATCTGAAATGAAGCACTTGTTATACGGCACGACTGCCATGGTCACGGCAGGCATTTTGATGTCCGGATCGGCATTTGCCGCGGATAAAGTTAAAATGGGCGTTGGCGGCTATATGAATGCCTTTTTCGTGGTTGCCGATCAGGACGACGGCACCGGTGAACCGGGCGCCAATCGCCGTGAACACGGCCTGTCGCGTGAAGGTGAAATCATCTTCAACGGCAAGACCACCTTCGACAACGGGTTGCAAGTCGGCGTACAGGTTCAATTGGAGGCGGAAACCTGTAACGACCAGATCGACGAATCTTTCATGTGGTTTTCCGGCAGCTTCGGCCGCGTCAATATCGGCTCGGAAAACGCCGCACCCTATTTGATGCAATATGCCTCCCCGACTCCTTCCCATTGGGCACACGGGCTTAACTCGCCGAACTATATGCATGTTAGCGTCGGTGCTCACGCGTCGGGTCGGTTCCCAACAACGCGACAATTGTTGGCTTCGGATTCCGAGAAACTCACCTACTTCACGCCGCGTTTGGCCGGCTTCCAGTTCGGTGTTTCCTACACTCCGGATCGCTGCGAGGAAGCTACCGCCGGCAGCGTGCCAATTGCCTGCGGCGGCTCTTATGCCGGGTTGCCGTCCGACACCAACGACATCGGCGAAATTTGGGAAGGCGCTGTCAACTATATCGGCAATTTCAGCGACGTGGCCGTGCGGCTTTCCGCCGGCTACGGTTTCGGCGAGGACGAAGTCGGCGGTGCCGGCCGGGAAGACCCAACCGAATGGTCCGTTGGTGGCCAAGTAGCGTTTGCCGGCTTCACGGTCGGCGGCGCATACAAAATGCGCGACAACGTCGAAGGCGGCGACGGCGTCGACCGCACGGATGCAAATATCGGCTTGCGCTACGCCACCGGGCCCTGGGGGGTCGGCATCCAATATGCTTACGTCGACGCCGATTCGGGAACTGGTTCCGATGAGATGGACGGCTACGAGGTCGGTGGGTCCTACGCCCTCGGGCCAGGCGTTGTCCTCTCCGCGGGGGTTCAATATTTTGACTTCCAAGATGACGCCAACAATCCGGCCAACGAAAACGAAGCGATCATCGGTTTCGTTGGAACTCACGTCGCGTTCTAACGTCGTTTGACAGTCATGGCGACCGGATAGGGTCAGCCTCGTAGAGGCCCCCTATCCGGTCTGCCTGATTCCGGCACCCGCCGATACCTTTTGGTTATCAATAAATTAGGGATATTCACCCATACCTCCACGATCACGCGGCCAACGCGCTTGGCGAGGAGATTGGGGATGGGCGTACAGGTCAAAAGTCTGGCTTGGAAACTGGTGCTGCCGGTTCCGCTGGTCCTGGCCCTCTCGATTGCTGCCGCTTGGACGATCATTCCGGATTTAATCGCCTCGAACACCCGGCAAGCCGCCGTCGCTTCGGCGATCGAAACGGTCGACCAGTTCAAAGCGCTGCGCGGCTATTACACCAAGAACGTTATTGCCAAAGTAAAGGCCAACGGCAGCATCAAGCCGGCCATCGACCATGCCGGCGTCGCTAATCGTGTGCCGTTGCCGGCAACGTTGATCCATGACCTCAGCCAATTGCTGCAACAGCAGAATACCAGCATTCGCCTGTACAGCGCTTATCCCTTTCCAAACCGGAAAATGCGGCAGATGGATGATTTCCAAACCGAGGCCTGGGCCCATCTGAGCGCCAATCCCGATGCGGTATTTGCTCGGCAAACACGGGTCGGCGAGAATACCGTCGTCCGCGTCGCCATCGCCGATACGATGTCGGCCAAAGGCTGCGTCGGTTGCCACAACGCCCACCCGGACACGCCAAAAAACGACTGGCAGCTGGGTGACGTGCGCGGCGTGTTGGAAGTCGACGCCGTGATCGACGACCAATTGGCCGCCGGCAGCGCCTTGGCCAACAAGATCGTTACCGCCACGAGCCTTGCCGCATTGATCGTTCTGGCGATTTCACTCACCCTCGCCCGGCACGTCATCGGTCCCGTGGCCCGCATGAGCCGCGTCATGAACCGCCTCGCCGAGGGCGAGATGGAATTCGACGTCGCCGATACCAAGCGCAGCGACGAATTGGGCGCCATGGCGCGATCGGTCGAGGTGTTCCGCCAAAGCGCGCTGGAAATGGAGCAACTGCGCGCCCAACAGGCTGAGCAAGAACGCGCGGACGCGGAGCGGCAAGACGCCCAACGACGGCAAGTCGCCGCCGAAAAGACCAAATCATTGCACAGCTTGGCGGATAATTTCGATCGTTCGGTCAACGCCGCCGTCGACCAGGTCTCCTCGGCGGCCGGCCAAATGCAGCAATCGGCACGGCAGATGACCGGCACCATCGATCAGTCCACGGCGCAGAGTGCGGCCGTCGCCGCCGCCGCGGAAGAAGCCAGTACCAACGTGCAAACCGTTGCCGCCGCTGCGGAGGAACTTTCGGGATCGATCAACGAAGTGTCACGCCAGGTTAGCAAATGCGCATCCATCGCCCAACGCGCCGCCGCCGAGGCCGGCGAAACCGAAACGCAGATCACCACATTGTCTGACGCCACGAACCGTATCGGCGATGTCGTTAAACTGATCAACGACGTCGCCAGCCAGACCAATTTGTTGGCGCTCAACGCGACCATCGAGGCGGCCAGGGCCGGCGAAGCCGGCAAGGGATTTGCCGTCGTGGCCGGCGAAGTGAAGACCTTGGCGGGCCAAACCGCGAACGCTACGGACGAAATTGGCGCACAGATTTCCGGTATTCAATCTGCGGCCAGCGACTTCGTCGACGCCATGCGGCGGGTCGCCGGAACCATTGATACAATCAATGAGATTGCCACATCGATCGCGGCGGCCGTCGAACAGCAAAATGCGGCAACGGGCGAAATCAGCCGCAACGTTCATGAAGCGTCGGCCGCGACGCGTCAGGTGTCCGAGAACATCGCCAGCATCTCAGACAACGCGCAGGACTCGAGCGCTACGGCTGAAACCGTTGCCGATGCGGCCAAAGAACTGGTTTCGCAATCGGAATCCCTGCACGATGCTGTCGCCGGGTTCATCAAGGACATCCGGGCGGCGTAATTGCCTGTTGGCTGGTGGATCTTCGATGTGGTTTAGGTTTCTTGGAACCGGTAACCGATGCCATACAAGGTTTCGATCGCGCTGAAGTCGGTATCGATGGCCTTGAACTTCTTGCGCAGCCGCTTGATGTGGCTGTCGATCGTGCGGTCGTCGACATAGACGTTGTCGTCGTAGGCAGCGTCCATCAACTGGTCACGGTTCTTCACGTGGCCCGGCCGTTGCGCCAGCGATTGCAGAATCAGAAACTCGGTGACCGTCAAGGTGACCGATTGGCCTTTCCAGGCGCAGACGTGGCGGCTCGGATCCAGGCTCAGATGTCCGCGTTCCATCACCACGCCGGGTTCTTCGGTGCCATTGGCCAAGGTTTCGGCCCGGCGCAGTACGGCGCGGATGCGTTCGATCAACAGGCGCTGGGAGAACGGCTTGCGGATATAATCGTCGGCCCCGAGCTTGAGGCCCAGAACCTCGTCGATCTCATCATCCTTGGAAGTCAAGAATATCACCGGCACGGAAGAATTGCGGCGCAGACGGCTCAAGGTTTCCATGCCGTCCATGCGCGGCATCTTGATGTCCAGCACGACCAGGTCGGCGGCCTGGCGCGCCAGACCGCGCAAGGCCTCCGCGCCATCGGTGAAACTGCGCACGCGAAAACCCTCGGCTTCGAGGGCTATAGCCACGGAGGTCAAAATGTTGCGGTCGTCGTCGACCAACGCAATCGTTGCCGGCACGGTCAGTCCCCTTCGAAAATTCTGAACTGCACACTAGATATGGCGTGGCGACAGGAACAGTGCCAAAGCGCCGTGGCTCAATTAAGGCAGCGGCGCGGCTGGAATGGGGCGTTGACCCGAATCATACACCTATAACCGCGTGATTGGTCGCTTAGACACTACTTCAAGGCGAAAGCCGTTGGCCAACGCCGATGCCAAGACGCCAACCAGAAACCCGCCCATCAGGCCGGCCGGCCCCCATGCCAGGACAAACGCAAAATAGGCACCCGCCGGAATAGACAGGCCCCAAAAACTAAGCACTTGAATAGAAGTGGGAATCCAAATGTCGCCCAACCCGCGCAGGGCCTGAACGGCGACGACCTGGACGCCGTCCAAAGGCAGAAAGATGCCGACGACTACCAGGGCGGCGGCGGCCAAGGCGATGACCGCCGGTTCCGAGCTGTAGATCGACGCCAGCGCTGTCGGCAAGATCAAAAGCACGGCGCCAAGCCCGCTCATCACCAGAAAAACCAGGAGCAACCCAGCCCGCCCGGCTTTGCGGATGCCGTCCGGATCCTGCCGGCCGACGGCGTTGCCGACACGGACGCCGCAAGCGGTCGCCACGCCGATCGCCGACATGAACACCAGACCGAGCAAGTTCACCGCCACTTGATAGCCGGCCAACGCTTGCGTCCCGAGATAACCCGCCAACATCGACATGGTGACAAAGGCCGACATCTCCAGGCCGTGAGCCAGAGCCAAGGGATAGCCGATGGCGCGCAGTTTGCGGCCGACCGGATGGCGCCATTCAAAGACACCACGGACCGCATAGCGTTCGGCGTCGGGCATGAAATAGACATAGCCGACGAAGCCGAACAGGCCGATCCAACGAGCCGCCGAAGTCGCCAGCATGGCACCTTCGGCACCAAGGGCCGGTATCGGACCCCACCCTGGTATCATCACCAAGTTCAGCCCGAAATTGACCAGATTGACGATCAGCATGATGATCATGCCCGGCACGGGCCGGCCAATCGCCTCGAGGAAAAACGTCGTGGCGACGCCGAGCATGACCGCCGGCATGCCCCAGCCGAAGGCCCGCATCACCGCCCCGGCGCCTTTTGCCAACGCGGGATCCTGACCGATGGCGGTCAGAAAGAGCTCACCGAACTGGCAAAGCACGATGGCAATGATGCTGATCACCAGGGCATGCACCATGGAAACCCGCCAGATCCTGCCGCACGCGCCATAGTCACCGGCACCATCGGCTTGGGCGGTTAGAATCGAGGTGCCGAGCAGCAGCCCGAGCCCCAGCATCATGATGAAAATGGTTGGCGGCATGCCGAGCCCGAGATAGGCCAAACCCGCCGCTTCATAGCGCCCCGTCATGATGGTATCGACGGACGCCAAGACGAGTACCCCGGATCGGGCAATAATCACCGGCACGGCGAGGCTCACGGTCCGTCGAAAATGCTCGCGCATACTCGATGCCGCGGGCCGGGGCGCTATCGCGGGTCCCGCTGTCGCCTGTTCCACAGGTGTTTCCATGGCGCGGACCCTACACGGTTCCCGTGGCGAAGAAAATCGTGCGACGATGGCCATCGGTTCAGCCAATTAACGGCGGCAGCTAGAGCAGTTTCGGAGAATACGGAGTCATTTGATGGGTGCAAATCGGCATTTCGGGCAGGCGCGGTGCGCAGCGCGATGTGGGGCATCGGGCAAGCATCGCAACGCACACGAAAAGCCGATTTGCCCCACCGAAGGTCGGGTTCTTTTGCGCTGTGGCGGCGTCGCGCGTCTTATCCGATGCCCCACATCGCATGGCGACACGCTCCTACCCACAGCGCAAAATAATCCCGGTCAAATGACCCCGTATTCTCCGAAACTGCTCTAGTCATGACCAAAGATTCAATCGACAATGCCAGGCTGGCACGCCAAGTGATGCGTGCCGCCACAACCGCGGCGCTCGCCAGCCGGGAAGCGGGCGATGATTGGCCTGCCGTGTCGCTGGTCTTGGTAGGCCTTAGCCCCCAGGGACAGCCAATTTTGTTGCTGTCGGACCTGGCCCGCCACAGCGCTAATATCAGCCACTCCGACAAAGTCGGATTGTTGTTCGACGGAACGGCGGACCACGCGGAGAGGCTAACCGGCCCGCGCGTATCGCTCAAAGGCACGCTTAAGCGAAGCCAAGAGCCGGCCGACCGAGCACGCTATTTGGCGCGCCACCAAAGCGCCGAAACCTATGCCGATTTCGCCGACTTCGCGTTTTACCGCATGACCGTGTTGGAAGCGTATCTGGTTGCCGGCTTCGGCCGCATCGTCACCATACCGGCGGACCAGCTATTGGCGGACGCCGACGCCGCGGTCCGGATCGCCGCCTCCGAACCACGATTGCTGGCCGAATACAACGACCGCCATGGTGCGGCGATTCGGCAGGCTGTTGCGGCGAGCGGCGGTGAGCCAGGGCAATGGCGGGTGATCGGCGCCGACGTCGACGGCGCGGATCTGGCCGCCAACGGCCATTTTTTTCGGGTAAGTTTTGAAACGCCTGTCGACAATGCGGATGCTTGGTGTGATGCTGTGACAAGCGGCATCATCAACCTCTCGAACTAATCGACGCTATGTCACTGTTAGCAATTTCATCGGGTGCGTATCATTCCGAGCCATGCGCTATTGACTCGATCAAACATGGTAAAAAAACTTTAACGATTACGATGATATCGATTACAACAGCGTCATAACATTCGACCGTAAAGGCCGTTCGGCGTGACGCGCATTTGCCGCTAATCGCCATCGTTCGCGACAGGCAGTACACAAGAGGCACGACCTTGCAGCAAATCGGACCCCTCATCAGCGACAACGGATTGGACCAACATGGGCTCGATCACGTCGCGACCGCGCATTGGAACTTGATCACACCGGCTTTGTACGAGGCCGCCGTTGCCAGAGGCGAAGGCGAGATCGCCGATGGCGGCGCCTTGGTGGTGCAGACCGGTGTCCATACCGGCCGGGCACCGAACGATAAGTTCATCGTTCGGGAAGCCCAATCGGAAAGCGTCATCGATTGGGGCGCGGTCAACCGCCCGATCGAACCGGCCCAATTCGACGGCTTGCGCCAGCGCATGCTTGAGCATTTGAAGGCCAAGGAAGTGTTCGTCCAGGATTGCTGGGCCGGTGCCGATCCGACTTACCGGCTCGGGGTTCGGGTGATCACCGAATCCGCCTGGCACAACTTGTTCGCACGCAACATGTTCCTGCAGCCGACAGCCGACGAACTTCGGCATTTCGAGCCGGGATTCACGGTGATGCACGCACCAAGTATGTCCGCCGATCCGGCGGTCGACGGCACCAACTCCGATGTCTTCATCGTCGTCAACTTCGCCGAGCGGATGATCTTGATCGGCGGCAGCATTTATGCCGGCGAGATCAAGAAGTCGGTGTTCTCGATTATGAATTACCTGCTGCCGGATCGCGACGTGATGCCGATGCATTGCTCCGTCAATGTCGGCAAAAACGGCGAATCGGCGGTGTTTTTCGGCCTTAGCGGGACCGGCAAGACGACGCTGTCCGCGGACAGCTCGCGGATCCTGATCGGCGACGACGAACATGGCTGGTCGGAAGACGGCTTGTTCAACTTCGAAGGCGGCTGTTATGCCAAGGTCATCAATTTGTCGGCCGAGGCGGAACCGGAGATTTATGCCACGACGCGGCAGTTCGGTACGGTGCTGGAAAACGTCGTCATGGACCCGGTCACGCGCAAGCTCGACTTGGACGACAATTCCCTGACCGAGAACACCCGCGCCTCCTACCCGATCGAGTTTATTCCCAATTTCTCCGAAACCGGCTGCGCCGGCCATCCCCGCAATGTCATCATGTTGACGGCCGACGCCTTCGGCGTGTTGCCGCCGATCGCCAAGCTGACGTCGGAACAGGCGATGTATCATTTCCTATCGGGCTACACGGCGAAAGTCGCCGGCACCGAAAAAGGCCTCAGCAAGGAACCTCAGGCGACCTTTTCCACCTGCTTCGGCGCGCCGTTCATGCCGCGCCACCCGTCGGTCTATGCCCGCCTGCTCGGCGATAAGATCGCCCGCCACAAGGTCAATTGCTGGTTGGTCAACACCGGTTGGACCGGCGGCGCCTATGGTGTCGGCCAGCGCATGCCGATCGCCTACACCCGCGCCTTGGTCAACGCCGCGTTGGACGGACAGCTGGCCGAAATCGGCACCACGCGCGACGCCAATTTCGGCCTCGACGTGCCGAGCGCCTGCCCGGGCGTTCCGGAAGACGTGTTGACGCCGCGAAGCACCTGGTCCGACAAGGCCGCCTATGACGACAAGGCAACGGAACTGGTCGGCCGCTTCCAGGACAACTTCGTACAGTTCGAAAGCTACGTCGACGAAGACATTCGCAAAGCGGCACCGGAAGCCGCCTGATCGAAGTCCGAATCCAAATTAGAAGGGCCGGCGCCCCGCGGGACGCCGGCCCTTCTTCGTATCCGAACCGCTGAGCAGTTAGCCGTCGTAGCGGCCGACGATCGAAACGCTGGACACGTTCTGGTGCGGGAAGCCGCCCAGATTGTGGGTCATGCCGTGAACCGGATTGTCGAGCTGGCGCGGACCGGCCCGTCCGAGAATCTGGGCGTACATTTCATAGAGCATGCGCAGGCCCGAGGCGCCGATCGGATGGCCAAAGCACTTCAAGCCGCCATCGATCTGGCAGGGAATTTGGCCGTCGGCGTTATAGAAGCCGTCCAACACGTCCTTCCATGCTTCGCCTTCGTTGGAAAGATAGAGATCTTCCATGGTGACCAGTTCGGTGATCGAGAAGCAGTCATGGCATTCGAACATGCTGATCTCTTCACGCGGCTTGCTGATGCCGGCTTCCTTGTAGGCCCGTTCCGAGGCCTTGCGGGTGGTCATGAAATAGCTGCCATCCCAGGAATTGTGGCTCGCCTCGGTACCGTTGGAAACCGCCAGCTGCAGCGCCTTGACGCTGACCAAATCGGTCTTGCCGAGCGAACGTGCGATTTCCGGCGTGGTCACGATGGCGGCGGCCGAGCCGTCGGAAACGCCGCAGCAATCGAACAGGCCAAGCGGTTCGGCGATCATCGGCGCGTTCAGGACCGTGTCGATGCTGACCGCTTTTTGCAGATGCGCCTTCGGGTTCTTGGCGCCGTTCTCGTGACTCTTCACCGAGATCTGCGCCATCGCCCGCTTGAGTTCGGCCGGATCGACACCATGCTTGGTGGAATAGGCGGTGGCGAGTTGGGCAAAGCTGCCCGGCGCCGAGGCGTTGGCCCAGTACATGGAATTCAACACGCCGCGGCTGCGTTGCGGCAGGCCGCCATAGCCCGTGTCCTTGAGCTTCTCGACGCCGACCGCCAAGGCAATATCGGCGGCGCCGGAGGCCACGGCGTAAACCGCGCCGCGGAACGATTCGGTCCCGGAGGCGCAATAATTCTCAACCCGGGTTACCGGGATATAGGGCAGTCGAAGCGCGATCGACAACGGCACGCCTGATTTGCCGACATGCACTTCCTCGATCGCCGTGGAGAACCACGCCGCGTCGATTTGGTCGCGTTCCACACCGGCATCGGCGAGACATTCCTCGACCGCCTCGACGATCAGGTCATCCGCTTCCATGTCCCAACGTTCACCGAACTTGGAACAGCCCATGCCCAGGATGGCTACCTTATCCTTGATGCCTGAAGCCATAATTGTCGTCTCCTTCGTGCTTGTTCAAATGCCCTATGAGGGGCTGCTCTGGGCCGGTGCGGCCTTCCAGAAATATTTCGTAAACCCACGGTCGCCGTCGCGTTCGCGCACACGGAACACCATGCGCAACGGCATGCCGACATCGACTTGACCGACATCGACATCGGTCAAGTCTGCCATAAGTCGACCGCCTTCTTCAAATACCACCATGCCGAAATGTTGCGGCGGGTCCGGCGAAAAGGTCAGATTGTCGGCGGTCCAGCTCTGTACGGTGGCAGCGGTCTCCGAAAACGGATGATTGTCCTGGCTATGGAATTCGCCGCAGTTCGGGCTGACGCAGACATTGGATTTCGGATATTGCACGGTGCCACATTTACGGCATTTGCCGCCGATGAACCCGGTCAGCATATCGCGTTTGCGATAGAGCGTGGTCAAGGCAGTCTGTTTGTCCAGCTCGCTGCGGATTCCCATGTCCTGAATAACCAAGTTATTGAAGGACAAGTATTTGTTATAATTGGTTTCTTCCCGGCGACGGGCAAGCGACCCGGTAATCCCGTTGCGTGGCGCCAAGGCCTTCAAGGCATCGGTCGCCCTAAACAGCAAAGCATCGCAACCCTGGCCCCAGCCAAGCATCAGCACGGTCTGGCCGGGTTCAGCGGTCTGCAAGCATTCGACCAGCATGACCAACGCGTGCGCTGTGCCGCTTTCGCCCATGACCGCATGCAGATTGTCGCGCACGGCTGCGTCCGCGATGCCGGCCATCTTGGCAACGCGCTTCGGCACCACGCCCATCACTGTCGGCATGATAAAGTGATCGATGTCGCTTGGGCTCAGGTCGGTTTGGCCAAACAAGCCTTCCAAGGCGCGCGGGACAATCTTGAGATAGCCTTCGTCGCGGATCCAGCGTTCTTCCCAGTTATATTCGAAATCGTCATTCTCACCGCGATAGTGATCGACGAAATCGACCGCGACTTGATAGGAACCAAGGTACTCGGCGATCACGTTCTCGGTGCCCAGCATGAGCGCGGCGGCGCCGTCGCCAAACAGCAGTTCATGGGTGCCGGCCGATTTGGCCCGGCGTTGCTCGGCGGCGACATAAAGGGTCGAGCCGCCGGCGCCGACACCGTTCAAAGCGTTGATCAAACCGGTCGTCGCCGCGCGTTGGGACGCGGTGATGTCCATGGTCATCTTGTTCTCGGCGAAATTCAACGCCGTCGCCAACAGCCCGGCATTGTGGCGGTCGGAAAACGGCAGCGTGGTCGACGCCAGAAAGATCGCTTGAATGTCGTCCGGCCGTTCGCCGGCCAAACAATCGCGGGCGGCCTCGACCGCCATGGTCAAGCTGTCTTCGTCCCAGTTGCACATGGACCGTTCGCCCTTGGCCAGGCCTTTCAGTCCTTTATTGAACCAGGAATTGGCCTCGACCATGGCCGCGCGCTGCAAACGCAGGCGCGGGACATAACCGCCATAGGCCGTAATACCTCGCATCTCACTCTCCTTGTCAGTCGCGTTATTCTGCACGCCGCCAATATTTGGCGGCTGTCCGATCGGTCGCGCCTATCAGTTGTCTGCGGCAACCGTCATCGACACGATCTTATCAGGATGACGTGGCGGCTCGCCGACCGCCAATTTGTCGATCGCGTCCATACCGTCGGTAACTTTACCGACCACCGTATACTGGCCGTTCAGGTGCGCCGCCGGTTCGAAACAAATGAAGAATTGGCTGTCGGCGCTATCCGGATTCTGCGACCGCGCCATGCCGACGGTGCCGCGTTCGAACGACGCGTCGGAAAACTCCGCCCGCAAATTTTTGCCCGAACCACCGGTCCCGGTCCCGGTCGGGTCGCCGGTCTGGGCCATGAAATGGGCTATGACCCGGTGGAAGACGATGCCGTCGTAGAAGCCCTGACGGGTCAGTTCCTTGATCCGTTCCACATGCAAAGGGGCGACATCCGCTCGCAATTCGATGACCACGCGGCCATGCTCGGTTTCCATATAAAGCGTGTTTTCCAGATCGCCGGCCGCCGCCGCACCGCCCATGCTGCTCATAGCTATCAGCAAAGCTCCCAATAATGATAAAATACGGGCCATCCGGTCCCCTCCCGTCTGGTTTCCGCTGCCCAGCCACGGACCACCCCGGTGGTCATGGCGCGCCTTCGGCGCAGTCGATGCAGGTCGGAACCGTTGGATCAAGCTCTAATCGCCTGCACCCTATTTCGTCGCCACAGCGAACACAATAGCCGTAGGCGTCTTCTTCCAGGCGTTGCAGGGCTGCGGCGATGCGTTGCAGCTCTTGATGGCGCCGGCGTTCGGCCGCCAAGGCCATTGCCTGGCCTTGCAGCGCATCCATTCTGGACAGCCGGCCGACCCGTTGCTGGTCGAGTTCGACCGCTCGTCCGGCCTCTTGCGCCTGCGCCAAGATCGCTTCGATTTCCGCCCGACGGCTGAGCAAACGGGCCCGTACCGCCGCGCTATCCAGGTTCTCTATCGAGCCGCTCATGATGACCCCACGCCTAAGCAAATCTTGCCGAAATGCCGGCCCGACTGCATGTGGTCGAAGGCGCGTCGGAAATCCGCCATTTCGAAGACCTGGTCGATCACCGGCCGAACGCCGCCGGCCGCCATGGCGCCGACCACGGCCGCCAGCTGGTCGCGGCTGCCGACGGTGACACCTTGCAGGCGCATGTTCTGCGTCACCACCAGCGGCAGGCGCAGGTCGTTTGTGGCGCCGGACAAGACGCCAATCAAGCTGACCGTGCCGCCGACCCGGGTTGCCTTGATCGATTGTTCCAGGGTGCCGGCGCCGCCGACTTCAACCACATGGTCGACACCGTTGCCGTTGTTGAGCGCGCGGGCTTGGCGTGCCCAGTCGGAGATTTCCTTGTAATTAATGCCGTGGTCGGCGCCGAGCTCGCGGGCGCGCGCCAGTTTTTCATCCGACGATGAGGTCGCGATCACCGTGGCACCGGCCATTTTCGCAAATTGCAGGGCGAACAGCGAGACGCCGCCGGTGCCTTGGGTCAGCACGACGTCACCGGGCGCCACCCGGCCCTGGCTCACCAGCGCGCTCCACGCGGTCACCGCGGCACAGGGCAAAGTCGATGCCTCGACGTCGGTAAGAGCATCCGGCACTTTGACCAGGCTATGGGACGGCAGGACGCGAAGTTCGGCAAACATGCCGTCGACCGCCCCACCCAAGGCCGAATCGAGCCGCGCCCGCGTCGCCGGCCCGGCGGTCCAGTCGCGAAAGAAGCTCGCCACCACCCGGTCACCGACCTGAAATCCGGCGACGCCGTCGTCGAGGGCGTCGCCAAGGGCGTCAACAGTGCCGGCACCGTCGGACAGCAAGATTAAGTTATCCGTCTTCTGTCGCGAGCCGTAGCCGGCATCCAAGGTCAGCAAATCGCGATAGTTGAGGGAAACCGCCTTGACCCGGACGCGCACCTCGCCGGGCCCCGGTTCCGGGTCCGGCAGATCGACAAGGGCGACGTTGTCGATACCGGGGGACTGTAACACCACCGCTTTCATTCGCAGCCGACTCCTAAAAATGGCGCACGTGCTTCTATCGCTGCATAGTGGGCAAGCCACGCCGCTAACTCAAGTCGGCTCCCGGCCATCTCAAACCGGTTGACCCGCCAGCGGCGGTTTGGTTTCTATCCGAAAGCAGTTTTCAACCATAGCGCTTCAGGAGTTGCCGTCTTGAGCGGTCAAGCGAACAAAGGCGTGGTGGCCGCCGGGCACGCGGTTACCGCCGAGGCGGCGGTCGAGATCTTGGCTGCCGGCGGCAATGCCTTCGACGCCATCGTCGCCGCTGCCTTGGCGGCGCCAGTGGTGGAACCGGCCCTGACCAGCATCGCCGGCGGCGGCTTCCTGTTGGCCGCCGGCCCGTCGGTTGAACCCGTGCTATTCGATTTCTTCACCCAAACTCCGCGCCAAAGACGGCCGAAAGAGGCGGTGGAATTCCACGCCGTGCTGGCCAATTTCGGCGCCACCACACAGGAATTCCACGTCGGCATGGGCGCCGCCGCGACACCGGGCATGATACCGGGGCTGTTTCACGTGCACCGGCGGCTCTGCAGCCTGCCTTTCGAGCGCTTGATCGAACCAGCGGTGGTGAAGGCCCGCGACGGCGTCGTCGTCAACGACATGCAATCCTATTTCCTCGATATATTGCGGCCGATTTTCACCTTCAGCGCGCCGGCGGCGCGGACCTTCGGGCCGAACCGCGACGGCACCGACCCCTTGGCGCAGCCTGGCGATACCGTACGCAACGGGGATTATGCCGATTTGCTGCTGACGCTCGGCCGCGAAGGCGAGCGGCTGGTGCGCGACGGCGAGGTGGCGCAGCAGATCGCCCGCATGAGTGCCGAGCATGGCGGCCATCTGACTGTCGACGACTTCACCCACTACAAAGTCGTCGAACGCACGCCGCTCGCGGTCGACTATCACGGCCGGCGCATCGTCACCAACCCGCCGCCATCGGCCGGCGGCCTGTTGATCGGTTTCGCCCTGCGCCTGCTAGCCGGCGGCCCGGCGCCGGATCCCGGGCGCTTGGTCGAGGTCATGCGCCTGACCAACCAGGCCCGGATCGACAGCGCCATGGCCGACCAAGGTGCCGCGGCCGCGGCCGCCAAGCTGCTCGACCCGAATTTCCTCAAGCGCTACCGCGATGCCATTTTGGGCCGGCCACGCACCAGCCGTGGCACCACCCATATCAGCGTCATCGACAGTACCGGCAACGCCGCCGCGCTGACCTCGTCCAACGGCGAAGGCTGTGGCTTGGTGGTGCCAGGCACCGGCATGATGCTGAACAACATGATGGGCGAAGAGGACCTGCATCCCGGCGGTTTCGACGCCTGGGCCACGGACACGCGGATCTCATCGATGATGGCACCGACCCTGATCCTCGACGAGCGGCCGACAGCGCTTGGCAGCGGCGGCTCGAACCGGCTGCGCTCGGCGATCCTGCAGGTCCTGATCAACCTGATCGATCACACCATGGCGCCGGAGGACGCGGTCGCGGCGCCCAGGCTGCATCACGAACGCGACTTCCTCAACATCGAAGGCGGTACCGACCCGGCGACCATCGCCGACCTGACCCAGCACTACCCCGACCACCGGGTCTGGCCGGGCCGCAACATGTTCTTCGGCGGCGTACATCTGGCAGCCGCCGACGGCACCGGCGCCGGCGACCCGCGCCGCGGCGGCGTGGTTCGGCGGGCTCCCGCGTAGCGGGAGTTTGCCTCTGGCCGCTGGCCTCCGGCCGGCTTGGAAACGCCTTGCCGGAGGCAGGCGGGCAAAGGCAAAAACCCAGAGGCCTAAGCCCTAATGCGCGTCGGCCCAGTTGTCGCCGCTGCCGGTGTCGACGACCAGCGGCACGGTGAGCTCTGCGGCATCGGCCATGATTTCGGAGACTACGGCGGCGGTTTGGTCGACTTCGGCGTCGGGCACTTCGAAGACCAGTTCGTCGTGCACCTGTAAGAGCATCCGGGCTTTCAGGCCGGCGCCGTCGAGGGCGGCCGGGATGCGCAGCATGGCGCGTTTGATGATGTCGGCAGCGCTGCCTTGGATCGGCGCATTGATGGCGGCCCGTTCGGAGAAATTGCGCCTGGCCGGATTCTTGTCGTTGATGCCGGTCAGGTGCACCCGGCGGCCGAACGCGGTCTCGACGAAGCCATGCGTGCGGCAGAATTCCTTGACCCGCTCCATATAGTCGCGGATGCCCGGATAGCGCTCGAAATAAGCATCAATGTAGCGCTTCGATTCGCCTTGCGGGATGCCGAGCTGGCGGCTCAGGCCGAACGCGCTCATGCCGTAGATGATGCCGAAATTGATCGCCTTGGCCGAGCGCCGGACCATTGGGTCCATGCCTTCGATCGGCACGTCGAAGACTTGGGACGCGGTCAGGGCGTGGATGTCGAGGCCGTCGCGGAAGGCCTCCTTCAAGCTCGCGATGTCGGCGATATGGGCGAGCACCCGAAGCTCGATCTGGGAATAATCCGCCGACAGGAGCTTGTGGCCCGCCTCGGCGACGAAGGCGCGGCGGATGCGCCGACCCTCTTCGGTGCGGACCGGAATGTTCTGCAGGTTGGGATCGGTCGAGGCCAGGCGCCCGGTCGCCGCACCCGCCATGGCATACGAGGTATGAACCCGGTCGGTCTGCGGATTGATCTGGGTCTGCAAGGCGTCGGTGTAGGTCGATTTGAGCTTGGTCAAATGCCGGTAGTCGACCACCCGTACCGGCAAGTCGTGGCCTTGGGCAGCGAGGGATTCCAGCACGTCGGCGCTGGTCACATAGGCGCCGGTCTTGGTTTTCTTGGCGCCGGGCAGGCTCATCTTGTCAAACAAAATCTCGCCCAACTGCTTGGGCGAGCCGACATTGAACTCTTCGCCGGCCAGTTCGTGGATTTCCGCTTCCAGGCGGCTGGCGCGGTCGGCGAAATCCGCCGACAAGCGGACCAGCTCGCCGCGGTCGACCTTGATGCCGGCCATCTCCATGGTACAGAGCAGGCCGATCAGCGGCCGCTCGATGGTCTCATAGAGGCTCACCAGATGCTCCCGCATCAGCCGCGGTTTCAACAGCCGGTGCAGACGCAAGGTGATGTCGGCATCCTCGGCGGCATAGTCGCGCGCCACGTCCAGCGCCACCCGATCGAAGGTGACCTGTGCCTTGCCGGTGCCGGCGACCTCCTTATAGGCGATCGGCTTGATGTCGAGATGGCGCTGGCTCAGCTCGTCCATGCCGTGGCCGTGACGGCCGGCATCCAAGACGTGGCTCAGCAGCATGGTGTCGTCGACGGCGATGACGTCGACGCCGTAGCGCCGCAGCACCGTCATGTCGTATTTGATGTTCTGGCCGATCTTCAGGATCGAGCGGTCTTCCAGCATCGGCTTTAGGATCTCGAGCGCGCGGGCCCGGTCGATCTGTTTCAAGTCGGCGGCCGGCGCGGCATCGCCATCCAAATCCAATCCCGGCGCCGGATCGCCGGCGACATGGGCGAGCGGGATGTAACAGGCGCGCCCGGGCTCGACCGAGAGCGAGACGCCGACCAGCTCGGCCTGCATGGCGTCGAGCGACGTGGTCTCGGTATCGACGGCGGCGAACCCGGCGTGATAGATCGCCGCGACCCAATCTTCGAGGGCGGCTTCGTCGTCGACCAGCACATACTCGGCCTCGTCCGGCGCCTGGTCGGCCTCGGCGGCGCTGTCGTCGATGCCGAATTTGGTCGCGAGGCGGGCGCTCATCTGGCGAAAATCCTGGGCTTTTAGGAAGTCGATCAGGGCTTCCGGATCGCTTTCGCGCACCACCAGATCGTCCAAGCCTTCGGCGACCGGCGTGTCGCGCTTGAGCGTCACCAATTGGCGGCTTACGCGCGCCAGTTCAGCGAATTCGATCAGGTTCTCCCGGCGCTTCTGCTGTTTGATCTCACCGGCCCGGTCAAGCAGGGTATCGAGGTCGCCATATTCGTTGATCAGCAGCGCCGCGGTCTTGACGCCGATGCCGGGCACGCCGGGCACGTTGTCGGTCGAGTCACCGGCGAGCGCCTGCACGTCGATCACCTTGTTAGGGCCGACGCCGAATTTCTCCATCACTTCCGGGGCGCCGATCGACAGATTTTTCATCGGATCGAGCATCGAGACGTTGTCGTCGACCAGCTGCATCAGGTCCTTGTCCGACGAGACGATGATGACCTCGGCGCCTTGGGCGCTGGCCTCGGTGGCGTAGGTCGCGATGATGTCGTCGGCCTCGAAGCCCGGCAGCTCGATGCTGGGTAGGTTGAAGGCGCGCACCGCCTCTCGGATAATGTCGAACTGCGGGATCAGGTCTTCCGGCGGCGGCGGCCGGTTGGCCTTGTAGTCGCCATAGATCTCGTTGCGAAAGGTGACCCGCGCGGTATCGAAGATCACCGCGAGGTGGCTGACGGCGCCGTCCTCAATGGTGTCCTCGACCAGCTTGTTCAACATATTGCAGAAGCCGTAGACGGCATTGACCGGCGTGCCGTCGGGTCGGGTTCTGGGCGGTAGGGCGTGGTAGGCGCGGAAGATATAGCCCGAGCCGTCGACCAAGTAGATGCGGTGTTTTTCGGCGCTCATCGGCGCACTATGCCACGCGCGCGGCGCGCCCGTAAGACAATATCACATAGCATCGCCGCGGCGCTCAATGCCCGCCGGCCGGGGCGCCTTCCTTCAGGCGGAATTGCCGGCCACAGTAAGGACAATCGACCCGGCCGTCGGCGCCGATATGCAGAAACACCCGGGGATGGCCGTCCGCCACGTCGCCGCCGTCGCAGGCGATTTCCACCTTTTCCACTTCAACGACGTCCACCGCTTCCATGCCCTGTATCCTCATATGATTGACCGGCCCGAGGCCCGGATGATACCCAATGACGGCGCCGTTGCAATGTCGTAATGGCGCCGAGCGGCCGCCGAGGGGCCAGTGTTGAGACCATGACCGAAACCGCCGGCTTGCCGGACAATGCGATCGAGGTGACAGGGCTTGCCAAAACCTACCGCGGCCAAGGCAAGGCGGCGCCGAACGAGGCGCTGAAAGCCGTCGATCTGGTGGTGCCGCGCGGGTCGTTCTTCGGCCTGTTGGGGCCGAACGGCGCCGGCAAATCGACCCTGATCAACATCCTGGCCGGGCTGGTGGTGAAATCTGCCGGCCGCGCCGTGGTCTGGGGCCACGACATCGATCGCGCGCCGCGGCTGGCCCGCACGTCGATCGGCGTGGTGCCCCAGGAGCTCAACATCGACGCCTTCTTCACGCCGCGCGAAGCGGTCGAGTTCCAGGCCGGCCTCTACGGCGTGCGCCGACGCGACCGGCGTTCTGAAGAGATCCTCGCCATGTTGGGCCTGGCCGACAAGGCCGACGTCTATTCGCGCACCTTGTCGGGTGGCATGCGGCGCCGGCTGTTGGTCGCTAAGGCCATGGTCCACGACCCGCCAGTGCTGGTGCTGGACGAGCCGACCGCCGGCGTCGACATCGAACTCCGCCAACAGCTCTGGCAGCATGTCCTGACCTTGAACCGGGCCGGCACCACGGTGGTGCTGACCACCCATTACCTGGAAGAGGCCCAGGCGCTCTGTGACCGCATCGCCATCATCGATGACGGCCGGGTGGTGGCGGTCGATCGAACCGAGGCGCTGTTGGCCGAGCTCGACTGGAAGGCGCTGTCGGTCACCGTGGCGGAGCCGCTCGCGGCGGTGCCGCCCGGCCTCGACAAATACCGCGCCGAGCGTCAGCCCGACGGCGGCCTTTATCTGCAGTACCGACCGAGCCAAACCAAAATCGCCGAAGTCCTGGCCGACCTCGCCCAGGCCGGCCTGACCCTGGTCGACCTCACGACCCGGGAGGCGGATTTGGAAGACGTCTTCCGCAAGCTCACCGGCGACGGCGCCACCGAGGCGGACGCCCCCGCCGGCGACACGACTGACAAGACCACCGACCCGACCGAACGGCGCGGCTACGAATCCCGCCCATGGAGCCCGATCGACGGCGGCTGAGCGGCAGCCGCCGCTCGGCCGCCAGAGGCGCATTGGCGTGAGCGCAACAAAACAGATCCAGCGACCGCCGAGCGGTCAGTCTGGGTCCCATTCTGGATACGGGCCGAACTCCCAAAGCCGCTGGCGGCGGGTCCGGAGCTCACTAATCGCCGCCATCTCATCAGTGCTTAAGGCAAAATCAAAAATGTCGATGTTCTCAGCGATGCGGCCAGCATCGCTGGAGCGCGGGATGGCGACGACACCGGGCTGCTGGATGTGCCAGCGCAACACCACTTGGGCCGGGCTCTTAGCATGGGCCGCGGCCGCGGCCCGCACCACGGGCTCCTTGAACAGGTCGCCGGCCTGGGCGATCGGGCTATAGGACACCACGGCGATGCCGTGGCGCCGGCAGGCGGCCAGCACCCGGTCTTGACCGAGATAGGGATGGTATTCGATCTGATTGCAGGCGAGCGGCTCTGCCGAGAGCGCCACCGCCTGTTCGATCAAGGCGGCGGTGAAGTTGGAGACGCCGATGGCCCGCGCCAGGCCGCGCGCCGCCACGTCATTCAACGCCGCTATCGAATCAGCGAGCGGGATGGTCGCCGACGGCCAATGGATCAACGCGAGATCGACCCGGTCGAGCCCAAGCCGCCCGAGGCTCGCCTTGACCGAGCGCTGCAGATCGCCGGCGCCGATATCCCTGGGCCGCACCTTGGTGGTGACGAAAACCTGATCCCGGTCGATGCCGGCGGCCCTGAGCCCGGCGCCAACGGCGGCCTCGTTCTCGTAGGTCACGGCAGTATCGAAATGCCGATAGCCCGCCTCGATCGCCCCGGCGACCAACCGCGTCGCCTTGGCCCCGCGCAAAGTCCAGGTGCCGAGCCCGATCGCCGGGATCGCCGTGCCGTTGCCGTCGACAAGTTCCATCCGTGCCGCCTTCCCATAGCCAGGCCGCACTCTAGCGGCAACCACGAAGCGATTGAACCGCCGACCAACCTGCGATACAAGAGCCCCTTGTCCGCCTCACGGCGCCAACGCACCCGTAGCTCAGCTGGATAGAGCGCTGCCCTCCGAAGGCAGAGGTCACAGGTTCGAATCCTGTCGGGTGCGCCACGATTTTCCAATAAAATCAATTACTTAAAATTCATCGTATTCGGGGGGAGGAACTTTAGTCTCGCGTTCGTCTCACATCTTGAGGATAAAATGCCCAAACTTGGCCCTTATCGTGGTGTGCTATCAGCTAGAGAAATCGCTGCTGAAATGTAACCGATACAAAACAGGATCCGCATTACTCTACTGCCTTAATCGTCAGTCCAGACAATTTGCCTAATAGTTACCGTTTACGGTTGGGAGCCATGGAAACCTGTTTGCGAGCATTTCGGAATTGTCAAAATTGCCACAGTAAAAAGTCATGATGGTCGTCCGACACAAACGCTGTCTTGGTTGAACAATACGTTAGGTTGTGCGGATTGGCAGCGCAATGCCAGTGCATTAACGCGTCCAGCCGGATAATTTTGTGATTGGTGATAGTGAGAGACGCCGGCACCTCTATTTCGTGAAATCCAGTTCGACGCGCCGGTTGGCCGGTTCGCGGATGCCGTCGGGGGTTGGTACCGCCGGGCGCAGCTCGCCATAGGCTTTCATATCGACCAAATGGCCTTCGATGCCCAAGGCGGTGAGGACCTTGATGACCTCGACGGCGCGGCGTTCCGACAGGCGCTGATTGTATGCGACCGCACCCGACCGATCGGCGTGACCGGCGACCAGCACGCGGAACACGCCGAACTGCCCGGCGACGCTGGCCATTTCTCGCAAAGTCGCGTTGGCGGTGTCGGTGATGTTGACCTTGTCGTGGGCGAAATAGACCACGAAGTTGCCACGCAGCGGCTTGGGCACGACGACCCGTTTGGATCGCGGGCTGATGTCTTCGGTGGCTTTCTCGGCGGCGGCGAGCGCCTTGAAGAAGCCGGCGCGACAAGCGGCGATATCCTTTGGCTGCCGATTTTCCTCTTGTTCCTGCATCCAGCAATCGAACTTCAGCTGCGCTTCCGCCGTCACTGCCGGCGCGACGACGCGGGCATGGCGACCGAGTACGGCCATCAGCCGGCGCCGCGCCTCGGCCAATTCGCCGACATGCTCCGGCGGCAAGTCGCGGCTCGGGATGGTCGATGGCAGCGGCGGGAAGTTGGCCGAGGAACTGATGGCGTTCCAAGCGAAATAGTCGGCGTCGCGATAGTCGGCCTCCAGGTCTTCCTGTTCTGAAAGCTTGACGTAGCCGTCTTGCAGCTTTTTCGAAAATTCCTGATTGGTTTCGGTGCGCTCCTCAGCCCAATCGAGCGTGTGCCCGGAACAGGCGCCAAGCATCAGCGCCGCCCCCAGCGCCAAAGCCGGCGCTATTTTCCATGTCATTCTCGGATTCCGCCTATTGGTTACCGCAATTGTGTTGCCCTCCAAGAAGCAACGACACGCTCAGCGTGTATCGCGAATCCATACGCAATGCATAGCGTAACCCGGCGCCGTTGGAAACCGGTATTTTGCTGCGCAAGCCGCCCCGTATGATCGAAATTGGCTCTCGAGCCGTCGGCGCGGCGGACCTTGAACAGCGCCGCCGAACGCTTACATTTAGGACGACGCGGCGCCTATGGGCCGCAAGACGGGTGCCGATTGTTCGGGCCCGCTCAAGGTTTCGGCGCAAGACCGAGGCCGTAAGTCACTCGCTTCAGGGAAGGAGGTGACCGCAATGACGCGCCTATCTTTGTTCAATTCGCCTCTGCTGTTGGGTTTCGATCACTTCGAACAGGTGCTCGATCGGGTCGCGAAATCCGCCAACGACGGCTATCCGCCCTACAATATTGAACAGCAGACCAAGGATCAGTTGCGGATCACCTTGGCAGTCGCCGGCTTCGCCGAGGCCGACTTGGCGCTGACGCTCGAGGAAAATCAATTGATCATCCGCGGCCGCCAGCCCGAAGAGCCGGAGCGCGTTTATCTTCACCGCGGCATCGCCGCGCGCCAGTTTCAGCGCAGTTTTCTGATCGCCGAAGGCATTGAGGTAAGGACCGCCCGTCTGGACAACGGTCTTCTGCACATCGATCTGGTGCGCCCCGAGCCGTCAAATTTGGTGCGCACCATCAAAATCGAATCCGCCGCCGCCGGCGATCAGATGATCGAGACCCGCAAGGTCAAAACACAAGCCTAGAGCAACTTGCGTTCACTTGATCACAGATAAGTTGCTCTAACACTTTGAAATAGCGCAAAAGTCGATCTAACTTTTCCATAGGATCGATATCAGTTTTTAGCCGAGCTTCGGAGAAGCGACATGCTGGAAAATGCCAACGATTTGAGGATTTCCGCCGAGGCGCTGGCCCTGCTCGGGGCGCCGGATATCGGTTATGTGCGTGCCTTGGAAGATGCCGCCGGATACGGCCTGTTCGGCGCTGACGGCACTTTGCTGGCGGAATGCCCGAGCTACGAAGTGGCGGCCGCCTTGGCGCGCCAAAACGGATTGACCGCTTTTGCCGTCAATTGACCGCCGTGCGGGGTGATTGCGTCTCCGACAGGACCGCGAACAGGACGTCGGGGTCTTCGGTGCCGCGCAGTTTCTCGCAAACCGAATCGTTGCGCAGCAATCGGGAAACCCGTGCCAACGCTTTCAAATGATCGGCACCGGCGGATTCCGGTGCGAGCAGCAGAAAGATTAGATCGACCGGCGCGTCGTCGATGGAATCGAACTCGACCGGCGTATCGAGCCGCGCAAAGATTGCGTGCAGGCGGTCCAGCTCCGCCAGCTTGCCATGGGGAATGGCGATGCCGTGGCCGACACCCGTCGTGCCCAACCGCTCCCGCTCGAGCAATGTGTCGAAGATCAGCCGCTCTTTCAGGCCGGTGACGCGCGCGGCGATTTCGGCCAGTTCCTGAAGCGTCTGCTTCTTGCTCGATACTTTCATTGAGGCGACGACGCCTTCTCGGTCCAGCAATTCAGTGATCTCCATTTCGGTCTCTATCCTCCGGATTGCTCCGGCAAAGTTCGGCCTAGAGCAACCTGCGTTCGAATGAACGCAGGTTGCTCTAGGCCGTTCCCTCCTTGGGATCGATCCAGCCGATATTGCCGTCGGAACGGCGATAGACCAGATTGATTCTGCCGTGTGCGCTGTTGTGGAACATCATCACCGGCTGGTCTGCGAGGTCCATCCGCATGACCGCTTCGCCGGTCGTGCAGGTCGGAATCTCCGTTGTATTTTCGGCGATAACGACCGGATGCAAGTCTTCGGCTTCCGCCAAATCCTGCGCGTCGGCGTCATCGGACAAGACATAAGAAAGCGCCGCCCGAGCCGGCGCCGCGGAATTCCGCCGTTTGTTGTGGTGATTGCGCAGTCGGCGTTTGTATCGCCTGAGCTGCTTTTCGACGTGCTCCGCCGCATCCTCGAACGCGGCATAGGCATCGCCGCCCTGGCCCCGGCTTTTGATGTAGATGCCATGGCCGACATGCACCGAGCAATCGCTGCAAATATGGCTGCCTTCCTTGAATATCGTGACATTGGCATCGATGGCGTCGGCGAAATATTTGGTCACCGCCGATGCCAATCGAGACTCCACTCGGTCGCGAAAGCTGTCGCTGACGGCCATGCGCTTGCCGGTTATAGCGACCTGCAAGGTGCCAGAAGATTGATCGTTGTCTGGTTTCGACATGCCGTTTCCGACGCCCGAATAGGAAGGGACGGGAACTTATTGAACCACTTGGGCCAAGTCAACAAGCGCTTGGCCCATCCACCAAACTACATCGGTTGATTGTTATGGAAAAATGCGCTCAGGCCAACATTTTCTTGAGGCGCCGTCGTTGCACCGATGACGGGATGCGCATGGCTTCGCGATATTTCGCCACGGTCCGCCGGGCGATATCGATGTCCTCAGCCTGCAGAATTTCAACGATTTTGTCGTCGGACAGGATTTTTACCACCGCTTCGGCGTCGACAAGTTCCTTGATTCGGTGGCGAACCGATTCGGCGGAATGCGCCGCCAAGCCGTCGGCGGACGCGATGGCGGAGGTGAAAAAGTATTTCAGCTCGAAAATGCCGCGCGGTGTCGCCATGTATTTGTTCGACGTGACCCGGCTCACAGTGCTTTCGTGCATGCTGATGGCGTCGGCGACCATGCGCAGATTGAGCGGCTTCAGGAACTGGACGCCGCGTTCCAGAAATTCCTCTTGTTGCAACACGATCTCGGTGGCCACCCGCAATATCGTATTGGCCCTCTGGTCGAGCGACTTCACCAGCCAATTGGCCGAATTCAAACAATCCGACAAAAACGCTTTTGTGTCCTTGCCGCTGCCGCGGGTACCGACCTTGGCGGCGTAGCGATTGTTGACCAGGACCCTGGGCAAGGTCTCGGTATTGAGCTCAAGATGCCAACCGCCCTTGGCGTCGCGGCTCACATAGACATCCGGGATCAAGGTCTGCACCTCGGCGCCGGCAAGGGCCAAGCCCGGCTTCGGGTCAAGTTCGCGGATTTCCGACAGCATGTCGGCAATATCCTCGGCATCGACGCCACATATCCGGGTCAGGCGCGGAATATCCCGGCGCGCCACCAAATCGAGATTCTTGAGCAGAGCCTGCATCGCCGGATCCAGGCGGTCCTGATCGCGCAGCTGCAGGCCGAGGCAGTCGCCGAGATCTCGGGCAAACACCCCGCACGGGTCGAACTGCTGGACTTCTGCAAGGGTCGCCTCGACTTGCGCTAGGTCGCATCCCAAGCGCTCGGCGATCTGCTCCGTCGGCTCCGTCAGGTAGCCGCATTCATCGATCGAATCGATCAAATAGGCGCCGATGATCCGGCCAACGGGATCGCCGATCGTGACCGATAATTGTTGGCGCAAATGGTCGCGGAGATCGAGCGTCTCCGACAGCATGTTTTCGAGATTGTAGTCGGGATTGTCGAATCCGCCGGAAAACCCGCGGGTGTCGGCCTGGCTCATGCCCAAGCCGGAGCCGTTGGCGGTGCTGTAATCGACCGCGGCGTCCGCGGCGCTGTCCTCGCCGTGCAGGCTCTCATAGTCGCTGTCGATCGATGTTTCGGCTGCCTTCGACGCCTGGCCGTCGTCGGGGATCACCAGCTCCTCGCCACCGGGTCGTTCTACCTTTGGTTTGTCACTGGCCGATGGATCCGCGTCGGCATGCCGCATGCCGGCATCGTCGCTGATCGCCGGCTCGCCTTCGTCGCGCTCCAGCAGCGGATTGCTTTCGAGTTCCCTTTCGACATAGTCATTGAGGTCCAGGTTCGACAATTGCAACAGCTTGATCGCCTGCTGCAATTGCGGCGTCATCACCAACGCCTGGCTCTGTCGAAGCTCTAATTTGGGACCCATCGCCATGACGATCGCCGTTCCGACCTACAGACTGAAGCGCTCGCCGAGATACACGCGGCGCACATCTTTGTGATTGACGATCTCTTCCGGCCGGCCTTCCATGAGCACGCGGCCTTCATTGAGGATGTAGGCGCGGTCGATCAGCTCGAGCGTTTCACGAACATTGTGGTCGGTGATCAGGACACCGATCCCGCGATCTTTCAGGTGAAACACCAAATCGCGAATATCGGCGACCGCAATCGGGTCGATGCCGGCCAGCGGTTCATCCAAGAGCATGAAGGAAGGCCGGCTCGCCAAGGCGCGCGCGATCTCGACCCGACGGCGCTCGCCGCCCGACAGCGACAGTGCCGGGTTGCGGCGCAAATGGCCGATCGAGAACTCGCTCAGCAGCTCTTCCAACATGGTCTCCCGTGTTTCCTTATTCGGCTCGGTGACCTCGAGCACCGCGCGAATATTTTTCTCCACCGTCAAACCGCGGAAGATTGACGCTTCCTGCGGCAAATAACCGATGCCCAGTCGGGCGCGGCGATACATTGGTAGGTCGGTGATATCTTCACCGTCCAATCGAATGCTGCCGCTATCGGCGCCCAGCAAACCGGTAATTATATAAAAACAGGTCGTTTTCCCGGCACCGTTTGGACCCAGCAACCCAATCGCCTCGCCGCGCTGCAAATGCAGGCTGACGTCACGCAGAACCGGCCTTTTCTTGAATCGCTTGGCGATAGAATGGGCAACGAGGCCTGCGCTGTCGGCGACCAGTCGCGGCCCGTCAGCCGCCGTCTCTTGATCTGTTCGCACTCTCAGTTATCCCGTTTACGTGTTAAAAATCGGTGTAGCCTGTCATCCATCGCCGATTCATTGCGGACTATTCCTTAGTCTGCTTTGAAGGGCTGAATATTCCCTTGACGCGGCCCGGGCTCTCCAACTTGGAGACACCACTCGCCAGATCAACGACCAATTTGCGCCCACGCAGGACATTCTTGCCGCGCGTCAGCACCACTTCGCCTTCCAAAGTCACCACGCGTTTGCGCACGTCGTAGATGCCACGCTCGCCTTCGGCCGTTTCCGTCGGCGAGGACAAAAACACGTTGCCGACCGCGTCCAGTCGCGAAATATTGCCGTCTAGCGCGGCGGCAGTCTGGCCCTCGGCTTTCGGTTGATAATGCACCTCCAGGCGATCCGCCTTCAGCCGCAGCCGGCCCTGACGCGCCGTCACATTGCCGTCAAACACGGCAATTTTCTCCTTCTGTCGCACTTCCAGGCGGTCGGCATCGATTTCGATCGGCGCTTCAAGATCTTTTTTGCGTTCTTCCGTCGCCAATTTTTGCGCCGGCGTAGCCGTGGATTGCGGCCATGCCGGCGATGCGATCAAGAGCACAATCAAGACCTGCGTCAAGCGCAAACCGAACAGGCACCCGCGCATCGCGATCAGCCCTCGCCACGCGGTCGGATGATCATGTGCACGTCACCCAGCAGGCGTATGATCCGGCCAAAATCGATGGCCTCGAAACCGTTGGCGCGCACCTCGCCCGCCGGCCCGTGGCCTTGCACGGCCGTCGTGCCGATGACGCGGCCCGTGGCCATGTCGACGGTCGCCGCCTGGGTCGACAATTGATAGCCGTTGTCGATGTACAAATTGATGCCTTGCCGCAGATCGAGATTCTGGCGGCGATGGTGGTATCGGCCATGTGCCGCGCTGATATAGATCCAAGTGCCGTCTTCCATGGTAATGTCGGCCTTGAGATCATTCAGATTGACCAGCCATTGATCATCGGTGTCCTGCAAGGCCGACTTGGCGGTGATGACGTAGGGTCGGTTCTTGTTGTCGGCGCCTTCGTAGCGGGCATCATCCATGCGCAATTGAAACTCGTCCGACCCGAAGCTTACCCGCGGTAACGTTACACCAACCGTATCAGAGGCGAATTCAGGCCAAACGACGACGACCACGGTAAGCGCTAGGGCCGCGGCGAACAGGCCATATTTGACCGTGACGATCCAGCGGCCCGCGCCCATAGCCTTAGCGGATGGCGCGCGCCGTGGCCGCAGCGTTGCCGCCATGCGATCCTTTTTCCCGGCCTCGGCCGGCGCGCTATCTGTCGGGCTTGTCACAGAACGCCGGCCTTCAGGCAATCGTGGACATGCACTATGCCGACCGGCCGAGCATTGTCGACCACGAACAGGCTGGTGATGCCGAATTCGTTCATGCGGCCGAGCGCCTCTGCGGCCAGGGCACCGTGGCGGATGGTTTGCGGATCCGCCGTCATGACGTCGCCGGTTCGCTGATCAAGCAGATCCGGGCTCATATGGCGTCGCAGATCGCCGTCGGTGACGATTCCGACGAGCCCGCCATCATCGCCGACAATGCCGGCGCAGCCGAAACTATTGGCGGTGATGACCAGGATCGCCTCAGACATTCTGGTGTCCGCGGCGACCAGCGGGACCGCTGCGCCGGAATGCATGATCTCCTCGACCTTGATCAGCAGGCTGCCGAGCTTGCCGCCCGGATGCAGCAACTTGAACTGGTCGGAGGAAAATCCTTTCCGGTCCAGCAACGCAACCGACAGCGCGTCACCCAGCGCCAGCATCACCGTCGTCGACGTCGTCGGCGCCAGACCCATCGGGCAGGCTTCGGTCGCCGGCGGCAGGACCAAGGCAACGTCGGCGGCGTTTCCCAAAGTGCTGTTGGGTTTGCCGACGATGGCGATCAAGGGAATCGAAAAGCGCCGCGCATGGGCGACGATGTCGGCGAGCTCGGAGGTTTCTCCGGAATTGGAAAGCGCGATCACGGCATCGCCGCGGGCAATCATACCGAGGTCGCCGTGGCTCGCTTCGCCAGGATGCACATAGAGCGTTGGTGTTCCGGTGGAGGCCATGGTCGCCGCGATCTTACGTCCGACATGGCCGCTTTTGCCCATGCCGGTCACCACGACGCGGCCCTGCACCGCCATCAGAAGGCGGATTGCTTCGGTGAAGGATGCGTCCATGGCACTGGACAATTGCCGCAGCGCATTGGCTTCAATGTCCAAGACCCGGCGCGCCACGGCAATGTCCTGTGGTGGCGTATCCTCCGCCCGCGCATGGGCGGCGCTGTCGTCAACATTTGCTGTCATCGGGTCGAAGCCCTCGGTGTTGGGTTGCGGGGCAGCCGGCGAATGGCTTGGCGTTTAGGCAATGGCACCTATATGGCGGTTTTTCACGCCCTATCAAGATTCATGCCAATTATGGGAAATTGGCGAGACTATTGCAATGTTTCGGGTTCGTAAGGCCCTTAATGGGCCAAGATATCGACGTCGTCCCAGCCAGCGAGATCCAATTCCGCGCGGGCCGGCAGAAAGGCGAAACACGCGGCAGCGAGGTCGCGGCGACCCTCCCGCGCCAGCATGCCGTCAAGCGTGGTCGCCAGACGGTGCAAATACAAGACGTCGCTGGCGGCATAGTCGAGTTGTGCCGGGCTCAAGTCGGCAGCACCCCAATCTGAGGATTGCTGCTGTTTCGACAGGTCGACGTTCAGCATTTCCTTGCAAAGATCCTTCAATCCGTGGCGGTCGGTGTAGGTGCGGGCTAGTTTGGATGCGATCTTGGTGCAATAGATCGGTGCGCACAGCACGTCGAGGTAAGCCTTGATCACGGCGACGTCGAAACGGGCAAAATGAAAGAGTTTGGTAACGGCCGGATCGCTGAGCATGGCTTTCAGATTTGGCGCGTCATAGCGTCCGGCCGCGAACTGCACGATATGGGCATTGCCGTCGCCGGACGACAGTTGCATGAGACACAGTCGGTCGCGCGCCGGCTTCAACCCCATGGTTTCGGTATCAATGGCCACGCAATCGCCAAGCGCGAGGTCCGGCGGCAAATCGCCCTTGTGAAATTGCGTCGTCAGGGTCGCCTCCTGTCGCGGCACCAGGCCCGCCCGGGCCGGCATCAGTGACGACGTAACGGGCGCCGTTGCCGCTGTCAACACAAGCCCGGGGGCGTCACGCTGGCGGGCGTTGGGCTTTGCCCTTGGATCCGACCGCGGTTTGGGTATAGTGCGGCCAAGTCACAGGGCATTGGCGAGGGCCACGCCGAGACAAAAGGACAAAAGCCATGCGTGATCGTCGGGTTACGGTCTTTGGCGGCTCCGGGTTCGTGGGCCGTTATTTGGTGCGCCGATTGGCCGCGGCCGGTGCCCGTGTCGATGTCGCCGTCCGCGATCCCGAGCGCGCATTGCCCTTGAAGACCATGGGTGCGGTCGGTCAAATCGCGCCGGTTGCCGCCAATATCCGCAACGCCGATTCGGTGGCCCGCGCGGTGGACGGCGCCGATACGGTGTTCAACTTGGTCGGTTTGCTCTACGAAGGTGGCGCCCAGACGTTTCAAGCGGTTCATGCGAGCGGCGCCGAAACCGTGGCGCGCGCCGCCAGCGCTGCCGGCGCTCGACGGTTGGTTCACATGTCGGCCATCGGCGCGGCGGCAGAGTCACCGGCGGCTTATGCCAAGACCAAGGCTGCCGGCGAGGCCGCCGTGGCCGCGGCCTTTACAGGCGCGACCTTCGTCCGTGCGTCGGTTGTGTTCGGCGCCGAGGATTCGTTTTTCAATTTGTTCGGCGGGTTGACCCGCATCAGCCCGGTCTTGCCGCTGATCGGCGGTGGCGAAACCCGCATGCAGCCGGTCTATGTCGACGACGTCGCCGCCGGCATGCTGGCTTTGGTCACTGATCCGTCGACGGCCGGGCAGACGTATGAATTTGCCGGCCCGCGCATCTACAGTTTTGCCGACCTAATGGACATCGTTCTGCGTGAAACCGGGCGGCGCCGGCTGTTGGTGCCGGTGCCCTTCTGGGCGACGAAGGTGATGGCCTATTTCCTTCAATATTGGCCGCGGCCGTTATTGACGGTCGACCAAGTCAGGTTACTGCAGGCCGACAATGTCGCGGCACCAGGCAGCCTCGGCTTGACCGATCTCGGTATTGTGCCGACACCGGTCGACGACGTGTTGCCGGACTATATGAAGCGCTATCGGCGCGCCGGCGCCCGCCATGCGTCGCAATCGATCAATGGGGCGGTGTAGGCCGGTCAGCCGAGCCATCCGTGAGCCCAGACCAGCAAAATACCGCCGAACGCCAAGCGGTAAATGACGAACGGCAGATAGCTTGCGTTCTCTAGCCAGCGCATCATGAGCGCGATGGCGCCCAGCGCGGTGACGAAGGCGATGGCGGCGGCAAGCAGCGCATCGCCGGTCAAGGCTGTGTCGCCGCTTTCGGCGATTTCGAGTGTTGCCAGCGTCCCGGCGGCAGCAATCGCCGGTATCGACAACAGCATCGCGAAGCGGGCTGCTTCGGTCCGATTGAAGCCGAGCCACCGCGCCGCTGTAATGCAAATGCCGGACCGGCTGGTGCCCGGTATCAGGGCAAGGGCCTGGGCCAGGCCGATCAGTACGGCGTGGCGCGCGGACATGGCCTCCATGGACATGTCAAAACGACCCAACCGATCGGCGGCATAAAGCAAAATGCCGAACCCGAACATGGACCAAGCAATGACTTTGGCACTGCGCAAGCTGTCGTAGGCGCCGGTTTGGTGCAGCACCAGACCGAAGATCACCAATGGCACCGTGGCAACCACGACATACCAGACGAGCCGCGTTTCCGCCGAGTGGCGACGGGTTGCGATCTGCCAGGCGCCATTGAACAAGCGGCCGACGTCATGGCGAAAATAGAGCAGCACCGCGCCTAAAGTACCGACATGCACGGCCACGTCCATGATGGCGCCTTGATCGTCCCAGCCGGTGGTCGCAGGGATCAATACCAGATGCCCCGACGAACTGATCGGCAGGAATTCCGTAACGCCTTGGATGATGGCGAGTATCACGAGATGGAGAAGTGGCACCGGTGGGCCTTTGAGGAAGGGATGAATCGACGCTGTATAGCAGCTTCGCAAAGGAAGCTTAACGGACAATTTTAGGACCGAATCGAGACTAAATTTATCGAACACATGCGTTAATGCGACCGATCTTGGGATATCGTTGACGCGATGCGAAATTCTATGTCAATAAGGCTGACATAAATCACGAAATAACTTCGCTAACCTGGTCTTTTTGTCCTATACTTTGTCGGTCCATCCGGTCTCGCCGCGGACGCGGCCAGTACGATGCGGGCCTTATTGATGACCCGCGACAGATCGGAAATCGTCCCCAGGGTGCAGCGCGTGCGCCGTCGCTTTCATCATTGACGGCTTGCCGCACAAACGCAGCTACGAAAGACCAGGCCATGGTTGAGCGTATGTTGAAGTTTGCGGAATTCGGACAGGAGATGCCGGACAAGCGGCCGGTGTCGCGACGGCGGTCGGACTGGGGCGAAATTTATGCCGGCTACGACGAACAGCGGGCGGCGCTGCAATCGGCGCGATGCTCGCAATGCGGAATCCCTTTTTGCCAGATCCATTGTCCGGTCCACAACAACATTCCCGACTGGCTGAAACTGGTGGTCGAAGGGCGCATGGAGGAAGCCTACGAACTCAGCCAATCGACCAATAACCTGCCGGAGATTTGTGGCCGGATCTGCCCGCACGATCGGCTCTGCGAAGGCAATTGCGTCATCGAAAAGGGCTTCGATGCGGTGACCATCGGTTCGGTCGAAAAATACATCACCGATACAGCTTGGCAGAAAGGCTGGGTCAAGCCGGTCGTGCCGCGCCGTGAACGCCCGCAGTCGGTCGGCATTGTTGGTGCCGGACCGGGTGGCATGACGGCGGCCGAGGAACTGCGCCGCCTCGGCTACCAAGCCCATGTCTACGATCGCAACGACCGCCCGGGCGGTTTGCTGATGTACGGCATTCCGAGCTTCAAACTCGAAAAACACATCGTCGACCGACGAACGGACTTGCTTAGGCAATCGGGCGTCGTCTTTCACAGCAATGTCGAAGTCGGCCGGGACATTAGCTTCGAGGCGTTGCGCCACAAGCATCAGGCGGTGTTGATCGCGACCGGTGTTTACAAGGCCCGGGACTTCGCCGTGCCCGGCGTCGGCCTCGACGGCATCGTCGCGGCGCTCGACTACTTGATCGCGTCCAACATGAAAGGACTGGGCAGGGCGGCGCCGAAATTTGAATCCGGTGTCCTGAACGCCGCCGGAAAAGCGGTGATCGTCGTCGGCGGCGGCGACACCGCCATGGATTGCGTCAGGACCGCGGTGCGCCAAGGCGCCAAATCCGTTAAATGCCTGTATCGCCGGGATCGCGCCAACATGCCGGGCTCGATGCGGGAGGTCAGCCATGCCGAGGATGAAGGCATCGATTTCGTTTGGCTGTCGACGCCACGGGCCTTCCTGGGCGAGGGCCACGTCGACGGTGTCCGGATGATCAGGATGCGGCTCGGACAACCGGATTCGTCGGGCCGCCAGACGCCGCGGCCGATCGCCGGCTCCGAACTGCGCCTTGACGCCGATCTGGTGGTCAAGGCCTTGGGGTTCGATCCGGAGGATTTGCCTGCAACCCTCGACGCACCGGAATTGGCGACCACCAATTGGGGCACGGTGGCCGTCGATTTCAATAAGCTTTCGACCTCGATGCCGGGCGTATTCGCGGTCGGCGATGTCGTTCGCGGCGCCAGTCTGGTGGTCTGGGCGATCCGCGATGGCCGCTTGGCGGCGTCGGAAATTCACAAATACCTGTCGGAGCGGGCCGAGGCTATCGCTTGTGCCTCTTGAGGCTTGAGATTGGAGGCGGCTGGCATGGAAACAGGCCGGACATTCGTTGAAACCTATCGCCGCAATGCCGCGCTTTTGCAAAACGCCGGCGTTTGGCAGCCCGCCACGGAACACGATTCCTGTGGTGTCGGCCTGGTGGCGTCCCTGGACGGCGAACCGAAACGCAGCGTTGTCGAGGCTGGAATCAATGCCCTGAAAGCGGTTTGGCACCGTGGTGCCGTCGACGCCGACGGCAAGACCGGTGACGGCGCTGGCATTCATTTGCAGATCCCGCAAGCGTTCTTCAAGGAACATGTGACGCGGACCGGCCACCAATCGCCCGAAGGCCGCATTGCCGTCGGCATGGCATTCTTGCCGAAAACCGACTTCAGTGCCCAAGAAACCTGTCGCACGATCGTCGAAAGCGAAATCCTGCAATTCGGCTATTACATCTACGGTTGGCGTCAGGTGCCGGTCGATGTCAGCGTCATCGGCGAGAAAGCCAACGCGACCCGGCCCGAAATCGAACAGATCATGATCGAGAATCGCCGCGGCCTCGACGACGATGCCTTCGAACGCGATCTCTACATCATTCGCCGGCGCATCGAGCGGCGCGTGGCCGACGCTCATATCATCGATTTCTATATTTGCTCCCTATCCTGTCGTTCGGTCATCTACAAAGGCATGTTTCTTGCCGAACAACTGACGGCGTTCTATCCGGACCTGTTGGACGACCGTTTCGTATCCAACTTCGCGATTTTCCATCAACGCTATTCGACAAATACCTTCCCAACTTGGCGCTTGGCTCAGCCGTTTCGCATGCTGGCCCATAACGGTGAAATCAACACCGTTCGCGGCAACATCAATTGGATGAAGTCGCATGAAGTGCAGATGACCGCGACAGCGTTCGGGCAATATGATGATGACATCAAACCAATCATCCAGCCCGGCTCGTCGGATTCGGCTGCCTTGGACGCGGCTTTTGAAGTCTTGGTTCGTGCCGGCCGGTCAGCGCCGATGACCAAGATCCTATTGATACCGGAATCCTGGTCGTACAAGACCACCATGCCCGATAGCCACCGCGCGCTTTACAGCTACGGCAATTCCGTCATGGAGCCATGGGACGGCCCGGCCGCGATCGCCGCCTATGACGGCCGATGGGCGATCGCCGGCATGGACCGCAACGGCCTGCGCCCGATGCGCTACACCGTGACCGGCGAGGGCTTGATGTTTGTCGGATCGGAAACCGGCATGGTGCCGATCAACGAACTCGAAGTCGTCGAAAAAGGCCGGCTTGGCCCCGGTCAGCTGATTGCCATCGATTTGCAGGAAGCCAAGCTATTCCACGATCGCGAAATCAAGGACGCGCTTGCCGCCACCCAGGACTATCGAAGTTGGATCAAGAATATCGTGTCGCTCGACACGGTGCTGGCCGAGGCGGAAGAGCCGGTTCTCTACGAACGCGACGAACTCAGACAGCGCCAGCTTGTCGCCGGCATGTCCGTGGAAGACATGGAGCTGATCCTGCACCCGATGATCGAAGACGCGAAGGAGCCGATCGGATCGATGGGCGACGACACGCCTTTGGCCGTGTTGTCGGATCAATATCGCGGGATGCATCATTTCTTCCGCCAGCAATTCAGCCAGGTGACCAACCCGCCGATCGATTCGCTGCGCGAACGGCGCGTCATGTCGCTTAAGACGCGGCTCGGCAACCTCAAGAACGTGCTGGAAGAGGATGCCAGCCAAACCAAGCTTCTGTTGCTGGAAAGCCCGGTATTGACCAATGGCGCCTTCGCCGGTTTCCGCCAGTATGTCGGCGACGAATCGGCGGTCATCGATTGTACGTTCTCGATCAATGACGGCGACGACAGCCTGCGGCGCGGGCTGCAAAGGATCAATCGGGACGCCGAGGATGCTGTGCGCCGCGGCGCCGTGCATCTGATTTTGACCGACGAGGTGATCGGCGAAGACCGGGCGCCGATGCCGATGATCTTGGCGACCGGCGGCGTCAACACGCATCTGGTCGGCCAAGGGCTGCGGTCATACACCTCGATCATCGTGCGCGCCTCGGAATGCGTCGACGTGCATTATTTTGCCGTGTTGATCGGTGTCGGCGCTACGGCGGTCAATCCTTATCTGGCGCAAGAAAGTATCGCCGACCGCCACCGCCGCGGTTTGTTGGGCGATCACGATCTTAAAAGCTGCTTTCAGCGCTATAAGGAGGCCGTCGACCAAGGCTTGCTGAAGGTCATGTCGAAGATGGGCATCGCGGTAATCTCATCCTATCGCGGCGGCTATAATTTCGAGGCGGTCGGCTTATCGCGTTCCATGGTTGCCGACTTCTTCCCCGGCATGGTGTCGCGGATTTCCGGCATCGGCTTGGCCGGCATTCAGCGCAAGATCAGCGATCTGCATCGACGGGCCTTCGACACCGCCACGGTCGCCTTGCCGATCGGCGGGTTCTACAAATTCCGCCAGGGCGGCGAAGTCCACGCCTTTGAAGGGCGCATCATTCACACCCTGCAGACTGCGGTCGACCGGGAATCGTACTCCACCTTCAAACACTACAGTAAAGCGATCGCCGACCAGGCACCGGTTAATTTGCGCGAGCTGTTGGATTTCAATCCCGACCGCTCAGCCGTGCCGCTCGAGGAAGTGGAATCGATCACCGATATCCGCAAACGCTTCGTGACGCCGGGCATGTCGCTTGGCGCGCTCAGTCCGGAGGCGCACGAGACATTGACGATTGCCATGAATAGAATCGGCGCCAAATCCGATTCCGGCGAAGGCGGCGAGGGGCCAGAGCGCTTTCGCCCGCGGCCAAACGGCGACAGCCCGAACTCGTCGATCAAACAGGTCGCCTCGGGACGCTTCGGCGTGACCGCCGAATACCTCAACAATTGCGAAGAGCTGGAAATCAAAATCGCGCAAGGCGCCAAACCGGGCGAAGGCGGTCAGTTGCCGGGCTTCAAGGTGACCGAAGAAATAGCCCGGCTTCGTCACGCGACGCCTGGCGTCATGCTGATCTCGCCGCCGCCGCACCACGACATTTATTCGATCGAGGATCTGGCACAGCTCATCTACGATCTCAAACAGATCAATCCCGATGCCGCGGTCTGCGTAAAACTGGTCGCCGAAAGCGGCATCGGCACCATCGCCGCCGGCGTCGCCAAGGCCAAGGCCGACGTCATCTTGATTTCAGGCCACAGCGGCGGTACTGGCGCCAGTCCCCAGACCAGCATCAAATATGCCGGGGTGCCGTGGGAGATGGGGCTGACCGAAGTCAATCAGCTGTTGACCTTGAACCGGTTGCGCCACCAGGTCCGGCTCCGGGTCGATGGTGGTATCCGGACCGGCCGCGACGTCGTCATCGCCGCCATGATGGGGGCCGAGGAATACGGTATCGGCACCGCCGGCCTTGTCGCCATGGGCTGCATCCTGGTGCGGCAATGCCATTCCAACTCTTGCCCGGTCGGTATTTGCACGCAACGCGAAGATCTGCGCCAAAAATTTTCCGGCTCGCCGGAGAAGGTCGTCAACTTGTTCAGCTTCATCGCTGAGGAAGTGCGCGAGATCTTGGCCGGCCTCGGCTATCGCTCGCTCCGCGAGGTGACCGGGCGCACCGATCTGTTGGCCCAGGTCAGCCGCGGCTCTGCCCACCTCGATGATCTCGACCTCAATCCCTTGCTGACCCAAGCCGATAGCGGTGACTATCCCCGCTATTGCATCGTCGAAGGACGCAACGAAGTGCCGGAGACCTTGGACGCGCAAATGATCGAAGACGCCCAGTCGGTATTCGACAAAGGCGTCAAAATGCAACTGCAATATAATATCCGCAACACACATCGTGCGATCGGCACGAAATTGTCGTCGAAGCTGGTGCGGCGCTTCGGTATGAAGGGCTTGGATCCGGGTCACATCACTGTCCGGCTCCGGGGTTCGGCGGGGCAATCGCTCGGCGCCTTCGCCGTCCAGGGCCTGAAGCTCGAGGTCTTCGGCGATGCCAATGACTATGTCGGCAAGGGTCTGTCCGGCGGCATCATCGTCGTCCGGCCGACACCGGCCAGCCCGTTGATATCCAACAAGAACACGGTGATCGGCAACACCGTGCTTTATGGCGCGACAGGCGGCCGGCTGTTTGCCGCCGGCCAGGCGGGCGAGCGCTTCGCGGTCCGCAATTCCGGTGCCGAAGCCGTGGTCGAAGGCTGCGGCGCCAATGGCTGCGAATATATGACCGGCGGCACAGCCGTGATCCTCGGTCCGGTCGGCGATAATTTCGCGGCCGGCATGACCGGCGGCATGGCCTTTATTTACGACCCGGACGAAAACTTCGCCGCGCACGTCAACGCCGACAGCGTGCATTTCCAACGCTTTGCCAGTGCCCATTGGGAAGAGCGTCTGAAGACCTTGATCGCCGAACATGTCGCAGAGACCGCTTCCACCTTCGCCGAACAACTGCTACAGGATTGGGATCTGGAGGTTGGCCGGTTCTGGCAGATTTGCCCGTTGGAGATGATCGCGCGTCTCGATCATCCGTTGACCGACGGACGCGTGAGCAAGACAGCGTGATGCAGTCGGACCGCCAGCGGCGGTGATTTGGTGCAAGGGATATGCGAACCCTCTATCATCTTTGGCTTTCGCCTTATTGCCGCAAGGTTCGCGTCGCGCTGGCCGAAAAGAAGCTCGACTTCGAACTGCAGCTTGAGAAGACCTGGCACCGACGGCCCGAATTTCTCGCCCTCAACCCGGCCGGCCAAGTGCCGGTCATCGTCGAAGATGACGGCACCGTCTTGTCGGAAAGCACGCCGATTTGTGAATATTTGGAAGAAGTTCACGCCGACCAATGCCTGATTGGTTTCGATCCGGCCAGCCGCGCTGAAATCCGCCGACTGATCAACTGGTTCGATCTCAAGTTTGGTGTGGAGGTGACCCATAATCTGGTCGATGAAAAGCTGATGAAACGGGTCATCGGCTTGGGTGGTCCGGATTCCCAGGCGGTCCGTGCCGGCAAGCACAACATTCACTACCATCTCGACTATATCGGCTATTTGACCGAGCGCCGAACCTGGCTTGGCGGCGACGATTTCTCGTTGGCGGACATCGCCGCGGCGGCCCATGTTTCCGCCGTTGACTACATCGGCGACGTGCCCTGGGACGACCATGCGCCGGCCAAGGATTGGTATGCGCGGGTGAAGTCGCGACCCTCCTTCCGCGCGCTGCTGGCCGACCATATTCCCGGGCTGCCGCCGCCGCGCGACTATGCCAACCTCGATTTCTGAAGCGCTGCGCAGCCAGGCGGCGGACGCCGGCTTCGACACAATCGGCATTGCCGATCCGGATGCGGTGGCCGAGGCCGGCCGTCACTTCACGGCGTTTCTCGATGCCGGCCATCACGGCGACATGGAATGGCTGGCCGCCAAGGCCGATCGTCGCCGTCATCCGAAAGCGCTCTGGCCCGATGTTCGCTCGATCATCCTCTTGGGCATGAATTATGGCCCAAAGCATGACCCGCTCAGTGTGCTGAAGCGAAAAAGTCGCGGGGCGATTTCGGTCTATGCCCAGGGCGGCGATTATCATGACTTGGTGAAGAAACGCCTGAAACGCGTGGCGCGCTGGCTGGTCGGGGAGACCGGCTGCCAGGTCAAAGTCTTCGTCGACACCGCGCCGGTCCTGGAAAAACCCTTGGCAGAGGCCGCCGGCATCGGGTGGCAGGGTAAACACACCAACTTGGTCAGCACGGAAGCCGGATCATGGCTGTTCATCGGCAGTATTTTCACGACTTTGGATTTACCGACTGACGCGGCCGGCCAAGACCGCTGCGGCTCGTGTCGCCGTTGTCTCGACGTCTGCCCGACCAACGCCTTTCCGGCGCCCTACCGCATCGACGCGCGCCGCTGCATTTCCTATCTCACCATCGAGCATAAAGGACCTATTCCGCGTGATTTGCGGCCGGCCATCGGCAACCGCATTTACGGCTGTGACGATTGCCTGGCGGTCTGCCCGTGGAACAAGTTCGCCCACGCCGCCCGCGAACAGGCGCTCAATCCGCGCCCGGCGCTCGACGCCCCGGCGCTCGTCGACTTGGCCGCGTTGGACGACGCTGCTTTTCGCCAGATGTTCGCCGGCACCGCCGTCAAACGCACGGGACGGGACCGCTTTCTGCGCAACGTGGTGATCGCGCTCGGCAACAGCGGCGCCGCCGCCGCCGTGCCGGCAGTCGAGCGTCTGTTGACAGACGGCTCACCCTTGGTTCGTGGCATGGCGGTCTGGGCGCTTTCCCGCCTGGCATCTGCCGCACATTTTGCGGCGCTACGGGAACGGCATCTGCCGGCGGAAACCGATCCGACCGTGCGCGACGAATGGCGGTGATCGACACTTTTGTCACTCCCGCCTCACGTCCAGCGCCTCGAGATGGCGGCGTGCAGCGTCGGCAGCTGGTGTCGACGGCGCCGTTTCCAGGACCTTTAGCCAGTCGGCCCGAGCGCCGTCGCGATCGCCCGCTAGCTGCCGCAGGATGCCGCGTTCGATCAGCGCTTCGGTCAGGTGCGGGGCCAGCGCCAGCGCCAGCTCGACGTCTTCCAACGCCCGTACCAGATCGCCCAGATGGCGCCGGGCCGCGGCGCGGAACACCACCGCATCCATGCGTTCCGGAGCGAGCGCGACGGCCACGTCGAGATCGTTGAAGGCGTCCGCATAGGCGCCGAGCGCCGCATGGGCGCGGGCGCGATCGATCAAAAGATCGATGTGTTGCGGCGCCCGGCTCAGCGCCGCAGTGAAGGCGGTGCGGGCGTCCGCCGGGCGCTCGGCCAGCAGCCAGGCGTTGCCCGCTTGGCCCAGTATCTCGGCCTGCAGCGCCGGCCGATGCCGGTGCATGTCTTGCGCCAGGTGTTGTAGGCGCAATGCCGCCTGTTCATGACTGCCGAGCGCCACCAAGGCCAGCGCCAAGCAATGGCGCGCCGGAAAGGCGCCGCCGTGGTCACGCCAGGCCATCGCCGATTCGAAGCCGTCTTCCGGCGTCTCGGCAACGATCGCCAGGCAGGCGCGATAGCGTTTGGCATCCGCGTCGTCCCAAGTCCCCTCGGCGCCGGCCGCGACCGGCGACAGGGCCGCCATTCCGGCGAGCACCAAGCCAAATTGCCTACGTCCAAACATGCGCCGGACTCTTGCCGGCGGATTCGCGCCAGGCAAGCCTTTGTTTGGCCATATTGGAAATCATAATCGAATTCCGTTCGATAGCAGGGAGTGTCTCGGCATGCGTATTGCTGTTTTGGTGTTGATTCTTTTAAGCCTATTGGCCTGGCCGGTGACGGCGGAGGAACGCCGGCCGAAACCGGACCGGGTGGTGCTTACCTTGAGCGCGGAGGATTGGGTGGATACCTCCGACGCCTTGGTCAGCGTCTCGATTGCCGCGGCATTCTCCGGCGATCGTACCACGTCGCTCAGGGCCGACATGCTGAAAGTTCTGGGCGAGCTGGCCGCCGATGTCGATTGGCGGATCACCCGCTTCGTGCAAGGCGCCGGCAAGGCTGGCCTCGAAAACTGGCGCATACGGGCCGAAGCGCGCATCGATGAATCCGGTCTCGGCGGATTGCGTGACCGCGCCCGCCGTCTCAGCAAGCCCGGCCTGCAGCTGGTCATCGCGGGCACCAATTTTTCGCCGACCCGGGCCGAACGGGAAAAGGTCGCCGGCCATCTTCGCGGGCGTATCTACACCATGGTCGCTGCCGAGGCGGAGCGCCTCTCGCGCGCCTTTACCGGCAAAACCTTCCGGCTCCACCTGATCGATTTCTCCGGACAAATGGTACGGCACGAGGCCAAGCGGATGAGGCAAATGCGCGCCACCGCGGCGCCGGCGCAGTTGGAGGCGGCCGACACCGGCGCCTTGTCAGTTTCCCGCAAGCTGATTGTGACCGCGACGGCGGTCCTGAAGATGGTCCCGTAAATACGTGACTGGGGGTCATCTTTTTTGTTTCGGCCTTGGCTATACCGCGTCCGCACTGGTTGAAAGGCTGCGACCGAACGGCTGGCGGGTAACAGGGACCAGCCGCGGACCGGACGCCGAACAATCAGATTGTCTACGCTTCGATCGCGACCATCCGCTCGATGACATCGACGCCGCCCTATCCGGTATCACTCATGTGCTGTCGTCGGTGCCGCCGGATGCCACGGGCGACCCGGTGCTTGATCTTTGTGGCGTGGACCTAATCCATCAGCCGGACTTGCAATGGCTCGGCTATCTCTCGACGACCGGCGTCTACGGTGATCGCTCGGGCGGCTGGGTCGACGAGCAGAGCAACCTCAATCCCGCCTCCGAACGTGGCCGCCGGCGGGTCGATGCCGAGGCCGGCTGGCGCCGGCTTTGGCAGGATCATGGCTTGCCGGTTCATGTCTTCCGCCTGGCCGGCATCTACGGGCCGGGCCGCAACATGCTGGAGACCGTGCGATCCGGCCGCGCCCGGCGCATCATCAAGCCGGGTCAGGTCTTCTCACGCGTCCATGTCGACGACATTTGCGCTGTCTTGGCTGCATCGATGGCACGGCCACGATCCGGCGGAATTTATAATGTCTGCGATGATTTGGCGGCGGCGCCCGACGATGTCGTTGTGCATGCCTGTGACTTGCTCGGCGTTCAGCCGCCGCCGGCCGTCCCGTTCGAAGCGGCCGAGCTGACCCCCATGGCACGGAGCTTCTACGGCGAAAGCAAACGCGTCCGCAACGATCTGATCAAACGGGAACTCGGCATCACACTCGCCTATCCGACCTATCGCGACGGCTTGGCCGCGCTCACCGATTGAGATCTGGCCGAGCCAGCAAGCTGGCGACAGTGGCGGTCAGCAAATCGATGTCGGATTCCGTCGAAAGTCGATGATCGCCTGATTTGACGAACGTTACCTCGACGTCGCTGCTCGCCAAGGCGTCGACCAGCTCGAGGGATAATTGCCACGGTACGTCCGGATCGACCATGCCGTGCAAAATCCGCACCGGACACTGGATCGGGATCGGCGGCCGATCGAGTAGGGTGCGGGTGTTGCCGTCTTCGATCAGCGTCATGGTGAAGGCATAGGGTTCGTCGGAATATTGCGATGGCCGCCGATAGACGCCGTCGGTGCGCAAGGCATGGCGCACGTCTTCGCTGGCGTTGTCCCACAGGCGCCGGGTGAAGTCGGGGGCCGGCGCGATGCCGACCAGGCCGGCGATGCGGTCGGGCCGCGCCAGGGCCGCCAACAACATGATCCAACCGCCCATGGAGGAGCCGACCAGGATCACCGGCCCTTCGGTCAGCTGATCGATCACAGTGATGGCGTCGTCGGCCCAGCGGCCGATGGTGCCGTCGATCATGTCGCCTGAAGATTGACCGTGGCCGAAATAGTCAAACCGCACGAATGCACGGTTCTCGGCGGCGCAGTGCGCCTCCAGCGCGGTTGCCTTGATACCGGTCATGTCGGAATTGAAACCAGGACAGAACACCACGGCCGGCGTGGTGCCGGAGCGCTTGTGATAGGCGATGAATTCGCCGCCGGCGCGGTCGAGGCGTTGCGGGTTCGGGTCCGTCATGGCGCAACATTTTCCTAACGATTACGATCAATCTTGTCGTGCATGGTATCACCGGCCTGGGCCGGAACCAGCCCGTCCGTACAGTCTTTCTTGACATTACCAGGAACGATCTTAAATTCGCGCGACTCAGGAGGACTAAGATGAGCCAGGGTAGCGCTGTGGAGCGACAAATTTCCCTTTCCTTGCCGGACGGCAGCCGACGCGAATACAAGCCCGGCGTGACCGGCCGCGACGTTGCCGCCGATATCGGCGCCGGCCTCGCCAAGGCCGCGCTCGCCGTCAAGGTCGATGGCGTGACCCAGGATCTGGACAGAACGCTTGATGCCGATGCCGCCATCGAAATCGTCACCTTGAAAAGCGACGACGAAACCGTGTTGGCATTGCTGCGCCACGATTGCGCGCACGTCATGGCCGAAGCCGTGCAGGCGCTGTTTCCGGGCACGCAAGTCACCATCGGTCCGGCCATCGCCGACGGCTTTTATTATGATTTTGCCCGCAACCAGCCGTTTACCCCAGACGATCTCGAGGCGATCGACAAGAAGATGCGTGAAATCATCGATCGTGACGATCCGATCGTGCGCGAGATCTGGGAACGGGACCGGGCGATCGCCACCTTCGCCGACATGGGCGAACGCTATAAAGCGGAAATTATCGAAGACCTGCCCGGTGACGAGCCGATCAGCGTCTATCGGCAAGGTGACTGGTTCGATCTTTGCCGGGGGCCGCATTTGCCCTCCACCGGACGGGTCGGCCACGCATTCAAGCTGACCAAGCTTGCCGGCGCCTATTGGCGTGGCGATTCCAAGAACGAGCAATTGCAGCGGATTTACGGCACTTGTTGGCGCAACGACAAGGAATTGAAGGCCTATTTGACCCGCATCGAAGAGGCCGAACGCCGCGACCACCGCCGCATCGGCCGGGAAATGAGCCTGTTTCATTTCCAGGAAGAAGCCGCCGGCATGGCGTTCTGGCATCCCAAGGGCTGGGTGCTCTACCGCACCTTGGAGCGCTATCTGCGCAACCGCCTGGACCACGCCGGTTATCAAGAGGTGCGTACACCGCAGGTGGTCGACCGCAAGCTTTGGGAGGATTCCGGTCACTGGGAGAAATTCCAGGAAAATATGTACATCACCGAGTACGAAGACCGGATCTTGGCCCTAAAGCCGATGAACTGCCCGTGTCATGTGCAGATCTTCAATCAGGGCCTGAAAAGCTACCGCGACCTGCCGTTGCGCTTGGCCGAATTCGGCAGCTGCCATCGCCTTGAACCCTCGGGCGCGCTGCACGGCCTGATGCGGGTGCGCAATTTCACCCAGGACGATGCCCACATCTTCTGTACCGAGGATCAGATCAAGGATGAAAGCAAGGGCTTCTGCGACTTGCTGATGAGTGTTTACAATGACTTAGGCTTCGACGATATCGTCATCAAATTTTCCGACCGGCCCGACAACAGGGCTGGCGAGGATGCCGTCTGGGATCGTGCCGAAGGCGCCTTGGTAGAGGCGGTGACCGAGGCCGGGTATGATTACGTTCTCGATCCGGGCGAGGGCGCTTTCTATGGCCCCAAGTTTGATTTTGTGCTGCGGGACGCGATCGGCCGCGAATGGCAATGCGGCACATTCCAACTCGATTTCGTTCTGCCCGAACGCCTCGACGCCAATTATGTCGGCCCGGACGGCGCCAAGCACCGGCCGGTCATGTTGCACCGCGCGATTTTTGGGTCTCTGGAGCGCTTCACCGGTATTTTGATCGAACATTATGCCGGGCGCTTTCCGCTTTGGCTGGCGCCTACCCAGTTCGTCGTTTGCACCATTACGTCCGATGGTGACAGCTATGCCGAAGAAGCCCACAAGCTGCTCTGTGACGCCGGGTTGCGGGGTGAAATTGACGCCAGGAACGAAAAAATCAATCTCAAGGTGCGCGAACACAGTCTCGCCAAGACCCCGGTGATCTTGGTTGTCGGCAAGCGCGAAGCCGACGAACGGACTTTGTCGGTCCGCCGCCTCGGCAAGAAGGACCAAGAAGTCCTTGCACTGGATGAAGTGGTGGCTAGACTTAACACCGAAGCCGAGATGCCCGGCCTGTAATGATATTCTAAAGAACCTGGGATAATCTGGCCGGCTTCTGGTGCCGTTGCCTGGCGAATGCGGGGGACGGCTGGAAAAAGCTGTGCTAACGATCACGGAAAGGAACAAGTAGATCGCAAGACCTCCCATGAACCCGATGCCGACCCGTGAGGGTCCCCGGGTCAATGAACGGATTTTGGTGGATTCCGTCCGCCTGATAGACCACGAAGGCGAAAATCGGGGCGTCCTGACGACCCGAGCCGCCAGAGACCTCGCCGATGAAGTCGGCCTGGATCTCGTTGAGGTTTCCCCCCATACCGATCCGCCGGTCTGTAAGTTGCTGGATTACGGCAAGTTCAAATATGAGGCCCAAAAGAAGGCCAACGAAGCCCGCAAGAAGCAGAAAACGGTGGAAGTTAAGGAAATCAAGATGCGCCCGAACATCGACCAGCATGACTATGACGTCAAAATGCGGGCGGTGCTGCGGTTCCTCGACGAAGGCGACAAGGTCAAGGTGACCATGCGCTTTCGCGGCCGGGAAATGGCGCATCAGGAACGCGGCCTGCACGTCCTCGACCGGGTGCGCGATCAGCTCGAAGAGTTGGTCAAGGTCGAACAGATGCCGAAGATGGAAGGCCGTCAAATGGTCATGGTGGTGGCACCACGCTGATACGCTGACATCTATCTGGCGAACGCCTCATTTGCACGGATGGAAAAACCGGGCGTCCGGACAGGGCGCTGGGCGTGGCCCCTTGCAAATCCTCAAGCGGGCGGTTATATAGCGCGCTCGCTTACGAATGGGCCGGCTAGGCATGGGCATGCCGAGTTCATTTTGAATGCTCCAACGCATCAGTAGACATAGAGGAAGCAAATGCCCAAGATGAAGACGAAAAGCGGCGCCAAGAAACGGTTCCGCTTGACCGCCTCCGGCAAGGTGCGCCGGCAATTCGCCGGCAAACAGCACGGCATGATCAAGCGCACCAACAAGCAAATTCGCAATCACCGCGGCACCGCGATCATGAGCGCAACAAACGCCAAGGTCGTGAAACGGCATTTTTTGCCGAACGCGTGAAGGAGGCAGTGTCATGGCAAGAGTGAAACGGGGCGTCGTCAGTCACGCCCGTCACAAAAAAGTTCTCGAGCAGGCCAAGGGCTATCGCGGGCGCCGCAAGAATACCATTCGCGTGGCGCGGCAAGCGGTGGAAAAGGGTCTGCAATACGCCTATCGCGACCGCAAAGTCCGCAAGCGCAATTTCCGGGCGCTCTGGATTCAGCGCATCAACGCCGGCAGTCGCGCCAGTGGCCTGACCTATGCCCGATTTATGAACGGCCTCAAGCTTTCCGGCGTCGAGATCGACCGCAAAGTTTTGGCCGATCTGGCGGCGCGGGAACCTGAGGCCTTCAAGGTTTTGGTCGACAAGGCGCGGGACGCGCTGGCCGAGACCTAGACGTACGGCCCTCCCGACGCAGTTCCATTACAACCATCTCGGGGGGCCGGGTTCGTGCCCCCTTTTTGTTGTGCGGAAATCATGCAAGACATCGAACAGCTCGAAAACGACTTGCTGGCGGCGGTGACCGCCAGTGCCGATCTCAATGCGCTCGAAGCGGTCCGGGTCGCCGCCCTTGGCAAAAAAGGCGCTGTCAGCCTGAAAATGCGTGGCCTCGGCCAAATGGATGCCGAAGAACGCAAGACGGTGGCCCCGGCGCTCAACGGCCTGAAGGTCCGGCTGCAAGGCGCCATCGAGGCACGCCGCGATGCCCTCAAAGCCGTCGACCTGGAAGCCCGACTGGCCGGTGAAAGCATCGACGTGACCATGCCGGTTCGACCGGAAGCCCAAGGCCGCATCCATCCGATCAGCCAGGTCCTCGACGAAATCACCGAAATCTTCGCCGACATGGGCTTCAACATCGCCGAAGGCCCGGATATCGAGGACGACTTCCACAATTTCACGGCCTTGAATATCGCCGAAGAGCATCCGGCCCGGCAGATGATGGATACGTTCTATCTGCGGCCGAAGCCGGACGGTTCACGCATGGTCTTGCGCACCCACACCTCGCCGGTTCAGATCCGTACCATGGAAACACTGCCGCCGCCGCACCGCATTATCGTGCCCGGCCGCACCTACCGTTGCGATTCCGATCAAACCCATACGCCGATGTTCCACCAGATCGAAGGGCTGGTCATCGATCGCGCCACCCATATGGGTCATTTGAAGGGCACGCTCGAGGAATTCTGTCGCGCCTTCTTCGAGTTGGACGAAGTCCGCATGCGCTTCCGGCCGAGCCATTTTCCCTTCACCGAGCCGTCGGCCGAAGTCGACATCGGCTGTTCCTTCGACAAAGGCCAAATCCGCATCGGCGAAGGCGAGGATTGGCTCGAGATCCTGGGCTGCGGCATGGTGCATCCGCAGGTGCTGCGGTATGTCGGGCTCGATCCGGATGAGTATCAAGGCTTCGCCTGGGGCATGGGCATCGATCGCATCGCCATGTTGAAATACGGCATCCCCGATCTTCGCGCGTTTTTCGATGCCGATCTGCGTTGGCTCCACCATTACGGTTTTCTGCCGTTCGATGCGCCGACCCTGGGCGGGGGGTTGAGCCGATGAAATTCACCCTGTCCTGGCTCAAAGAGCATCTGGCGACCGACGCCGGCATCGACGCGGTAACCGACAGCTTGACGGCGGTCGGTTTGGAAGTCGAAGAGGTGAGCGACCGCGGCAAAGCCCTCGACGCCTTCACCGTCGGCTATGTTGTAAGCGCCGAGCAGCATCCCAATGCCGACCGCCTGCGCGTCTGTGTGGTCGATACCGGCCACGGCGAGGTCCAGGTGGTCTGCGGCGCGCCGAACGCCCGCACCGGAATGAAGGGCGTCTTCGCGCCGAGCGGCACCACGATCCCGGGCACCGGCCTGCACTTGAAGCCGACTACCATTCGCGGTGTCGAGAGCAACGGCATGCTCTGTTCGGAACGCGAGATGGGTCTGTCGGAAGAACATGAAGGCATCATCGAACTGCCCGACGATGCCGAAATCGGCGCGCCCTTCGCCGCCGTGGCCGGCCTCGACGATCCGGTGATCGAGATCGGCATCACCCCGAACCGCCAGGATTGCCTCGGCGTGCACGGCATCGCCCGCGACCTGGCGGCGGCCGGCTTGGGGAAACTGCGGGCGCTTGACGAAACCCCGGTTCCCGGTACCTTCAAGAGCCCGATCGGCGTGAAGCTCGATTTCTTAGCCGATACGGCGGGCGCTTGTCCGATGTTCGTCGGCCGCTATATACGCGGCGTGAAGAACGGGCCGAGCCCGGCGTGGCTGCAAGACAAGCTCAGAGCCATTGGCCTCAGGCCGATATCTGCCTTGGTCGACATCACCAACTATGTGACGTTCGATCTTGGCCGGCCGCTGCATGTCTTCGATGCCGACACCGTCAAGGGCGGTTTGCGTCTGCATTTGGGCGCCGGCGGCGCCAAGGTTCCGGCCTTGGACGGCAAGGAATACGAACTCGACGACGATGTCTGCGCGATCAGCGATGAGGACGGCGTGCATAGTTTGGGCGGCATCATGGGCGGCGAGACGACGGGCTGCACGGAAGCAACGACCAATGTATTCATCGAGGCGGCGCTTTTCGATCCGATCCGTACTGCGGCCAGTGGGCGCCGGCTCGGCATCCTGTCCGATGCCCGCTATCGTTTCGAGCGCGGTGTCGACCCGAGCTTCGTGGTCCGCGGTATGGAAATCGCGACCCGCTTGGTCATGGAGCTTTGCGGCGGCAGCCCAAGCGAACTCGTCATTGCAGGCGCCGAGCCCGAATGGCGTCGAACGGTCACTTTCCGCCCGGCCCGGGTCAAGGCCCTGACCGGCGTCGACATGCCTGAAGCGGTGATGATCGACATTTTGGAGAAGCTCGGTTTCAGTGCCGAGAAACAGGACGCGGACTATGCCGTTATGCCGCCGCCCTGGCGCTCGGACGTCGGTGGCGAGGCGGATCTGGTGGAAGACATCGTCCGCATCCATGGTTATGACAAGATCCCGTCCGCGACCTTGCCGCGCGCCCATGCCGTCGCGACACCGACATTGACCGTCGTGCAGCGACACGTCCGCACCGCCAAGCGGGTGCTTGCCGGGCGCGGCCTTAGCGAGGCGGTGACCTGGTCGTTCGTCGCCCGTGCGCATGCCGAATTGTTCGGCGGCGGTGCCGATGAACTGGTGCTCGACAATCCGATCAGCGCCGAGCTTGACACCATGCGGCCGTCCGTCCTGCCGCATTTGATCGCCGCCGCCGGCCGCAATGCCGATCGCGGCAACGCCAATGCGGCACTGTTCGAGGTCGGACCGCAATATGCCGGCGACCGGCCCGAGGACCAAGCCCGCGTCGCCGCCGGCGTGCGTTCAGGCCTGCGAGGCGAACGCCATTGGAGCGCCGCCGTGCGGCCGGTCGACCTGTTCGATGCCAAGGCCGATGCCATGGCCGTGCTGGCGGCCTGCGGCGCCCCGATGCGCAGCCTGCAAATCGCCAGCCCGGGCCCGGCATGGTATCACCCGGGCCGGAGCGGCGTGCTGCAGCTCGGCCCGAAGAACCGCTTGGCCGCTTTCGGCGAACTGCATCCCGGCGTTTTGGCGGCCCTGGACGTCGCCGCCCCGGTGGTTGGTTTCGAGGTCTACCTCGACAATTTGCCGAAGCCGCGGGCGACAGCGACCACCCGGCCGCCGCTCGAAGTGTCCGACAAGCCGGCGGTGCAGCGGGATTTTGCCTTCCTGGTCGACGAGGCAGTCACTGCCGACGCGGTGATGCGGGCGGCGGTCGGCGTCGACCGCGCGCTCGTAGTGGATGTGCAACTGTTTGACGTCTATGAAGGCGAGGCACTGGGGCCGGGGCGGAAGTCGCTGGCGATTGCCGTTCGCCTGGAGCCGAGGGACAAAACCCTGACCGATGCCGAGATCGATGCCGTCGCCGGCCGCATCGTCGCCAAGGTCGAAAAAGCCACCGGTGCTGTATTACGAGGTGCGTCGTGACCGTTGAACCGAGAATCCCTATCGTGCCGGCAGGCTTCGAGCCTAACGCGTTTGCCGTCCCGTTTCTGGACACCAACGGGCCGATTTACGTGAAGCATGCGGATGGCCTGATCCATCTCGGCCTGCGGATAGAGGAACGCCATGCCAACCCGAACGGCACCTGCCATGGCGGCATGCTGATGACCATGGCCGACATGCAACTGGTCATGGGCGTCATTTATCAGTGCGATGTGAAGACGTTTCTGCCGACCATCAACCTGACTACGGATTTCGTCGCCCCGGCCATGATCGGCGACTGGATTCAGGGCCGTACCGACATTCACCGTCGGACCCGGCGCATGGCCTTCGCTAGTTGCCTGTTCGAGACCGATGCCGGCCAGGTGGTGTTCCGGGCCAACGGCATCCTGAAGATCCCATCCGCCGGAGGCCAGGACCGCTAGTGCCACCATGACCGAGCTCTCCCACATCCGCAATTTTTCGATCATCGCCCATATCGACCATGGCAAGTCGACCCTGGCCGACCGCTTGATCGAACGCTGCGGCGCGTTGCAGTCGCGGGAGATGCAGGAGCAAGTGCTCGATTCCATGGATATCGAGCGCGAGCGCGGCATCACCATCAAGGCGCAAACCGTGCGCCTGTCCTATCAGGCCGAGGACGGCGAAACCTACATCCTCAATTTGATCGACACGCCGGGCCATGTGGATTTTTCCTACGAGGTCAGCCGGTCGCTCGCGGCCTGCGAGGGCTCGTTGTTGGTGGTCGATGCAAGCCAGGGGGTCGAGGCGCAGACCTTGGCCAACGTCTATCTCGCCATCGACAACAATCACGAAGTCGTGCCGGTCCTGAATAAGATCGATTTGCCGGCGGCGGAACCCGATCGCATCAAGGAACAAATCGAAGACGTCATCGGCATCGATGCTTCCGACAGCCTGGAGATTTCGGCCAAGACCGGTGCCGGCATCGACGACGTGCTGGAGGCGCTGGTCAACCGACTGCCGGCGCCGGACGGCCGCCGGGAGGCGCCGTTGAAGGCGTTGCTGGTGGACAGTTACTACGATTCTTATCTCGGCGTCGTCGTCATCGTCCGGGTCCAAGACGGCGTGCTGAAAAAAGGCATGCGGGTGCGCATGATGTCGACCGGCACCAGCCATCTGGTCGAACGGATCGGTATCTTCGCGCCTGGGATGCAGGACGCGCAAGCGCTTGGGCCCGGCGAGATCGGCTTTATGACGGCGGCGATCAAGGCGGTTGCCGACACCTCGGTCGGCGATACCATCACCGACGAACGTAAACCCGCGGCCGCGGCCCTGCCGGGCTTCAAGCCGAGCGTGCCGGTGGTCTTCTGCGGGCTGTTTCCGATCGATGCCGCCGAGTACGGCGTGCTGCGCGAAAGCCTGGCCAAGCTTCGCCTGAACGACGCGAGCTTCCATTTCGACCCGGAAACCTCGGCCGCGCTGGGTTTCGGCTTTCGCTGCGGCTTCCTCGGGCTGCTGCACTTGGAGATCATCAACGAGCGCTTGGAACGGGAATTCAATCTCGATCTGGTGACCACGGCGCCGAGCGTCATCTACCGGGTTCAATGTTCCGACGGCAGCCTGCGCGAACTGCACAATCCCGCTGACATGCCGGAGCCGAACCTGATCAAAGGCATCGAAGAGCCCTGGATCAAGGCCACCATCATGGTGCCCGACGACAATCTCGGCGCCGTCCTAAAGCTCTGCGAAGACAAGCGCGGCATCCAGATCAACCTGACCTATTCCGGCAACCGCGCCATGGTGGTCTATGAACTGCCGCTCAACGAAGTGGTGTTCGATTTCTACGACCGGCTGAAATCGGTGAGCCGCGGCTATGCCTCTTTCGACTACGAAATCATCGGCTATCGCGACGGCAACCTGGTCAAGCTCACCATCCTGGTCAATAACGAGCCGGTCGACGCGCTGTCGATCGTGGTCCACAACGACCGCGCCTACGCCCGCGGCCGAGAACTCTGCGAACGCCTTAAAGACTTGATCCCGCGCCAGCTCTTCAAGATCGCCATCCAGGCGGCGATCGGCGGCAAGATCATCGCCCGCGAGACCGTCGGCGCGCTGCGCAAGGACGTCACCGCCAAATGCTACGGCGGCGACGTCACCCGCAAGAAAAAGCTGCTGGAGAAGCAGAAGGCGGGCAAGAAGAAGATGCGCCAATTCGGCAAGGTCGACATCCCGCAAGAAGCCTTCCTCGCCGCCGTGAAAATGGGCGAGCCGTAGGCGGGGTCTGAATCCAGTTCGTATTTTGATTTGTAGTCTTCGGCCAAAGCCGGGTCCTGGCTGGCTTTGGCCAGTACAGCGTTGCCACACACCAGCATGTCCATTTCCGTGCCCATGAAGCAGCGGAAGGCGTCTTCCGGGTCGCAGACGATGGGCTCGCCACGCACATTGAACGAGGTGTTGACGATCACCGGGCAGCCGGTCAGCGCCTTGAACGCCGCATTCTCCGCGTAGTACGCCGGCTTTCTGTATTACATTTGCCTTTAAATTGCGGACGTTCTCCGGCCGCCGAGCAAAGTGTGTGTTGTATTACAACACCACCTCGCCAAAGGAGCCCGCGCGTGCACTTTTTGGATACCCCCGGCCTATGCCGCATTTCAGGCATCGAGCCTTCATGCGCCGGCAAATCGTATCGCCAATTAATCACTCGCAAAGCGTTTGGCTGCCCAAGAATTCCTGCATTTGACGTCAACTCGAAAGAAATACTGCAAATATACCCTAGTATACTATTTTATCTGATTAGCTCGTTATATTTCGCTCTTATTTGTATATATATTTCACAATAGACAACTTAATTTGAGGATTTCGGTTCAATCCCATTCTGCGCGATAACTCAATTCGGGAGGAAAATGATGTCCAACACGACAAATCTTCGCTCATTTGGACTTGTAGCACTAACTTTGGCTGCGTTATCAGTGATCTCATACTTGGGCTACGAACAGATTGAACGCCCTAAATGGAATATTAGCGATCTTCGGAGTGAGAATGCAAAGCTGACAAAGGAGTTGGCAGACTTCAAGCTAAAACCAGTCACAGTCGATAGCCGGATAATCAAAGAAATTCGTCTGACACGACTCGTACTCGTCGACGAAGAAGACAACCCTCTTTTTACATTGGAGAGGAACGGAACATCCGCGGTACAACGATTCACCGACACCGAAGGCACCAAAAGATTGATCGTCGGGACAACGAAGGAAAATGCTTCTCGAGTCCGCTTGTTTGATCAGAATGGCTCTCCGCTTATTTCGATGAGCGCATTTGATTCAAATGGCAAATCGACCGGGCCGGGCTGACAATTTATTCTGACAGCGGCCGTCCGTTGACGTCCTTATTCGGGAAAAAAGACAGCAATGAAATCATTCTGTACGATCCGACGTCGTATAGACCGTCTGTATATATGACCGGGTCGCACGACAAATTCGCTGGAATTAGGACTCTAAGGAAAGATGGAACTACATCTGTGGCCATTGGGGATGATTCTAGCGGCTTGCAAGGCATTTGGTTATTCGACAGAAGCCGTAATTGGCGAATAGCAGTCGGAAATAGAGATGATGGACTAAGCTATCTTGAACATTATACACCAGAAGGGAATGCGAAGTTCATTATTCACACAGCACGCGATGATGCATTTAGCTCGTACGTCTATCAGACTCCTGGAGAATCAGCTTGGAGTGCCGTAAGCGATTTCATGACAGCTGCTGGAGTTATTAAAGGCCTGCTTAATCTGAGTCGTTAAGGTTGTGTGCGGTCTATGTAGTTGCATAGCAGGCGGTTTTGGGACTCGGCTTATATTTTCAACATCCACGGACACCCCGACTGGTTCCGGAGTCTCTTTAGCATCCCATGGACCCTCCTTGTTTGCTCCAGGTTTGCATGTCGGACTTGGAAGTTTACCAGGCACAATTTCTGAGAAATTGCCTTTCCCAGCTACTCCGAACAGGGCACCAATTGTGTGTACAAGGACGTACAATCCCGTTCGCCGGCGACTGGCTCGCCGACAACCGCAGTTTAGCGAGTCCTAATCCAACTCGTACTTCGACTTGTAGTCTTCGAACAGCGCCGGGTTCTGGCTGGCTTTGTCGAGCATGGCGTTGCCGCACACCAGCATATCCATCTCCGTGCCCATGAAGCAGCGGAAGGCGTCCTCCGGATCACAGACGATCGGCTCGCCGCGCACGTTGAACGAGGTGTTGACGATCACCGGACAGCCGGTCAGCGCCTTGAACGCCGCGATCAGCGCGTGATAGCGCGGGTTGGTCTCCTGGTGCACCGTCTGGATGCGGGCGGAATAATCGACGTGCGTCGTCGCCGGGATGGTCGAGCGCTTGACGTTCAGCTTGTCGATGCCGAACAGCGCCTGCTCTGTCTCGGACATGCCATGGCGGTGGCATTCCTTGACGTCGGCGACGAGCAGCATATAGGGGCTGTCGCACTCCAGTTCGAACCAATCGGCGACGTCCTCGCGCAGCACCGACGGCGCGAATGGTCGGAAACTCTCGCGATATTTAATCTTCAGGTTGAGCATCTTCTGCATGCTCTCCGAGCGCGGATCGCCGAGGATCGAGCGGGCGCCGAGGGCACGGGGGCCGAATTCCATGCGGCCTTGAAACCAACCGACCGCCTTGCCGTCGGCGAGGGCGGCGGCGGTCCGGGCGATCATGTCTTGATCCGAGACGGTGTCGAATACGGCGCCGCATTCGGTCAGGCGGCGCTCGATCTCCGGCTGTTCGAACGTCGGCCCGAGATAACCGCCCTGCATGGCGTCCGTCGCCGATACTCGGCGTTCATGGCCGAGTTCGTTGTGCCAGGCGGCGAGCGCCGCGCCAACCGCACCGCCGGCGTCGCCGGCGGCCGGTTGCACCCAAATATTCTCGAACGCGCCGTCACGCAGGATCTTGCCGTTGGCGACGCAATTGAGCGCCACGCCGCCAGCCAGGCAGAGGTTTGGAATGCCATACTCAGCGGCCAATGCACGGGTCATGCGCAAGGTAATTTCTTCCGTCACAGCCTGTACCGATGCTGCGACGTCCATATGAAACGGCGTTAAGCGATCTGTCTCCGGCGCTCTGACCGGTTCGCCGAACAAGGCGGCGAAGCGGTCGTTGGTCATGGTCAGGCCGGTCGCATAATTAAAGTAGTCCATGTTCAGGCTGTAGGAGCCGTCTGGCTTGAGGTCGACGAGCGTTTCCAGGATCAAATCCTTGTACCGCGGTGTGCCATAGGGCGCCAGGCCCATGACTTTGTACTCGCCGCTGTTCACCTTGAAGCCGAGATAATAGGTGAACGCTGAATAGAGCAGGCCGATGGAATGGGGAAAATGGATTTCCTTGTCGATGTCGATTTTGTTCCCGCGGCCGATCGCCACGGTCGTGGTCGCCCATTCGCCGACACCGTCCAGGGTCAGAACCACTGCCTCCTCGAACGGCGAGGGATAGAAGGCGCTGGCGGCATGGCTGAAATGGTGCTCGGCAAACAACAGCCTGTCGTGGCCCTTGAAACCGCCGTCATGGCGCCGCAGTTCCTTGGTCAGCATGTCCTTCTGGAACAGTTTCTCGCGCAGCCAAATCGGCATGGCCATGCGAAACGAGCGAAAGCCGCGCGGCGCCAGGGCCACATAGGTCTCCAGTAGCCGTTCGAACTTCAAAAACGGCTTGTCGTAGAACGCGACATGGTCGACGTCGCCAAGCGATAGGGCGGCCTCGCCCAGAACGTAATCGATGGCTTGGCGCGGATAGCCGGCATCGTGCTTTTTGCGGCTGAAGCGTTCTTCCTGGGCGGCGGCGATGATATCACCGTCGACGATCAAGGCTGCGGCGCTGTCATGATAGAACGCCGATATCCCGAGGATCGCTGCCACTTTAGAACAGGGTATAGATGAACGGCGCGACGGCGGACCCTTGACTCAACACGATCAAGCCGCCGAACAACACCATCATGATCATGATCGGCAAGAGCCAGAATTTCTTGCGAACCTTTAGGAACTCGAACAACTCGACCAAAAACGACATACGAATTTCCTAGAACTGGCGCTTCATGGATCCTACCGCCTCGTGGCGGGTGATCCAATGGCTTTCCAACGACCGGCCGGGTCTCTGCCGCAGCGGATCTTTGCCGAGCGCCCGCATGATCAACCCGGTCGGGGTGACGACCAGAAAGAACAAAAGCCCCATCACCACCGGCGCGACGATGGCACCAAGCAGCAAACCAAACCGGAACCAAATCTTGTTGAGCGGCGCCAACACCTTTGGCGCCACGACCGCCAGAACGGCGAAACAAAGCGCGATCGCCGCCAGCCACCAACGAACCGATCCGTCGGAGAGGAGCGGCAACAGCGAAATGATCAGCAGCGCCGCCGCCATGACCAACCCGAATCCACGGGCCGACCCCATTCGCACGTCCGCATGACCCTGATACTCAGACAATCACCCACTCCATAGCGGCGCCAACTCACCACAGACCGTGCATATTTGCGGTGAGTCGTCAATATTTTAACAACAAGGTCCAGTAGTTCGATGAATCCGAATAGGATCTGTTGATATGGTGAGGAATCGGCTTTATTCGACCATTACGGTCGACGACCGGCGCCTGAATTTCTCGGGGAGCGAAAGTGAATACAAAAAAGAACGAAGCCGATCGCCCGGAATTTGCCGTTTTAAACGGCGAAATCGTGCCATTCAATGATGCGCGCGTCTCGATCATGGCGCCCGGCATGACGTTTGCCGTGACCGTGTTCGAAGGCCTCCGCGCCTATTGGAACGATGAAGACCGGCAACTTTACGTTTTCCATTTGCAGGACCATCTGAAGCGCTTGGAATATTCCATGGCCGTCGTTGAAATGGACGAGCCGCCGACCTCGGCGCAATTGACCGCACAGGTTACCGAATGCCTGCGCGCCAACGACTTTCGCGAGGATTGCTATATCCGGGTCCAGACCTATGTCGACGATTGGGGCGAGATGATCGCGACTGGGCCGGTCGGGAGCTCGGTGGTCTGTCGGCGCCGGCCTCGGGCCGCCGCCTTCGAGGCCGGCAAACATTTTGCGGTCAGCTCTTGGCGCCGCAACGCCGATGACGCGTCGCCGCCACGCATCAAGGCGACGGCCAATTACCTCAACAGCCGCCTGGCCGGCCTGGAGGCGAAGCGCGCCGGCGCCGACAGCGCGATCATCCTGAACCGCGACGGAACGGTCAGCGAAGGACCCGGCGGGTGCCTGTTTTTCCTCCGCGACGGCCAATGGCTGACGCCGCCGGTGACCGCCGGCATATTGGAGAGCATTACCCGGCTTACCCTGCTGGACTTGGCCAAGGATCTGGGCCAGACCGCGGTCGAGCGCGACATTGGACGGACCGAGCTTTATCTTGCCGACGAGGCTTTCTATTGCGGCACCGGTCAGGAGATCACGCCGGTACTGTCGGTCGATGGCAAGTCAGTCGGCAGCGGCGAACCGGGGCCGTTGACACGCCAGTTGCAGAGCGCCTACGACGCCGTCGTCCGAGGCCGCGACGACAAGTATCGCCATTGCCTCACTCCGGTTTACCCATGAGCGATGCCATGAACCGGGCTGAGATCCCCTTCGTCGATTGGCTGGCCCGGCGCCTGGCCAAGGCTGGGCTGCGCCGCGCCTTCGGCATGCCGGGCGGCGGCACCAGTCTCGATTTGATCACGGCGCTGCGGGCCGCGGGCGTCGATACCGTCATCAGCGCCCGCGAGGATGCCGCCGTGATCATGGCCGGCGTCAGTGGCATTTTGGCCGGCGGGCCGGGATTGGCCTTCACCACCAAAGGGCCGGGGCTCGCCAGTGCGGCAAATGGCCTGGCTTCGGCGGCGCTCGACCGCATGCCGGCGCTGCTGGTCAGTGAAGGCTTCGACCAGGCCGAGTTGGACTTTATCACGCATCAGGTGATTTCCCAGCCCGACATGGTGGCACCCTTGCTCAGGCCCGTCGGCGGTGCCGCCATGGCGGCACGCCAAGACGCGGTCGAAGAGTGGCTGACCGGCGACGGCCATGGCCCGGCCGTCCTGTTTCCGTTATCGGCCGACTTGGGCCGCCCGGTGCCGGCCGGCACCGGGCCGGCCGCCCAATCTGCACCAGAGGCGCCGGACCTTGGCCCGGCCCAGTCTTTGGTGGACCGGTGCCGTTGCCCCGTCGTCGTCGTCGGTTTGGAAGCGGCGCGAGCGGCGGTTTCGCCGGCGCTCCGCGGCTTCGTCGATCGCCTGGGCGCGCCGGTGCTGTGTACCTACATGGCGAAGGGCTGTATTGGCGACGACGATCCCCACTATGCTGGTATTTTCACCGGCGGTGCGATCGAACAGCCGTGCGTCGCGGCCGCCGATCTGATCATTCTGGTCGGGCTCGACCCGGTTGAGCTGATCCGCAAACCCTGGCCCTATGACGCGCCCGTGCTCGATCTCTGCGAGCGCGTCTACACGCCCCACTATGTGACGCCGGCCCAGCGCGTCGTCGCGCCCTTGCCGGCCACCTTGGATGTGCTCGGTCAAACTCTCAAACAGTCCGATTGGCGGCCGCGGGACATCGCCGCGTTGCGCCGGAATTTTCTCGGCGGCATGGGCGCCGGCGGCGATCGCCTGTTATCGTCCGCCGGCGTCGTCAAAGCCGCGGCCGATGCCTTTGCCGCCGCTCCGCGGTTGAGCGTTGATGCCGGCGCCCACATGTTTTCCGCCTGTGCCTTCTGGCCGGCCAACGCGCCGCGCGACATCCTGATCTCCAACGGTCTGGCGACCATGGGATTTGCCCTGCCGGCGGCGATCGCCGCGGCGCTCAACGATCCGACCCGCGGCGCCGTCGCCATGACCGGCGACGGTGGCCTTTTGATGTGCTTGGGCGAGTTGAAGACCGCGGCCGAGACCAATGCAAACCTAACTGTTATCGTCTTCAACGATGGCCGCCTGTCGCTGATCGATATCAAACGCGAGGAGCGCCAGATGCCGGACCTCGGCCTGTCGTGGGCGCCGCCGGATTTTGCAGTAATTGCCCGCGGCTTCGGCTTCAAAGCCTGGCGGGTCGACCGGGACGACGACTTGGCACCGGCGTTGGAAGCTGCTGCTTCCGCGACCGGTCCGCGCCTGGTCGACGTTCGTATTGATTCCGCAGGTTACGGCGACCAAATGCGGGCCTTGCGCGGTTAGAGCAGTTCTCGACCATACGGGATCGTTTGATGGGTGCAAATCGGCTTTTCGGGCAGGCGCGGTGCGCGGCGCGATGTGGGGCATCGGGCAAGCGTCGCAACGCACCCGAAAAGCCGAGTTGCCCCACCGAAGGCCGGGTTCTTTTGCGCTGTGGCCGCTTCGCGCGTCTTATCCGATGCCCCACATCGCATGGCGACGCGCTCATTGCCACAGCGCAAAATAATCCCGGTCAAACGGTCCCGTATGATCGAGAACTGCTCTAATCCGAGGCACGAATATCCGCGATACGGGCGCGTCCGGCCGCCATCAGCAAGGACAAATCGCTGCCGGCGAGCACTAAGGACGCACCCATGGTGATGTATTTCCGCATCAATGGCGGATCGTAGACCCCTCCCATGCCGGGATATTTGCCATGTTTCTTGCAGGCCGCGATCATCGTCTGGTAGGCGGCGACGACGTCCGGGTGATCGATCTGGCCGGGAATGCCCATTTCCATGCAGAGATCGTTGGTGCCGATCAACAGGGCATCGACACCGGGTACCGCGGCGATGGCGTCGGCGTTGGCGATTGCGGTTGGTGTTTCCAGCATGATCACCAGCAGGGTCGCGGCATTCACTGCCGCCACGGTGTCAGCGACCGAATGGGCGGCGAAGTCGAGCTGCGGCAAAGCCCCGGTAACCGAGCGGCGGCCGGCCGGCGGATAGCGGCATTGCCCGACCAACCGAGCTGCCGTCTCCGCGTCATCGACGTGCGGGAAGACGATGCCTTGGGCGCCGCCATCCAACACGCGGGTCGCGTGAAAATGCTGAAACCCGGGGACACGGACAATCGGCGTAATCCCGGCGTCCTGCGCGGCGACGGAAATCTGCACCGCGATGTCCAGATCCATGGCGTTGTGTTCCATGTCGATGAACAGCCAGTCGAAGCCGGCGGTCCGCATCGCCTTGGCAATATCCACCGTCCGCGCCTGACGTAAGCCGATGCCGATCGCCAAGTTGCCGGTTTTGAGTTGTTCTAATGCTGTATTGCGTATCTCTACCATCGCCAATCCTTGCCGTTGTCGGTGTCTGCTCTAAGTGTTAACAGTGAAGCAAAGTCCTTCGCTACGCTCAGTGTACTTTTCTTCAGTAGTAATAATGCGTTAGCTCATCTTGAGACGGCTCGGCGATGCGCCAACTGTTTTTCTGCTTGCAACAAATTGCGCCTAAAAGGCGCTATTTGTTGCGGCTCTGATCATGACCTTCGGTCATGATCAGTTAGAGAAAATGATCAAATCAGACCGCCGGGCCGCCCCAAGGCCTGATTTGTCCTTATTTTCCCGGTAAAAAGTACACTGAGGCGAAGCCGAGGGACTTTTTAGCGATGGGCTAAGTGTTCATTGATTTACCGAACAGTCAATCGCCGTTGCCCGCCGACAGCCGGTCGAGCCGCAGCCGGTGGCGATTATCGGTCAGCCGCCGGCTAGCCCCCAAGACGGCGCCCAAAACCCCGAGTGTCGTGCCGCCGGCGATGAGAAACATGATCAGCAGTTGATATTTGACCGCCTCCATCGGCTCGACGCCAGCCAGGATCTGCCCCGTCATCATGCCCGGTATATAGACCAAACCAACCGCCGACATCGAATTGATGATCGGAATGAGGCCGTGGCGCAAGGCCTCGCGCACGACACCGCTCATCGCCTCGGTAATCGGTTGGCCAAGCGCCAGACGCGCTTCGATGGCGTTGCGTTCGCGTGCGGCACTGGCCAGCAGGCTGTCCAGCCCAAGGGCGATACCGGTCATCGTGTTGCCGAGAATCATGCCGAGCAACGGGATCGCCACGCGGGCTTCGTACCAAGGGTCGGGCCGCACTTGCGTGGTCAAGGCGAACACCGTCACCACGGTGCCGGCGATCAGCATGGCGCCGGTGCCAAGCCCGTAAGTCCACCAGCCGGCCAGCGGCCGCGATTGGCGTGCCATCACTTCGCGGCCGGCGAACAGGATCATGATCAATCCCATGGCCGAGGTGACAAGCGGCGAGGCGAGTTCGAACAGAACTTTGAGGACCAGGCCCAGCAGCAACAATTGAACAATCATCCGGGTTGCCGCAATCAGCATCTGCTTGACCAGACCGAGACGCAGCATTAGCGACAAAAACGCGTTCACCATCAGCAACAGGGCAGCGATCCCGACGTCCAGCGGACTGAGTGAAATGAAACTCAAGCCCCGGCCTCCGTGACCGAGCCGTCGATCATCTGCAGCTGTCGGTCGGCCAGGCGCCGGGCTTGCTCGGCGGCGTGGGTGACCAGCAGAATTGTGGTTCCCGCGGCTAGTCGCTGGCCAAGCATGGTTTCCACCCTTTCGACCGCTTCCGTGTCGAGGCCGGAAGTTGGTTCATCCAACAGCATCACCCTGGGCGAGACCAAAGCGAGACGCGCGAAAGCGAGACGCTGGCGTTCGCCGGTCGACAGGCGCGCCACCCGCCAAGTCAATGCATCGGCCGCGATCCCGAGTTCCGGCAATAAAGCGGCCGCCCGGTCATGGTCGGGAAAATGAACCCCGACACCATCCGCCCACCAACCGGAATTGGCGGCTAAGTAACTGACCGCCCGGCGCCACGCCGGCGCGATAAAGTCGTCCCTGCTCACGCGGTCGAGAAAAACCGAGCCCCGGTTAGGATCGAGATCGGCGATAGCGCGCAGCAACAACGTCTTACCGGCTCCGGACGGTCCGGTCAGGGCGACGCACTCGCCCGCTTCGATGTCGAGGCTGAATGGTTGGATGCCGGGCCGGGTCAGGCCTTGAATGCTAAGCACGAATCGATCTCTGAGCCCATTCCATAGCCGGGTAAGCATAACGATTCGGCACTGCCTGCGGGAGTGAATTCTGTCGTCGCCGGTCGATGACCGATCGAGCCGCACTTGCGGCAACCTTGGCGTCGGCCATATCATTTGGGTTGGCGATGTCAGAGAACACGGGAATGCTAACGTGAAAGCGGATGTGGATTTCGATGCGGTGATTATCGGCGCAGGCTTCGCCGGACTCTATATGCTGCACCGCGTGCGCCAAGCGGGCTACAGCGCCAGGATCTTTGAGACCGGTGATGGGGTCGGCGGCACTTGGTATTGGAACCGATATCCCGGCGCGCGCTGCGATATCGAAAGCATGCAATATTCCTATCAGTTCTCCGACGATTTGCAGCAGGAATGGACGTGGTCGGAAAAATACGCGACGCAGCCGGAAATCCTGCGTTACGCCAACCATGTCGCCGATCGCTTCGATCTGCGCCGGGACATCGCGCTGAACACGCGGGTCAACGCCGCGACCTTCGACGAAGCGGTCAACCGCTGGCGCATCGATATTGCCACTGGCAACGGCGCCGAAGACGCCTCGGTCATAAGTCAGTTTTGCATTACCGCGGTTGGCTGTTTGTCCGCCGCCTATGCGCCTGAATTTGCCGGCATCGACGACTACCAAGGCGCCCTCTATCACACCGGGGAATGGCCCCATGAAGGCGTTGATTTCAGCGGCCTCAAGGTCGGCGTAATCGGCACCGGTTCGTCCGCCATTCAGTCGATTCCGATCATCGCCGAACAGGTGGCGGCGCTGACGGTCTTCCAGCGCACGCCGAATTTCGCCATACCCGCTTGGAACGCCGCGCTCGATCCAGATGAAGTGCGCGCCGTCAAGGCGGACTACGCCGGCCTGAGGGCCAAGTCGAAGCAACGCCCGACCGGTTATTTTTTTCCTTCCAATGCGTTTTCCGCGTTGGAAACACCGGCGGCGGAACGACAAGATATCTACGAAGAATTCTGGCGGCGCGGCGGCTTGCCGTTCCTCGGCGCGTTCGGCGACCTGCTGGTCGACAAAGACTCCAACGAAACCGCCGCCGAATTCGTCCGCGACAAGATTCGCGAGAAAGTCGATGACCCGGCGGTTGCCGAGCTGTTGGCGCCCAAGACCATCATCGGCTGCAAGCGGCTCTGCGTCGATGATGGCTATTTCGAAACCTATAACCGGGCAAACGTCAGCTTGGTCGACATCAGCGACACACCGATCGACCGTTTCACGGCCACAGGCCTGCAGGTCGCCGACACCCGCTATGACTTCGACGCGGTGGTCTTCGCAACCGGCTTCGATGCCATGACCGGGTCGTTCAGCAAGATCGACGTCCGCGGCCGCGGCGGCGTGGCGCTCGCCGAAAAATGGCGGGCCGGCCCGCGCACTTATCTTGGGCTGTCGACGGCCGGGTTTCCCAACCTGTTCACGATCGCCGGCCCGGGCAGCCCGTCGGTGCTGGCCAGCATGATCCAAGGCATCGAACAACAGGTCGATTGGCTGGTCGACTGTATGGACCATATGCAGCAAAACGGCCTGACCGTGATCGAGGCCAACGTCGCGTTCGAAGACGATTGGGTCGACCATGTCAACGAAGCCGCCGCCGGCTCGCTCCGCTCGACTTGCAGTTCGTGGTATTTGGGCGGCAGCATCCCCGGTCGGCCGAGGGTGTTCATGCCCTATATCGGCGGCTATCCGGTCTACGTCGAAAAATGCGACGCTGTCGCCGCCGAACAATACCAAGGTTTCGAATTTGCCACGTGAACGGCGTATCGCGATGCTAACCAGTTGAATTCGCGTTATAATGCCGTCTTGACCTAACAGAGAGGCCGTGATGTCAGCGACTCGAGCACTTCAGGACGACCCCATCGCCCCGGAAGACAATCCTATCCTGCAAGGAAATTTCGCGCCGGTCGCGGAAGAAGTGACGGTGCGCGACCTGGAGGTGGACGGCGTCATCCCGGCCGAGCTGCAGGGCACGTTGCTGCGCGACGGCCCCAATCCCATCGCCCCAGGGCCCGGGCATCACTGGTTCGCCGGCGACGGCATGGTTCACGGCATTGCGATCCGCGATGGCGCCGCGACCATCTACCGCAATCGCTGGGTTCGAACGGCGCGGGTGCAGGAACTTCTGGGTCTGCCGGCCGGGCGGATCAGCCCGCACCAACCGATGCAGCAGGGCTCGGGCAGCGTCAACGTGATCGGCCATGGCAACCGAATTTTGGCCTTGCCGGAAGTCGGATTGCCATGGGAACTGGATGAAGATCTGAACACCGTCGGCCAGCATGACTTCGACGGCGCGCTCCGCAGCAACATGACCGCCCATCCGAAGATCGATCCGGCAAGCGGCGAGTTGGTGTTCTTCGGTTACGACTTCGGACCCGTGAGCCTGCGTTATCATGTCGCCGACCGGGCCGGCAATCTCACCCGAACCGTCGATATCGACAAGCCCATACCGACCATGATGCATGACTTCGGCGTCACCGCGACACGGGTCGTCTTTATGGATCTGCCGGTGGCGTTCGATATGGACATGGCCATGGAGGGCAGCGGGCTGCCGTTTCGCTGGCGCGACGACATGCCGGCCCGCTTAGGGCTGTTGCCGCGCGACGCGACCAAGGACGACGTGCAATGGCTCGAGATCGATCCCTGTTACGTCTACCACCCGCTGAATGCCCACGACGACGGAGAGCACATTATCTTTGATGTGGTGCGGCACGACCGCACGTTCGCCAAAGGCCAACGCCAAGGCGGTGGCGAGACTCGTTTGGAACGCTGGACCATCGATCCGGCGCGGGAGCGGGTCTTGGCCGAGGTCATCAGCGATCGCGGCCAGGAGTTCCCGCGGGTCAACCCCCGGGTCGAGTGCCGCCCGCACCGCTTCGGCTATGCCGTCGACTTCGCCATGGCGACCGGTCCGGGTTCTTTGCTGAAACACGACCTTGAGAACCGCACGACCATCGTCCACGACGTCGGCGCCGCCGGCGCGGCCAGCGAAGGCGTGTTCGTTCCGGTCGGTTCCGGCGAAGATGAAGGCTATGTGCTGAGCGTGGTCTATGACGGCGACACCAACAAGAGCCACGTCCGGATTATCGACGCCCAGGACTTCGCCGCCCCGCCGGTCGCCAAGATCCAGCTGCCCCAGCGCGTGCCCTTCGGCTTCCACGGCAATTGGCTGGCCGCAACAAGCAACCGAGGAGAATCGAGATGACCCGGAACCCCAGCGATCCGACCCAGCCACCTGTCCTGGGCGCGCATCATTCCGCCTACCGCTGCCGTAACGCTGAAGAGACCCGCGCTTTCTACGAGGATGTGCTCGGCTTTCCGCTGGTCCAGGCCCTCGACATCGACGAGCATCCGTCTACCGGTGAGGCGCTGCGTTACATGCATGTTTTTTTTGATATCGGCGGCCACAAGGACGACGCGCCCAACCATATCGCCTTTTTCGAAGTCGCCGACACCGATGGCAGCGTGCCGAGCTTCGCCTTCAAGCGGCAATGGGGCATGGATTTGCATTTCGCCATGGGCGTCGAAGACCACACAGCGCTCGCCGCCTGGCAGGACCGGTTGGTAGCACGCGGCGTCGAGGTCGAAGGTCCGGTCGATCACGGCATCTTCACCTCGATCTATTTCCACGACCCGAACGGCTACCGGTTGGAGTTCGCGGCCCAGAACGCGGCCGAAGCCGCATTGTTCGACGAGAAAGCGAAGCACGCTCACGCGGCCTTGAAAGATTGGGTGGCGGAAGCTGCCGCGCGCGACGCGGCGGAGTGAGGAGCGAGCGATGCCTGAAGTGAAGATCGGCGCGCCCTACCGCGCCGATCACGTCGGCAGCCTGTTGCGGCCCGATGCGGTCAAGGCCGCGCGCCAAGCACATTTCGAGGACGGGGCGCTAACCGCGGCCGCGCTGGCCGAGGTCGAAGACGCCGCTATCCGCGACGCGGTGGCGTTGCAGGAAGCCGTCGGCCTGAAAGCGGTAACCGACGGCGAATACCGCCGCTCCTTCTGGCACTACGACTTCATGGGCGCGCTCGATGGCTTCGACCTAAAGGAAAAGGACCAACAGGGCCTGCAGTTCCAGGGCGCCACCCTGCGGCCGATCTTCCCGGCCATCACCGGCCGGCTCGATTTTCCCGATGACCATCCGATGCTTGACCACTACCGCTATCTGGCGTCGGTGACCAAGGTGCAGCCGAAGATTTCCATCCCCGGCCCGAGCTGCTGCCACTTCCGCACGGCACGCGAAGACATCGCGCCCGAGGACTATAAAGACGACGAGGCACTGTTCGCCGACCTGACCCGGACCTATGCCAATGCGGTGCAGGCCTTCTACGACGCCGGCTGCCGCTACCTGCAAATGGACGACATCTTTTTCGCTTATCTTTGCGATCCCAAGATCCGCGAGCAGAAGCGGGCCGACGGCTACGATCCCGACTGGCTGATCGGGAAATACGCCCAAATCATGCACGACGCCATTGCCGGCCGCCCCGACGACAGGGTGATCGCCATGCATCTCTGCCGCGGCAACTTCCAGAGCACCTGGGTCGCCGACGGTGCCTATGACCCGGCCGCAGACGCGATCTTCAACCAGGCCGGCATCGACGTCTATTTCATGGAATATGACAGCGAACGAGCCGGTGGCTTGGAGCCCTTACGGCTGCTGCCCAAGGGCCGCAAACGCGTGCTGCCCGGTTTCATCACCACCAAGGCCGGCGCGCTCGAAAGCGTCGATGCCTTAAAGCGCCAGTTCGACGCGGCGTCGAAATATGCCGACATCGACCAGCTCGGCATCGCCCCGCAATGCGGCTTCGCCTCGACCGAGGAAGGCAACAAGATCAGCGCCGACGACCAGAAGCGCAAACTGGAATTGGTGGTCCGGACCGCGGAAGCGATCTGGGGCGGCGTCGACGGCTGACCGCCATGAAGAAAAGTCCTTCGCTACGCTCAGTATACTTTTCTTCAGTTTCAATAATGCGTTAGCGCATCTTGAGGCGGCTCGGCGACGCGCTAACAGCTTTTTTGTTTGCAACGGAAGAGAGGGAAATTGGGGACTCTGATCATGACCTTCGGTCATGATCAGTTAGCGAAATGATCAAATTAGACCGCCGGGCCGCCCCAAGGTCTGATTTGGCATTTTTTCACTGGTAAAAAGTACACTGAGCGTAGCGAAGGACTTTTTACCAATCGATTGCTCACCTGTGTAAAGCGGCCATATGTGCCGCAGGATAGCGCGCGCCTTGGGCGGCGCCGGGCGGAATGGCGGCATCGAGCTCGGCGATCTCGTCGGCGCTGAGCACGATTTCTGCCGCCGCGGCGTTGGCTTCGAGATGATCGATGCGCTGGGTGCCGGGAATGGCGACCACATGCTCGCCGCGGGCCAACGCCCAAGCGAGCGCGATCTCGGCCGGGCTCCGGCCTTTGGCTGCGGCTAGCGCCTTGACCGGTTCGATAACGCCGAGATTATGGGCCAGGTTGTCGCCTTGAAAACGCGGATGGTCGCGGCGGCGGTCGCCTTCGGCGAGGCTGTCGGCGCTGTCGATGGCGCCGCCGAAAATGCCGCGGCCGAGCGGCGAATAGGCGACGAAACCGATGCCGAGCTCGGCGGTCAGCGGCAGCATGTGCTGCTCCACCTCACGCGACCAAAGCGAATATTCGGTCTGCAGGGCGGCGATCGGGTAGGTGGCATGGCCGCGGCGCAACGTGTCTTCGGCGGCTTCCGACAGGCCGATGGCGCGCACCTTGCCCTGTTCGATCAGGCGCGCCATGGCGCCGACCGTATCCTCGATCGGCACCGTCGTGTCGACCCGGTGCTGGTAATAAAGGTCGATGACGTCGATCTGCAGGCGCTGCAGGCTGGCCTCGCAGGCCTGTTGCACATAGGCGGGCCGGCCGTCGATGGCGGCTTTGCCGTCGGCCGTCTTCACGTTGCCGAACTTGCTGGCGATGATGTAGTCGTCGCGGCGGCCGGCAATGGCGCGGGCGATCAGTTGCTCGTTTTTGCCGAAACCATAGAGGTCGGAGGTGTCGAGGAAATTGACGCCGATCTCGGCGGCGCGGTGCAGGGTGGCGATGGCCTCAGCCTCGCTGCCCGGACTGTAAAAGCCCGGCATCACCATGCAGCCAAGGCCGATGACGGGAACCTCCAGCTCACTGGACCCAAGACGCCTGGTTTTCATGATCAATCCTCCGCGCTCAGTCGTCGTCAAAGATTTCCAGTGCCACGCGGCCGGCGTTCACCGCCGTTGGCCAGCCGGCGTAAAAGGCGAGATGGGTGATCAGCCCGGCCAGTTCGTCCTGGGTCACGCCGTTGTCGAGGGCACGGCGCATATGGCCTTTGAGCTCTTCGGTCCGGTAGAGCGCGGTCAGCACGGCGACGGTGATCAGGCTTCGGTCGCGCTTCGACAAGTCGGTCTGCTCCCAGACGTCGCCGAACAGCACGTCGTCGCGCAGTTCGCCGAGCTTCGGGATCAGTTCGTATACGGTTTTCGGCTTTTCACTCATTTGGGTGCTCCCTGTTCCTCGGAAAAACTAAGCGGTCGGCTCCACGTCCAGCCGCACGACGATACCCGCGAGCGCCGGCGACGGCGCCGGATAGCGGTCCAGGACGGCAGGGTCATGGCCCGGCACGATGTGGGCGTCGCTCGGCGCCAGGGTGCGCAGCCGGCGGAAGCCCTCCAGCATGCCGAGCATGCTTTCGTGCGTCGCGAACGGCGTGCCGTGTTCCAGGCTTTCGTAATAATGCGCCGCGTCGGAGGCCAGCACGACCCAGCCGCGGGCCGTGTGCACACTGAGCGACTGCAGGCCCGGCGTATGGCCCGGGATGTGATGCAGGCGGATGCCGGGCGCCAATTCTTCGTCGCCGGCGTGGAAAATGACGCGCTCGCCGTAGGTCAATTGCACCATTTCCAGGACGTCGGGCAAAGCGAACGAATGCCGGAGTGCCGCGTGGGTCATGGCGCGGCCAGTGACGAAGGCCATCTCAGCGTCCTGGACGTGGAAGCGCGCCTTGGGAAACAGCGCCAGGTTGCCGGCATGGTCGTAATGCATGTGGGTGATGACCACGTCTTCGATGACAGCGGCATCGACCCCGACCAGGGCCAGGGCCTCGACCGGGTCGCGCAGAAACGTCCGGCCGCGGCGCTCGCCTTCGGCTTGGCCAAAGCCGACATCGACGACGATGGTGCGTGTTTCGTCACGGATCACCCAGACGAAATAATCCATCGCCAGCGGCGCGTCATGGGGGTCGCCGCCGACGAAGATGGCGCCGCGGCTGCCGACCCGCTCGCCATATTTGATGGCAAAGACTTCGTAGCATGGCAGGGGCATGCGGTTCTCCCTTTGAGCGCCGGCAACCCATCGCCCGGCTAGCCCCAGTATGGTTGCCGACACGACGGGTTGGCAATGAGGGCGACGGTAGGGTGTCTTCTCGCGAGACCGAGAACACCATACCACCGAGAGAGCGGACGACGACCTTGGTATGAGGACAGGTTGGCCAGGCGGGAAACGCCCTTCCATTTGAGAATCGCTTCATGTGCAGTAGAAACCACTAAAGCAATTAACAATAGACATGTCATGCAACCACTGATATTGTCCGTGCTTACCAAAGTTTAATTCAATACGCGTTGACTTAGCTTGCACGGGAAAAACGCACAAATTTGATCGGATTCCGGCTATGGCTGTTCGATTTGGTTTGGTGGTCTTGGCGACAATATTCGGCCTTGCGCTCACATCCACTAAAGTAGTTTCCGCGCAGGAATATCTGCCCGCGGGAGAAGGCATTTTCATTCGCCAGAATCCGACGATCGAAACCAAGATTGACGTTTCGATGGCGTTTTGGAACGTAATCGTCGCCCCAAACATGAAGTCGGCACCGGTAGTTTTTCCGGGGGCGGCTATGCTGGAAGTCCGTGCTGGTGAGGGCTCGGTGAATATAACCGGTCAGCGGCGCCGGCTGTCCTATGGCGACGTCGTTGCTGTCGATGCGAAAACAGAAGTTCGGTTCGATACCGTGGACCTTGAACGCCCATTGCGCATTGTCGCAACAATTTTCATGAGTTCGGGCCGCTAAGTCCACAATAACCGTGGTGAGGTGGTGAACAATGCTAAGAATTTCGGTTGTCGTGCTCGCGTTGGCGGTTGCCGGTTTATCCACGTCATTTGCATCGGCGCAGAAAGTTAGGGACCGCTCATCCGACTTGCGCGACAATCCGGAAATAGTGTCACCGCTTATTCTCAGGGCGCCGATTTATGCCTGCGCCGAAACAGTGGTTGTCGCCGGCTACGTACCCGGCGCCCTCATTCGCGTTTATCGGGCCGGCAATCCTACTCCGATTGGTGAGAAAACCGCCATCCAGCCGTACCAGCAAACGGTCAAAGTTGCGGCGCCGTTTGTCGCGAGTGAGGATATTTTCGCGGTGCAGGTCGTGGACGGCGTTCCGAGTGATCCCTCTAACACGGTGCGAACCACTGACCACCAGGTGGATTTTCCGAACGGTCTCCCACAGCCTCGTTTATTTGGCATACCGCCTCTAATGTGCGGGCGCGCGATCGGAATCAATGACGTCCCTCCCGGTGCACGGGCCGTTGTTATTGCCCAGAACCCGATCCCCGGCGGCGGATTCGAAAGTCCCATGGAGGTCGGAAGTCTCGTTGACTTTCCCTATACGCACATCAGCCCGGCCTTCAAGGACGGCGCGCGGGTCTGGGCGCAGTCGGAATTATGTACCAGTACAAGTCTGCGCTCGCTTGAAGAGACGGTAATGGTCGGCCCCGACGATCTTAAGGCACCGACCGTGGACGAATTACCGGAAGGCTCCAATATATCGGTCGTACGCGGCCTGCCTGGTATCGGACTTGAAAATGGTGCGACATTGGATGTTCTCGAAGATCTCGGGGGCTCCTTTCGCCGAGCCGGCGGGCAAGCGACGGCGTACGACGCCCAGCAGGTGTACATTGCGCCGGCTGCGGCCGGCGGTGAAACCTATCGGGCAACCCAGGCGTTATGCGAGAAAAGTGATCCCGGCGATCCCACCGACGTATTGCCCTGTAGTCGCCAGCAGCCGCCGGTGCCGAGGCCGATCGCGCCGGGAGATGACCGCGTCGAATTCATCGACTTCTATCCCGGCGCACGAATCAAGATCTTCGCCAATGGAGTCAAGATCGGTGACGGCGGCGGCGCTGTCGTGCAGTTGACCCGCTCGATCAACGCCGGAGAACGGATCGACATCCTCCAGGAATTTCCGCCGGATTGCCAGGCAGGCCTTGTCGTGACCCTGGAAGCGGACTGTCCGGATGGTGGAATCCCAGGTGTCTGTGCTGGCGATTGGCCGGCGTTTCGCCAAAATGGCCGGCGAGATGGGGCTCAGCGGATTCGTTCTTCGGTGTCGGATCCGGCGCTCGTAAGGAATTTGGATAAGGTATGGACGTTCCGTCTTTCGGCTGACGCGCCGAATGACACCGCGCCAAGGGGATTCGTTGCCTCGCCGATCGTTTATGATGGCCTCGTCTATATTGGTTCGTCGGGCGGCCACTTCTACGCGCTTGATGCCGCTTCCGGCAACATTCAATGGGTCTATCCGCCGCGTGGCGAACCGGCTCTGGTATCACAGTTCACCTGCAACTCCTCCAGTTTCGGCGTCGCCTCCGCTGCGTTGATCGCCCGCGTCAAGAACGAAGTCGACGCCGTGATCTTTGGCGCGCCCGATCCTGGCAGGCCGGCCGATCCCGGCGGCAAGCTCGGTGCAGGTTTGGGTAGCGGTCGATTATTTGCCCTCAACGCCAAAACCGGGAATCTGATATGGAAGTCTCCGGAAATCGCCGTGTTGAACGGTACGAATAGCGGAAATACATCACAGCGACACGAACAAATCGGCTATGCCGCGCCATTGCTTGTGGGCGATAGAATCTATATCGGCGTCGGCGATCACTGCGATAATCCTATCCAGAACGGCAGAATCGTGGCCGTCGATCGCGACAATGGGGCCATAGACCCGAACTTCAGTTTCCTGGCGACGAACCGCCGGGGCGGTGGTGTCTGGTCATCGCTGTCCGGGCGTTCCGATGGCGATTTGTTTGCGACCACGGGCAACACCAATGACCGTCGGCAGACCAAACCGAGCGTCAATCATGGGCTTAGCCTCTTACGGTTGGATCGCTCGAGCGGCGCCGTCGATTGGAAGCTGCAGCCGGTTCCCTTCGAAGAAGACGGTGATCCGGATTGGGCGTCCGGCGTGGTGCTGCTGGACGCGGCCTGCGGGCGGCGGGCGCTTTCGACGATGAAGGACGGCTTTAGCTACGGCATGCTCGAAACACTGCCTTTCGCGCTTCGCTGGCAATTCCCGTTGTCCCGACCCAACTTCACTTCGAATCCAGAGTTTCCCGTCGGCGATTTGATTCCGCATGGCGACACCCGCTACCATCGCGCCGGGGCAGGATGGCATGACACGTTCATCACCACGACCGGTGGTGAACAGGTCCTAGATGAAATCGATCAGAACGATGTCATTGAAAACTACACGGCCATTCATGGACTGAACGTGTGTGCTCTCGATAGTGGCCGCGTCGATTGGATCTATCGTGTGCCCGGCACGCCGGCCACTTTTAGCCGAAGCTCAACGCAACTCAGCCCGCCATCGGTGGCCCATGGTGTGATATACGTTGGCACAAACAATGGTCGCCTTGTCGCTCTGGCGGATCCGCGCGTTTGGCCTGGGCAAAGCGCGGCCTGCTCACACACAGATTTTCTTTCGCAAGCGGCGTGCGTGGCCGCTGGATTTCAGCTCGTCGGGTCACCGACAACACTCTATAATACAAACCTCGGCGAGGGCAGTATCTTATCGGAGCCTGTGCCGGCGGGAGGAGCCGTTTACGTTGCGACGCGTGGCGGAGCGCTGGTCAAGCTTGAGCCGAAATGAGGTGCGACATGCGCATAGCAATCGGAATAACGGCTTTGATCACTGCGATCTTCGCCGTGCATGTCAGTGCTCAGGAAAGAGAAGCGAAGGTCTCTTCGACGCCAAACTTTTCCGGCGTTCTGAGTACGGGTCAAGAAAGCCAATGGCACGAAGTGGGGTCGGATATGCAGTTGCTTTCTGTGCGCCCGCGGGCTGACGGGGCAGAAAAAGCGGCGGTCAGCAGCGAAAAAACGATTGTGCCGAACAATTTCAAACTAGAACTCAAGGCCAAAGATAACGAGGCCATCATCGTACAACTGCTCGCCGGCGAGATTAGTACGGAACGCGAAACTACTGAGCCCGCGCGCAACAACACCGGGGTTTGGGTCATCAATCCTGGTGAGGGTCATGTCTTGATAACCGGGGACGATTCCGCGATTCTTCGCGTAACACGCATCAATCGGCCTTGATTGGCTAGATTGTCTTCTGTCAACGGTTACTGGATCACGACTGTCTTGACTTACTTCATTAACGTACGTACCGCCTCGGCAATGCGGTCTTGGCTGGGGATGGTCATGCGTTCCAGGTCGTCGTTGTAGGGCATTGGCGTGTCGAGCGCGCCGAGCCGCTTGATCGGGGCGTCAAGCCAGTCGAAGGCCTTGTCGACCACCATCGCCGCGACCTCGGCGCCGAAGCCGCCGGTGGTCCAGGCTTCGTGCACGATCAGCAGGCGGTTGGTTTTTTTGACGGATTCGATGATCGCCGCCTCGTCGAGCGGCTTCAAAGTTCGGGGGTCGATGACCTCGACGCTGATGCCTTCGCGCTCCAGCCTTGCCGCCGCCGACAGGGCGCGCGGCACCATGGCCATGGTCGCCAGCACGGTGACGTCTGTGCCTTCGCGTTTGACGTCGGCCTTGCCGAGCGGGATGGCGTAGCTCTGTTCCGGCACCGGGCCGTTGCCGCCTTCGACGTAAAGCAGCTTGGTCTCCAAGAAGATCACCGGATTGTCGTCGCGGATCGCCGCTGTCAGCAGGCCTTTGGCGTCATAGGGGGTCGACGGTGCGGCCACCACCAGCCCCGGCACGTGGGTGAACCAGGCCTCCAGGCTTTGGCTGTGCTGGGCCGCCATGCGGATGCCGCCGCCCTGGGGACCGCGAATGACCAGCGGCACGGTGGGCTCGCCGCCCAGCATGAAGCGGAACTTGGCCGCCTGATTGACCAGCATGTCCATGGTCAGAGCGACGAAATCGAAGATTTGAAGCTCGACTATCGGCCGCATGCCGGCGATCGCGGCACCGACGCCGCAACCGACGAAAGTGGCTTCCGATATCGGCGTGTCGCGCACCCGTTCTTCACCGAACTGCTCCATCAGCCCTTTTGAGACCTGGAATATTCCGCCGGTGGCGCCGACGTCTTCGCCCATCAGGAAAACAGTTTCGTCGCGCTCCATCTCCTGGCGGATTGCCTCATTCAAGGCTTCGGTGATGGAAAGTTCGCGGCTGGTCGAGGCGGCGCCCGGCTCGTCGTAATCGGCATGCGGCGCGGTGACCGCGGCCAGCATGACGTCGAGCGACGGCGGGCCGCTGTCCTTGCCGTATTCGATGGCGTCGTCCAGGTCGCTCTCGACGGCGGCGGCGACCGCCTTCAGCTTGCGCACGCCCGCGACTTTTCGGGTCTTGAGCTCTTTTTCGAGTCGTTTCAAGGGGTCGCGCTTGTTCACCCACTCGTCATATTCCTCCGGCGGTCGCGGGTCGCGCAGGTTGGCGCGCATGGAATGCTGGCCCCAGCGATAAGTCATGGCCTCGATCAGGGTCGGCCCTTGGCCCGACCGGGCGCGCTCGACCGCTTCCTGCACGGTGAGATAGACCTCGACCGCGTCGTTGCCGTCGATGGTGATGCCCGGCACCTCGTAGCCGGCGGCGCGCGATGCCACCTGCTTGACCGACGTCGTGTTGCGGTAGGAGGTCGAGAGCGCGTACTGGTTATTCTCGCACATGAAAATCACGCCGAGCTTCCAGACCGACGCCAGGTTCATGGCCTCGTGGAACACGCCCTGGTTGGAGCCACCGTCGCCGAAGAACGCCACCGTCACCTGATCGCTGCCGCGCAGCTTGGCGGCGAGCGCCGCCCCGGTCGCCAGCGGCATGGCGGCGCCGACGATGCCGTTGGCACCGAGGATATTGAGGTTCATGTCGGCGATATGCATGGAACCGCCGAGGCCGTGGCAATAACCGGTATCCTTGCCCATCAGCTCGGCCATCATGCGTTTCAGGCTGGCGCCTTTGGCGATGCAATGGCCGTGGCCGCGGTGGTTGCTGGCAATGAAATCGTCGTCGCGCAAATTGGCGCCGACCGCGGCCGCAACCGCCTCCTGCCCGACATAGCTATGCGCGGTGCCTTTGATCAGGCCTTCCTCGAACAATTCCTTGGTCTGTTCGTCGAAACGCCGGATGCGCCGCATGGTCGCATACATCTGCTCCATCACGGCACCAGGAACCTGCATATTGGAAATCGCAGTATCGGACATGGTCGCACCTCCGTGGCGGTGACTTGAACCGGCCGAGGCCGGGATCCCATCGGTATGGTAGCCGCCGACGGGAACGCCGTCGAGCGCACGCGCACGTTCCTTATCGTGGCGTCAATTTACAGCGAATTCATGCCCGGGAAGAAGGAGACCCTGTCTCTGCTATGCAGGGAACAAACAGGAGAACCACGGTCCTTGCCGCTGGCATGCGAACGTCTCATGCCATTGCTCATTTGCTGGTCAGAATCAGCAACTTTCTCGGCATGGGGGGAACGATCCGCAACGATCGCGTCACGGGCGCGTGGATCGTATTTTGATCCACGCGGCGGCCTGCCGGCGTGTGTCGTCCTCGTATTTGACCTCGACCTGGCGGCCTTCGTGCAGGTCCATGAAGCCGCCGACCATGTTCGTTTGCCGGAGCTTGCTGCGGTCCAGCCAGATCCTGGTGCGCTTGGTTACCATGACGGTTCGCCTGCCAGCCGCCACGTCTAGCGTGATGATCCGGCCTTCGATATCGACCTGCTTAATTTCTCCGAGGTCTGTGTATTTGCCGGAAAGCCCCGGCGATTGGCCGATCGGGATGAATTGTTCAGTCACCGACTGGCCAATTGCCATGGTAGCACCCAACAGGAGTGCAATTGCTTTCCCGATGCCAATCAACCGTATTCGCATGATACGCGGTTCTCCGTACTGCTTATGTTGTTGACTAGGATACGTCTGCCAATTCGGCTCGTGCTTTTTGTTGTTCTTTAATGGCGCGCCGGATAAGGCGGACTCGGAAGAAGAAGCTTCCCGCGGCTTTCTCTGTCAGGCGTTCAGCCTCCGTCAGGTGCCGAACTGCGTCGGGATGCAGGCCGCCGCTGGCGAGGACCGCTATGGCGTCCTCGGTCTCGGCAAGGGCCAGTTCAAGTCTCTGGCGCGCTGGCTTGCCTCGCAGGCGCTTGCCCTCATCCAGGAACGCCAAGGCACCCCTGATATTCTCGAGCGCGTTGATGACCCTCAAAAAGGCCGCGACCGCGACAACCTGGGTGCCGTCAAGGTTGATGCCGCTGCCGGTTGCCCCGGCAAGCAACTCGCCAGCTGGCGAGGTGTTGAAGGCGTCGCCATTGTAGAAAGCGACTGCGCCTTCGATGGTCTCGACCGAATTGTTATGAAAGAACGGCCCGGTATCGGCAGCCTCCACCAGCGGTGGCGTGTTGAATGTATTATCACCGGGTGTGCCCAAACCATCGTCGGGCGGCACGCGCTCGCCGGTCAAGTCTGCTGGCTGATCAGGTAGATCCTCGACGCCGGTATCGAAGTTTAGGTTGCCCGCGTCGGCCCCGAAGATGTTCGGGTCGCCGTTGGCGCCGGCATTGAAGTGGCAGGCGTTGCACTTGCCCAGCGTGTTATCGAGGAAAATTTCCTGGCCCCGTGACGCCACGACGCCTTTGAGCGCCAGTGGCAGCGCCAACTCGTTCTGGCGTCCGAGCGAGAGCTGAAAGGCCTCGAGGGCATCCAGCTCTTCATCGTTCGGCAGGCGGAAGTCGATCCCGGGTATGCGAGCAGTGGTTTTTGGGAAATGTTGTATCACGGCGCCCGTGGCGAAAGATCTCAATGATCCGTCGCCAGGCGCGCCGTCGCCGGACCATCCCGTACGCGGGCCCTGGGCGCTGTCGATTGAGGTCCTCAGCGCAAGCGTATGGGGCACACCGCGCATGTTGAAGTTGTTCGCCAGATCATCGAATCCGTCCTGGTTCTCGAGGATGAGCGCGAACTCGCGCATGAGAACCGGATTCTCGAAGTTCTCGGCCAACGCCGGATTGGTCTCGGCGACAAAGAGGGGATCGTCGGCCGGCAAAGTGGCGATAAAGGCGGGGCTCAGCGCAAAATTCTCCTCCGCTCGATGACACGTACCGCAGGTCCGGCCATTGCCCGCGAAGGTTTCGTTGAAAAAGATCTCGCGGCCCTTGGTGACAAGCGCCGTCTGAGGATCGCGCGGCCCCGATTCCACGGTCTGGCAGGAGGCGAATGTTACGAGCCCGAGCGCCAAGAAAACCAGCAGTGCTGCGACGACAGCGTTGCTGCTGCCTCGCCCCAGGACATGAACGGCCATGTTCTCGCTCCCGCATAACAGTGGACCACGTGCGCCGCTTGCGGATTACGTGGTGATGGCCGTGCCGCTTGTACAGATTGCGCAACAGGTTGCCCGTATTTTGCCACAGATGGCTAAAAATTGAGCAGCCAGGTAAGGGGGCCGCAGGCGCCGCCCAAATGAAAAGCCACACCAGTTTTGTCAGATTAATGCGAGCCGAATTGCGAGGGCCGCGGTGTCGCTGCCTTTAAGTCGCTGGTTGCCGCCTGTCGGTCAGACCAATTGTGTGAATGAGGCGTTGGTCGTTGGAAAAACGGTTGTGCACAAAAACGCGGATCAAAGGTGTCTCCCATGTCTTAGGGACAAACTGTAAACCATGTGTCCAGAATGGACCCGAGACTAGGTGGCGGAGGGTGAGGGATTCGAACCCTCGACACGGTTCCCCGTGAACACGATTTCCAGTCGTGCGCCTTAAACCACTCGGCCAACCCTCCTGCGGCGCGGCACTATAAACGGCAGGGGTCGGATTGCAAAGGCTGGAAGCGGGCTCAGAGCGCCAGAAACCGGGCGGTCATGAAGTCGACGAAACTGTCGGCGGCGGGCGACAGGCGGCGGTCGCGCTGGACCATGATGGCGATCTTCAGGCGTGCCACGTCGGCGTCGACCAGGGCCACGTGAACCAGCTCGCCGCGGGCGATTTCGCGGGCGAAGGCGAGCCGGGTGAAAAACGCGATGCCGGTGCCGGCGGCGACCAGTGGCTTCATCATATCGAGCGAATTCGTCACTACCTTGGGCTCCGCCAGCAGGCCGGCGCGGGAAAGATCCTGGGCGATCATCGGCATCATCGGTCGAACGTCCGGCATCAGGAAGATCGGATAGCGACGGCAATCCTCCAGCCTGATTTCTTTTTCTCTCGCCAGCGGGTGATCGGCGGCCATGACGACACCGATCGGCATGTCAATCTCCGCCACCAGCCGTACCGAAGGCGTCGCGACGTTGGCGAAGGAAATGCCGATCTCTGCGTGTCCGGTACCGACGTCGTCGACTATATCGGCCGGGCCGCGCTGGATCACCGCATAGGTCACGCCGGGATGGACGCGGCTGAAGTCCTCAACCACCTGGGGCAGGAAATCGACCAGCAGGCTTTCCAGCGCCGCGACCTGGACCAGGCCAGTTTTGAGCCCCTGCAGTTCGTGGATTTCCGCCTGGGCACGCTCGAAATCGCGCAACGTGCCCTCGACATGGCGCAACAGGATCTCGCCGGCCGCGGTCAAGCGGACGCCGGACGGGGTGCGATCGAACAGCGGCACGCCGAAGCCGTCCTCCAGCTTCAAGATCTGCCGGTTGACCGCCGAGGACGCCACGTTCAAAGACTCCGCCGCCTTGCGGATCGAGCCGCAATCGACGACGGCGGAAAAATATCTCAGGACGGACGCATGCATGCACGGAGTTTAGACCGAAATCGGCCGCCGGATCACCTCATCCGGCCGGCTCAGCCCTGTCGCCGGCATTGTTGAGGCGTTGCGCCGGATGCGCGCGCACCAAGCCATGATCGCCATCGACCGGTCCGACCGCTTTAGCGCCGTTCGGCGAGCCGAGGCCGGTCGCATCGAAAAATTCGGCATTGACGGCGACAAAGTCGCGCCATTCGCCCGGCACCTCGTCGGCGTGATGGATCGCGTCGACCGGGCAAATGGTCTCGCAAAGCGCGCAGGCGATGCATTCGGTCGGATGGATATAGAACATGCGCCCGCCTTCATAGATGCAATCGACCGGGCAGGCGTTGACGCAATCGCCGTCCTTGATGTCGATGCAGGGCGCGGTGATGACGAAGGTCATGGCGCGATCAATCGGACCAGTTCGGCGCCCGCTTTTCGCGGAACGCGGCGGCGCCTTCGGCCTGATCGGGACCGGTCAAGGCCTCGACCAGGGCCGGTAATCGCCGGCCCATGGCATCATCGACGGCAAGGTGGGCGGTGCCGCGCACCACCGCCTTGATGGCGCGTAGCGAGGCCGGCGAACAAGCCAGGATATCGTCGACCCAGCGCCCGACGGCAGCGTCGAGGTCGGCCCGCGCCACGACCTCGTTGAGCAGCCCGAATCCCAGCATCTCGGCGGCCGGTATCTGGCGGCCTGTAAGCAGGATGCCCATGGCCTGATGGTAGGGGATTTGGCGCGGTAGCTGCACCATGCCGCCATCCAACGGCAGATAACCGATGCGCGGTTCGGTCAGGCCAAAGCGGGTGTCGTCGACGGCGACGACGATGTCGGCGCCGAGCACCATTTCGAAGCCGCCGCCGAAGGCATGGCCGTTGACCCGGGCGACGACCGGCACGTTCAACGTGGTGCGCGAGGCGATGCCGCCGAAGCCGCCGGGTCTCGGTGCCGCCCAGTAATCGAGGCCACTCAGGCCCGACCCCGCCGATTCGTGGACGTCGGCGCCGGCGCAAAACGCCTTGTCGCCGGCACCGGTCAAGATCACGCAGCGCACCCGGCGGTCGGATTCTATTTCCTGCCATATGTCCTGCAGTGCGGCTTCGGTCGCACGGTCGACGGCATTGCGCCGGGCCGGCCGGTCGATCACCACCCGGGCGACGTGGTCGCTCAGTTCGTAATGCGCGGTCATGCCACCAACCCTGCTTCGCGGAACGCCGCGATCGCGGCCGCGTCGTAGCCGAGTTCACCCAAGATATCGTCGCTCTGTTCGCCCAGGGCCGGCGGCGCGACGCGCACAGCGAACGGCGCGTCGGACATGTGGACCGGCGAGGCAACCAGGTTCAGTTTCTGGCCACCACGATAATCGCACTCGGCGACCATGCCGTTATGGATGGTCTGCGGGTCGGTCAAGGCGTCTGCCAAGGCCTTGATCGGCGCGCATAATAAATCCTGGCCTTCCAGGCGCTCGATCCAATGAGCCGTGGTATTGGACGCAAAATTCTCCCGGAATACGGATTGCAGATAGGATCGGTGTTCGCGTTGGACCTCCAGGGTCGGATAGTCGACCGACAGGTCGGCGATACCGAGGGCGGCACAGATGTCCTGGAGCGGATTGGCCTTGAAGGCGCCGACCAGGACCAAGGCGCCGTCCGAAGTCTGGAAGGCGCCGGTCAACGGCATTGCCGCCCAGTTCAGGTCGCGGTCGCGCATCAGGCGCATGGCGGCTTCCTGCATCTGCATCGCGATCATGGAATCATAGAGCGACACGTCGACCCTTTGCCCGGCGCCGGACTTATCGCGTTGGATCAATGCGGCCAGCACGCCCTGGACCAAATGCATGCCGGCGGAATAGTCGCAGAGCGCCGTCGGATAGATGGCGAGCGGATGCTCCGGGTCGGCCTTGCGGTCCATGACCCCGGTCATGGCCTGGGCCAGCACGTCTTGGCCGCCCTTGTGTTGATACGGGCCCGATGCGCCGAAGCCGGAGCCGCCGGCATAGATCAGCCGCGGATTGGTTTCCTTCAGCGCTTCGTAGCCGAGCCCCAAACGGTCCATGACGCCGGGCCGGAAGTTGTTGACGATGACGTCGGCACTGGCCGCCAGTTCTTGCACGATGCGGCGGCCCTCGGGCCCACGCAAATCGACGGCGATCGAGCGCTTGTTGCGATTGAGGCTGCAGAACACCGGGTTGTCGCCGAGTGCCGGATCGTTCTCGATCGAGGTCCGGGACAGATCGCCGGCGCCGGGCCGTTCGACCTTGATCACGTCGGCGCCGAGGTCGCCCAGCATCTGGGTGGCGCAGGGGCCGAGCATCACTTGCGTTAAATCGACGACCTTGATGCCATCGAGCGGGAGGGTGGTTGTCATGGGTTGCCTTTTCTTAAGTTCGGGCTGACGGCCGTCATTCCGCCGCCGCGACGGTCAGCGCATTTGCCGACGGCCGGTCGCCCGGATCGGCGCCTTGGCGGCGCATCTGCTGTTGTATGGCATGCGGATCGACGTCGCGAATGCGGATATTGCTATCAAGTGCCAGGTGAGCTGCCACGCCGGCGGCTTCACCCTGGGCCAGACAGGGAGGAATCTCGCGTGACATTTTCTGCGCCTCCGGATCGGCCGAATAATGCCGGCCGGCGACGATCAATTGATCGATCTGGCGCGGCAGCAACGCCCGATAGGGCGTGTAGTAGTCGCGGCCGCGGCAGACCGTGTCCTCGAAATAGCGCCGGCTTGTCACGTCGTCCTTGGTGACCACATAGTCGCCAACCAGCATGCGGGTCTGGCGCACGCCGATCTGTTCGCCGGTATCCAACAGGTAGGAATTCTCGAAGCCCGGCATGTTTTCCCGGACGAAATCATGCAGCCGCAGCATGCGTTCGCGGCCTTCGAACTCGGCGGCGGTGAGATGCTCCACCGACAGGCCGTCATAGCCGGTCATGTGCGGGCAATTGCACCAAACAATGCCGGGCCGCGGCGTTTTCAGCCACCACATTTCCCAGGCGCCGCCGATCAGGCGCCGGGCCTGGCGGTCGATTTTCTTGTATGCTTCGGGCTCGCCATATTGGAAGGCCTCGGCCTTGTCGGTGTCGACGTCGGCCAGCCGGAACACGGTGGTGACGATGAAGCCGCCCGGCACATGCTCGGCGCCGGCGCGGATCGCGACGTCGAGATCGCCGGTGGTATCGACGACGATGTCGCCCATGATCGCCTGGCGTCCGGTCTTGGTCTCGCAGATCACGCCCTTGACCCGGCCGTCCTCGACGATCGCCTCCGAGAACCAGCTGTGCAGGCGAAGATTGACACCGGCTTCCTTGATCATGTCGTTGGAGACCCGCTTCCAGCCGTCCGGGTCGAAGGCCACGGCATAGATGATCGGCTGGATCTTTTCGCGGATGTGGAAATCATTGCAGCCCCAGCGCGACCATTTGCGCCAGACGTCCTCGGCCGTGCGGCGGTCGGCTTCCGGCGGATAGACGGCGCAATCGATCTGCTCCAGGCGGCGGATATATTCCGCCATCAGCCCCTGGACGGTGATTTCGTTGCCGTTGGTCATGTCGTCCAAGACCAGCACCATGCCGCCGGACGCCATGCCACCCAAATGCGGGTAACGTTCCAGCAAGGTCACGCTGGCACCGAGACGGGCCGCCGATACCGCGGCGCCGACACCGGCGGCACCGCCGCCGACCACGACGACGTCCGATGTTGAAACGACCGGGATGTCTCGGGCCGCTTCTCTGATGGTTTTGGTTTCGCTCACTTACTGTCTCCTCATTGGACGGCCGCGGTCTTCCATCGAATCAGCTTGCGTTCCAGCAACGTCACGATCGTGAACAGGCTGACTGCCATGCCGGCGGCGACGAAGACGGTCGCGTACAGCAACGGCGAACGGAAATTGTAAGTCGCCTCGATGATCAGCGACCCGAGGCCATAATCAGAGCCGATCCATTCACCGACGATGGCGCCGATCACGCAGGTCGTGGTGGCGATCTTCAGCGCGGCGAACAGGAACGGCAGCGAATTTTGAATGCGGATCTTCCAGAACACTTCCCACTGGCTGGCCGACAGCACGCGCATCAAGTCGAGCGTCGCCGGGCTTACCGCCTGCAGGCCGCGCACCATGTTGACCAGGGTCGGGAAGAAACAGATCAGACCCGCTATGACGATCTTCGGCGTATAGCCGTTGCCGAATATCAACACCAGGATCGGCGCGATGGCGATGATCGGGATGGTATTGATGAACACCGCGATCGGATAAAATGCTTTAGCGAGCCGCAGGCTGTGGACAAAGGAAATGGCGATCAGGATGGCCACCAAATTGCCAAAGAAAAACCCGGCCAGACTTTCCGCCAAGGTCGGCAGGAAATTTGTCCACAGGATGTAGCCGTCTTCACGGAAGGCGTTCAGCACCGCAAGCGGCCCCGGGGCGATATATTGCGGAATCTCGAAGACCGTGATGATGAGCTGCCAGCCGGCAATCAAGCCAACCCCGGCGAGCACCGGATAGGCTTTGTCCGGCATGGTGAATTTCGCAAGGCCGGAAGTCGGGGCATCGGTGGAGAGGGTCATCAGCAGGACTCCAGCACGGCCCGCAAATGCGCGGTCTTTTCGACGAAACCGGCGGTATCGCGGTCCTTCAAGGCGCGCGGATAGGCCAAGTCGACATCGTAATATTCCCGCACCCGGCCTGGCCGCGCCGCCAGCATCAAGACTTTTTGGCCGAGAAAGACCGCTTCCGGTATGGAATGGGTGACGAACATGATGGTCGTCTCGGTATCGCGCCAGATCCGCAACAGTTCGACATTCAGGTTGTCGCGGGTGATCTCGTCGAGCGCGCCGAACGGCTCGTCCATCAACAACAGCCGCGGCTTGCAGATCAGGGCGCGGGCAATGGCGACGCGCTGGCGCATGCCGCCCGATAACTCATGCGGCAAGGCCTTTTCCCAGCCATCGAGGCCGACCAGTTGCAACAGTTCCGCCGGCGTCGGTCCGTCGCCGGCGATCGCCCGGTTGCCGCCACCGACTTCCAAAGGCAAGGTCACGTTGTCGATGACCGAGCGCCAGGCTAGCAACGTCGCGTCCTGGAAGACGAAGGCCAAATGCCGGCCGGTGCGCGCTTCGGCCGGGCTCTGGCCAAGCACACCGATGCTGCCTTCGGCGATCGGCACCAGATCCGCGACGGCTCGCAGCAAGGTCGATTTTCCGCAGCCCGACGGCCCGAGCATGGTGACGAACCCGCCCTCGGGCACGTCGCAGGTGACGCGCTCGAGGGCGGTGATCGTGCCGCTTTCGGTGTCGAAACGCACGGTCACGTCGCGCAACGCCACGGCCGTCGGCCGGACCGTTGCCGCAGCGCTGACCGGCGCGGACGCCGCCCCGGACATTATCCGGCCTTGGGCCGAACGTCGGCGGTGGCGTCGAGCACGGCCAAGGTCATGACGTCGTCGACGCCGGGCACCTTGCCCTTGAACTGGCCGAGATCGGCATAAACGCGGACCTGTTCCGCCCAGTTATCCTTGCTCATGGTGCCCCAGCCGCCGGCCGCGGTGCGGTCGTTGAAGCTGAATCCGAGCACGCCTTTGATGGCTTCCATTTCCGAGGCTTTGTTGGCGTTCGGATAGGCCTCGACAAACATCGAAACGGCTTTCTCCGGGTTTTCGCGGGCGAAGCCCCAGCCCCGGGCGGAGCCGCTGATGAAACCGACCAAAGTGTCGAAATGCTTGTCGAGCTGTTCGTCCGTCACGTAGTACGGATTGGCATAGAGCTGGATACCGGCATCCCAAAGCCGCATGTCGACGCGGTCGGGGCCGAGGATTTTCAAGGCGTTGACGTTGGTGAGCCAGCCGGTCGCCGCTTGGGCTTGGCCGGTTAGGAGCTGGTTCATGTCGCCGCCCATATTGACGACTTTCACGTCGCTTTCGGCGATGCCATTCTTGGCGAGCAACGCGCGCAACAAGATCTTGGCCGTCGGCTGGGTGGCGATGGTCTTGCCGACCATATCCTTCGGCGAGCGGATCGGATCTTTGGCCAGCGAAAAATAGGTAAACGGATGCTGCTGGTAGCCGGCGGCGATGCATTTAACCGGAATGCCGGCGGAACGCGCCAGCATCAAGGATGGGCTCGAAGAAAGCTGGCCGATATGGGCACGGCCGGCGGCCACCGAAGCGACACCGTCGACGCCGGGTCCGCCCGGTGTGATGTTCAGCTCGATACCGGCCTTGTCATAGAAGCCGAGCTTCTTGGCGACGACCTCGCCGATGATGCCGTTGGACGCAAGCCAGCCGAGCTGCATGTTGATGGTGGTTTTGCCGGCGGCGTTGGCCGCGACCGACAGGAAGCTGGAACCGAGGCCGAGGCCGCCCAGGGCGGCGCCTGCCTGCAACACGGTGCGACGGTTCAGCGCCTGACCCAAATCTTTACGATGTGCCACTTGTCATCCCTCCCAGAATGTATCTTGAACCTTGACCCTGCATTACGCGTTTCGGGCCAATTGAATGCTGCCACAGGCCGAGCGCTCGAATATAGAACAATGATTCGCCATATGTGATGCCGAAACAGCATCATCTAAATCAATGAATGCAGCGCCAGGACGTGACCTTCACGATCGGTGGCTTGTTGTTCTTGGTGATCAGACCGAACTTCTTAACGGCGGCAATTTGCTCGGTGATGAACGGCGCGGCGCGGTCCCTGCAGATTTTCTCCGAACCCCAGGACACCCGGCTGATTCGGACCACGTACCAACTGTGATCGATGTCCGGGTCGGTTAGGCTGAGCTTGAACTCGACCCGGTAGACATTTTCCTGGGCATGGGCCGGCACCCCGACACCGATGAGAACGGCCAGCATTAACAGCAGCGGCAGCGACTTGACCGGCGAAACTAATAAATCACGCATGGCAGCCTCCCAGACACCTCTGATAGTAAGCCGATCCCCGCCGATGGTAAATCAGCGGCGCAAGGAAACAACCACGCTACGGTTCCCTGCCATCAAGAAAGTGGTTGCCAACACTATCGTGAATTGCGACCGTTTGGGCTGGTTTATTCGATTATATTGGAGTTTAACATGGCACATGAGATTGGCGGATATCGTCGACTTGGAATTTTGATGCTGCTGGTCGTAAGTCTTGCATGGGGCTCGGCGGCCGCCGCTGCCGATGGCCGGTGCCGGGTATTTCGTGACGCCGGCGATGGCGGACCATGGGTCGTTGATTTCGATTTCGATAGCGCCGTGGTGAAGCCGGCCGACAAGGAAAAACTGGCCAAGCTGGCTACGCAGGCCAAGGCGCTGTTCGTACCGCGGATTTGCGTCACCGGTCAGGCGGACAAACAAGGCAATGTAGACTACAACAAGAAGCTCTCCATGCGCCGTGCCGAGGCGGTGGCCATGGCCTTGAGCGAGGGCGGCTATCCCGCCGATCAAATCCATGTCACGGGTATCGGCGAAGCCTTCGGCGACAAGTTTAAGAAGCTCGTATCCGGCGAAGACCGCCGCGTCAAAGTCATGTTCTCTGCCGGCGAATAGATGCCGGCAGCAGGTTCTGGGAGGGATTGATGATCAAGGCCGTGCTTGCCTTCAATCGCCGCGCCGGCATGCCGGTCGACGAGTTCCAAGACTATTGGCTGAACGAGCATCCGAAGGCCGTGCTGAAGCTTGCCGGCCTGCAGCGTTACGTCCAGGATCACCCGCTGAAAAACGGCTACGCCAAACGGGATCTTCCGGTCGACGGCTTCGCCGAGACCTGGTGGCCGGACACGGCCACTATGCGGCAGAACGCCGAAGGCACGGTCTGGGACGACTTGGTCGCCGACGAAGAAAAATTCATCGACCGGTCAAGCATGCGCCTTTTGCTGGTCGAGGAACATGTCATGAAGGACCAACCGGTCGCGGCGGACGGCTTCAAGATCATCGAACTCGTCCATCGCCGGCCGGATTTGGATGTCGCGGCCTACCAGCAGCATTGGCGCCAGGTGCACGGGCCGCTCGGTGCGAATATCCCGACCGTGCGCCGTTACGTGCAGAACCATCCGCTGCCCGGCGCCTATGCCCAGGGCCGCACGCCCTATTGTGACGGCTATGCCATGGTCTGGTTCGATTCCATGGCCGACATGCGCAGCTCACCGGAGACGGAAGCCTACAAAATCACCATCGCCGACGAAGCCAACTTCATCGACCACAGCAAGCTCGATTTCGTGATTGCCAAGGAACATGTCATACGCGATTAGACCGCGTTCGACCTTGAACTACGCGGTCAGGGCCGCGACTGCGGCCCCGGCGCGGTTAGCGCCGCCCCCGCGGAGCCATGCGTCTGTGTCGCATTGGCGTGAGCGCGACAAACTAACGTAATTCGTTGATCTGTACCAACGCCATCGCGTCCTTGCCTTTAATCTCGACAGAGCCGAGCTCTGTTGCGGCGCCTCTATCGGCTAGCGGCTGCCAGACGTCCAGGCTCGTGCAAACCGTGCCCGGTGCGGCTTGATCGGTGATGCGGGCCGCGACATTGACCGTGTCGCCCCACAGATCGTAGAGGAACTTGGCGTGGCCGACCACGCCGGCAACGACCGGTCCCGCATGCAGTCCGACCCGGACCTGCCAGAACGGCTCGATCTCCTGAGCCGCGCGTACCATGTCGAGCCCGCAGCGGATGGCAGCTTCCAACGATCCCGTGCGCTCGCCGAGCAAGCCTGCGGTGGCGAGAAAGGCGTCGCCCACGGTCTTGATCTTCTCCAGCCCGTGGCTTTCGACGACTTCTTCCAGGCGGGTGACCAGGGCCTGCAATTCGGCCACGACCTGCTCCGGCGCATGCTGATCGCAATAGCGCGTGAAGCCGACGATGTCGCAGAACAACACGGTGACGTCGTCGAAGCGCCGCGGCATGACCGCATCGGTCGCCTTCAGTTCGGCGACCGCCTCCGCCGGCAGGATGGCATGCAGCAAATCGTCGCCGCGCTTCTTCTCGGCCTCCAGCCGTTCGAGATGGTAGGCCTCTTGGTCACGGAGTTTCTTCTTCTCCAACGAGGCGCCGATGCGCGCCTTCAACAGCACCGGGTTGAACGGTTTGGGCAGGTAATCTTCAGCCCCCAATTCAATGCACTTGACCACGCTATCGATTTCGTCGAGGGCGGAGATCATGATCACCGGAATGTCCCGTAACCCGGGATCGGCCTTGACCCGCTCCAACACCTCATAGCCATTGACGTCCGGCATCATGATGTCGAGCAGGATCAAATCGAACGGTCGCTTGGCGACTTTTTCGAGCGCAACACGGCCGTCCTCGGCAATCTCAACGTTGTCGTAGCCCAAACGCTTCAAGCGCCGGGTCAGGGTGTAGCGGTTGTCGTCGTTGTCGTCGACAACTAGGATTTGGGGAGATGCCTCGTCCACGTCCGTCACTCCGTGGGCACCAATGCCGCGATCTTCTCCAACAGCCGGTTGAGGTCGACGGGCTTGGTGTCGAAATCGTCGCAGCCCGCCGCCAAGGCCTTTTCCCGGTCGCCGGCCATGGCGTGTGCCGTCAACGCGATGACTGGTATGTCCTGGGTTTCCGGTGATGCTTTCAGCTTTTCCGTCGCCTGCCAGCCGTTGAGGACCGGCAGGCTCAAATCCATCAGTATGAGGTCGGGCTTCTCGGCAATGGCCTTGTCGACACCGGCGGCGCCGTCGCCGGCGACCAGGATCTCGTGGCCTTTCCGGCCGAGCCGGCGTGTCAGCATATAGACATTGTCCTCGTTGTCTTCAACGTAGAGGATTCTCATGGTTATTCGCCCTTGGTATTGCGACCGACGTTATACGTACGAATCAGTTGCCCCAACGCCGCCATCAGGTCTTGTTCGGCATCCGCGGATTTCAACAGCACTTCGACGACGCCGCCGTTCAGCTTCAGGTGATCCTCTTCGGTCAGATCGGCGGCGGTGACGACAATGACCGGAACGGTCTCGTGGCCGTCGATCTTTCGAAAGGCGGCGAGGAATTCGAAGCCATCCATCTCCGGCATCATCAGGTCGAGCAGGATCAAGTCCGGCGTTGCCTCGTCATAGCGTTCCAGCCCTTCGCGGCCATTGACTGCTTCGCTGACCCGGCAGCCTTCGCCGAGCAGCATGCGGCGCATGACGTCGCGGGTCGGCGCGTCGTCCTCGACGACCAGCACATGCAAGTCGTTCTTGTCTGCCCGCAGGCGCTCCAGCACCTGACGCAGGCGATCGCGGTCGACGGGTTTGTTCAAATAGTCACTGGCGCCGAGCGAGAAGCCGCGATGCTTTTCGTCGACAATGGTCAGCATGACAACCGGAATGTCGCAGAGCGCCGCGTCGTCCTTCAGTTCCTGCAAGACGCTCCAGCCGTCTTTCTCCGGCATCAACACGTCCAGCGTGATCAAGGCTGGGCGGTGCTTGGCCGCCGCGGCAAGGCCGTCATTGCCGTTCGCGGCGCTGATCACGTCGAAGCCTTCGCGGCTCAGGAACCGGCGCATGAAATCCCGCGCGTCGTCGTCATCGTCTATCACCAACACGCAATTGTTTGTCGACGCGTCTGTCTTGGCCGCTGCCACAGCTTCAGTGACGGCGGCGGTCGGGCTCGGTTCGTCGACAGTCACCGGCAAACAGGCAGTAAACGTGCTGCCGACGTCGATTGTGCTGTCGACCGTGATATCGCCGCCCATCATGTTGGCCAAGCGCCGGCTGATCGCCAGGCCCAATCCGGTGCCGCCATATTTGCGCGTCGTCGAGGCGTCGGCCTGGGAGAATTCTTGAAACAGCTTTTCCATTTGCACTTCGCTCAGGCCGATGCCGGTGTCGCTCACGGCGAAGCTGATCATGTCGCGCGCCGTATCGCGCCGAACAGTCAGCGTGACCTCGCCCTTTTCGGTAAATTTGCAGGCATTGGACAACAGATTGAGCACGATCTGCCGAAGCCGGGTCATGTCGCTCCGCATGGCGCCGACGTCTTCGGCGCAATCGATGGCCAATCGGTTGTCGTTCGTCGCGGCCAACGGCTCGACGGTCGCCGCCAGATCCTTGACCAACAGCGGCACGTCGACAGATTCCACGTGGAACTCGAGCTTGCCCGATTCGATCTTGGACAGGTCCAAAACCTCGTTAATCAAATGCAGCAAATGCTTGCCGGCCCGGGTCACCCGTTGCAGCGGCTCGATATAATCGTCCAAACCGTCGTCGGTGGCGTCTTCTTCCAGCATTTCGGTGATGCCGATGACCGCGTTCAACGGCGTCCGCAATTCATGGCTCATATTGGCCAGGAACTGGCTTTTCGTGCGCGTCGCCTCCATGGCTTCGTCCCTGGCCTCGGCCAGGCGGTCGACCAGGCTGCCGAGTTCGGCTTCCCTGTTCTTCACCGCGGTGATGTCGGTGTAGACGGCGGCGATGCCGCCATCCTGGGTCTGGCGTTCGTTGATCTGCAGCCAGCGATCACCGCGGATCCGCAGTTCGATTGCGCCATGTGGATCTTTCCGACGTTGCTCGCGCGATGCGATCCAGGTCTCGGCGTCGACTGTCAGGTCCGGAAACATACCGCGCTCAGCGGCTACCAGGGCGTAAGTCGCGAAAGGCGTACCAGGCTGCACCATGGCCGCGACGTCTTCGCCGACGGCATCAGCAAAATACTGCCGATAGATACTGTTGCAGAGCACGATGCGGTCTTCGGAATCGAAAAAGATGAAACCTTCCGAAATCGCCTCGATCGCGTCCAGAAGTTGGGCACGAACCCTTGAGACTTCATCACGGGCTTCCACTTCGGCGGTGATATCGCCGGTCGAGCCGATCATGCGCACCGCGTGACCATTGTCGTCGAATTGCGCCAGCCCATGCTGCTTGGCCCAGCGGACTTCACCGTCGGAGCGCCGGAACCGGTATTCACATCGGAAACGCGAGGTCTCGCCTTTATAGTGGGCGGTTTGTTCGCGCATATAGCGTTCGCGGTCTTCCGGCAAGACGCAGTTGAGCCAATCCTCGGCGGTCGACAAGCTGCCCTCCGTCATGCCGACCATGCGATAGACTTCCGGCGAGTAATAGACTTTGCCGGTCGTCATATCCCAGTCGTAGACGCCCTCGCCGATCGCCTCCATGGCTTTTTCGTATTGTTCGTCGCGCGCCTTCAGTTCGTTTTCCAGGCGGCGGAACGGCGTGATGTCGAAATAGGTAACCATGCGGCCACCGTCGGGCAACGACACGAACTGAACCCTCAAAATTGATCCGTCGGCGAGGGTCAGTTCGACTGTTTTGCCGCCGCCTTCGCGCATCAAGCCTTGGCGCTCCTCGATGAACGTGTTCCATTCGGTGTCGCTGAATTCATAGACGCCCTGCCGGCGCTGATGTTCCATCAGTTCAAGGAAAGACGGCGATTGGGCGATCAGCTCCTCGTCGAAGTTCCACATGTCCTTGATCGCGCGATTGATGTAGCGGGCCTTCAAATCCTTGTCCAAGAACATGATGCCGTAATCGATGTTGTCGAGAACGCTGTTGAACTCGGCCAGGATCTGATCCTTCTCCTGGTTGGCCTGGGCCAACGCCAGCGCCTGTTCCTTCTCCTCGGTGATGTCGCCGACGGCGCCGACCAGCCGTCGGGCTCGGCCATCTTCACCGCGTTCGGCGATGGCATGGTCGGAAACCCAACGATAGCGATCGGATTTGTCGCGAATGCGGTATTCGCATTGCATGGCTTTGGCGGGGTCTTTGAAGTGTGCGATCAAGGCGGAGCGATAGACTTCCTCGTCCTCAGGATGGACCCTGGCGACCCAATCTTCCGAGATCAACTCGCCTTCTTCGAACGAGAACAATGCGTTCAATCGCGGTGACACATAGAGCCGATCGGTAGCCAAGTCCCAATCGTAGATGCCTTCCGTCGTTGCCTCGGTGACCATAGCATGGCGTTGCTCGGAAAGCCGCAGGTCGCGCTCGGCTTGGCGCATATGCGTGACGTCTTCATAAACCAGCATCAAGCCGCCTGAAGACAGCCATTGATAGTGAATGCGCAGGATCAGACCGTCGGCCATGTCCCGCTCTACGCTGCGCGACGGGTTGGCCTTGATCTCGGCGATGCGCTCGGCGACCAAACCGTCCGGCTCGCCGGTGCCAAAGTCGCCGCGTTCGGCGTTGTGGCGCAACAGGGCGCTCAGCGGTGTTCCGGGTACACAAAGTGCCGTCGGATAGTCGCGCAAGTCCCGAAATCGCGCGTTGCAGTGCCTGAGCGTCAGGTCGCTATCGAACAGTCCAACCCCGATTTTGAGCTGTTCGAATCCTTCGGCGAGCAAATCCTCACCGTCGAGAGCCGCTTTTTTGTCCTGCTTGGCGCCCATGTCGGTAACTCCGTTCGGCCCGGAGATCAAGAATAAGGTGCTGATGCCCGGTGCCGCAACTTAATCGATTGTAAAGTGTGACCTGAATCACGTTTTTAGGGACGCTGAATTTCGCCCATACGACCGGATTGAAAATCCTGGATGGCGGCGATGATTTCGTCCTCGGTGTTCATGACGAACGGGCCATGGCGCGCGACCGGCTCGTTGATCGGCTTGCCGGCCAGCAGCAGAAACCGGGCCGCCCGGTCTTGGTTGGCCGGTACCGTAACGTGCATTTCGTCTCCGGGACCAAACACCACAATCTGGCTTCTGGCGACCGGCGTCGCCTCTGGTCCGAACAGCGCGCTACCTTCGAACAGATAGGCCGCGACGTTGTGGTCCGGATCCATGGGCAAGGTCGCTTCACCGCCCGGTTGAACCTGCCAATCCTGCAGAAGGATTGGCGTGTGCGTGCCGATCACCGCGTCGGTGCCGAAGGCGGAGCCGGCGATGACGGTCACCGTGACCAGGTTGCTGTCGTCCGTGGCCCGCGGAATGCGGTCGGCGGGAACATATTGATAACCTGGTGTCGCGGCTTTGGCGGCGGCCGGCAGATTGACCCAGATTTGGAACCCGTGCGCTTGGCCGCCGCGCTCCCGAAAGCCCGGCGAGGGCAATTCCGAATGTACGATGCCGCTGCCGGCGGTCATCCATTGCACGTCGCCCGACGTTAGAAGCTGGGTCTTGCCGGTCGAATCTTCGTGCAGCTTTTCGCCGGCTAGGATGTAGGAAACCGTCTCGAAGCCGCGATGCGGATGATCGGGCGCGCCGATCGCCTGGCCCGGGTCGTAGTCGATGGGACCGACCTCGTCCAGCATCAGGAACGGATCGACCTGATCCAGCCCATGGGTCGGGAACGGTCGGCGGACCATGAAGCCGGCGCCTTCGCGTTGCTGATGCGCGGTGATGACTTGGGCGACGGGGCGGATGGTGGGCATGGCTCGCTTTCTCAATCGGTCAAAGGCTCGCTACACTACCACGAACCGGAGGAAATTGGATGACGCGCGTTTCGGTGGTTGGGTGCTTGGCAGGGCTGTTTCTCGCGGTCGGATTCGTTGGTTTCGCCGGCGCCAAAAACACCGACGAAATCGAGCGACAAGGCATGCTGGAGGTGGTGCGAGATCGCGGCTTGGTGCGCTGTGGCGTGGCGTCCGCCCAGCCGGAATTTGCTGTGCGTGGCGGAGACCGAGTCTGGCGTGGTTTCGATGTTGATTTTTGTCGCGCGGTTGCCGCCGCCCTGTTCGGCGATCCGGCCAAGGTGGAGATCGTCGCGGTTGACCAGGGCGGTGCCTATCAGGCACTGCGTGACGGCGCGATCGATCTGGTGGCCCGCCACGCCCAACCGACCTTCGATCAAGCGGCTGCAGGCGGTTTCGTCCAGGTCGCGCTGAGTTTCCATGACGGCCTCGGTTTGATGCAGCGCTTGGATCAAGGCAAAACAACGATCGGCGCGCTAGCCGGTGCCGAAATCTGCGTGGCCGCCGGCTCGTCGGCGCAAGACGATCTTGATGCCGCATTCACGGCTCGGAACGTTGCCTACCGGGCGCGCGCCAAGCAATCAAACGCGGCGCTTCGCGCCGACTATTTGGCTGACCATTGTGCTGCCTACGCCGCCAACCGCGCATCGCTCGCCGCGATCCGCAGCGGTTTGCCGACGCCTCGGGACCATGTGATCCTGCCGCGGGCTCTCTCGAAGCGGCCGCAAGGCCCGCTCGTTCGGCAGGGCGACGATCGCTGGGCCGACGTGGTGCGTTGGACCTTGGGTGCCATGTTGGTCGCCGAGGAGCGCGGCGTCCGGGCGGCCAACGTCGACGACATGCGGTCGGTGGCCAACCATCCGGACATTCGCCGCCTGCTTGGGACAGAAGGTGATTATGGCGCCGAACTCGGCCTGTCGCGGACCTGGGCCTATGACGTCATCAAGAATGTCGGCAACTACGCGGAAATCTATGACCGACACCTCGGGCCGGATACGGCCTTGGCTTTGGAGCGCGGTGCAAATGCACTGTGGTCGAACGGCGGCATTCTGTTCGCGCCGCCCTTCCGATAGCTTGGTGCCGGCCTGTCGGTTGCTTGCTGGCGGCTTGGCCATGACGTACCTTTTGGCGCCCCGGTTCGGGGGCGCGATAAGTACGATCGAGGTCGAGTATGTACGAAAATCCGTTTCTCGTGGCCGGTGGCGGCATCGGCGGTCTTGCCGCCGCCCTTGGTCTGGCGCGCAAGGGCATTGCATCGATCGTGCTCGAACAGGCGTCCGCCTTGGGCGAGATCGGCGCCGGCATTCAACTCGGCCCCAATGCCTTTCATGCCTTCGATTATCTCGGCGTCGGCGATCGCGCCCGGGCCGAGGCGGTCTATGTCGACGGTTTGGTCTTGATGGACGCGCTCGACGACAGCGAGATCGCGAGGATTCCGGTGGACGAACCGTTTCGCGAGCGCTTCAAGAACCCCTACGCGGTCGTCCACCGCGCCGACCTGCACGGTGTGCTGCTGGACGCCTGCCGGCAGAGCGACCGGATAGAGCTGCGCACCGATGCCGAGGTCACCGGCTATGACCAGGACGGCAGCAGTGCCGCGGCGATCTTGAAATCAGGCGACCGCGTCGCCGGTGCTGCCCTGATCGGCGCCGATGGCCTGCGCTCGGCGGTGCGAGCACAGCTGGTCGGCGACGGCGAACCGCGGGTCTCCGGCCACACCACCTACCGCTCGGTCATCCCGACCGAACGCATGCCCGAGGATCTGCGCTGGAACGCCGCCACGCTTTGGGCCGGGCCGAAATGCCATATCGTGCATTACCCGTTGTCCGGTTGGAACGTCTTCAACCTGGTCGTCACCTGCCACAACGACGCGCCCGATCCGGTGACCGGCAAGCCGGTCACCAAGGCTGAAGTCCGGGAAAGCTTTGGCCACATCGCGGCACGGCCGCGGCAGATCATCGAGCATGGCAAGGATTGGAAGCTCTGGGTGCTGTGCGATCGCGATCCCAACGAAACCTGGGTCGACGGCCGGGTGGCGCTGCTCGGCGACGCCGCCCATCCGATGCTGCAATATATGGCGCAAGGCGCCTGCATGGCGCTCGAGGATGCGGTCTGCCTGTCGCACAAACTGGAAGCCCACGCGGGCGACATCGAAGCCGGCTTGGAGGCCTATCGCCTGGAGCGGGTGGTGCGCACCGCCCGGGTGCAGATGTCCTCGCGGTTGATGGGCGATTATGTCTATCACCCGGACGGCGCCGAGCGCCTGGTCCGCAACGCGGTCATCCGGGCCAAGACACGCGACGATTTCTATGACGGCCTGCACTGGCTCTATGGCGGTACCGGTCTCGACAGCAACCTGTAATTTAGAAGGACACTCAACCATGATTCTCATCGGACGCAACCTGTCGCCGTTTGTGCGCCGCACGGCGATCGCCATGAAATTGATGGACTTGGCATTCGAACAGCGCCCCTTGTCGACGGCGGACGATGCCGCCGACGTCGTCAAGTACAATCCGGTCGGGCGCGTGCCGTCTTTGGAATTGGATGACGGCGAGGTCCTGATCGACAGCGCCGCCATCATCGATTACTTGAACGAAATCGCCCCGGCCGACCGGCGTTTGGTTCCCTTGGCCGGTGCCGAGCGCCGGGCCGTGCTGCGCGGCGTCGCGATCGGCCTTGGCGCCACCGAAAAAGCCGTACAGGCTGTCTATGAGAAAAACCGGCGGCCGGCGGACAAGGTCTACCAGGACTGGCTCGACATGCTTTGCGGACAGGTGACCGGCGGCCTCGTGGCCCTCAACGACGAACTCGAGGGCAAGGCCTGGCTGGTCGGCGACCGCATAACCTTGGCCGACGTCACCGCGGTCTGCGCCTTTGGCATAGCGGCAGCCTGCCTCGACAAACCGGCGGCGGATCCGCGTTTCGCCAACCTCGCCGGCCTGGCCGCCCGCTGCAACGAATTGCCGGCCTTTGCCGAGACGGTGTATCGGCCGGGCTAGCTTCATGCTGCTGACCGAGACGCAACGCCAGATCAAGGCGACGGCCAGGGCCTTTGCCGAGCGTGAGATCGCGCCTTATGCGGCCGAATGGGATCGCGCGGAATCAGCCCCGCGGTCGGTCTTGGCGAAAATGGCGGATGCCGGGCTGATGGGCGTGACAATCGATCCGGCGTATGGCGGCGCCGGCGCCGATTTCGTGTCTTACGTGCTGGCGATCGAGGAAATTTCCGCCGCCGACGGCGGCCTTTCCAACATGATGGCGGCTAACAATTCACCTGTCGCCGCCGCCATCGCCGAGCATGGCAGCCGCCGCCAGAGAGAACAATATCTGACCAAACTGACGTCGGGCGAGTGGGTCGGTTGTTTTCATCTGACGGAGCCGCATACCGGCTCCGACGCGGCGGCCATCACGACGCGGGCAACCGAGGTGGCAGACGGGTATCGATTGACGGGCCACAAGGCCTTCGTTACCGGCGGCGCCACGGCGGATCTGGCGATGATCGTTGCCATTACCGACCCGGACGCCGGCAAGCGCGGCATCTCGACCTTCATCACGCCGACCGACAATCCGGGCTACAAAGTGATCGCCGAAGAGCGCAAGCTCGGCCATCGCACCAACGACACCTGTCAGGTGGTGTTCGAGGACATGCATGTTCCCAAGCACGATTTGTTGGGCACACCGGGACGCGGCCTCGGCATAGCGCTTGCCAATCTTTCCGCCGGCCGTATCGGTGTCGCGGCGCAGGCAACCGGCGGCGCCCGCGCGGCGCTGAAAGCCGCCCATGCCTACGCCTTAGAGCGCGAGACATTCGGTCGAAAGATCTTCGACCACCAGGCGGTCGCCTTCAAGCTCGCCGATATGGCAACCCAGGTCGAAGCCGCGCGCCAGCTCTATCTGCATGCGGCGAGCCTCAAGGACCAAGGCGTCGATTGCGCCCGGGAAGCCTCCATGGCCAAGCTGTTCGCCTCGGAAATGGCCGAACGGGTGGCCTCGGAAGCGATACAGATCCACGGCGGCTCCGGCTTCCTCAACGATTTCCCGGTCGAAAAGATCTATCGCGACGTCCGCGTCTATCAGATTTACGAAGGTACCTCGGAGGTCCAGAAGATCATGATTTCACGGCTCTTGAATGGCATCGACATGTGATCGCTATTCGGCCCGGGCCCAGGCCTGCAGCAAGGCGCGCAAGGCGGCGACGAAGGCGAGGGGCTGGTCCAAGGTGACATGGTGGCGGGCTTCGGGGATTTCGACGATGGGCGCTTGCGGCCCCATCAGCGACGACATATAGGCGGCGGTGTCGCGGGAGACCAGGGCGCTTTTTTCGCCGAACATCAACGCCGCCCGACAGCTGACCGCTTGCAGATATTCGTGGAACGGTTCGCCGAACCGGCGGCTGCCCATGGCATCGCCATCGAATTTCCATGACCAGCCGTCGGCGCCCTCGGCCAGCGAATGACGGCCGATGAATTCGACCAGAAACGGGTTCTCGCACGGCTGCGCCGGCATCAGCCGGAATCGGCTCAAGGCAGTGTCGAAATCGTCGTAGACCTTTTTCTTGCCCATGATCGGCGGTTCGTGCGGGTCGCGCGCTTGTTCTTCCGGCGAGCGAATCGGTGAATCGACGATCACGGCGCCGCCGATTTCGTCGCCTTGGGCGGCGGCGAATTTCATGGTCATGAAGCCGCCGAAGCTGTGGCCGACCACGAACGGCATCGCGCCGAGCGGCGCATCGGCGATCACGGCGGAAATTTCCGCGGCCCGGAGCTCGGCCGTATAGTCGACGCGCCGTCCGGAATCGCCCATGCCCGATAAATCGATCGCGGCAACGCGGAAATCACGCGTCATGAAAGGCGCGATGAAGCTCCACCAGTGGGCGTGGGCGCCGCCGCCGTGGACCAGCAACAGGCCGCGACGGTCGGCTTCCGCGTCGTCGCCGGGCCAGAGCAGGTAATGGATCGGGCAATCCTCGACATCGACGAAGTGGGATTGGCCGGGCCGCGACATCGCCCAGTCGAACCATGCCGGCGTCGGTGCCTGAACCGTTAAATGCGGCGCATTTTCCCCAGTACTTTTCAATCGTCGTCTCCGCATCGGTCGTTTGCCGTTCCATCAGATATTCAGCGCCCCGCCCGGTTCGTCAATAGCGGCGGTCACGGACGGCCGGTGGTTTGACCTCTCGGCGTCGCTCGGCCACACTCGGCCGATCGAGATTTTCGCGCCAACAGGAGCTCAGCCATGAAAGCCGCGGTACTGCACGAAGTCGGCCAACCGCTTGTCATTGAAGACGTCGCCATCGACAAACCCGGCCCGCGCGAGGTGTTAGTGCGAACCGTGGCGGCAGGGGTCTGTCATAGTGATCTGCACTTCGTCGAAGGGCTCTACCGCTATAAACTGCCGGTCGTACTCGGCCATGAATCTTCCGGCGTCGTCGAGGCGGTCGGCTCGGATGTCGATTACGTCAAGCCTGGCGACCATGTGATCACTTGCCTGTCGGCGTTCTGCGGCCATTGTGAGGCCTGCGTGACCGGGCATCTGTCGATCTGCGACGGCCGTGAAACGCGGCGCCGCCGCGACCAACCCTCCCGCCTGACCCAGGAAGCGAAGCCGGTAAATCAGTTCGCCAATCTGTCTTCTTTTGCTGAACTGATGCTCGTGCACGAGCATGCGGTGGTGAAGGTCCGCCCGGACATGCCGATGGACAAAGCCGCCCTGATCGGCTGCGGCGTCACCACCGGTGTCGGTGCGGTCCATAACACAGCCAAGGTCGAGGTCGGATCGACGGTCGCCGTGATCGGTTGCGGCGGCGTCGGCTTGTCCTGCATCAACGGCGCCTCAATTGCCGGTGCCGGCCGCATCATTGCCATCGACATGATCGGCAGCAAGCTCAATCTCGCCAAGGAATTCGGCGCCACCGACGTAGTCAATGCCTCCGAAGGCGACCCGGTCGAGCAGGTCAAGGAAATGACCGGCGGCGGCGTGCATTATTCGTTCGAGGCGATCGGGCTCAAGAAAACCGCCGAGCAATCCTTTGAGATGTTGCGACCGGGCGGTGCCGCGACCCTAATCGGCATGGTGCCTGCCGGTCAGAAAATCGAGCTGCACGGTGCCGACTTCTTGTTGGAACGCAGAATTCTCGGCTGCGCCATGGGCTCCAACCGCTTTCGTGTCGACATGCCGCGCTATGTGGATTTCTACCTGGCCGGCAAGCTCAATTTGGACGCATTGCTCTCCCAGCACATCACATTGGGCCAAGTCAACGAGGCCTTCGAGGAAATGAAGCGCGGCGAGTTGGCGCGCTCCGTGATCATGTTCAACTAGACGAGAGCCGAGCCATGCAGGAATTCCAAACCGATATCCAAACCGCCGACGGCACCATGGACACCTTTGTCTGTCATCCGGACGAAGGCGGCCCGGTCCCGGTGGTCATTTTCTATATGGACGCGCCGGGCATCCGCGAGGAGTTGCGCGATATGGCGCGCCGTATCGCCACGGTCGGCTATTGCGTGTTATTGCCGAATATGTACTACCGCAACGGTACCGAGGGCAATTACGGCTTCGATTTGAGCAATACCGATAATATTGACGAAGAACGTCAAGAAATGTTTGCCGTGATGCGGTCGCTGACCAACGCCCGGGTCGTTGCCGATACCGGGCCGATGCTCGATTTCATCGACGGCTGCGATGGCGCCGCTTCCGGTCCCGTCGGCTGTGTCGGCTATTGCATGAGCGGCCAGTTCGTGGTCTCGGTCGCCGCCGCCTTCCCGGATCGCATGGCCGCCGCCGCTTCCTATTACGGCGTCGGTATCGTCACGGACGAGCAGGATTCGCCGCATTTGGGCGCCGGCAAAATCAAAGGCGAGCTCTATCTCGCGTTTGCCGAGGAAGACGCATGGGTGCCGCAGACCGTGTTTGATACCCTGCCCGGCACCTTGACCGCGGCTGGTGTCAAACATCGGATCGAGATTTATCCTGGCACCGAACATGGCTTCGCCTTCCCGAAACGGCCGGTCTATGTCAAAGCCGCCGCCGAACGTCATTGGCATCGGCAGCTGGCGTTGTTCGATCGTTGCCTGCGGCGTTAACGCAGCGATCCGACCATGTACCAGCTGCAGCTAACCGAATCCCTGGTTCCAGCGCAGGGCGATGCTCCCATCTTGGAAACGACGGTCGGCGGCCTGTTGCGTCAGGTAGCCGGCGAAAAACCGGCGGCGCTGGCCCTGGTCGAGGTCGACATGGAAGGCCGGAGCCGGCGGACCTGGACCTATGGTGAATTGCTGGCCGACAGCGAAAAGCTGGCCATGGCGCTCTCGACCCGCTTTGCCCCCGGCGAACGCGTTACGGTATGGGCGCCCAACGTGCCGGAGTGGCTGCTGATCGAATATGCCTGCGCGCTTGCCGGCGTCACTCTGGTCACCGCGAACCCGGCCTATCAGCCGCAGGAATTGCACTATGTACTGGAGCAGTCGGGATCGGTGGCGCTGTTCTCGGTCGCAAGCTATCGCGGTAATCCGATGGCCAAAATCGCGGTCGAAGCCTGCGCGGGCCTAAGCGCCATTCGCGAAATCGTCGACATGGACGACCAGGCGGCGCTGTACGGACACGCCGAGCGCGAGCCGGTCTTACCCGAGGTAACGCCGGATGATGCGGCGCAGATTCAATATACCTCCGGCACCACCGGCTTTCCGAAGGGCGCCGTCCTGAACCATCGCGGCCTGACCAACAATGCCCGGCTGGTCGCCGAGCGCGGCCATATCACGCAGGACTCGGTCTGGGCCAATTTCATGCCGATGTTCCACACCAGCGGCTGCGGTGTCATTGCGCTTGGCTGCCTGCAGACCGGCTGCTGCATGCTGATGGTCAAGGTCTTCGATCCGGCCGCCATTATTCGGCTAATCGAGAGTGAAAAGGTGACCGCCCTGGTCGGCGTGCCGACTATGCTGATCGCCATGCTGGAAGCGCACGAGCAGCAGCCACGCGACGTGTCCTCGCTCCGAATGGCGATATCCGGCGGCTCCATGGTGGCGCCCGAACTGGTTCGCCGCGTCCGCCAGACCTTCGGCTGCGACTTCGAAACCGTTTACGGCCAGACTGAAACCTCACCGGTGGTCTGCCAACACCACCACGACGATGCGCTCGACGACATTTGCAATAACGTCGGCCAGCCGATGCCGCAGACCGGCATTTCGATTCGCAGCGTCGAGGGCAACAATGTCGTGCCGATTGATACGGTCGGCGAAATCTGCGTGCAGGGCTATTGCACCATGATCGGCTACAACGCCAACGAGGTGGCGACGGCAGAAACCATCGACAGAGACGGCTGGCTGCATACTGGCGACCTTGGCGCCATGGATTCCCGCGGTTACGTCCGGGTCACCGGGCGCGTGAAAGAAATGATCATCCGCGGTGGCGAAAACCTGTTCCCGGCGGAAATCGAAAACGTGTTGCTTGAGCATCCTCTGGTCGCCGAAGTCGCCGTGGTTGGTTTGCCGGACGACAAATGGGGCGAGATCGTCGCCTGTTTCCTGCGCCCGGAAGCCGGCCAAGCGGTCGACCCGCTAGAGCTCCGCGGCCACTGCAGAGATCATATGGCACCGCAGAAAACACCAGTCCTGTGGTTCAACGTGACCGAGTTCCCGCTCACCGGCTCCGGCAAAATTCAAAAATTCGCGTTGCGCGACGGTTATCTCGCCGGCAATTATGAGCCGCTTTGACCGACCAAGTCGGCCCGGTCAAAATATGCCGGCTTCGAGTCCGGCCGCCATGGCCATGCCCAATTCCTCGCATTGATCGACAAAGGCTTCTTGGAAGTCACCACGGCAAATCAGCGGTTCCTGAACCGCGCGCCAGCGTAAACCGGTGGTGATGGTCTCAACGCCGCGCCGGGTTCCGGTCCCGTCATGGCCGGCGCGAATATAAAGTACGTAAGGCAGGCCCTGGGTTTCTTCGAGACAGGGGTAATAGGTGCGATCGAAAAAATCCTTTAATGCACCGCTCATATAGCCGAGGTTTTCCGTGGTGCCGAGCACGATGGCCTGGGCGGCCCGGACATCGTCGGGGCCGGCCTGCAGTGGCGCCACTACGGTGATCTCGACGCCGCCGATGTCCGGATGACCGGCGCCACGCGCGACCGCATCACGCAGGCGCGCGGTGTTTTCAGATGGTGCATGAGCGACGATCAGCAGCCGTTTCATAGTCCAATTGAGCTTTGGTCAATGGCATTTTAGAAGGCGATGCGTGAACTATAGATCTCCTGCCGGTTCGGGTCGATACGGTCGGTGCCTGCGCCGCTATGTCGCAGTTGATACCACGGTCGGCGACGCCGAAGTCAAAGGTAGACGGTTGTCGCAATTTCCGGCCGCGCGCCGGTTTGATAGGAGATTTGAGACATGGTCGATAGAAGTCCCAATCTGCCCACCAACCACGTCGACTGGTGGCCGGGTCTGGCCGATCCGTTCCGCCGGTTCGGCTCGAAGGTATCGGAATTTTTCGCGCCGGCCGCGGAGGCCTCCGCCAGCGACGATGACTACGTCGTGAAGGTGGAGCTGCCTGGCGTCAAGGAAGCCGACATTAATGTCGAGATTCACGACAACCTGCTGACCGTGCGCGGCGAGAAGGAATCCTCCCGCAAGGAAGAAGGCAAGACCTATTACTTTTCCGAGCGCACCTATGGCTCCTTCCAGCGGTCATTCCGACTGCCCCAGGATGTCCAGGATTCCGACATCAACGCGACGTTCGAAGACGGCGTCTTGACGGTGCGTCTGCCGAAGCAACCGGAAGCCGCCAGCAAGGCACGGAAAATCGAGGTCCGGAAAGCCTGATCCGACGGGTCGACCGGGTTCGTGATCGCAAGTGGATTGACTTATGGTCCCTGTCAGGTCCGGTGAGGGCGAGGGATAGTCATACACCTTCGGGAAAATGGGGACAGGAACAATTTTTCTGCTTCAAAATTGTTCCTGTCCCCATTTTCCCTGAGGCATTCGGGGTCAAGCGCTGAACGTTTTGGTCGCGACCCTGAAGGCATAAAAGAAAAATGCCAAAGGAATGAGCAACTCCTTGTACTCCGTCGGCTCCCACGATCGGACCAGATTTTCGCCGAAGCCTAGAAAGACTCCCTGTACGATCACTACGGCGCAAGCTACTGCCAACACCGCGTAGATCCCTGTGTCCTTTCGACGGGTCATGTCCCACAGATAAGCGAGAAGCAGTACTAGGGTCATGAAGAAGGCCATCTGGATGGGGATGATGTTCCACATGTCGTAGTTGAAGGCGACGAGCGGAGCTGCCACCAGGGCCACCGGGCGGTCCGGCACAACGTCAGCGAGAGGGTGGGATTCGATGGCGATCCCATACGCCTCGTTCAGGAACGGGACAGCGATGAGAATCGCGAACGAGCCGACGTAGTAAAGATTCTCCGAAACGTTGGTGAAAAAGTTGTGCAGGTTTACTTCGTTCTTCCGGTTATGCGCAAACATCTCGGGGCTCTCGAACACCAAAACGCGCTGCATCCATGAAATCTCCTCCATCCCAATAAGGAAAGTCAGGAGCGCGAGGCCCACACAGACCAGACCACTCCGGCTGCTGCCACGCGCGTACCTGCGAAAAGCGGTGATGAGGAAGGTAATGCTTGCCAGAAAACATGCCCCCGCCGACGTCCATTCTACGAGCCCGTCCTCGAGAGCGTAACGGTGGAAGGCCTCCGAATTCCAAAGAAACGTAAACGCCGCAACGATAGAGCAGACTGCCGAACCGTAAATCGCCAGGGTGCTTATCGCATCCAATCGCACAGCGCCCAAGGGTCGGCGAGACGCCCAGACGGTCGCAGTCAGCAGGAGCGAACACCCGATCACCAAAGCCGAACGAATCAGGAAATACACTCCGAACCGCGGTGCGGACTCATCGTGCGGCTCCAGCCCCAAGACAAAATATTCGTATGCTGCAAGGCCCGCAATGACCGCCGCACTCACCAGGCAGACGATAAAAAGTCTAAGAGTCCGGCCTGAAAAGAACCGAGTAATTTCAGCCGACATTCCCCAGGTCCCATCCAAATACTCGGAAATTGTACCACTGAGCCACCGCCATGAGAACGCCCAGAGCAAGAGGCACTGGGTATGCCCGCGAATTGTTTTCAGCAATAATTGCTATCAAGCTCGAGCCGCCGCGATCCTGTGATGCGATTGCGCGCGCTGGTGGTCGGTTGTGGCCAGTGTTTGTGACTTCTGTTGTTGATGCACTGGATGACACCCATCCAACGGCATCGCGATGGTTGAATCTGGCACTTAGCGTCAAAATCGACCGACACGCAAACTGTCGGCGATCGAGGTCATAGCTGACGTCAAAGCCGATCGTCAGCTTTTTTGGTTTTTTCTGTTCGTTTGACCCCAGAGATCTGCCGTGCCCAAGGCACTACTGAATCTACGCGATGTGACCAACACCATCACGCATCAGTGAAGCATGCAAATTTGGCTCAGCCACGGTCACGTTGTATGATCTTACTCCGTATCGATAAGGCGCCTCGCATGGATGATGTTGAGATCTCCCGCCTCTTGGACGGCACCGCGCTTCAGTACGGCGCCCACTCTCGCCGCGAAGACGGCATGTGTGCCATGGAACTCGTGGCCTATATTGCCGGTGAACCGCACAGTTACGAACCGGCCTGCGCCTCCGAACTCTTGACCGGCTACACGATCCGGATCAACGATCATATGCGAACTTCGGAACGCCGGAACCTCAAGCCTTTCCTGCCGCGCATGGTTGACACACGCGCGGGCGACGAGCGGCAGCGTTTCGAGATCATGGCCCGGTTGGCGGTGACATCCCTGTTCGCTCCCGCCTTGGAGCGCCGCGGCGCCGCGGCCTTGGCGTCGCAGCTCTGGCGACGGTCCCGGGCACCGCTCGGAGAGCTCGCGCTGTGGCTTCGCGATCTCGGCAAAAACGACGCCAATGTGCGTTTGGGGACGACCAAATTTCAAGATGTCCGCAAGGCGTTTTGGCACGCTGTGGAGGCTTCCGAAAGGGCACGCGCCGGCGGTAAGCCGAACTGGAACTGGTGCGGCGGCGAGCTCGGCCTCGCCGTTTCCGATGCCAGCCGCCTCGCCAACGATGTCGATTGGGCACTAGCGCTCACGATCCTTGAAGCGGGCATCGACGCTGCGGAGGAAAGCCAATCGGCGACCAGCATGAACGATCGCTCTCAATGGTTCCGTGATCCGGGCCCAAAATTAAAACTACCCATGCCGATATGAACGCCAGCATTCACTTTCGCCAATGCTCCAAGTAGTTCACCGTGAAGAAAAGTCCTTTCAAGGCCAGGCCAGCCGCCAGCATGCGATGCGGCGCCGGCAAGTTGGCGTTGAATGCCGTCGGTCGTGAGGTGAGCTTAACCGAGCCGAAGGAGGACAGGAATAGCCGCTTCACCCGCACTGTCGGCGAAGTTCCTGAGTGCGGACTGACGGTGTGTCGGACATGTCCGGCGCGTGGCGGTTTGCTTGCCGGAGCCGCCAACCGTATGGTGAAGGCTAGGTAGGGCAAGACAGGATACAGGCACAACCATGTACGTACCGGTCATCGACTTTGCCGCATACGACAGGAAAGAGCCCGAGACGTTGTCGCGGCTCGGTCAAGAAGCCGGTACGGCACTGGCCGAAATCGGTTTCATGTCGATCACCAATCTCGGTATCTCGCCGCAACTGCTGCAAGACGTTTTCTCGACGAGCCGCGAATTCTTCGCCCGAAGTGTCGACCAAAAAATGAAATCCGCGTACCTGTCGGCCAGCGAAAACTTCGGCTACCAGGGTCTTGGTCAGGAGCACCTCGATCCGCAAAATCCTGCCGACCTCAAAGAAACGTTTACGATGCGTAACGTATTAGACCACGCGCTCGACGACGATCGTTGGCCGTCGAAACAGTTTCGTCAGTTGATGCACGAATTCTACGGGGCTTGCCTGGAGGGCGCCTATAGGCTGCAACGGGTGCTGGCGACGGAACTCGACCTGGACCCAGAGTTCTTCGTGCGCTGTCACAATGGCGAGAACTGCACCCTGCGACTCCTCTACTACCCGGACAGTGGTGTTGATCAGGTACGCGAATCGCAATTGGGCGCCGGCGCGCACACCGATTACGGGCTGTTGACGCTGTTGTTTCAGGACGATGTCGGCGGTCTCGAGGTGCTGGACCGCAACGACGCGTGGCAACCCGTGGATCCCATCGATGGGGCTATCGTCATCAATTCCGGCGACATGCTGGAACGTTGGACGAATGCACGATACCGCTCGACCTTGCATCGCGTGAAGCCAAAAATCGGCGATCGCAAGCGCTTTTCGATTGCCATGTTCGTGGATCCCGACAGTGCGACGCCGGTAGAGGTGCTGGACAGTTGCCTAAGCGCCGGCGAACCCGCGCGGTTCGGCCCGATCACGGCCGGTGAGCACCTGCAGCAGCGGATACAGGCTTCCCACCACGACAAGTTCGAGCCCTAATTCGACGGACTTTTTGGCGATCGATTGATTAGTCCGTCCGGCGGCTCAGCCAGTCAGTGAGACGGGTGAGGTGCTGATTGCCTGCCTCTGCATGCGGAACGATTGCACAATATGGCTGGGCGAGGCTTAGAGAACGGGGAGACGGGGCTATCAGCTTCCCCGATGCCAGCTCTGCGCCGGCAAGCAATTTCTGACTAAGGGCAATGCCCAACCCTTGAGCCGCCAAGCTAATGGCCAGACTTGGTGCGGCGACGTTTATTCCTTTTCGGATATTTGTTTGCCGGGTCTTGTTGCGAAACCTGAACCAGTCGTTCCAGTTTGGGTTGGATACGAATTCCTCACCCCAGTCGACATGGATAAGGCGTTCCTCGGGTATTCGCCTGCCAACGCCGTCGTCCTCGAACAACGGCAAAAAATTCGGCGCACATAATGGCGTGACTTCGTCATGAAAGAGTTCGGTTGATCGAAAGGACGGGTAAAGTCGGCGACCAAACGTTACACGCATTTTGATCGCGTGCCGCGCGAAATCAACGGGATCATCCTCAAGCCTGATTTCCATACCCACATCCGGTACCGACCGCGCGAATTCAGCCAGCCTGGGGGCCAGCCAGCGTTCTCCAAGCGATGGCAGAACGGAAAGGACAAGCGGTGCCCGCACATCGCCATCGACAATCCGCTGGGTCAGCGCCGAAATACCGTTCAGCGCGGCGGCGGTTTCCGAATACATCATCTGCCCGGCATCGCTCAGGCTTATCTGATTATTCGAACGGATGAAGAGCTTCTTGTTAAGGTATTTTTCCAGATTGCGAACTTGCATGCTGACGGCCGCTGGCGAAACCCCAAGTTCAGTTGCCGCCGCCACAAAACTGCCGGTCCGGGCGGCACATTCGAAGGCTTTCACGGCGTTAAGAGGCGGTAATTTCATAACCCCACTTTTCAGCATAAGAATTTCTTAGGCAAGCGCAATTTTTTCAATCTTGCCGGCGATGTCTTCCCGGCTTCAACATCCCGTCGTTTCAAACTCAAGCGAGGCGGGCCATGCGCGATCAGCTAAATCTCGATGACTATCCAATCGATAAACCTGAAAGTGACGCTTACGTGGCGCTGGTCGCGCAATGCCGCGCGGGTCTCGCCAGTGGCGGAATGTTTAATCTGGCCGGCTTTTTACGACCCGAAGCAACGCTGAAAGCCGTGGCGGAAGTTTCTCAGCTATTGGAAACTGACTCCTTCAAGCATCATCGGCAACACAATATCTTTTTCAAGGATGAGGTACCCGGAATTCCGGATGACCACCCGGCGATGCGCAAGTTCGACTCCGTCAACCACACGATTTGTGCCGATCAGATTACCGGCAGCGTGGTCACGAGCGTCTATGAGTATCCTCCTCTGAGACGGTTCCTTGCCGACACCATGGAAATGGAAAGCCTGCATCTCATGGATGACCCCTTGGCTAAGGTAAATGTCATGGCCAGCCGTGATGGCGAGGCCCTGAACTGGCATTTTGACCAATCGGAATTCACCACGACGATTATGCTGCAGGCTTCGCAAGATGGTGGACAACTGGAATACCGTTCTGAAATACGGACGCCGGAAAACCCCAACTACGAAGGCGTTGCACGACTTGTGAGCGGTGAAAACAGTGATAACAAAATCGCTACCCTGGTACCGGGCACGCTAAACGTGTTTAGGGGCGTGAACACCCCACACCGCGTAACCACCGTCCGTGGATCTCAGGATCGCATCATGACCATTTTTTCTTTCTACGAACAAACCGGCATTACCTTTTCAGATGAAATGCGTATCGGATTTTACGGGAGGGCCTGTTGAAAAGCGTTTTCAGAGATGAGGGTTGCCAGCTGGGCCGGCGAAATTGGAGGTAGAGCCGTCGTGCTGCCTCAATTGCGCCGCCTGCCCATCGGCCTTGGTCGACGGCGATAACACCTGGCCGCGTATAGCTGCGTCAAAATGTCAGGTGGCGCTAATCCGGTGATCAATGACACTATCGAAAAAATGGTAAGTTAACGTGAGATCGCCCAGCGGTCGCCCATTGCCAGGGGCAGCTCACGCCAAATTGAAGGAACGCGCAACAATGGCGAAGCGAGCGGAAATCAAAGAGGGCATGGGCCACCAGGCCGGCAAAGCCGCGACCGAGCATTACGACGTTTTGATCGTTGGTGCGGGGATTTCCGGGGTCGGTGGCGCCTATTACCTGCGCCAGCAGTGCCCGGATACTAACTTCGTCATCCTGGATTCGGAGGAAAGTTTCGGCGGTACCTGGCGGACCCACCGCTTTCCCGGTATCCGCTCGGACAGCGATCTCTACACCTTCGGCTACAGCTTCAAGCCCTGGGTCGGCCCGCCAATCGCGACGGCGGAGGAAATCCTGTCCTACATGGACGAGGTGATCGAAGAGAACGATCTGGCGCAATATATCCGTTACCGCCACAAAATCCTGAAGGCCGAATGGTCCAAGGAAGATAGCCTCTGGACCATCGAAGCGGTGCGGGGAGATGCGGGCGAAACGGTTCGTTTTACCTGCGATTTTCTCTGGATGTGCCAAGGCTACTATCGCCATTACGAAGGCCATACACCCGATTGGCAGGGCATGGACGACTTCAAGGGTGTCATCGCGCACCCGGAAAATTGGCCGGAAGATCTGAACTATGACGGCAAGAACGTCCTCGTCATTGGCTCCGGTGCCACCGCGGCGACCGTCATACCGGCGATGGCGGCAACCGCGTCCCACGTGACCATGCTACAGCGCTCGCCAACCTATTTCCGCAGCGGGCGCAACGAGATTGAAATCTCCGAGACCCTGCGCGAGCTGGAGATCGACGAGACTTGGATCCACGAAATCACCCGGCGGAAAATCCTCTTCGATCAGGCCAACTTCACCGACAGGTGCTTCAAGTATCCGGAAAAGGTGAAGGAGGAACTGATGGGCCAAGTGCGCGAACTGCTTGGACCCGACTATGACGTGGACAAGCATTTTAACCCGACTTACCCACCCTGGCGTCAGCGTCTCGCCTTCGTCCCTGACGGAGATGTGTTCGAAGGCATCAACGCGGGCAAAGCATCAGTCGCTACCGATCACATCGACCGCTTCACCGAGAAAGGTGTCCTGCTGCAATCGGGAGAGGAGTTGGAAGCCGATATCATCGTCACCGCGACCGGCTTCAATATGAATGTCTTGGGCGATATTGCCTTTACCATCGACGGCAAGCCGCTCGATTTCCACGAGACGGTCACCTATCGCGGCATGATGTTTACGGGCGTGCCGAACCTTGCCTGGGTATTCGGCTATTTCCGCGCGAGCTGGACACTGCGCAGCGAGCTGATCGCCGATTTCGTCTGCCGCCTGTTGAACCACATGAAGGCGACGGGCGCGAACAGCGTCGAACCGGCGCTACGCGAGCAGGAAAAGGATATGCCGCTGTTCGACTGGATGAATGAGGACGACTTCAACCCTAACTACCTGAAGCGTGCCATGCCGATCCTACCTAAGCGCGGCGACAAGCGGGAATGGCAGCACACCCAGGACTATTGGCGCGAGAAGGATGAGTTCCCGGCGATCAATCTGGACGACGAGGTGTTCGTCTACCGCCGGGGTGCGCGTTCGACCGCGGCGGCCGAGTAATCGCTTCCGATCTAATTCGCGTATCGGTTCGGTTCTAACACGTGCCGACCGGTCCGGTGGGTCAATCCGACGGGCCGGGTTTGCCGCGGGCTTGCTTGATCGTCGTCCGGTGTTTCTTGGAATCCAGGCGGCGCTGTTTGGCGGCTCTGCTCGGCTTGGTCGGCCGGCGCGGCCTCGGCGGCGTCGCGGCCTGACGAATCATGGCGATTAGCCGGTCCAAGGCGTCGCGGCGGTTGCGCTCCTGGCTGCGGAACCGGCTGGCGGTCAAGACGATGACGCCGTCGCGGGTCATGCGGCTGCCCGCCAGCGGCGCGAGCCGGCGCAGGACGGCCGGCGAAAGTGTCGGGCTGTTGGCCGCGTCGAAGCGCAACTGGACTGCGGTCGCGACCTTGTTGACGTTCTGGCCGCCCGGCCCCGGCGAGCGGATGAAGCGCTCTTCGATCTCGTCTTCTGACAAGGCGATGGTGTCGGTAATCTCAATCATGGTGGCATTTTAGCGCCGAAATCAGCCGCGCGCAGAATTTCTCCACCAAGCTTGTCCTTGACAAAACACTGAATCTGCGACGACTTTTAGGGCTTGGTGAAACTGATGAAAGGAGGTGATCGAATGTCTAAACCCTTGGTGACGATGTTTGCCGCACAGGCGGTGGCGGGTGGATTGGACAATAAGGCTTCGATCACGCTCGCGATTTGAACAATCGCTTACAGCGGTAGATACATGCGCATGCGGGCCTAATAACACCGCGGCGCCACCATATGGTTTCTTGAAACTGGCCGCCCGACACCGGGCGGCCTTTCTTTGTTTGCCTAAGGAATCGACGTCGTGGTGTTGGTGATTTGGTGAGAATCCGGCAAACTGCCTGGTATTGGTTGAGGGAAAGCGGGAGAGGGTGATGCAGGAACAGTTCGAAATCAACGAGCCGAATTTGTGGCGGTTGGAGACTCCGGGCGCCGATGATTGGCCGCGCACCGCCCGGCCCGACGACCCGAACAAATACCTGATGGTTTCCGCTGACACCCACGTCAACGAGCCGGCCGATCTCTGGGCGCGCCGCATCGACAAGAAATACCGCGACCGCATTCCCCGGGTCGTCGTCGACGAAGCCGGCGGCAAATGGCGCGTCTCGGAAGGCCATCGGCGCAGCAAGCTCCGCGATTTCGCCATGCTGGGGGAGGACAAGGAGCGCAGCGTCGTCGGCGCCACGGTTGAGGGTCGCTTGGCCGACCACAAGCGCGACGGCATCGATGCCGAGATCATGTTTCCCAACAAAGGCCTCGCCATGTGGGCGACGCCCGACCCTGTCTTCGCCATGGCCCAGTGCCGCGTCTGGAACGACTGGGCCTGGGAAACCTTCGGCGACCACAACGACACCATGTCGCCGATGGCGGCGATCGCGACCGGCGACCTGGACGGTACCATGGCCGAGATCGAACGGGTGGCGGCGCTCGGCTTCCGCGGTTTGACCTTGCCCTGCAAGCCGATCTGGGGCTCCTATGACGTCGATCACGACAACTACAACCTGCCGGTATTCGATCGCATGTGGGCGCTGATCGAGGAGGTCGATCTGCCGATCACCTTCCATGTATCGACCGGCCGCGACCCGAGGGCTTCGAAAGGCAATGGCGGTGCGGTGATTAATTACGTCACCCATTCCCTGTCGCCGACCATCGAACCGATGGCCAACCTCTGCTCCTCGGGCGTGCTTGAGCGGTTCCCGAAGATCCAGTTCGCGCTGATCGAAGCCGGCATCGGTTGGGTGCCGTGGGCGCTGGAAGCGATGGACGAGGCCTATCGCAAACACCATTTTTGGGTCCGGCCCAAGCTGCAGGGCCTGCCAAGCGACTACTTCAAGGCGCACGGCGCCGCCAGTTTTCAGGAAGATCCGGTCGGCCTCGACCTGGTTGAACGCTATGGCCTGGAAAATAACCTGATGTGGGCCAACGATTACCCCCACCACGAAGGCACCTGGCCGCATTCGGCGGAGGCCATCGAACGCACCATGCGCCGGATCAGCGACGAAACCCGGGCCAGGATCCTGGGACTGAACGCCAACCGCATGTTCAAGTTCAATCTGGCCGAACGAAAGGCGGCGACGGCGAGCTAACCGGAGACTCAGTCCCAGATTTTTTTCCAGTAGGTGTCTTTCGACGCCAACCGACCATCGCGAAAGCGGTAGATGTCGATGGCTCGGACGTCGAAGGGGCCGGTTGCGTGAAAGGCGCCGCGGGCACGGTAGGTGACGAACACGGTGTCGCCGCACTGATAGTGCACCGATTCTGAGAATTCGATCGGTTCGGACAATTGTTCGGCGCGCTCGACCACCGCCCGGCAACCGGCCGCGGCGCCGCGCAGGATGCAGCCGTCCGGGGCATCGGGCCCTTCATAGAAGACCCAAACGAAATCGTCGGTGACACAGGCTTCGGTGCCGGTCACATCGTTGCCGTTGAAGGCCGCGCTGAAGCGCGCCAGCAGCGCGGCCTTGTCCGCATCCATGCTCATGATGGCGTCTCCCTGCACAAGCCGTCGCCGATCGCCACCACCGCGTCGACCAACAGATCGACGTCGTCCTGGCGGCTGCGATGGTTGGTGATGTTGACCCGGATCGCCGTCATGCCGCCTAGGGTGGTGGTCGACGGCGCTGCCGTGCCCTGTTCCTGCAGGTCCATGACGATTTCCTGATTGAGTCGGTTCAAGGTTTCGACATCGGCTCCGGCGACGACATAGCGAAAGCAAACGATGTTGAGCGCGATCGGCGCCAAGCGTTCCAACGTTGGATGCGCATCAACCAATTGGCCGAGATAGACTGCCTGCTGGCAGTTCTTCTCGATGGTGCGGCCGATTCGGGCGCTGCCGTGTTCCTTCAGGGTGAACCAGACCTTCAACGCCCGAAAGCCGCGCGACAGTTCCGGGCCGTATTCGCAGTACCACGGATCGCCGCCGGCGAGGCCACGGGGGGCGGCGGCGAGATATTCCTCGCGCGAGGAAAACGCCGCAAGGTGGGCGTCGCCGTCGCGGATCAGGATGCAGGCGGCGTCATAGGGCACGTGCAGCCATTTGTGGAAATCGAAAGCCACGGACTGGGCGGCTTCGATGCCGGCCAGAAGCGGCTGGAGCGTCGGGCTCAAAGCGGCCAAGGCGCCGAAGGCGCCGTCGACGTGATACCACAGACCTTGGGTCTTGGCGATGTCGGCGATCGCCGCCAGATCGTCGACGGCGCCGGTGTTGACAGTGCCGGCCGTGCCGATCACTGCGAATGGCCGATGGCCGGCGGCTCGGTCCGCCTGGATCGCCTGGTCGAGAGCAGCGAGATCCATGCGATAGGCTTCGTCGACTGGAACCGCGCGGAGCGCGGCGCGCCCGAGGCCGAGCAATTCGAACGCCTTCGCCACCGAATTGTGCGCCTCCGCGGAAGTATAGGCGGTGAGAGATGCAGTCTTGCCGAGGCCGTCATGGCGAACTTTGCCGTCACCGTGTTTGTTACGGGCAACGGCCAGCGCGATCAGGGTCGCGATCGAGGTGCCGCTCACCAACAGGCCGCTGGTCGTCGCCGGAAACCCGAACAGGTCGCGGAACCAGCCAACCACCTGGCGTTCCACATAGACCGCGCCATGGTCGCGGCCGCCGACATTGGCATTCATGGTTGCGGTGAGCAGTTCCGCCAAGATGCCGCCCGGCGTGCCCGTACCATGCACCCAGCCGAAAAATCGGGGATGGATGTTGCCGGTGGCGTAGGGCAGCACGTGATCGCGAAAGTCGCCGCAGACGGCCTCGAGACCCTGAGCCTCGGCCGGTAGCGGTTCGGTGAACGCAGCCTTGACCGCTTCCGGCACCGGTTGCCACACCGGCCGGTCGCGCACATCGCGGACATGATCGATGGCTTCGTCGAGCATGGCATGGCAAAGCCCGCGGAAGGCTTCCCAATCGTCCGGATCCAGATCGTCGGTAATCATTGGTCGTGGTGTCCTGTTGGTTCGGCTCGGGTCAGGCTAGTCTCTGACGGAATAGCGCGCAATTGGCGGAGCCGGTTGGGTCCGCTATCCTGAAGCCGAAACCGCAACAGCGAGACAGAGAATGGCACAACAGTGGTGGCCGGACGGCACGCGCCTGGCGTTATCGATCGTGGTGAATGTAGAAGAAGGCGCGGAGATGAATATCACCGACGGCGATCGCGGCCCCGAAGCGGTCGACGAACTCGGCATCGCGCTGCGCAAACCGATCCGCAATTACAGCAACGAAAGCAACTACCGATACGGCATCAAGGCGGGCGCGCCCCGGGTCATGCGGCTGCTGCAAGCGCACGACGTCACCGCAACCTTCACGGCGGCGGCGCTCAGCCTGGAACGGGCGCCGGATTTGGCTGGTGAGATCGTCGCCGGCGGCCATGAAGTCTGCAGCCATGGCTGGCGCTGGGTCCATCAATATCAGATGACCGAGGCGGAAGAACGCGCCTTCATCGACAAAGCCACGCACAGCATCGAGAAGACAACGGGCGAGCGGCCGGTCGGTTGGCTGTCGCGCTATTTGTTGACCGACAACACCCGCCGGCTGCTGGTCGAGGCCGGTTATCGTTATCATATGGACGACTTCAGCGACGACCGTCCGTTCTGGGATGACGCCGGCGCCGGTGCCATCGTCATCCTGCCCTATGCGCTTGATTCCAACGACATGAAGATGTGGACCGATCCGGCCTACACGCCGGAGGCCTGGCTGCAATACGCAAAGGACAGTTTCGACTGGCTTTACCGCGAGGGCGCCGACGAGCCGCGTATGATGTCCTTGGGCGTTCACCTTCGCATTATCGGGCGGCCCGGTCGGATCGGCCATTTCGAGCGCTTCCTGGACTACGTGAACGGCCATGACGGCGTCTGGATCACCACCCGCAAGGACATCGCGGCACAGTTCGCCGCGGCCGTACCGGCCAACTAACTGGAGCGCGAACAAATGGATGCCATCCGTACCCTGGCCGATCACGTCATTTCAAGCGAACGGTCTGATCTGCCGCCGCCGGCGGTCGATGCGGTCAAGACTTTCGTGCTCGATTCCTTCGGCGTCGCCATCGCCGGCAGCCGCGGGCCGTGGGTCGACAAGCTGATTGAAACTGTGGCGCTGTCGGGCCAAGGCAGCGCTGCCCGCGTCTGGAACAGCGGCACGCTGCTGCCGGCGCCGGCCGCGGCACTGTGCAATGCCTATCAGATTCATAACTCGGAATTCGACTGCATTCACGAGGCCGCCGTCGTCCATCCGATGGCGGTTGTCCTGCCGGCGTCGATGGCCGCGGCCGAACGCGCTGGCGGCGTCGACGGTGATGCCTTGATGACCGCGGTGGCGCTTGGCGTCGATGTCGCGACACGGCTCGGCGTTGCATCGAACGCGCCGCTCCGTTTCTTCCGACCGGCGACCGCCGGTGCCATGGGTGCCACCGCCGCCATCGGCAAGCTCATGGGCTTCGATGCCGACACGCTGGTCAACGCTTTTGCCACCGCTTACGCCCAACTCGCCGGCAATATGCAGGCCCACACCGAGGGATCTATGTTGCTGGCCATACAAATTGGCTTTAGCGGCCGCAACGCGGTCGTCGCCTGCGACATGGCGGCAGCGGGCATCGATGGCCCAAAGGATTTATTACAGGGTCCGTTCGGCTATTATGCCCTGTACGAAGGCGACTACGATGTCGGCGTCCTGCTCGCCGATTTGGGAACGCGATGGCAGATCACTGAAGTCGGCCACAAGCCCTTCCCGAGCGGTCGCGCGACCCACGGCATCATTGACGCGGTGTTGACGGCACGCCGCGACGACGGCATCGGCCCCGACGACATCGTCCGGATCTCTGCCGCGGTGCCGCCGTTGACTTACGGCCTGGTCGGCCGGCCGTCGCATGGCTCCATGAACGTCAATTATGCCCGGCTTTGCGCGCCGTTCGCCGCGGCCTGCGCGCTGTTGCGCGGCACCGTCGATCTGGAAGATTTTACCGACTTGGCACTCAAAGACCCGGTGCGGTTGGCTCTGGCCGAGCGCATCGCGGTACTCGCCAACGACAATCCGGACGACAACGCCTTGACGCCGATCGACGTGACGATCGAGCTAACGGATGGGCGCCGGCTTGAGCGGACGGTCACCGATGTCTACGGCTCACCGGCCATGCCGATGTCCCGTGCCGCCCACCTGGCCAAGTTCCGGCAGAACTGGCAATCGGGGCGGGAACCTTTGGCGGAACGCGCCGGCGAGGCGCTGATCGCCATGGTCGACGACCTGGACAACATCGCTGACGTGCGCTGGCTGGTCGACCCCATGGTGTCGGCCTGAGATGGCCGGTTATGTTGATGAAGCGGCGTTCGACCGGATCGGCCGCGACTATCCGTTGGGGCAGGCTTTTCTGGATGGCCCGGCGGGACTGAGCCGCGACGCTTTGACCGCCCTGCAGGATCGCCGCTTTCGCCGCGTCATCGCCCGGGCCTGGCAGGTGCCGTTCTACGACCGGCTCTGGCGGGAGCAAGGCCTGGAGCCCGGCGACATCGACGGTCTGCAGGACATCGGCAAGCTGCCGACGTTTTCGAAAACCGATCTCATGGCCAGCATCGAGCGCGTGCCACCCTATGGTGATTATCATGGCGTCGATTTCGACGCGCCTGCCGGCAGCCGCCCGCATGTCGTCATGCACACCACCAGCGGCACGACAGGCCGGCCGCAGCCGCTGTTTTTCGGCGCCTTCGACCGGGAGGTACAAAATGCCCTGCTGGCGCGTGCCTATCTGCTGCAAGGCTTGCGCGACGACGACGTCGTCCATTCGGTCTACGGCTTCGGCATGGTCAATGGCGGGCACTATATCCGCGAGGCGCTCCTGCATTTCACCAAGGCGATGCTGCTGCCTGCCGGCACGGGCTTGGAAACCCGGTCCGAGGCGCAGGTCGCGTTGATGCGGCAGTTTTCGGCGACGGCGCTGGTCGGCTTTGTTGACTACATCCGCAAGCTTGGCGATACCGCGCGCGCCGCCGGCCTCGAACCCGGCCGCGACATTCCGATCCGCATGATTTCCGGCCATCTTGGACTGGAGGATCGCCGCAGCCTGGCCGAAACCTGGGGCGGCGCCGAGATCTTCGACTGGTATGGCGTCGGCGATACCGGGACCGTCGCCGCCGAAGGGCCCGACCATGACGGCCTCTATCTGTTCGAAGATGCCCATTACGTCGAGGTGATCGATCCCGATACCGACGCAACCGTGGCCGCTGGTCAAGCCGGCAGCATCTGTGTCACCTGCTTGTTCAAGGAATCGGTCTATCCGATCATTCGCTTCGATACCAAGGACTTGACGCAGCGGCTCGTCGGCCGTTCCGACATCGGCATCGGCTTTGAGCGCATCGCCGGCCACCTCGGCCGCAGCGACAACATGGTGAAATTGCGCGGCATCAATGTCTATCCGACCGCCATTGGCTCGGTTCTCGCCGGTCACGATGCAACGACGGGCGAATTTATCTGCCGCGTTCTGCGCGATGACGGCCGCGATCAGATGACGGTCTTGGCTGAAGTATCCGACAGCGCTGTCGGCGACGTTGCCGTGGTGCAATCACTTGCCGCGCTGTTGCGACAGGCCCTGGGTGTCGAGGTCGCGGTCGAGACCGTTGGTGCCGGTGAAACCGCGGTTCTGACCGAAATCGACCGGCGACAGAAGCCGCTCCGTTTATTGGATGAGAGGACGTCGTGACCGATTTGACGGACCTTGACCTTGTCGCCGCGTCCGAAGGCCTTGCGCAGGCACGCTTTCGCGCCGCCGACTTGACGGCCGCCTATCTCGATCGGATCGCCGATCGTGATCGGGATCTCAATTGTTATGTAACGGTGACCGCCGCGGCGGCGGAAAAAGCGGCCGAGGAATGCGATCGCCGCGCCAAGCGTCTCGGTCCACTCGACGGTATCCCGATTGCGCTGAAGGACAATATTGACCTTGCCGACACCATCACCGGCAACGGCCTGGGTCCCCGCAACCGGGCACCGGCCGCGGTCGACGCGTCGGTCGTCGCGCGCCTGAAGGCGGCGGGTGCCGTCATTCTTGGCAAACTCAACATGCACGAAGCGGCCCTGGGTGCGACCACCGACAATCCGCATACCGGCCGAACGGAAAATCCGTGGGCGCCCGGATTTACGCCGGGCGGCTCGTCGGGCGGTTCGGCGGCGGCCGTCGCTGCGCACTTATGCTGCGCTTCGCTCGGTACCGATACCATGGGCTCGGTGCGTGTGCCGGCCGCCTATTGCGGCGTAGTTGGCATCAAGCCGACTTTTGGCGTGGTCAGCACCAACGGCGTCGCGCCGCTCAGCTGGCGGCTCGACCATGTCGGGCCGCTCGCCCGGTCGGTACGCGATTGCGCGGTCATGCTCGACGGCATGATCGGATACGATCCGGCCTGGCCCGGTGCACGCCCGGCGCCACCGCCTGGGCCCGCTGGCGATTGGCGGCACTTCACCATAGCACGGCTCGGTCCGCTCGGCCCGTTGGATGCGGCTGTCGGCGACGGCTTCAGCCGGGCGCTCGAGACCCTGGAAGCGATGGGACTGGCGGTCGGCGAGGCGGTCTTGCCGGACTATGAGCTGTCGGCGATGCGGCGCAACGGTTTGTTGGTGACCGAGGCCGAGGGCGCCGTTGCTTTGGCCGACGAGCAAAGCCGCGATCCCGGCGCGTTTTCCGCCGAGCTTTCCGGTTTTCTAGATTACGGCCGCACTCTCTCGGTGCCGCGCCTGGTCGCCGCCGAGCGGTCCATCGAGGTCTTCAGTCACACTTTCCGCCGCCTGTTCGACGACGTCGATATCCTAGTCCTGCCAGTCGCGCCGCAGACTGCGTTTCCGTTCGCCGATCCGGTTCCGGTCAACCAGGCCGACCTGACCGCCGCTGCCAATTTCGCCGGATGTCCGGCGCTCTCCGTGCCATCCGGCCTGACGACCAATGGTCTGCCTTTGGCGCTGCAAATGGTGGCGGCGCCGCATTGTGAGGCGGACCTCATTCATATGGCCAAAGCGTTCGAAGCCGCAGCCGGATTCGAAGCTCTTTAGACCGCGATTGATTTCAGAATATGCGGTCAGGGCCGCGACTGCGGCCCCGGCGCGGTTAGCGCCGCCCCCGCGGAGCCATGCGCTGCAGGCGCATTGGCGTGAGCGCGACAAAATGAACTGCTTCGATGAAATCGAAACAGGTCTAACGATACGTGAATTTGGGTGGGCGTTTTTCCATGAAGGCGCGGCGGCCTTCGAGGTAGTCCTGGCCTTTGAACTGCTGCTCGAACAGTGCTTGGCTGACGTCGTTGTCGTCAACGGCGCCGTCGACGATTTCCCGCACCATGGTCTTGACCGAACGGATGGTGAATTGCGAAAGCCCGCTCAAAGACCGGGCGAAATCCATGGTTTCGCGATGCAGGTCGGCGGCCGGAAACAGTCGGGTGACGAGACCGACACCGAGCGCTTCCTCGGCTTCGATCACCCGGGCACCCATCAGCATTTCACTGGTCTTCGACGGCCCGACGATGTCGCAGAGCCGTTTGGTTTCGAACAAGGTATAGGCGATTCCGAGCCTGGCCGGCGGGATGCAGAACTTGGCGGTCGGATCGGCATAACGGATATCGCAGTTGAGCGCCAACGCACAGGCGCCGCCGAAACAGAAGCCCTGGATCAGGGCAATAATCGGCTTTTCGAGCTCTCGAACCGAATCGTAGGCGCGACGGATGGTGTGCTCGTAGGCTTTGGCGCTTTCCGGCGTCGCGAAATGTTCGTCGAATTCACTGATGTCGGCGCCGGCGGCGAAGGCTTCCGCGGTCGCGCCGCGGATCACCACCACGGTCAAGGTCGGATCTTTAGCGACAGCCTGCATCAGCACCGGAATCCGCTCCCAGACATGCTTGTTCAGGGCATTGCGTTTTTCCGGTCGGTTCAGCACGATTTCGGCGACCGGTCCGTCGGTTTGCAAGTAAATAGGCTGGTCATTCATGATCTCGATCCTTACCGCTCAGTGGCGCGTAGGGTAGGCCGATCCCAACGGGCTCGGCAAGCAATCTGGCGAACCGAGCCGAGTTCGGTTAGGCTCTGGCACTCTACCCGATGAGACCGTTGAGACGGTTGGTGCGGGTCGCCGAAGGGGAGATAACAGCATGGCTTACAATGGCAATATCGGCAGTCTGGTGGAGCCGGATCGCGTCCATCGCGCCTGCTATACCGACGAAGAAATCTTCGAGCTGGAGATGGATCGGATTTTTTACAAATCCTGGATCTATGTCGGCCATGAAAGCCAAGTGCCGAACCCGGGTGATTTCTGGACCACCTATGTGGGCCGCCAGCGGGTGATCCTGTCGCGCGACGAAAACGGTGGCGTTCACGTGCTCTATAACCGCTGTCCCCATCGCGGCGCCTTGCTTTGCCCGGAGCGCAACGGCAATGCCGGCAAAGCATTTCGTTGTTCCTACCATGCCTGGCAATTCCACATGGACGGCAGCGTGCGACAGATCCCGGTAAAGAGCGGCTACGAAAACACCCGCATGTCTATGGACAACCCCGCCGCGAGCATGAAAAAAGCCGAGCGCATGGATGTCTATCGCGGCTTCGTGTTTGCCAGCCTGGCGAGCGAAGGCCCGGACCTGGTGGCGTGGCTCGGCGGCGCCAAGGCCGCCTTCGACGACATGTGCGACCGTGCGCCCGAAGGCGAGGTCGAGGTCGTGCCGACCTGCTTTAGGGTCATCCAAAAATCCAACTGGAAGATCTTTCTGGAGAATCAGCTGGATGCCTTGCATCCATCGATTACCCACGAATCGACCGGCATGGCGGCCAAGGAGATCGAACGGCAATTCGAGGATCGCACCGGCGACAAGCCGCCGATGTCCTACGGCATGCTGTCGGCCTTCACCCTACCGTTCGAAAAATGGGATTCGCTGGAGACCGTTGGCCACCCCCATGGTCATTGCATCCTGCAGGGCTACATGGGATTGCGGCCGAGCGATCCGGATAGTGTCCATTACGAAGAAGTCATGAAAGAGGCCTACGGAGCGGAACGGGCCGAAGAAATTCTCGGCGTCAACATCCATCATGTCCTGGTCTATCCCTGCCTGTCGGTGCAGTCGCCGTTGCAGCAGCTGAGAGCGGTGCGGCCCCTGGCGCCGGACCGGACGTTGACGGAAATCTGGCACTTCCGCCTGAAGGGCGCGCCGGAACCGATCTATCGCCGCTCGCTCGCCTATTTCTATCATGTCAATTCGCCGTCAACGATGGTCAATGCCGACGACTTGCATAACTTCTGGTCATGCCAAGAAGGCTTAAGCCTGGATGGTGGCGATTGGGTCAGCTTTCACCGCAACGCCGGTCAGGACCCGGAACAAGACGGCATCGTCACCTCGGTGACCGGCATGAGCGAGGCCCCCATGCGCAACCAGTTTCGTGCCTGGAAAACCTATATGACGGCGGCAGGCTGACATGGCGAAGTCAAACGGCAAAGCGGTTCCCGCGGACACCCAGCGCGACGTCGAACAGTTCCTGTATCAGCAAGCGGAGTTGTTGGACGAACGCAGTTTCGAGGCCTGGGCCGATCTCTTTACCGAGGACGGGACCTATTGGATGCCGGCGTCGGAAGACCAAACCGTCGCCGATGGTCAACCCAACATCTTCTATGAAGATTTTTTCCTGATGCGCATGCGGATCAATCGGATTAGCCATACCCGCGCGCATTCCCAACGCCCGCCTAACCGCACCAGCCACGTGGTCTCCAATGCGGTGATCGAAGGGCTGGACGGCAAGTCCGGCGACGTGGTCGTGCGCTCTAAGTTTTATGTGTCGGAATACCGCAACGATGTGCTGCGCCACTTCGCCGGCAAATATCGCCATGACCTGCAAAAGACCGATGATGGTTACCGCATCCGCCAGCAGCGGGTCGATTTGGTGAATGCCGAAGGGCCATGGGAGTATGTTTTACAAACATGGCTCTGAAGCAGCCGGAAATCTTTGTTGACGGAGATGCTTGTCCGGTCAAGGATGAGATCCTGCGGGTCGCCGAGCGTCACGGCTTGAGTGTGCACCTGATCTCCAATCAATGGCACCGCCAGGCCAACCGGCCAGGGGTCAACCAAGTGGTCGTGGCCGAAGGTCCCGATGTCGCCGATGATTGGATCGCCGAGCATATAGGCGCCGGCGACATCGCCGTGACCCAAGACATCCCGCTCGCCGCCCGCTGCCTGGAAAAGGACGCGTCGGCGCTCGGGCCGACCGGGCGGCCCTTCACCAAAGACAACATCGGCATGGCGTTGGCGATGCGCGAATTGAATGCCGAGCTTCGCGATCGCGGCGAGATCAAAGGCACCATCCCGGCCTTCACCAAGAAAAGCCGGTCGGAATTCTTGAGCGCGTTGGAAGGTGCCATCCAAAAGGCTAAGCGCCGCGCTTGATCGAAACTTTCTCTCGTGCCCGGCGATCACAGTTCATTATACATGCAATATATCATCTAGCAACACCACCTCACTGTATGTTCGAAAAATGTATCAATAACGACTACATGTTCTGTCGTCATTCTCCTAATTCCAATGCTTGCGCCGGATTTTCAAGCTGGAACATACTTGCTTACGGTGATTTCTCTTTCACGCTCGCGCATATGGTAGGCATCGTAGCGGGCCTGCATCCTGAGCAGCGTATCCATCTTGACGCCAAATGCCTTTTCCACACGAAGTGCCATTTCGGGCGAAAGCGACGCCTTCTCATTTAGGAGATTGGACAGCGCAGGGCGGCCAATGCCCAGCGCTTCGGCGGCGGCTGTCACGGTCAAATCGTCCGGCAAGATAGAGCGCCTAATGAACCCGCCCGGATGCGGCGGCTTCATGCCTATTTTAATCGCCATTGTTCATACTCCTTACGACTCAGTGGTAGTCCACGTCATACAATTCGTTATCCTCCGCATCGTGGCTGAACGTGATCCGCCAGTTTGCCGTGACGTGAAAGCTATATGTCCCGGCCCGGTCCCCGGTCAGGAGATGCGGTTTGTACTTCTGGAGATCGAATACCTCGTCGATGCTTTCAATATCGACGAGGAACGCCATGATATCAGCGATCTTCGCCACGTAATCCTGCGGCAATTCTTTTGAATTATTTTTCTCAAAAAAGTTCCGCAGGCCCTTATGGCGGATATTTCGAATCTCCATACTTCAAATTAGCATATTGTCGTGCGTAGCGCAACAGGCGACATAGGAAAATCCCTTCCAGGGACGTTCCTTGGCGAGATCAAAGGCACAATTGTGACCGTCACCAAATAAGCCGGTCGTAAATCCTGAGCGCACTGGAAAGTGCCATCCAAAAGATCAAACGAAGCGCCTGACTACCGCCCAGCGATCCAAGTTTGTTGGACATGGATCGTGTCATCGAGCAACACCAGATCTGCGACGTAACCGGGCGCCAGCCGGCCCCGGGTTTGGTCGAGTCCAAGGAAACCGGCGGGATAGAGCGACGCCATGCGGAGCGCTTCGCGCAACGGCAATCCCAGCATCTCGACGGTATTGCGGACGGCCGTTGCCATGTCCAGGTTGGAGCCGGCCAGGACGCCGTCGGCTGTCGTACAGCGCCCGTCGGAGACGGTGACGGTCTCACCGGCCAACTGGAAGGACGTCGCATCGGTGCCGGCGGCGGACATGGCGTCGGTGACCAGCATCATGCGCCCGGCCAGCTTGGCGGCCAGAGCCACGCGTGCGCTGGCGGGATGCACATGGTGGCCGTCGACGATGATGCCGCACCAGCTGTTGGGATCTTCAAGGGCAGCGCCGACGACACCAGGTGCCCGGCTTTCCAGCGGTGTCATGGCGTTGAACAGATGGGTGAAGCCGGTGAGGCCGGCGGCAAGTGCTTGGCGAATGTCGTCGTAGGTCGCGGCGGAATGGCCGGCCGAGACGCGCACACCCGCCGCCGTCAGCCTGGCAATAGCATCGCTTCCGACCACCTCCGGCGCCAAAGTCACGACGACTTGGCCAAGACCGTCCGCGGTGAACAGCGCCAGGGCCGCGTCATCCATCGGCCTGATCTTGTCGGCGCCATGCGCGCCTTTGCGCGCTTCGGCCAGGTAGGGGCCTTCAAAGTGAATGCCGAGGATGCCGGAGCCCGGTTCGGTTCGGATCGCCCGGACGGCCTCGGCCGCCGCCTGCATGACGGTGAAGCTGTCGCTAATTAGGGTCGGCAGCATGCCGGTGGCGCCGAACCGCCGATGCGCCGTTTGCATGCGCCGTATGGCGGCCGGGCTCGGGTTGTCATTGAACAGCACCCCGCCGCCACCGTTGACTTGCACGTCGATGAAACCCGGTGCCAGCAAGCCGCCCTGCAAATCGACGATCGCGGCGTCGGCGGGCAGTGCCGTCGCCAAATCGGCGATACGACCGTCATCGACCACCAGAACGCGATCGTCATGGATGGCATCGCCATCAAACAGGCGGCCGTTGGTGAAAGCGCGCTTCATGTGGTCTTGGTCACCTTCCGGAGATGCCGTGGCGCGTCGGGATCGTGGCCGCGGCGCCGGGCCAGTCCTTCGGCCAGGCGATAAAACGACACGATCATGGCGAGCGGCGCCGTCGCCGGGTGCATGCCGGCCGGGACGGCCAGTCCGTCGGGCGGTACGGCGCCAGTGCGGGCCAGCAACACCCGAGCACCTTTGGCGTCGAGCTCTCGGGCGAGGGCGACGACGCTGTCGCGGGTCTCATCTTCCTGGCAAAACAGCAACACCGGATAGCCGGCGCCGATCAGGGCCATGGGGCCGTGGCGAATTTCGGCGGCGCTGAAGGCCTCGGCATGCAATCCGGCCACTTCCTTCAGTTTGAGCGCGGCTTCCTGCGCGATGCCGAAACCGAGGCCGCGGCCGGCGATCAGCATGGTATCGACATCGGCAAGAGTTTCGACGCCGGCGCTCCAATCCAGCGACAGCGCTTCGTCCAAATGCCGCGGCAATGTCTCGATCGCGGCGCTAAGCGCGGCGTCGCCGCTCCAGATTGCGCTCACCTGCAGCAAGGCGGCGAGGGAGGCGACGAACGACTTGGTCGCGGCGACACTCTTCTCCGGGCCGGCATGGAGCGGCACGGTAACGTCGGCCAAATCGGCAAGCGGCGAGGCGACGTCATTCACCAGGGCGACAACCAGGGCGCCGTTGGCCTTGGCATGCCGGGCACCGGCCAGGATGTCGGGGCTCTGTCCGGATTGGGAAATCACCACAAACACTGTGTCGGCTAAGTCCTGTCGTGCACCGTAGACTGAACTCACCGACGGCGCCGTCGACGTGGTCGGCAGGCCGAGGCGGGTTTCGAAGAGATATTTGGCGAATGTCGCGGCGTGGTCGGAACTGCCGCGGGCGCAGGTCGCGATCAGCCGCGGCGGTTGCCGGCGTAGCCGATCGACGAGGTCTTGGCAGATCGCCTCGTTGGCCGCGCGTTGGCGCCGGATGACATCCGGTGCCTCGGCGGTTTCCTTGGCCATCTGTCCGCTCGCCATGGTGCCCTCATTCATTGCTGCCGCGCCCTTGGTTGAGATAATGCTGTCGCGCCATTAACAACGCGCCGTCGGTGCCGTCGCCGGCCGCCGGCACCAGGTGGGCGCGACAACCGGGCGCAAGCCAGGGCGTAATCGCTTCTGCGAGCCCGCCGACCAAGGCGACCGCCGGTGCGCCGAGCCGCATCAAGGCCTCGACAGTCTCGCCAATCTCCGCTGCCGTCGCTTGCACCACCGCGACGGCAACCGGATCGTCGTCCGTCGCCCGTGCGAAGACCCGCGGTACCAGCGCCGCCCAATCCCGGGGCAAGGCTTGTTCCGACCAGAGATAGACCGCCTCCGGGTCGCCGCCGAGTTCGGCCATGATATCCGTGCTCAAGGTGCTCGCTTCACGAATGCCGTCATGGGCGGCGACGGCGGCGCGCACCGCCGCCATGCCAAGCCGGGCGCCGCTGCCTTGATCGGAAATCACCGGGCCCCAACCGCCGATGCTGCGGCCCCGACCGTTTGTCAGAAGATAGCCGCAACTGCCGGTGCCGGCGATCAGAATGGCGCCGTCGCGGCCGCCATGGGCACCGAGGCAGGCGACATGCGCATCGCTTTCGCAAAGCAGGGACGCGAACGGATGCTTGGCGGTTTCAACGCGCCGGCGTTCGCGGCTCAGCGATAGGCCGGCCAAACCGGCACCGACATGCAAAGTCGATATCAGCGCCGGATCCCAGCCGGCATCGGCCAACGCGGCGCGCGCCGCATCGGTGATCGCTTGAAACGCGGCCTCCAGGCCGATCGTGGTGTTGGCAGCACCCGCCAAGCCTTCGCCCAGCACCTGCCCCCGACCATCGGCCAGGCGGGCGCGGCAGGCGGTACCGCCGCCATCGACGCCGAGGAAGGCGATGTCCGTCTCGCGCGGGGTATCGACCATCCGTGCCAAATCACTGATTCCATAGTGTGCGGCGCACCATCGCCCGCCGGGTTAGCACACTATAACCAAAGATCGGTGAACAAGAGGCTGTCGAATTTGGTCTCGGCAGATATAACGCGCCGGCAATTTGCAAAAAAATTAACGCTATCGGCCGACACTTGCCGCTGATCCCCATAATCTGGCGATTGGACCAGGCCTCGACATGACAGTAACCGTGACCGCGACAGAGTTGGCGAGCGCCCGCTACAAAGGCCTGGATTGCTGGGAAAATGACGACATTCTGACGGCCATCTGGGAAGGCCAGGTGCGGGCTCTGTCCGGTGTTGCCGGCGCCGTACCGGACCTCAGCGATGCCGCGGCGGCGATCGTCCGGCGCCTCGGCGACGACCGGAGCCGCCTTGCCTATGCCGGTGCCGGGTCTTCGGGTCTCTTGGCCATGCAGGACGCGGCGGAGTTGACGCCGACATTTGGCTGGCCGACGGATCGGCTGGTGTTCTTGATGGCCGGCGGTGACGCCGCCCGGCTGTCGCCGTCCGCAACAGGTGAGGATGACGTGGCCGCCGCCGAACGGGACGTGGCCGATGCCAACATAGCGGCCACCGACGTGGTGATCGCCGTGGCGGCGAGTGGCACCACACCCTATACCGTACGCTTGGTCGAAGCGGCCGGCCGACGCGGGGCGCTCACCGTCGGGCTCGCCAACAATCCGGACACGCCGTTGCTTAAGCGCTCCGATCATCCGGTGCTGCTTATCTCCGGGCCGGAAGTCATCGCCGGCTCGACCCGGCTCGGCGCCGGCACCGCACAGAAGGCCGCACTCGGCATGCTCTCGACCCTGGTGATGACCCGCCTCGGTCATGTCATGGATGGCCACATGGTGAGCGTCGTGGCCGGCAACGACAAACTCCGCGTCCGCGCCGTGCGCATGGTGGGCCAGATCGCCGCGGTCTCAGAGGACGCCGCCGCCGCGGCGGTTGACGCCTGCGATGGCGACGTCAAACAAGCGGCGTTGGTTGCGCACGGTTTGACACCGGGCGCGGCCCGCGCGGCGCTTGATGACTCTGGCGGTAATCTACGCTTGGCTCTCGAAACCGTCGCTTAAGTTCCTTAACATGGTGACGGGCGGTGCCACGCTCAGTCGCTGAAGGAACATTCGGCCATGGATGCCATTCACTACAAATCCGCTACCGACCTCGCCGGGCTGATCGCCGCCAAGGAGATCAGCGCCCGGGAATTGCTGGACCATTACTTGATGCGCATCGATCGTTTCGATCCGGCGCTCAATGCCTTCGTGTGGTTCGACCGCGACGGCGCCCGCGCCCGCGCCGATCAGGCCGACCAGGCCCAGGCGCGCGGCGAAAGCTGGGGGCCGCTGCACGGCGTACCCATGTCGGTGAAGGAATCCTTCAACATGCCGGGCTCGCCGACGACCTGGGGGCGCCCTGAGTTCAAGGACAACATAACCGACGATACTGCAGTCCTGATGCAGAAGATGATGGCGGTCGGCGTGGTGCCGTTCGCCAAGACCAACGTGCCGTTCAATCTGGCGGATTGGCAAAGCTTCAACGCGATCTACGGCACGACCAACAATCCATGGGATGTGACGCGCACGCCGGGCGGCTCGTCCGGCGGCTCGGCGGCGGCGCTGGCCGCCGGCCTGACCGGGATCGAAGCGGGCAGCGATATCGGCGCCTCCATTCGCAATCCGGCGCATTATTGCGGCGTCTACGGCCATAAGCCGACCCACGAAATCGTCTCCGGTCGCGGCCAATCACTGCCCGGCAATTTCTCCAAGCCTGATATCGCCGACGTCGGCCCGTTGGCGCGCAGCGCCGAGGATTTGGCGGTCTCGCTGTTGGCGACCGCCGGTCCCGACCGGCCGGACGATGCCGGCTGGCGGCTCGACCTACCGCGGCCGCACCAGGGCGCGCTCAAGGATTTCCGCGTTGCCGTCATGCTGGATGACCCCATCGCCGAGGTCGATGGCGAGTATGGCGACCGCCTGCAGGCGACCGTCGATCGGTTGGCCAAGACCGGTATGACGATCAGCGATCGGGCGGCGCCGGATATCGACACAAGCCGAGCGTTCGAGGTTTATCTCCTGCTGTTACGGGCCGCGACCTCGCGCGGCCAGAACGATGCGGAGGTTGAAAACTTTGCGCGCGTCAAGGACGGGCTGGACCCCGACGACCGAACCTACCTCGCCAGAATGGCACGCGGCATAACCATGCCGCACCGCGAATGGCTCACGTTGGACAATGAACGCCAAGTGCTGCGCCAGAAATGGGCCGAATTCTTCGAAGAATGGGACCTGCTGCTTTGCCCGGCCGCCGCCTCCGCCGCTTGGCCCCACGACCAAGAAGGCGAACGCCATAACCGCACCATCACGGTCAACAACAAGCAGGTGCCGACCACCGATCAACTCTGGTGGGCCGGCATCGCCGGCATGGTCTATCTGCCGGGAACGGTGGCACCGATCGGCCTGACCCGGACCGGGCTGCCGGTCGGTATCCAAGCGATCGCCGGCCACCTCCAGGATCTGACCTCGATCGAGTTCGCCCGGCTGTTGGCGCAGGAAATCGGCGGCTTCCAACCGCCGCCGGGCTATGATTGAGCGTTAGACCGCGCTCGACTTCGAAATACGCGGTCAGGGCCGCGACTGCGGCCCCGGCGCGTTTAGCGCCGCCCCCGCGGAGCCATGCACCGCAGGTGCATTGGCGTGAGCGCGACAAAATAGCCCTGGTTCGATTTCAACGAATCAGGGCTATATCGAGAGCCCGCCGAGTTTGGTCTCCAAATATTCGGCGATGCCTTCGCGGCTGCCTTCGCGGCCCAAGCCGCTGTCTTTCATGCCGCCGAACGGTGCCGCCGCGGCGCTCGGGTTGATGTCGTTGATGCCGATGATGCCGAATTTTAGCGCTTCGAAGCTGCGCCAGGCGCGGCCGATGTCCCGGGTATAGACATAAGCGGCGAGGCCGTAGTGGGTGTCGTTGGCCATTGCCAGCGCCTCGGCGTCGTCGTCGAAGGCAATAATCGGCGCCACCGGGCCGAACGTCTCTTCGCGATAGATGGTCATCGCCGGGGTCACGTCGGTCAGCACAGTCGGTGCGTAGAAGAACCCGTTCTCCAAGCCATTTCCTTTGAGCCGTTTGCCGCCGCAGGCGACACCGGCGCCGCGGCCGACGGCATCCTTGACTTGGGCATCGACCTTGTCGACGGCCGCTTGATTGACCAGCGGGCCGATCGTCACGCCGTCCTCGAAGCCGCTGCCGGCCTTCATCTTGGCGGCGCGGGCGCTCAGGGTCTCGACGAACTCATCGACCAGGCGGCGCTGCACGAACAGCCGGTTCGGGCTGATGCAGGCTTGGCCGGTATTGAGGAACTTGACCAATTGGGCGCCTTTCGCTGCGTGCACCGGATCGGCGTCTTCGAAGACGATAAACGGCGCGTGGCCGCCGAGCTCGCAGGACACCCGTTTCATGTTGGCAGCGGCCTTGCCGGCCAGCATTTTGCCGACCGCCGTCGAGCCGGTGAAGGTGAGCTTGGCGACGTTCGGGTTGGTGACGAACTCGTCGCCGATTGGGGCCGGATCGCCGGCGGTGACCAGGTTGGCGACGCCGGCGGGCAGCCCGGCTTCCTCCAGGATCTTGAACACTTCGATGGCGCAAAGCGGCGTCGCCTCGGCCGGTTTCAGCACCACCGTGCAGCCGGCGGCGAGCGCCGGTGCGACTTTGCGGGTGATCATCGACACCGGATAGTTCCACGGCGTGATGGCGGCGACCACGCCGACCGGCTGATGCATCACCAAAAAGCGCTGATCGGCGCGCGGCGAGGGAATGGTCTCGCCATAGACCCGTTTGGCTTCTTCGGCGAACCACAACAGGAAGTCGGCGCCGTACTGCACCTCGATGGTGGCGGCGCGGAGCGGCTTGCCCTGTTCTTCGGTCATCACCCGGGCGAGCGCATCCTTGCGCGCCATCATGATTTCGTAGGCGCGGTAGAGGCATCTGGAACGTTCGTAAGCGGTCGCGCCCGACCAGGCCGGAAACGCTGCGGTTGCCGCGTCGATCGCCTGCCGCGCCGCTTCCCGACCGCCGTCGGCGACGGCGGCAATGGTCGACCCGGAGGCCGGATTGATGACGTCGAAGGTCGCCGATTGCTCGGCCGCCCAGGTGCCGTTGATGAACATGGGGTGCAGCTCCTTAACACTTTCGGTCATTGGCATGCCAAGCCGGTTGTTTGACAGCAAACCGGCCAAAGATGCAATGCGCGCCGATCACATTTTTGCCGCCGCCGCCGAGCCACGGTCGAGCTTGTCGCCCGCGCCAGCCGGTCTATGCTGGTGCGTCGAACGCCATTCACGATATCGAGGGAACGCATGCCCAGTCGAAAGATCGTTTACCCCGACGCTGATCAGGCGTTTGCCGACCTGCTGACCGGTGGCCGGCTCAATCGGTTGCAGGCGCTTGGCGCGTTCGATATCCATTATGGCCGGCCTGCCGATGACGCCGATTATGTCGGCCGGATCGGCGATGCCGGCGCGCTGATGCTGGGTTGGGACTTACCGGCCACGGTGATGGCGGCCGCGCCCAATCTCGAGGTCATTGCCTTTATGGGCATCGGCGCCGGAAGCTTTGTCGATTTGGGCGCCGCCCGCGCCCACGGCATCACGATCTGCAACACGCCGGGCTATGCCGACGACACCGTCGCCGAACATGCTCTGGCGTTGATGTTGGCGGCGGCCCGCCACGTGCCGCGGCTCGACCGGGCGCTCCGCGCCGGCCAGTGGGATCAATCCCTGGTCGGTGTGGCGCTCAAAGGCAAAAATCTCGGCATTGTCGGCTTCGGCGGCATCGGCCGGCGCCTGGCCGAACTGGCACACGGCATCGGCATGACGGTCTCTGCCTGGACCAGAACGCCCGAAACCAAGCCGGCGGACGGTGTTCGTTTCATGGCCCTGGCGCAAGTGATCGCCGAATGCGATGTCCTGTCGGTCAACGTGGCGCTGACGCTGGAGACCGAGGGGCTGATCGGCGCGGCGGAATTCGCGGCAATGAAGCCCGGTGTGTTGCTCATCAACACCGCCCGCGGCGGCGTCATCGACGAAGCCCTACTGATCGACAATCTGGCGACCGGTAAAATTGCCGCCGCCGGCTTGGACGTCTTCCAGACTGAGCCGGTGCCGCCGGATCATGCTTTGTTGGCGCTCGACAATGTGGTGTTGAGCCCGCACGTCGCCTACAACACGCCGGAGGCCAATCAGCGCATTTGCGACATTTCGATCGAGAATCTAACCAATTATTTCGCCGGCCGACCAAGCAACGTGGTCACGTGACAGGGTTTAAATTTAACGGGGAATGCTCATGAAGGTCGCGGTCATCGGTGGCGGTCACGGCTCTTATGCCGCCGCCGCCCATTTGTCGGATCAGGGCCACGCGGTACGGCTTTGGCGGCGCGACGCGGACGCCTTTCGGCCGGTCTTGGCCGACGGCGTCATCACTTTGACCGACAGCGCCGGCACTCGCGATGTCCGGCTCGGCCTGGCAACCACGGATCTGGCCGAGGCCCTCGGCGGCGCGGCGCTTGTCGTCATCCCGTTGCCGTCGACGACCCACCCCGTGCTCGCCGAACAGATGGCGCCGCTCTGGTCCGACGGCCAGGTGGTGTTTCTGCCGCCGGGCACCTTCGGCTCCTACGTCTTTGCTAAAGCGGCGCGCGATGCCGGTAACAATGCCGCCGTTGCTTTTGCCGAGACCGGCACGTTGCCGTATTTGGCGCGCAAGCAATCGGAGGCCCACGTCCGTATATCGGTTTACGCGACCCGCCTGCCGACCGGCGTGATGCCGGCGCGCGACACCGAGCGGGCCATGCCCGTGATCGCGGAGGCCTATCCCGCAGTCGAGACCCTGGCCGATGCCCGTGACGGGGCGCTGATGAACGCCGGGCCAATCATCCACCCGCCGCTGATCATGATGAATGCCGGGCCGCTCGAGCATTTCGACGCCTGGGATATCCACAACGAAGGCACCCAGCCGGCCATCCGCCGGGTCACCGACGCATTGGATAATGAGCGTATCAAACTCCGTGAGGCGCTCGGTTACGGCGCGCCGCATTTTCCGCTGGCCGATCACTACGACGATGCCCGCGAGGAATGGATGTACGGCAATTCGTCCCACGAACGGCTGACCGACAGCGGCGATTGGCGCGAGACAATCGACCTATTGTCGCACCGCTATATGCGGGAGGACTCGGCCCTCGGCCTCTCGTTTTTGGTTTCCCTCGGCGCCGAGGTCGGCGTCGAGCTGCCGATCGCACGCGGCTTTCTGGCGATCGCCTCGGCCATCGTGTCGGAGGACCTGATGGCGTCGGGCCGCTCGCTCACCGCGCTCGGGCTCGCCGGTCTCGATCAGCCAAGTTGGGCCCGGCTGCTGGAACAGGGGCCACAGGCATGACCGATATCGTCGCTCTCGGCGCCGGCCGCATGGGCCGCGGCATCGCCCAGGTTTTCGCCTATGCCGGCCATCCGGTCACCATTCTCGATTTCAAGGACCGGCCGGCGGCGCAATCGACGGCCCTGCTCGATGCGGCGCGCGACGAGATCGCGCAGAATCTCGGTTTCTTGGAAGAACTCGGTGTGATCGACGGCGGGCAACGGACCACGGTTATGGCGCGGATCCAGACCGCCACCATGGCCGACGCGGCGACGACTTTAAGCAAGGCGCGCATCATCTTCGAAGGCGTGCCCGAGATTCTCGCCGCGAAGGCCGATGCGCTCGGCCGGGTCAGTGACTTGGCCGGCACCGAGGCCATCATCGCCTCGACCACGTCAACCATACTGGTCGATGATTTGGCGGCATTCGTCTCCGGCCCCGAACGCTTTCTCAACGCCCATTGGCTCAATCCGGCCTACCTCATTCCGCTGGTCGAAGTCAGCCCGGGCGCAGAAACCACCGCCACGGTGGTCGATGAGGTCATGGCGCTATTGAAAGCCGTCGGCAAGGTTCCGGTTCGCTGCAAGGCCTCGCCCGGCTATATCGTGCCGCGCATCCAGTCGGTCGCCATGAACGAAGCCGCCCGCATCGTCGACGAAGGCGTGGCGACAGCGGAGGACGTCGACACCGCGATCCGCACCGGCTTCGGTATCCGCTACGCCACCATGGGCCTGATCGAGTTCATCGATTGGGGCGGCGTCGATATTCTGTATTACGCATCACGCTACTTGAAGGAAGCGCTTGGCTCGGACCGCTTTTCCTCGCCGGAATTGGTCGACCGCCTGATGGCCGACGGCCACCTCGGCCTTTCCACGGGCAAGGGCTTTTACGATTTTTCCAAGACCGACGCCGAGGCCTTTCGCCGGGAGAAGCTTGCGACCTTCGTCGCCTTGCTCCGCCACCTCGATCTGCTGCCGACGCCGAAAGTCGATTAGTTGCGCGCCTCGTCCAAGTAGACCCGCACCTCCCGCAGAAATGGTAGCGCCTCTTCGAACTGGGAATCGGTAAATCGGCCGTTCAGTTGCTCGATGATCGGCGCGATCGCGGCGACGGCGTCGTCACGGACGGCGCGGCCCGCGTCGGTCAGGCTGACCTTCTTGGCCCGGCCGTCGCGCGGATCCGGCCGGACCGCGATCAGGCCGCGGGCCTCGAGGCGCTGGATCGTGTTGGTCATCGCCCCTTTGGTCACTTGGAAGGCGCGCGCCAGCTCGGCCGGGCTTTGCTCGCCGCCGAGCCGGGTGAAATGGTTGAGAACCGTGAAATGCGGCAGCTTCAGACTACCGGGCAGAGCCTGTTCCAACCGGTTTTGGCTAAGCTGGCCGATGATACCGATTTCATTAAAAAATTCGAAGGTGACCGGGTCGCCGGCCGGGTTGTCCTCGTGAATGGCCATCAGCGTCCTTTCATGGCGTGGTCGAGAGGCCAGCGTGGGCTCGGGTCGACCTCGACACCGTAGCCCAAGCGGCCAAGCATTTGCACGCGGGCCTGGCCGGGCGGCAACAGGCGGCCCGCCAAGTCGTCATAGAGCGGCTCCATCTCTGCGAATTCTTGCAGGGCTTGACTGATCGGATGCAGCGCGATGCCGAGGGCGGTGGCTTGCAGGTTGAGGCGAAGCCAGGCGCGGCCGGCCGCCAGTTGATCGAGGCGCCGATTGCCGGGGGTCGCCACCCAAATGTAGGCCATGGCGGTGCCCATGATGGCACGATACATGTCGAGGCCCTGGGCGAATGCCGTCGAAGTCGGGTCGGCCAAACTGTCGCGGGTCAACAGGCCGACGGCCTTGAGCACCTCCAGCATCGGGCCGCCGAGATCGATGCCGTCGGGGTTGGCCTCGATCTCGGCCTTGCCGATCCGCATCAGCCGGACGCTCTCCATCAAGGTGCGCGGCGTCGTCGATTCGAGCAGATGGGCACGCCAGGTCAAGTCGCGCAAGGCGGCCACTTGGTCGGTGTCGGCGGTCGTAGCGACGGCGACGTCGTCGTCGGCGCGCGCGAGTTGCTGCAAGGCCGCCGTGGCCACGGGCCGGCCGGTATCGAACGGCTCTTTGTTGGAGCGCCGCTTGCGGGCGTGGGCGAATAGCGGCTCGCGTGGCTGGCCGTCGTTGCGCTGGAACCGAATATGGGCGATCGGGCGTTGGTCCAGGCGCGGTTCCGGTTCGCCGTCCGGGAACGGCATCACGGTCAAGGCATAGCCGCCGTCGGCCGCGGCCAAGCGCAGCAGTTCCAGGAAACAGCCGAAGCCGATGGTGATCTGCCGGTCGAACGGGTCGGTTTCCGGCAAACGCTTGGTAAGATCGCAGTAAACAAAAGCGGCGTCGTCGCCGATCAGCTCGATCAGCCAGGGTTGGCGGTTATGGGGGTTGGGCGCCAGGATCGCAAACTCGAAGGCGCGCAATCGCGGGTCATCGGCGTCGCCCGCCGTGTCCCATGACGCAAGCGCTGCCGACGGCGTTCGCGTCAAAGCAAAGGCACCGGCGCCCGCGGCGCTGACGGCAACCAAGGAGGCGCCGGCAGCGGCAAAAAAAGTTCGGCGGTTCATGATATCGACCTCAAGAAAAATGGTTCAACGTTAAACAATATAGTATAACGTTGAACCATATTCAAGGGCGTTGCGAAAGCACCAATTTGCGAATGCGCCGTTTCGAGCTTTGACTTTTCAGAACGAAACACACATCGTCGCAAAATCATCGGGGAAGCGCCAAGAGACCGCCGCATGAGTTCGGGGAATTCACAAGGGATCGACAAAAAACCGGCCGGCTTGCCCGCCGCGGCCCGGCCCTATAAGCGGACGCCGGTGTTCACCCAGGACACGGTGCCCGCCGGCCTGCTCAAAGACCACAGCACCAAACAAGGCGTCTGGGGCGTGATCACTGTGATTTCCGGCCGGCTTCAGTATTGCGTGGCGTCGACGGGCGAAGAGGCGATCTTGAGTCCGGAGCAAAGCGGTCTCGTCGAGCCAATGGTCGCGCACCACGTCAAACCGCTCGGTGATGTCACTTTCACCATCGAGTTCTGGCGGTGAGTAGCCGAATGACGTTGCGATTGTTCGACACCTACTCCCGCCAAGTACGCGACTTCGAGCCGTTGAAACCCGACCATGTCGGCCTCTATGCCTGTGGTCCGACGGTCTATAATTTTGCCCATATCGGCAATCTCCGGACCTATCTGTTCGAAGACACGTTGCGGCGGGTGCTGGAACTCAACGGCTACACCGTCCGGCACGTCATCAATATCACCGACGTCGGGCACCTCGTTTCCGATGCCGATACCGGCGAAGATAAGATGGAGGCCGGCGCCCGGCGAACCGGCAAGTCGGCCTGGGACATTGCCGAGCTTTACACAAGTGCCTTCAAAGAGGACCTGCAACGGCTGAATATCCTAACGCCCCACGTCTGGTGTCGGGCGACGGACCATATCGCCGAACAGATTGACGCCATTCGCAGCATCGAAGCCAAGGGCTTCACATACGAGACCGCGGACGGTATCTATTTCGACACAGCGAAACTGACCGACTACGGCCATCTGGCGCGCCTCGACGTCAAGGGACTGAAAGCCGGCAGCCGCGTCGACTTGGGCGAAAAGCGCAACGCCACCGATTTTGCCTTGTGGAAGTTCAGCCCCGTGGGCGAACAGCGTCAGATGGAGTGGGACAGCCCTTGGGGCACAGGCTTCCCCGGCTGGCACATCGAATGCTCGGCCATGTCGGCCAAGTATCTCGGCGAATTCTTCGACATTCACTGTGGCGGGCAGGACCATATCCCGGTGCATCACTCGAACGAAATCGCCCAGGCCGAAGCCTGCTACGGTACGGTCCTCGCGAACTTCTGGCTGCATGGTTATTTCTTGCAGATGAGCGACGCCAAAATGGCGAAGTCTGCCGGTCAGGTCTTTCGGATCGGTGATTTGGCGGAACAGGGTTACGATCCGTTGGCCTATCGCTATCTCTGCCTGACCGCCCACTACCGCAGCCATCTGAATTTCACTTGGGAGAGCCTGGACGGCGCGCGTACGGCGCTTCAGCGATTGCGCCAGCTCGTTTACGATTGGGGCGAACCTGGCAACGTGGATGATGGCTACGCAGGCCGGTTCCTACAATGCGTCAACGACGACTTGAACACCGCCCAAGCCATCGCGTTGAGCTGGGAGGTTGCCAAAAGCAGGCTGCCGCCGGCGACAAAAAAGGCAACGCTGTTGCACTTCGATCAGGTATTCGGTTTGGGGCTCGCGCACTGGCGGCCCGCGGAAACGCAAATCCCTGACCAGGTCTCGGATCTCGTTGATGATCGCGAACGGGCGCGCGCCGAAAAGCGTTGGCAGGACGCCGACGATTATCGCGATCAGGTGCGGGCGCTCGGGTTTGAAATCGAAGACACGCCCGATGGACCTCGCGTTAAGGCGTCCTGATTAGGCTCTAGATGCTCCTAAAATCACCGCCCCGGCCTTTGCCGGCGGCGAAGCGCGCGGCGCCGGATTGGGATTCCTCGGCAAGCGGCTTCAGCCCGCCTTCGCCTTCATTGACCAGCGCATCGGCCATGTCCAGGCTCCATTGCTGATGGCAGGAAAGCCGATCCGCCCGCAGGCAAACCTGCGGGAATTTGGCGATGTCCCGGGCCAGCGCCTGTGCCGCGGCCAGCGCCTCGCCGGCGGCAACGACCCGGTTGGCAAGGCCGAAGTCGAGCGCCTCCCGTGCGTCGACGGCCCGGCCGGTCAGGATCATGTCGGCGGCCCGGCTCTGGCCGATCAGGCGGGGCAGGCGGATTGTGCCGCCATCGATCAGCGGCACGCCCCAGCGCCGGCAATAGACGCCGAAGATCGCGGTCGCCGAGGCCACGCGCATATCGCACCACAACGCCAGCTCCAGCCCGCCGGCCACCGCGTGGCCTTCGACCGCGGCGATGACCGGCTTCGACAGCAGCATCCGCGTCGGGCCCATTGGGCCTTCGCCTTTCGGGTCATGGCGGACGCGATCGGCGCCCTGGGCCGCCACTTTCAGATCGAAGCCGGCGCAGAAGGTGCCCTCGGCGCCGGTCAGGACGGCGACCGACCGATCCTCATCGGCCTCGAATTCCTTGAACGCGGCGCGCAATTCCAGAGCCGTCTCCGGATTGACGGCGTTTCGCGCCTCGGGCCGGTTGAGGGTGATGGTAACGACGGCGCCGTCGCGCTCGATGATCAGGGCCATTTTGTTTCTCCGTAGAAATTGGCCTTCCTGCGGTCGCGGCGACTCAATGCCGCTCAGCCTGGCCGGTTGTCCCATAGGCCTGGCGAAAGCCCGTGAGGCCGGGCGATTGGTGGGACAGGCGCCGCGCCAACACGGCCTGCAAGGCGTCTTTTTCCATCTGCCAATGGGCGGCCTGCCCGGCGATGTTGTGATGGCAGCCGGGATCCGCGACGCGGTCGTAGAGGAGTGGCGGTAGCGACGGAAAATGGACGTAGAGATAGGCGTCGCTCGTGACCGCCGCGAAACAGCAATCGGCCGGGTCGAGGGCCAAGTGAGTGGCGGCCCTTGGATTATCCAGGAGATCCCGGAAATCCTGCTCCCAGTAGGCGCTGCTTCGCCAATTATCCGGTCTGCCGCCGGTCAACAAACCGCCGAGCGGCCGGCCATCGACGGCGCCGGCTGTCAGGCCGAGCGCCTCGGCGATGGTCGGCAGGATGTCGACGGCCTCGGTAAACGCCTCGACTGCGGAACCGCGTGCACTAGCCGGGCCTCGGATGATCAGCGGCACCTGAAAATGCCCGTCGAACGGCCCGCGTCTGCCGTACAGCCAGTTATCGCCCAGTTGCTCGCCGTGGTCAGAGGTGAAGATGATCAGCGTGTCGTCATAGCGGCCCATGGCTTTGAGGCCATCGAACACTTTGCCGACCTGGGTGTCGACCTCGCTGATATTGCCAAAATAGGCGGCGCGCATGGCTTGGTCGTCGGCCGGGTCGATTTCTGTCAAGCCGCGATGGCGGCGGAAATATTCCTTCAGGTTCTGCGATGCGGCGAGCGCGGCGAGATAGGGGTGGTGCCCGGTGGCGGCGTCGGCATCCGGCAGCCGGTCGGGCACGTCCAGGCGGCCCGGTTCGTAAAGCCGGTTATAGGGTTCCGGCGCGACCATGGGCGGATGCGGCTTCAGGCAATTCAAATGCACGAACCATGGCGTGTCGCCCTGATCGGCGATGTGGTCGAGGGCGGCGCCGAATAAATAGGCGGTATCGGTGAGGTGTGCCGGATAGCCGGTCGGCGCCGCCGGTTGGGCGGCATCGTAGCCGCCGACGGGAAGGTAGATCGCCGCCGGGTCTTGCGGACCGGTCATGGTGTGGCCGTGCGCCGCCATCCAATTGCGCCAGCCTCGGAATAGATCATGGTAGAAAAAACCGGCGATCACGTCGAAACCGGGACAAACCCAGGGCGCTGCCGATGCTGTCATTCGCGGATCGTTGGGTGTATCGGTATAGCCGAACAGCGCCGGCGCACGCCCGGATTGCCGTACCAGTCGCGCCAAGTTCGGCAGGTCGTCCGCCAACGGCGTCTCGTTCAAGATTTGCCGATGATTGTGCTGATAGAGCCCGGTCAGCAGCGAGGCGCGGGCCGGGCCGCAGGGGCTTGCCTGGCTGTAATGACGGCGAAACAACACGCCGTCTTCTGCCAGGGCGTCCAAATGCGGCGTCTGCACGGACGGATGGTCCATCGCGCCGAGGCAATCGCCGCGCCATTGGTCGGCGACGATCAGCAACACGTTCTGAACCGATGCTTTGGTCATGATTGCCGGCGCCCCCATCGCGTTGCCTGATAAGGCAGGCCGCCGGCAAAGCCGCCATCGTCGCCGAGTTGCTCTTCGATGCGCAGGCATTCGTTCCACTTGGCCATGCGTTCGGAGCGCGCGAACGACCCGACTTTGAGCTGCCCGACGCGCCAGCCGATCGCCAGATGGGCGACCGACACGTCCTCGGTCTCGCCCGATCGAGCCGAGACGATGGCGCCCCATCCGGCGGCCCGGGCGGCGTCGAGCGTCGCCTTGGCTTCTGATACCGTGCCGATCTGGTTGGGCTTGATCAACACCGCGTTGCCGGCGCCGGCCGCAGCGGCGGCGGCCAAGCGCGCGGCGTCGGTGGTGATGAAGTCGTCGCCGACGATCTGCACCGCCGCGCCCGCAGCCTTGGTGAAGGCGGCCATGCCCTGCCAATCGTCTTCGGCCAACGGGTCCTCCAGCGACAGGATCGGGTAACGTTCCAGCCAGCCGAGCAGCAGCTCGATCCAGCCGTCGCGATCCATGTCACGACCGTCCAACGCCAGGCGGTAGCGGCCGTCGGCGCCGAATTCCGATGCCGCGATATCGAGCGCGATACCGACCTTGTCGCCCGGTATGAAGCCGGCCGCCTCGATCGCGCGCACCAGAAACTCCAGGGCGGCTTCGTTGCTGTCGAAGGCCGGCCACCAGCCGCCTTCGTCGGCGACGCCGTAGCGGCGTCCGTCCGCTGCCAGCAGTCGCCCGGCCGCGACATAAATCTCGGCGGTGATGTCGAGCGCCTCGGTGAAGCTCTCGGCACCGGGTGCCGCAACCATGAAATCCTGGATGTCGACCCGGCCGCCGGCATGGGCGCCGCCGCCGAGGATCTGTATTTCCGGCAGCGGCAAGGCGACCGGGTCACAACCGGCCAGATGGCGCCACACCGGCACGCCGTTGGCGGCCGCCGCGGCATGCAGCACGGCAAGCGACACGGCAACCGTGGCGTTGCCGCCGAGCCGGCTCTTGTCGGCGCTGCCGTCGCATTCGATGAGCCGCGCATCGACCGTTTCCTGGTCGGCCGCGTCCATGCCAGCCAAGGCGGCCTGGATCGGTCCGTTGACGCTGCCGAGCGCGGCACGGACATCCAGGCCGCCGAACCGCGCGCCGCCGTCGCGCAAGTCGACGGCCTCGTTGGACCCACGCGAGGCGCCGGCCGGAGCGATCGCCCGGCCGCGTCCACCACCCGCCAAGGTCACCTCGGCCTCCACGGTCGGGTGGCCGCGGGAATCCCAAAGCCGGCGACCATGCACCTCTCGGATGGCGGTGTCTGGTGTTTCGCCCATGACTGGTCCCTTCGGCGCCAATGCGGTCGGAGGCTATGAGCTAGCGCATCCTGAACCGATCGTCCATGGGGTAATGCCCCACGGGCCGGTCGAGCTGCCAATCGGCCTCGGCAGACATCGTCGTTTTCGTGACGTATCAAAACCCTGTTCAATACCGGGATCGAAACCAGCCGCTCAAAGTACCGATATTCTCGTGGGGCTTGCGGGCTATAAGTTGGCCATGCCTTCAACAACAGCCCTTCAGGCAGAGTGGCGGCAGGTCTCTTGTGTGCCGATTTTGTTGATAAAGTCCTTTTTCTCGACTGTTATGGAAATTTCAGCTTGATAGGCGGGCAGCGCGAAATTTTAGCTGGAGGGACGGCCGATTGCTCAAGATTTTTGCTGATGACGCTCTGAGCAACGCTAACAAGGAATTTGAATGCCATACTAGGCACAATCTGATTCTAGCGAAAAAACCAACTTCCAAAAATTCGGACTTTATCAACAACATCTGCCAGAAGGGGACGTTATCCCAGTCCTGGCAAATTTGTGGATATGGCTTCTACAGACGGCTAGTCTTGGCGTTAAGGAGAGAAGACCACGGAACGCAGACTGGCCGCTATCCTGTCGGCGGATGTTGTTGGCTTTTCGAGCCTGATGGGCGCTGACGAGGCGGGTACCCTGACGGCGCTAAAGGATCTGCGCACGGCTGTCTTCGAGCCGCAGGTTGCAAAGCACAAGGGTCGTGTGGTCAAGCTGATGGGTGATGGTGCGCTTGTCGAGTTTCTCAGCATCGTCAATGCGGTCGACTGCGCAATCGCATTGCAGCAGGTGCTTGGCGAACATTCCGCTGGGGCTGAAACACGCATTGAACTCCGGATTGGCGTGAATATCGGCGACATCGTTATCGAAGGCCGTGACATTTACGGCGACGGCGTGAATGTCGCCGCGCGCATTCAAGAGCTTGCGCACCCTGGCGGTGTCTCAATATCGGGTGCCGCCTACGAGCAAATCAAAGGCAAGGTGGCGCATGGGTTTGACGATCTCGGTTATCACAAGGTCAAAAACATTGCCGAACCGGTGCGAATTTACGCGGCAAGAACCTCATCGCCGCAGAGTTCAAAAGACTACGGATGGCGGTCGATTGACAACGACAGATCCTCGCTGATCACTGGTCGTTGCATGTGCGGCAACGTCCGCTTTGGAAGCAACGAGCCGCCGTTGTGGACAGGCTACTGCCATTGCCGAATGTGCCAACGCGCCAACAGTGCGTCAGTCACTGTTTGGGTGGTTTTTCCGCAACCCGCGGTCAGATTCCCAATTGCGGAACCCAAATACTTTAAGTCATCGCCCTTCGCCGAACGGGGATTCTGTTCGACTTGCGGGTCTCCTCTGACAATGAGATTTCCCGAAGAGCCAGATGGTATTCTGGGAATCTTTCTTGCGTGTTTGGATCAACCGGAGAACTTCGCCCCGACCGTCCACGTGGGCATCGAGAGTAAAATGCCATGGTTGGATATCCGTGATGATCTACCAAGGGCGCGCTCAGAAGAAGCTGACGAACTCCGCGCCCGGTGGACCAATGCGGGGTTTCCAGATCCAAATGATTGGAAATTCAGAGAAGATTGACCGGATCTTCACTTCCGTTCAGGGTCAACTACCGTCGAACCGGTCACGCCGTCTACCCTTCCGCATTAATCGGAAACGGACGTTGCCTCCGATCCGCTGAAAACGAGATTTGCTCGCAGAAGCGGCTCCCTAAGATCGTGATCATCGGAAATGACGGCGGGCTTAACCAAAAATTTCTGGATGACGGGCTAATATGACACAAATTTGCCACGTATTTTACGGGCTTTGAACACGTCCACAGAGAATAATCGGCCGGAATAACCTGCCGCAACAGGGATTAACCAATTGTACGTATTGAAGCCGAGCCAGTTGCGTACTACGCTGTCCTAGGGTTCTGCGTGGATCCTACAGTGTAGTCGCAGTGTGGCGTAAGTGAGAGTATGAGTAATGGCGACGACGCCTAGCAGTCTGTCTGATCTTGTCTTCTGGTTGGATGCCAGTGACCGATCGACGGCCACCGACGCCAACGGCGACGGAAAACTGGAACGATGGAACGATAAGTCGGGACGCGGTCACGACGCCACGGAGGCGTCGTCGGATCGGCAACCGCAAATTCTCGCTGACGCCTTCAACGGCCGCGACGCGCTGCGTTTTGACGGCGTCAACGATCGGCTGAACCTGGCCGACTCCAATGAATTGAACACTGGCGGCCCGCACACTGCCAAGACCGTGTTGATGGCCTTCAAGACCGGTGACGATGTCGGTACCCGACAGACGCTTTACGAACAAGGTGGATTTCTCCGCGGCCTGAGCATCTATATCGACGACGGCACGCTCTATATGGGTGCATGGAACCGCGCCGAGGCGGTTTGGGGGCCGCGTTATGCGACGACCGCCTTGTCCGCGGACACCGCGTACGTGATCGCCCTGGTATTCGATCAGGCCGCGGGCACCATCGAGGGATTTGTTGACGGCACCTCGATCGGCACGGTCGGCGGCGTCGGCCTGTTATACAGTCATGCGAATAATATCGGCATCGGCGCCACGGTCGAGAACAGCTATTTCCATGACGGCAACTACTTTGGCGATGACCACTATTTTCAGGGCCTGATCGGCGAAATCGCTTACTACAACAGAGTGCTGGACAGCGAGGAACGCGGCGGCGTCGAAGAATATTTGCAAGCGCAGTGGCAGGGTCCACCGAACCAGCCACCGGTGGCCGGCGACGACACCGGCACCACCGATCAGAACACGTCAGTTGCCATCGACTTGTTGGCCAATGACAGCGACGGCGACGGCGATCCGCTGACCATACTATCGATCGACACCAGCAGCACGACCGGCACTGTCGTCATCGGTGGCAACGGCGTGACCTACGATCCGGACGGTCAGTTCGACTATCTCGGGATCGGCCAGACGTCGATGGATTTCGTCAGCTACGTCGCCGCCGACGGCCGCGGCGGCACCGACGTCGCGACCCTAGCCGTGACGGTGACCGGCACCAACGACGCCCCGGTCGCCGGCGATGACGGGCCGATCGCGGTTGCCTGGAATCAAGCCGCGAGCATCGAAGTGCTCGACAACGATTCCGACCCGGATTTTTCGGACGCGCCGACAATTGCCGCCGTCGGCAGCGCGGCCAACGGATCGCTGGTCATCAATGCCAGCACGTCGGTTACCTACACGCCGAATACCGGGTTCGCCGGTACTGATCACTTCACCTATACGATTACCGATGGCAATGGCGGCAGTGACACAGCGACCGTCACCGTAGACGTGTCGTTGCCGACGCCACCGGACAGCCAGCCGGATCTCGTCATGTGGCTGAACTCCGGTGACGAAACCTTCGCGGCCGGCGCGACCGGCACGGTCGCCGGTTGGTCCGATAGGTCCGGTCGCGGCAATGACGCCAGCCAAACGACGAGCGCGTACCAACCGCAGATCGTCTCCGGCGGCATCAACGGCCGCGACGCAGTCGCCTTCGACGGCGTCGACGACCGGTTGGCGATTGCCGATTCCGGCGACATCAATGTCGGCGGTCCCTATTCGGGCAAGACCGTGGCCATGGTTTTCAAGACCGGCGTCGACGTCACTAGCCGCCAGGTGTTGTACGAGCAAGGCGGTGCAACCCGAGGAATAAACGTCTACATCGACGACGGCATGCTCTACTTGAACGCCTGGAACATGCGGGAGCAGGCCTGGGGTCCGAGCTTCGCCAAAACCGCTATCACCGCCGGTACGACCTACGCGGCGGCGCTCGTCTACGATCAGCAAAACGGGTTTGTGGAGGGTATCGTCAACGGAAACTCCATCGGAAGGATCATGAGCGTCGACCTGCTCTATAGTCACTCCAACAATACCGGCCTCGGCGCAACCATCGAAAACACCTATTTCCACGACGGCGCATTCATCGGCAACGGACACCACTTCAATGGTCTGATCGGCGAGTTCGCCCAGTACAATCGCGCTCTTTCGGTCAGCGAATTGACATCGATCGACACTTATTTCAACGCCCGCTGGCAAATCGGGGCGAACCAAGCGCCCGTCGCCAGCGACGTCCTGATGACGACCAATGAAGCAGGCCGGAAAATCATTGATCTGACGCAATTTGCCGCTGACCCCGACGGCGATCCGCTGGCGGTCATGTCGATCGACAACAGTGGGACGATCGGTGAGGTGGTTCTGCAGCCTGATGAGGTCGTCTACGACCCAACCGGCCGATTCACTTATCTTGAGCACGGTGATACGGTGCTCGATTCGTTCCGCTACACGGTTTCCGATGGCCGTGGTGGTACCGACACCGCGACCGTCACAATGATGATTAGCGGCATCAACGAGCCACCGACGGCCGTCGATGACGGACCGTTCTGGACTCCTGTCGGCACGCCGATAGACATTGCCGTTCTGGCCAACGATTTCGACCCGAATCCCAACGCGACGCTGAGCGTATCTGTCGTTGGCGAATCGTACAACGGCATAGTTCGGAAGAACGCCGACAACACCGTGACCTTTGAGCCCGATGCCGACTTCATAGGAACCGATGTGTTTCTCTACTACGTCGCCGACCAATACGGCGCTACCGATTACGCGCGGGTGACGGTCACTGTCCACGAGACGCTGGATGCCCTGGATGACCGGGCGTCGATCAACGTGAACGCCGCGACAAACCTGGTCACCGGCAACGTGCTCGACAACGATGACGGAATCGTCGACGGGTCACTGCCCGTGGTGGTGAACAGCGGTCAGTTCACCGGCCGCTACGGCACGCTGACGCTCAATGCCGACGGCTCCTATTCCTACGCCTTGGACAAGGCATATTCTGCGGTCACGTCGATGGCCTTTGGCGACATCCTTGCCGAGACTTTCGACTACGCGATCCGCGACCTGGCGGTCGCAGATGCGTCAGTCACCGCGAGCGCGACGCTCACCATCGACGTCACCGATGCGATGGGTCCGCTAGACTGGCGCTGGCCACAGGGCGTCGGCCGGTCCGGCGACCAAGGCATCGATAGTCTGCTGTATGGCAACAAATGGTCCGGCAGTCCGGAATCCGGCACAGTTATAACTTACAGCTTCGGCGGCGAGCAATCGGTCTACGATCCGAATTACAGATCAAGCGAGCCGACCAAGGACTTTGACGCCCTCACAGACGGCCAGCAAGCCGGGATTCGCAGCGCCCTGCAGGAATGGTCGAATGTGGCCGACGTTACCTTCGTCGAGGTGTACGACAGCGACACCGTTGCCGGCGACATTCGGTTTGCGCGCAGTTCGGTTCCGCCGACGGCGCATGCCTATCTCCCGAGCTCGACCCAGGAAGCCGGCGACGTATGGTTCTCCCATCGCGGCAGCTACCTGAACATGAGTGATGGGACGTATGGATTCGAAACCGGCTTGCACGAAATCGGCCATGCCTTGGGGCTGGTGCATCCCCATTCACAAGCCGGCCGTTCGGTGCCGCTGCCGACCGAACTGGACTGGGTCGGCGTGTCGGTCATGAGTTACAACTCATTTCCCGGCGCCAACGAAAAATACCACAGCTACTCTCAGCTATTCTATCCCGATACGCCGATGATCAACGACATTGCGGCGATACAATATATCTACGGTGCCAACAACGGCCATAACCAGGGCGATACGGTCTACAGCTGGGCGCCCGGCGAGCGCATTCTGGAAACCATTTGGGATGCCGGCGGCACTGATCGGATCAGTTGGGCCAATCAAAACAGCGATGCGGTAATCAACTTGACGCCCGGCGAGTGGAGCGAAATCGGCCCGGCCTACGTCATCGACGCGATCGCCAATCCCGATGTCTACGAAAGCCGTACCTTGATGATCGCCCATGACGTGGTCATCGAGAATGCCGTCGGCGGCAGCGGTAATGACCAGCTCTACGGCAACCAATTCGCCAATCTGCTCGAAGGCGGATTGGGCAACGATTTGTTGGTTGGGCTTGGCGGCGGCGACGTTCTCGACGGCGGTGCCGGCGACGACATTTTCGAAGTTTCGGACGGTGCGTTCGCCAAAATTGTGGGCGGGGCCGGCAATGATCTGATCCGCTTGGGCGTCGGCGCGCAGGCGTTCGACCTGACCGCCGGTTTCGTAACTGGCATCGAGGCCATCGACCTTGGCGGCGCCGGCAACAGCCTGATTCTCGATCGGAGCACGGTTCTCGGCCTGTCAGACAGCAGCGACACCTTGACCATATTGGGTCAGCAAGTCGACGGCCTGGACCTTCTGGGCTCGTGGGACTTTGCCGGTCAAAGCCGCATCGACGGCACGCTGTTCGACACATTCACCAGCGGTGGCGCCGTCGTGCTGGCGGCAGCCGGCATTGGCGAAGGCGCCGCCGATACGAACATCGCCGCGGCGCCGCCGGTGAGCCAGGGGCAGGCGGAGCCGCTGACCGACGCCGTGCTCGACGCCGCCGTGCTGACCGCCGAGACCTCCATGGTCGGCGACCACAGCGGTTTTCTCGGCGGCATCACCCATCTCGGCACGGTGGCGGCCGATAATATGGTTGGCACAGAATGGGCCGACGTCATGGTCGGTCAAGCCGGCGACGACATCATTCATGGCCAGGGCGGCCGCGACGGTTTGGCGGGCGATACCGGCGACGACCTGTTGATCGCCGCCGACAACGACTTTCAGCGGATCGACGGCGGTGCCGGCCAAGACCGCTTCCAATTGGATTGGAGCGACGGCCTGCTCGATCTCACCGGTGCTGGCGGCGATCGCTTGCTCGGCATCGAGGAAATCGATTTGGCCGGCGGGTTCAATCAGCTGGAAATCGACCTCGCAACGTTGTCGCGCCTGGCCTCCGGCACCGGCCAACTCGAGATCCAGGGCGATGAGACAAACACGGTCGCGATCTCCCTCGGCGCCGAATTCAGCATGACTGCGGAAACCGGTTTCGTGAGCTACAGCGACGGCACGTTGTCGCTTACCCTCGCCGAGGCCATCGACCAAGAAAACATCTTGATCGGCTGATTTTAGTGGCCGGCGGTCAGACCGCCATCAACCACCAATTCCGTGCCGGTGATGTAGCTGGCCTTGTCAGACAGCAAAAACAGACAGGCATCGGCCATGTCCTGGGCCGAGCCGAGGCGGCCGAGCGGCACCGCGTCCGCCACCGCATCCGCCGCCGCTTGGTCGGCGTCCCAGCGCGCCTGCATCGGTGTCAGCGCCGGACCCGGCAGAATGACGTTGGAGCGGATGCCGGCGCCGGCGAATTGGATGGCCAGGGATTTGGAAAGCCGGATCACCGCCGCCTTGGCGGCACCGTAGGCATCCTGGGGCCGGGCGTCGCCGGCCAGTGCGTCAATGGAAGAAAAATGCACCATGGCGCCGCCGCCCCTGGTGATCATCGCCGGCACCGCGTGCCTTGCGGTCAAGGCAAAGGATTTCAAATTGATGCGTAGGACCTGATCCCAAACCGCCATATCCATGTCGACCACGGATCGGTCGCGATCGAACCACAGGACGCCGGTCGTATTGACCAGATAATCGAGCCCGCCGAAGCAATCGAGCGTCCTGGCGACAGCCTGTTCAACGAAGGTCTCGTCCGAAAGATCGCCGGTCAATCCGAACCGATTGGCAGTGTTGGGCGCCTCGAGGTGGTCGGCATCGAGGTCCGCGACCGCCACCTGTGCACCAGCGGCGACCAAGGCTTCGGCGATGGCCGTTCCCATGCCGCCGCCGCCGGCGACGAAGGCGACCTTACCGGCGAAATAGTCAACCACCGCCGATCGGCGGCAAGAAACAAACCTCGGCGACGCCTTCCAGGCTTTCGAGATAGGGGTCGGCATGAATTTCGCCGTCGATGGCGATGGCCATACCGGAGCGCAGTTCGGCGCCGATGCCCGGAAACCGGTCTTCGAGGGCGACGACCAGCGCTCGCACTGTCGGCGCCTCGGCGTCGACCTCGGACTGGCCGCCGGCGAACCGGCGGCCGAGCTCACGCCCTAGAATGACGCGCGTCACAGTATTACCCGTTCTCCTCGAGCGCCGCCAACAGCCGCGGCGGCGAGATCGGAAGGTCGGTCATCCGCAGGCCCACGGCGTTCTTCACTGCATTGGCAACGGCGGCCAAGGGCGGAATGATCGGCACCTCGCCGACCCCGCGCACGCCGAAGGGATGGCGCGGGTTCGGGACTTCGACGATGACCGTATCGATCATCGGCAGATCGGAGGCAACCGGCATGCGATAATCGAGGAAGCCCGGGTTTTCGAGCTGGCCCTGATCATTATAGATATATTCTTCGTTCAGCGCCCAGCCGACGCCTTGGGCGGCGCCGCCCTGCATTTGGCCTTCGACATAGCTCGGGTGGATGGCCCGGCCGGCATCTTGGACGACGGTGTAGCGCAGGACCGTCACCCGACCAGTATCTGGATCGACTTCGACATCGCAGACATGGGTGCCGAAGCCGGGGCCGGCGCCTTGCGCGTTGATCGAGGCGTTGCCGGTGATCGGCCCGCCGGTCTTGCCGGCCTTGGCGGCGATTGCAGCCAAGGACAGCGGCTCATGTTCGGCGGCTTTCTCGCCGGCCGCGACGGCTTGGCCGTCTTGCCACGTGACATCTTCGAGCGGGATATCCCACAGCGCCGCCGCGCGTTGGCGCAGCTGCTCGACCACCGCGCCGGCGGCCTGGTGGACCGCCATGCCGATCGAAAACGTGACCCGGCTGCCGCCGGTCATGTCGTTGTAGCCGATGGCGCTGGTGTCGGCGATGATCGGCCGGATGCGTTCGACGTCGATGCCGAGCACCTCTGCGGCCATCAGCGCCAAAGACGCGCGCGAGCCGCCGATGTCCGGCGTGCCCGATATCACCACGGCGGTGCCGTCTTCGTTGATGTTGACCGCCGCCGCCGATTGGCCGCCGATGTTGAACCAGAAGCCCGAGGCTACGCCGCGGCCCTGATTTTCACCAAGCGGTGCCTGGTAATGCGGGTGATCGATGACCGCCTGCAGGGTTTCCTCATAGCCGATGGCGCGGAATTTCGGGCCGTAGGCGGCCTTGGTGCCTTCCTTGGCGGCATTCATCATGCGGAACGCCACCGGGTCGATGCCGAGTTCCTCGGCCATCATGTCGATCACGCTTTCGGCGGCGAAACTTGCCATCGGTGCGCCGGGCGCGCGGTAGGCCGCGGCCTTCGGCCGGTTGACCAAGACGTCATAGCCGACAGTTCGCACGTTCTCCAGGTCATAGGGCGCGAACGCGGTCATGCAGCCGAGCTGGACCGGCGAACCGGGATAGGCGCCGGCTTGATAATGAAAGGTCGCGTCGGCGGCGGTGATCCGCCCGTCCTTGGTGGCGCCGATCTTGACCCGCATTTCCGAGGCCGAGGTCGGCCCGGTGCCACGAAAGACTTCGTCGCGGGTCATGGTGATCTTGACCGGCCGGCCGGCCTTTTTCGACAGCATCAAGGCGACCGGTTCCAAATAGACCGTCGTCTTGCCGCCGAATCCGCCACCGATTTCCGCCGGGATCACGCGGATGTCGGCAATGTCCATGCCCAATAGCTTGGCGGAGTAGGCCCGGACCATGAACTGACCCTGGCTCGAACACCAGATCAGCGCTTGGCCGTCGCCGCCGGCGCTGGCGATCGCCGCATGGGGCTCGATATAGCCTTGGTGCACCTGTTGGGTGGTGAAATCTTTTTCGATCACCACGTCGGCGGCGGCGAAGCCGGCGTCCAAATCGCCCAAGGCGAACTCGAACCGCTTGGCAACGTTGCTGGCCTTGCTCGGTTTGGGATCGACGCCCTTGGTAATCAAGCCTTCATGCAGCAACGGCGCATCGTCCGCCATGGCCTCACCGATTTCGATGACATGGGCTAAGACCTCGTAGTCAACGTCGATCAAGCCTAAGGCTTGCTCGGCGATGGCGGCGCTGGTGGCGGCCACCGCCGCCACAGCATGGCCGTCGTAAAGCGCCTTATTGCGTGCCATGACGTTGTCGGACATTTGCCGGAAATCTTCCCCGCCTTCGCCGCCACTCCCTGCCGCTTCCGACGGTATTTCCGGGAAGTCCGCGGCGGTGGCCACGGCCTTGACACCGGCAAGCGCCATCGCCCGGTCGGTATTGATCGAGCGGATGCGGGCATGGGCATGCGGGCTGCGCAGGATGCGCCCCACCAACATGCCCGGCATCGCATGGTCGGCGCCGAAAGTCGCGCGGCCGGTGACTTTATCGACACCGTCCGGGCGAACCGACCGGGTGCCGATCCACTTGAAGGATTGCGGCTGGTCGTTCACGGTTAGGCTCCGCGCATCTCTTCGCCCGCGATCATTACCGCGCGGATGATTTTGTCATAGCCGGTGCAACGGCAGAGGTTGCCGGCGAGCCAGTAGCGGATCTCCGTCTCTGTCGGGTCCGGATTGCGCTCCAACAAGGATTTCGCGGCAACCAGAAAGCCCGGCGTGCAAATACCGCATTGCAGCGCCGCCTGCTCCAGGAAAATCCGTTGCAACGGATGCAATTTGTCACCTTCGGCCATGCCTTCGATGGTGCCGATTTCCTTGCCGCCGACTTCGGCGCCGAGCACCAGGCAGGAACAGACAAGACGCCCGTCGATGGTCACGCTACAGGCGCCGCAGTCACCGGAGGCACAGCCTTCCTTGCTGCCGGTCAGTTGCAAGGTATCCCGCAACACATCCAGTAAGGTCTCTTGGGGTTCGCACAGGAACTCCACCGGTTCGTCGTTGATGGTCGTTGAAACATGCTGCTTGGCCATCAGTTGCTCCTTGCGCGTTCGAGGGCGGTTTCCGCGGCCCGGCGCGCCAACACGCCGGCCACTTTGATGCGGTATTCCACGGTTCCGCGTTTGTCGTCGATCGGGTTGCAGGCGGCGCTCGCCGCCTTGGCGAGGTTTTCCAACGCCGCCGCGTCGACCTTGGTGCCGATCAAGGCTTTGGCGCCATCGTCAACCACCAACGGGGTCGGCGCCACGGCGCCGAGAGACACCCGTGCTTCGGTGCAGGTACCGCTGTCATCCAGCGTCAGGCTGACGCCGGCACCGACCACGGCAATGTCCATTTCGGTCCGTGGAATGAACCGCAGATAGGCGTCGCCGGAATGCGCCGGGCGCTTCGGGAAGCGCAACGAGACCAACATCTCGCCTTTGGCAAGCGAAGTCTGTCCCGGTCCGGTGATGATATCCTCGACCGGCGCTTCACGCCGGCCGTTTGGGCCGGCAATGACGCAAACGCCGCTGGCGGCGATCATCGCCGGCACGCTATCGGCGGCGGGCGAACCGTTGCAGAGGTTGCCGCCGGCCGATGCCCGGCCCTGGATCTGCGTCGAACCAATCAGATCGACGGCTTCCGTGATACCAGGCCAAGCGGCCTTCAGGCCCGCATGTTCATTGATTGCCGCGCCGCAAACGGCGGCGCCGACTTCGTATGCGCCATCCGCCTCGCGGATGGTCATCATCTCATCGATGTTTTTCACGTCGACCACAAGGTCCGGCTTCACCATGCCGGCCCTGAGTTGCACCAGCAAATCTGTACCTCCGGCCAATACACGGCCATCGCCGCCTTCTGCTGCCAGCAGTTTGACCGCTCCCTCGACGGAGTCCGGCGCTTCGTAATGCATTCGGCTCATGCCTCCTAGTTTGTTATTCGCGTCCCGTTTCCCGGATACCGACCACCCGGTACCGATCGACCCAGGACAACACCAATGACCCGATCGCTCTTACCTTAGTCTTCAGGCGGTGGGCGATTGAGATCATCAGGCCAGTAAAAGTACGGCCCCGGCGCGGCCAGTGAAATGGGTATCAACCTTTTGCACCGAAACACAAGGGGCGTTTGCCCGCTGCAGGGGATTATGGCGCGCCGCCGACGGTCGGGCAATCGGTTGAAGCGGTTTGTTTGATTGTTTTTGATCGGATTCGGAGAAATATTTCCTTTTGCATGCCGCCAAGGCCGGCCCCGGCTTGACCGTGCCGGCGCGGCACGACAATTATCTAGAGTGAAATATCCAAATTCGGTCTAGGGGGCGTCGTCGATTGGCGACGGATTATAAGACACCATGAACTTCGCATTTTCCGACGAACAACAGATGTTGCGTGATCAGGCGCAGCGATTTCTGCTCGAACGCTCACCGCTGACCGCCGCCCGGGCGGTGCTGGAAAGCGACGCCGACTATGACAAGGCGGTCTGGCAAGGCATGGCCGAGCTCGGCTGGATGGGCACGGCAATCCCCGAGACTTACGGCGGCGTCGGCCTAGGCCATCTGGAACTTAGCGTGTTGGCCGAGGAAATGGGCCGGGCACTGGCGCCGACGCCGTTTGCCTCCTCCGTTTACCTGGCCGCCGAGGCCGTCTTGCAAAGCGACAACGAATCCGTCAAACGCACGCTGCTGCCGGACCTCGCCAACGGTTCGCGGATCGGCACTTTGGCACTGGCCGAAGGCGTCGGTGTGCCGGCGCCGGGGCGGCTTGCCACGTCGGTCAGTCAAGGACGGCTGTCGGGCAGCAAGCTGCCGGTACCCGACGGCATGGCGGCCGATCTTGCCGTGGTCGTCGCCCAGGCGGAACAGGGTCGCGATACGGCCGGGCTCTATGTGGTTGATCTGACCGGATCCGGCGTCAGCCGGGAACTGGTCAATTCCATCGATCCGTCACGGCCGATGGCGCGCATCGACTTCGACGGCGCTGAGGCAACGGCACTCGGCGATCCGGCGACGGGCTGGGACGATTTGTCGCGGCTGTTGGACCGGGCCGCCGTGTTGATGGCGTTCGAGCAGGTCGGCGGTGCCCAGGCGGCGCTGGAAATGGCCCGCGACTATGCCTTGGAGCGCTACGCGTTTGGTCGCCCGATCGGCTCTTTCCAGGCGATCAAGCACAAACTCGCAGACATGTATGTCGCCACGGAACTAGCGCGCTCCAACGCCTATTACGGTGCCTGGGCGCTGTCGACGGATGCGCCGGAATTGCCGGTCGCCGCCGCGACGGCCAGGATCAGCGCGACCGACGCCTACCACCTGTCGTCGAAGGAGAACATCCAGACCCATGGCGGCATGGGCTTCACCTGGGAGTTCGACTGCCACTTGTTTTATCGCCGATCCAAACATCTGGCCTTGGCGCTCGGCAGCCAGCGGCGTTGGAAAGACGCGCTGATCACCCGCCTCGAAGAACGCAACGCGGCTTGAGATTATGAAAGAGAACCGTCATGAATTTCGATGACACTCCCGAAGAAGCGGCGTTCCGCGCCGACGTGAAGACCTGGCTGGCGGCCAACGCCACACAGAAGACGGCGGTCACCGACAACCGCTGGTCCGGTCACGATCGCGATGCGGTGCTGGCAATCTCCAAGCAATGGCAGGCCAAGAAGGCCGAAGCTGGCTATGTCGGCATCACCTGGCCGAAGACCTTCGGCGGCCGCGAGCTGCCGCCGATCATGCAGGTCATCTACAATCAGGAAGAAGCTGATTATGCCGCGCCCAACGCGATCTTTCGCATCGGCCTCGGCATGTGCATTCCGACCATGATGAAGTATGCGACCGACGAGCAGAACGCCCGCTATGTGCCGAACGCGATGCGCGGCGAGGAGATCTGGTGTCAGTTGTTCTCCGAACCGGCCAGCGGCTCGGATCTCGCCGGCCTGCGCACCCGGGCCGAGCGTGACGGCGACGACTGGGTCATCAATGGCCAGAAAATCTGGACGTCCGGCGCGCAATATTGCGATTTCGGCATCTTGGTAACGCGTAGCGACTTCGAGGCACCCAAGCACAAGGGCCTGACCTTCTTCTTCCTCGACATGAAGTCGCCGGGTGTCGAGATCCGGCCCATACGCCAAATATCCGGTGCCTCCAACTTCAACGAGGTCTATTTCACCGACGTCCGTATCCCCGATTCACAGCGGCTCGGTGCGGTTGGCGAAGGTTGGAAGGTGTCGCTAACAACCCTGATGAACGAGCGGCTGGCCGTCGGCGACGCGCCGCCGCCAGGCTTTGACGAACTCTTCGAGCTGGTCCGTTCGGTCGACTTCGAAGACGGCCCGGCGATCAAGAACGCCGCTGTCCGCGAAAAGCTTGCCGATTGGTATGCCCAACATCAGGGCTTGAAATTCACTCATTTCCGCACGCTCTCGGCACTCTCACGCGGCGAGACGCCGGGGCCGGAGGCCTCGATCGGCAAGGTCGTGAGCGCCCGCAATCTGCAAGACATCGCCTCCTTCGGCATGGACCTGCAGGACATGGCCGGCGTCATCACCGACGGCGATTTGGTCGCCATGAACGCGGTATTCGAAGAGGCCTATCTGCATTCGCCGGGCTTCCGCATCGCCGGCGGCAGCGACGAAATCCTGCGCAACATCATCGCCGAGCGCGTGCTCGGCCTGCCCCAGGATGTCCGCGTTGACAAGGAGCTGCCGTTCAATGCGCTGCCGACTGGCACGAAGAAAGGCTAACGGGCTCAAGGGAGGAAACGACCATGGCCGCCACCTACGATGCGCTGATGGCGCTAACCGATACAGGTCGGGAATTTTCCTACGGTGACAGGGAAACCATGCTTTACGCCTTGGGCGTCGGATTGGGCCGGGATGCTTTGGACGATACCGAACTTGATTACGTCTTTGAACGTGGCGCGCTCAAAACCGTGCCGACCATGGCGACGGTGCTGTCGCGCGCCGGCTTGTTGCACAAAAGCGGCCTCGACTATGCCAAGGTGCTGCACGGCGAACAGCGTCTGACCTTGCACCGGCCGTTGCCGCCGGAAGGCGACTTAATCGCCGATTCCCGGGTTAGTGACGTGTTCGACAAAGGCGCCGACAAAGGCGCGCTGATCCTAATGGAAACCGCGGTCCGCACAAAAGGTGACAACGCGCCGCTGTTTACCACGGTCAGTACAATCTTTGCCCGCGGCGACGGCGGCCTCGGCGGCCCGCGCGGACCGGCACCGGCGCCGAACCCGATACCCGATCGCGCGCCCGACGAATCCTGCAGCCTGGAGACCCGACCGGACCAGGCACTGCTCTACCGGCTGAACGGCGATCGCAACCCGTTGCATGCCGATCCGGACTTGGCCAAGCGCGTCGGCTTTCCTGTGCCGATCCTGCATGGCCTTTGCACCTATGGTACGGCCTGCGTCGCGGTCTTGAAGACGATCTGCGGCTACGATCACACCCGCATCAACCAATTCGACGTGCGCTTCACAGCGCCGGTCTATCCCGGCGAGACCATCGTCACGGACATGTGGCGCGAGGACGGCGCCGTTGCTTTCCAATGCCGGGTTGCCGAGCGCGACGTGATGGTGCTGGGCAACGGCCGCTGCGGCCTAACATAATCATCGAAACGCCGGTCGCGGCCGGATCAGAAAAGAAGGTAATCCAACCATGGCTGAATTCGGCACCTACGAGGACATCGCCGTCGACATCAATGATTACGTCGCCGTCGTCGAGATCCAACGCCCGCCGCTCAATTTCTTCGACTACGATTTGATCGCGCAGATCGCCGACGCCTTCGAGGCCTTGGACGCCAACGACAGCTGCCGCGCCATCGTGCTGGCCGCCCAAGGCAAGCATTTTTGCGCCGGCGCCAATTTCGGCGACGGCTCCGATGACCGGGTCAAGACCGGCGGCGGCGGCCGCAAACCGACCGGCCATCTCTATCAGGAAGCCGTGCGCTTGTTTCGCACCGGCAAACCGGTTGTGGCGGCAGTACAAGGGGCGGCGATCGGCGGCGGCCTCGGGCTCGCGGTCATGGCGGATTTTCGCGTCGCCTGCCCGGAGGCGCGCTTCAGTGCCAACTTCACGCGCTTGGGCTTCCATCCGGGCTTCGGCCTGACCACCACCTTGGTCGAGCTGGTCGGTAAGAACAACGCCGCCATGATGTTCTATACCAGCCGTCGCATCAAAGGCGAGGACGCCGCGGCCATGGGGCTCGCCGACGTCCTGGTGCCGCAAGACCAAGTGCGCCAGGCGGCGATCGACCTGGCCACGGAGATGGCGCAGAATTCGCCGCTCGGTGTGGTCGAGACCCGGGCCACCCTGCGCCAGGGACTGGCCGATCGGGTCAAGGCGGCGACCGACCATGAACTCGCCATTCAAGATCGTTTGCGCCAGACCGAGGACTTCCGCGAAGGCATCAAGGCGACCTCCGAGCGGCGCTTGCCCAATTTCGTCGGCCGTTAGGAAGCCAGAGCATGTCCGACAGCATGATCGGTGACGCCGCGCGGCGGATCTTCCACGATCTCGCCGATCCGCAAACGGTGACCAACGCCGCCGATGACACTTGGCGCGATCCGCTCTGGTCGGCCCTGGCCGATAGCGGTCTCGCCGCCGCCTGGGTACCGGACGCCTTGGGCGGCGCCGGGGCCGGGCTCGCCGACGGCTTTGAAGTATTGCGCATCGCCGGTGCGTTCGCACTGGCGGAACCGCTGGCGGAAACCTTGATGGCCGGCTGGCTGTTGTCGACGGCGGACATTGTGTTGCCGGCCGGCCGCCTGGCCATGGCGCCGGTACATCGCGGCGATCAAATCGACATCGACGGCGGCGGCGTTGTTTCCGGACGCGCCCGGGCGGTGCCGTTCGCCGCCCAAGCGGACGCCATTGTCGTGCTTGGCCACCACGAAGACGGCTTCGCCGTCGCGGTTTGCGACCCGCCGCACTGCACCATCGTTCCTGGGACCTCGATTGCCGGTGACGGCGCCGATGATGTCGAGTTCGCCGGTACCGCGCTGGAATGCCGGCCGGCGCCGGAAGGTATCGATGATGCGGCGCTGATGCTGATGGGCGCCACGGTGCGCAGTCAGCAAATGGCCGGCGCCTTGCAAGCCATGCTGGACCTGTCGGTCGACTATGCCAAGGAACGCATTGCCTTCGGCAAGCCGATCTCTCAGTTCCAGGCGGTCCAGCACAATCTTGCCCGCCTGGCCGGCGAGGCCGCCGCCGCCGTCGCCGTGGCAACCGCGGCCGCCGACAGCTTCGATCGGTTGGGCCCCGACGATGCTCATACCTTCCTCGACGTCGCCTCGGCCAAGATTCGCGTCGGCGAGGCCGGTGGCGAAGGTGCGGCGATCGCCCACCAAGTCCATGGTGCCATCGGCTTCACGGCCGAACATGTTTTGCATCGCTTTGCCCAAAGGGTTTGGGCCTGGCGCGACGAATTTGGCAACGAGGCCAGTTGGGCCGCCGCACTCGGCCGGCAGGTAGCGGCGGCGGGCGCCGATGCCTTGTGGCCCACCTTGACCGCTGGCGAGGGCTGAAGCCGATGTCCAATTCCATAAGATTCGATCCGATCCGCCTGCCGGCCGCGGCCGAAGAAGTCCGTGCCGAGGTTCGGCAATTCCTGCGTGCTGAAATCGAGGCCGGCAACTTCAATCCGGACGGCGACCGTTGGGAAGAAGGCTATAACGAAGCCTTCTCCCGGAAGGTCGGCGAACGCGGCTGGATCGGCATGACCTGGCCGAAGCAGTACGGCGGCCAGGAGCGCAACTACCTCGAGCGCTATGTCGTCGGCGAGGAGTTCCTGGTGGCAAGGGCGCCGACCAGCATTCACTTCACCGCCGATCGGCAAAGCGGCCCGGTGCTGCTGAAATACGCGCCGGAGCATATCAAGCAGGACATCCTGCCGCGCATTATTCGCGGCGAATGCATTTTCTGCATCGGCATGAGCGAGCCGGATTCAGGCTCCGATTTGTTTGCCGCCAAGGCGCGCGCGACCAAGGTCGACGGCGGCTTTCATCTGAACGGCCGCAAGGTTTGGACCAGCGGTGCGCACCGGGCCGACTACATGATCGGGCTGTTTCGCACCGCGCCGGCAACGACCGAAAACCGCCGCCACGGGCTCACGCAATTTCTTGTCGACATGAAGGCGCCGGGCATCTCGGTCCGGCCGATTCGCTTCCCTACGGGGCGCCACGGCTTCAACGAAGTGCTGTTCGAGGACGTCTTTTTGGAAGAAGACCGGATGCTCGGCGACGTCGACATGGCCTGGAAGCAGGCGACCAGCGAACTCGCCTACGAACGAAGCGGCCCGGAACGGTTTCTAGAAACCATCCAGGTCCTGATCGAATTGGTTCGCGTCCTCGGCCCGGAGCCGGATCTGCGCGGCGCAGAAGGCATCGGCCGGTTGGTCGCGCAGTTGAATACGCTCAGGCGCATGTCGATTTCTGTCGCCGGTATGTTGGCCGCGGGTGAGGAGCCGGTCTTGCAGGGCTCCGTTGTCAAGGAGCTGGGCACGCTTTGGGAACAGGCGCTGCCGGCAATCGCCCGCGACCTCGCCGCTTTCGCCGACGCCGATCCGTCCAACCGGCTGGCCTTCGAGGATGTCCTGCGCCGTAACACGCTGATCGCGCCCAAACTCACCATCCAAGGCGGCACCACGGAAGTCCTACGCGGCATCATCGCCCGCGGGCTGGGCTTGCGTTGAGCAGGAGGCTGGGACGGGTCAGCGTCCGCCGGTCTCGATCCAGCGATCGATGACCGAATCCAATATATTCAGCGGCAGCCCGCCGTTGCCCAACACGGCCGCATGAAAGGCGCGGATGTCGTAAGCCTTGCCGAGGCGGTCTTGGGCGCGTTGGCGCAGCTCCAAGATTTTCCGCATGCCGATTTTATAGGCGGTGGCCTGCGCTGGCCAAACGATGTAGCGCTCGATCGACTTTCGATTGCTCTCGTGGCTCGAAGGCAGGTTGTCATCGAGATACGCGATGGCTTGCGCTCGGGTCCAACGCCTGTGATGAATGCCGGTATCAACCACCAGGCGTGCGGCGCGCAACAGCTCCCAAGCTAGACGGCCGAAGTCGGACAACGGCTGGCGGTAGAAACCCATCTCTTTGGCGAGACGTTCGGCGTAAAGGGCCCAACCTTCCAAGTAAGCCGTATAGCGGGCGAATCGGCGAAACTTCGGCAGCCCTTTCAATTCTTGCGCCAGCGCCATCTGCATATGATGACCGGGTATCGCCTCGTGATAGGCCAACCCTGCCATGTGCGACTTCGGCATTTGCTGCATATCGTACAGGTTGACGTAATACATGCCCGGTCGATCGCCGTAGATAGCCGGCGTCCTATAGAAGCCTATATTGGCGGTCTTTTCGCGATAAGGTTCGACCCGCTTCACCACCAGTTCGGCTTTCGGTTTGACGTGAAAAGCCAAAGGCAAGGCTCGGTCCATTTCTTCGATCAATGCCTTGGTGTCCGCAAGATAGGCGGTCCGGCCCGGGTCGGTATTGGGGTAAAAATTCGTCGGGTCATGGCGAATGAATTCAAAAAAAGCCGCCAAGTCGCCGTCGAAATCGATTGCCTTGACGATCTCCCGCATTTCGCCATGGATGCGCATGACTTCGGCGAGGCCGTAGTCGTGGATCGCCTCGGGCGTGAGATCCGTCGTTGTCCTGGAGTACAACGCTAATCGATAGACGGCGTCGCCGTCGGGGAATTTCCAAACGCCGTCGTCGTCCGTCGCGCGCTGTTCGAGCGCGACCAACGTTTCCCGCAGCCTTGCATAGGCCGGCTGAACGGCGTTGAGCAGCGCCTGCTCGGCGCGCGTGACCAAGGCGGCCCGCTCGGCGTCCGGCAGCTCGAGGGCGGCGACTTTCTTGACGAAGTCGGCCAGTATCGTCGTATCTGCGCCCGATTTGTCGAACGGCGCGCCGGAAATCACCTTGTCGATGTCGTCGAGGACTTTCGGGAACACGAAACGCGGGGCGATGATGCCCTTCTCGGCATGTCTATTCAGACGGTCGATTGTCTGGTCCATCACCATTGCCACGCCATCTAAGCGTTTGATGTAGGCTTCGGCGTCGGCCTTGCCGGAAACCGAATGGCGATTGGTCAAAAACGACGGGATGCGGGTATGCGGTCCGCCCATCTGGGTCACCGGGTACCAGTGATGGCGAAACGGAAACCAGGCGATGCCGAGCTCGGCGCTGCGCTCGAACAGGCGGTAACTGAGCTGCGCCGCGCTGTCGAGTTTGGCGTAATCGAAGTCGCGCCGCAGACGGGTCAGCGCGCGAATGCGGATCTCGTGTTCTTTGATGCCCCTGGCTTCGCTTCGGTCGTTCCAGCGGTCGTTGTTGGTCTTCAGACCGAGGCTGGTCTGCCATTCCGGCCAGCGCGCCACGGCGGCCTGATGCACCTCTTCGAAGAAAGCGGCTATCCGAGCACTTTCGTCGTTCTCGGCAGCCTGGCTCTGCAGCGATACCAGGAACGGGGCGATCAAAATCAACCAAAAATTTCTACGCCGAAAGCGAGCCACGGTTGGTTCAGGGCAATGATGCAATGGGTTCAGTTCTCTATTGGCTGCGGGTCGAGAGCGCGGCAATGGGTACTTTCCCAGCCGATCGCCAGCTGTTGTCCGGGACTGATGTCGACGGCCTCGGCGGCGGTCACTTTGGCGACCATGGCGGCGCCGGAGGCGTGGCGGAGCGCCACCAGCGAGTGATCGCCACCGTAGATTTTTTCCTCGACCTGGACCGTCAGGCGGTTGGCGCAGTGGTCGCCGGCGGCGGCGAGGTGTAGCCGTTCCGGCCGCACGGATAGGCTGGTGCGGCTGCCGACGCCGTCGATATTGACGGCGCGCGCCTCGACGGTACCGCCGATGTCGAGCGCGACGCGGCAGGTCTCGTCGTCGGCCGCCTCGATGGTGCCATCCAAAGTGTTGTTCTCGCCGATGAAGTTGGCAACGAACGAGTTGTTCGGTGATTCATAGATGGTCAACGGATCATTGATCTGTTGCACGATGCCGTCGTTGAAAATGGCGACGCGGTCCGACATGGACAGCGCCTCGCTTTGATCATGGGTGACGTAGACCACGGTCATTTGCAGCGCGTCATGCAAATGCTTGATCTCGATTTGCATCTGCTCGCGCAATTTCTTGTCCAACGCGCCAAGCGGCTCGTCCATGAGCACCAGCTCGGGCTCGAACACCAGCGCCCGAGCCAGCGCCACGCGCTGTTGCTGGCCGCCGGAAAGTTGGCCGGGTCGGCGTTCGGCCAGATGGTCGAGCTCGACCATCTCAAGGGCCCGAACGGTTTTTGCCCTGACCTCGGGCTTTGCCAAGCGGCGCTGGATTAAGGGATAGGCAACGTTTTCTGCGACCGTCTTGTGCGGAAACAGGGCGTAGTTTTGGAATACGACACCCATGTTGCGGTTGTAGGGCGGAATTCGCCGCAGCGAGTTGCCGCGCAGCCGGATGTCGCCGGCCGTCGGCTCTTCGAAGCCCGCCAGCATCATCAATGTGGTTGTCTTGCCGGATCCCGACGGCCCCAAAAGCGTCAGGAACTCGCCGTTCCGAATTTGCAGGTCGAGGCTCTTTACCACATTGCTGATACCATCGTAGGTCTTCTCGACCGCGATGAACTCGATCAGGACGTCGGCACTTTCTGACACTTAACGCCGCTCCCGCTGCAGGCATGTGGGACAGGGTCGTCGCGCATGGGCGGATAGTGCCGTGGCGGGAAGCGCGGCGCAACGTCGACTTGACCGGCAACCGATCTGCTTTAGACTTTCGAACAATAGGTGAAACAGGGAGGATGAGACATGAACTTCACTAAACGCATTGTGCTGCTATCCGCGGCGGTGGCTCTTGGCGGCATCATGGCCGGCAGCGCCCAAGCGCGGGACTTTACCATCGCCTCATGGGGTGGCGGCTACCAGGATTCCCAACGTAAGCATTTCTTCAAGCCGTTTGGTGATTCCAAAGGCATTCAAGTGTTGGAAGACACCTATCTCGGCGGCTGGGCGCAGTTCAAGGCAATGCAGGAAACCGGCAACCTGCCTTGGGACGTGGTGCAGGTCGAAAATTCCGAGCTCATTCGCGGCTGCGAGGAAGGCCTGTTCTTGAAGTTCGACTGGTCGCGCATCGGCCCGAAATCCAACTACGTTAAGCCGGCCGTGGCCGAGTGTGGCCTCGGCGTGGTCGTAGTCTCTCAGCTGGTGGCTTGGAATCCGAAACTCACCAAAGCGCAGCCGACCGGGCTTGCCGACTTCTTCGACCTCAAAAAAATTCCCGGCAAGCGCGGCATCCGCAGCGACCCCAAAGGCACGTTGGAGTTTGCCTTGATGGCCGACGGTGTCGACGTGGGCGACGTCTACAAAGTGATGTCGACCAAGGAAGGTTTGGACCGGGCGTTTGCCAAGCTCGACACCATCAAGGACAGCATTCAGTGGTGGGAAGCGGGCGCCCAGGCGCCGGAATGGCTGATCAGCGGCGACGTGGTGATGAGCACCGCCTATAACGGCCGCATTTCCAAGGCCAACAAGGATGGTCACGGCCTGAAGATGATGTGGACGAACAACATTTTGTACGTCGACAAGTGGGCCATCTTTGCCAAATCGGAGCATGTCGATACGGCCTATGATTATCTGAAGTTCTTCTCCGACCCGAAGCGCGAAGCCGCTTTCACCGATGACTACACCTACGGTCAACCGAACAAGGATGCGGTCAAACACATCAAGCCCGCCGTCTTGGAGGCGTTACCGGCCGGCGACCACATTGCCGATGCTTTGGACACCGGTAGCCCGGAATCGGTCGAATATTGGCTCGACAATTCAGACGAGATTTTCGAGCGCTGGACCGCTTGGAAAGCCAAGTAAGCCAGGGTGCAAGGGCGTCCGTGACGGATCAGTCCGTCGCGGACGCCGTCACTGACGGCGACAATGGATGACGGAACGGGCAGCCACGGACGGCGGGCCGGCGGCCGTTGATGGTCGGTCGGCGTTGCGCGCCAACTTGCGCCGTGCCGAACGGCGGCGGTATCTCAAAGCCTATGCGTTGATCGCGCCGTTGTTCTTGTTTCTGGTGGCGCTTTTCCTGGTGCCGATCGGCACCGTCCTTTACTTCAGCATTTCCAATCCGGAAGTCGTCACCATGTTGCCGCGGGTGACGGCGGCATTGCGCGACTGGGATGGCCAGGCATTGCCCGGCGAAGCCGCCTTCGCAGCACTCGCCGAAGACACCAAGACCGGATACGCGGACAAGACCCTGCCGAAGGTGTCCTTGCGGTTGAACTACGAAGTGAGCGGTTTCCGCAGTCTGTTAATGCGCACCGGGCGGTCCGCCAAGCGCTACGAGGCGCCGTTCAAGGCGGCGCTGATCGCCCGTGACAAACGCTGGGGCGAGTTGATCTACTGGCGGACGCTGAAGGCCAACGACTCTCGTTTCACCCTGCATTATCTGTTGCAGGCCATCGACCTGGATTTGCAGTGGGACGGCAGCATCCAGCGCGCGCCACCCGACAATCGCCTCTACATCGATAACTTGCTGCGGACGCTTTGGATCGCCCTGGTCGTCACGGTCGTTTGTATTGTGCTCGGCTATCCTCTGGCATTTATGATCGCCACGGCACCGCCGCGCCGGGCCAAGCTGCTGATCCTGTTGGTGCTGTTGCCGTTTTGGACATCGTTGCTGGTCCGCACCGCGGCCTGGGTGATCGTGCTGCAGAAGGCCGGCGTGGTGAACGACGCGCTGCTGCTGCTGGGCTTGATCGATGAACCCTTGACCCTGATATTCAATCGCACCGGCGTCTATATTTCCATGGTGCACATCCTGTTGCCGTTCATGGTATTGCCGCTCTATAGCGTCATGAAGGGCATTCCGGCCGACCATATGCGCGCCGCCGCGTCCCTCGGCGCCCGGCCGACGGCGGCCTTCCTCAGTATCTATCTGCCGCAATCCATGCCGGGGCTGGCGGCGGGCTGCCTGCTTGTCTATGTCATCGCGCTAGGTTTCTACATCACTCCGGCATTGATCGGCGGCGGATCGGATCAGATGCTGGCCTATTTGATTGCCGAGTTTGCCACCAACACCGCCAACTGGGGCCTGGCCGGCGCGCTTGCCATGCTGCTGTTGGCCTGTATCGCCGTGCTCTATCCGATCTACCAGCGCTTCGCCGGCGCCGGCGGCATGCGGCTCGGCTGAGGCGGCGGCGATGGCTTTACCCATTCACGCGACACTGGGCCAGCGCCTTTGGCACCACGCCTTTCGATGGCTCTGTGTCCTGGTCTTTATCTTTTTGCTGGCGCCGATCATCATCATCATCCCGATCTCGTTTAGTTCCAGCAGCCTGTTGAACTATCCGCTGCCCGGGCTGTCGCTGCGCTGGTTCGAGGTCATTTTTACGCCCTATCCGTGGATGCTGTCGCTCAGGAACAGCGTCGTCATCGCTTCGGTGACGACGGTACTGGCGACATCGCTCGGTACGCTGGCGGCCTATGGTCTGACGTCCGTCGAATTCCGCCTGAAGCCGCTGCTGATGGCGTTGTTGATATCGCCGATGATGGTACCGCTGGTGATCACGGCACTCGCCGCCTATTTCCTTTTCGCGCGGGTCGGTCTGGCCGGCAGCTTCACCGGCATGATCTTGGCCCATACCGTATTGTCGGTGCCGTTCGTGGTCATCACCGTCACTGCGACCTTGCAGGGCTTTGACCGTAATTTGGTGCGCGCCGCCCAAAGCCTCGGTGCGCGGCCGATCACCGCGTTCTTCGGCGTCACCCTGCCGCTGATCCTGCCGGGTGTGGTCTCCGGCGCGATCTTCGCCTTTGTCACCTCGTTCGATGAAATTGTCGTCGCACTGTTTATTGCCTCACCGGCGCAATTCACCTTGCCACGGCAATTGTTCTCCGGCCTCCGCGACAATCTCGACCCGTCAATCGTCGCCATCGCCACGTTGCTGATCGTCGTCTCGATCTGTTTGATGGCCGTGGTCGAGCTGTTGCGCTGGCGGAGCGAGCGGCTAAGCCGCCCCGGCGCAGACTAACCAACTGACCGTGAAGAAAAGTCCTTCGCTACGCTCAGTGTACTTTTCTTCAGTTCTAATATTGCATTAGCGCCTCTTGAGGCGGCTCGGCGATGCGCTAACTGGTTTTTTGGGAACACTTTGAGCCCTTGGGCTCAAAGTGTTGCAGACTCTGATCATGATCTTCGGTCATGATCAGTTAGAGAAATGATCAAGTCAGACCGCCGGGCCGCCCCAAGGACTGATTTGGCACTTTTCACCGGAAAAAAGTACACTGAGGCGGAGCCGAAGGACTTTTTACCGATGGATTAACCAACCTTATCGCCGAGGCCGATATCGCGCCGCGCTGTTGATATGGTCACGGTGAAGCCGGCGATAATGTCGAGCAAGGTCAACAGGACGATAAGCACGAACGGCCCCGACGCCATCGCCGGCATCAAAATCAGTTCCAATAGAACAACCACAAACAGCGCCATCGACAAGATATGATCGACGATGGACACCGTACTGGTTCGGGTGGATTTGAGGATTTCCAGATAGAGCAGAACGAGGCCGAATCCGACCAGCGCCTCGCCGGTGGTTAGGGCGACGGTACCGCCGGACGGCAAACCGAATGACAAGGCGACGCCGGTCAACGACGTACCGGTCACGAAAACCAGAACGTTCCAGATAACAACGACGATCAACAAAAGGGGAATGGCGAACAGCATGACGTATGGCCTCGGGGTGTAATTTGCTCCAAGCGCCAGAATGACTGAATCGGTTCAACTTGTCGCGATAAACTCGATGCCTGAGAATTAGCGATTGCGCCCCGACAGGGCTTCAAACAGGCCGGCCAGCAGCCGCGCGCGCGGCACCAACGACGACACCAATAGGTGTTCTTGCTTGGTATGCACACCTTGTCCGCAGACGCCGAGTCCGTCCAATGTCGGCAGGCCCAGCGCGCCGGCGAAATTGCCGTCGCTGCCGCCGCCGAACTGGCCGTGACCGAGGTCGAGGCCGATTTCCCGGCCGATCCGGCGGGCGACTTCATAGAGTTCCAAGGTCGCCGCGTGGGCTTGATTGAGCGGCCGTACCGGACCGGCTTCAACCTCCAGGCGCACCTCCGGGTCGGGCGATGTCAATCCGGCTATGCGCTGCCGGACGGCCTCGAAGGCCGCCTGGGTCGGGGCGACGCACAACACCTCGGCATGGCATTCCGTGGGGATGACGTTGACGAAATCGCCGCCCCGGACGACGCCGACCCGGAACGTGGTCTCGGCCGCGACGTCGCTGAAGGCTTCGACCTCGGTGATGATGTGGGCCATGGCGCTGATCGCGCTCCGGCCGACGCTGTCGGCGACACCGGCATGGGCCGGCCGGCCGATCGTACGCAGCTTATAGCGCAGAAAGGCGTGCCGGCCGGTGACCAGCTTGTCATCCTTGCCGGGCTCGGGCACCAGCACGTAGCGGCTGGCGCGGGCTTCGTCCTCGATCAACGCCCGGGTCGACGGGCTGCCGATCTCTTCGTCGGGAATGAACAGGAAGGTGACCGGCAAGGCGAGCGGGCCGTGCTCGGCGATGACCCGTTCCAAGGCATGGACGGCGAGAAACATGCCGCCTTTCATGTCCAACACGCCGGGGCCGTAAAGCCGGTCGCCGTCGCGCCGGACCGACAGCGAATCCGCCAACGTGCCAACCAAATGCACGGTGTCGAGATGGCCCAAAACCAGGATGCCCGGACCGTCGCCCCAGGCGAAACGGGCGCGCACCACGTCGCCATAGCCGTCGCAGCCGGGGATCCGCTCGATGTCGGCACCGAGACGGGCCATGGTCGCCGCTGCCAGATCCATCATCCGGTTCACGGCCCGGGCGTCGAAACTCGGGCTTTCGATCGCCGCCCAGGCGGCAATACCGGCGGCAATTTCCTCGGCATCGAAGCTATCGCCGTAAATCGCCATCGTTCCCTTTCCGGCGACGCCGGTTTCCTTCATTGTCCTGATTATGAAAGCGCATTACGCTGTCTCGATTGGCCGCGGTAGCGCAGCATTGCCTGTATGGCGGTAAACAACAAGCATCTGGTTAGGGAGGAAATTCATGTCCATCAAAACAGTCGCCACGGTCTGCACTTTGGTGTTCGGGATGTGGGCGTTGGCCGTTGGGCCGGCGGCAGCGGCGGAATGTCCGCGCGGCACGTTGGATAAGCAATATTGTGATTGGGACAACGACTTGGTCGCCGATTTGCCGTCCGATGAAAGCCAATGGGTTGATCCGGACACGATCATTTTCTCCTACACGCCGGTCGAGGATCCCGCCGTCTACCAGAAAGTCTGGGACGGGTTCGTGCAACACATGGCCAAGGTAACGGGCAAGAAGGTGGTATTTTTTCCGGTCCAGTCCTATGCCGCGCAGTATGAGGCGATGCGGTCGGGCCGGCTGCACATTGCCGGCGTCAATACCGGCGGCAATCCGGTCGCGGTGAGCTGTGCCGGTTTTGTGCCATTCGCCATGATGGCGGCCACGGACGGATCGTTCGGCTATGAGATGGAAATTATCGTGCCGGCCGACAGTAGCATTTCCTCGCCCGGCGATCTCAAGGGCCGTACCCTGGCGTTCACGTCGCCGACGTCGAATTCAGGCTTCAAAGCACCTTCGGCAATTCTGAAGTCGGAGTTCGGCCTGGTCGCCGACAAGGATTTCAAAACCACGTTTTCCGGCAAGCACGACAACTCGGTCCTCGGCGTTGCCAACAAGGACTATGAAGCCGCAGCGATTGCCAACTCGATCATGAAGCGGATGGTCGACCGCAAGGTGATCAGTGCTGATCAAGTACGGACGGTATACCGCTCGCAAACTTTCCCGACGACCGGCTACGGCCACGCCCATAACCTGCACCCGATCGTGGTGGCAAAGATCAAGCAGGCCTTTTTCAGCTTCCCTTGGGCAGGCTCCGACCTGCAAAAGGAGTTCAAGAAAGAGGGCAGCTTCATTGCCATCAACCACAAGCACGATTGGAACGTTATTCGTAAAATCGATGCCGCCAACGGCGTCAGCTACGCTTGCAAGTAATCCACCTGCCGGCCCGTCGCCTGACCGGGGGCGGGCCGGCGGCACTATTGGCGATTGAAGCAGGAGTGCGTTCGTGCTTCGCCTTGTAGGCTTGAAAAAACAATACAAAACCGGTGATCGGGCCCTCGACGGCATCGATTTGGAGGTGCCGGCAGGGCAGGTGATGGCGTTGATTGGGCCGTCCGGCGCCGGCAAGTCGACCTTGATCCGCTGTGTCAATCGGTTGGTTGAGCCGACGTCGGGGCAGGTTTTTCTCGGCGATCTCGAGCTGACGCGCTTGCGCCAAGGCGCGCTGCGCAAGACCCGCCGGCGTATGGGCATGATCTTTCAGGAATACGCCTTGGTCGAGCGCCTCACCGTCATGGAGAACGTCCTGTCCGGCCGGCTCGGCTATGTCGGGTTCTGGCGCAGCTGGTTGCGCAAATTTCCGGCCGACGACATCGCCGCCGCGTTCGATTTGCTGGAACGGGTCGGCCTCGATCATATGGTCGACAAGCGCGCCGACGAATTGTCCGGCGGCCAGCGCCAGCGGGTCGGCATTTGCCGCGCCCTGATCCAAGACCCGGATCTGCTGTTGGTCGACGAACCGACCGCTTCGCTGGATCCGAAAACATCGCGGCAGATCATGCGGCTGATCTGCGACCTGTGCGAAGAGCGGCAGCTGGCGGCGATCATCAACATTCATGATGTCCAATTGGCGCAGATGTTTGCCGAACGGATCGTCGGCCTGCAAACGGGAGCGATCGTCTATGACGGCGCGCCAGACGGCATGACGCCGGCGGTGCTGACGCAGATTTATGGCGAGGAGGATTGGGAAGCCACCATCCGGACCGTTGACGAAGAGGCGGACGGCGACGAGCCCGACGCAACGGAACAGCCGGCCGACGCCGACCACGGGCCGACGCTTGATCGAGACCGTTTGGCGGGCGCAACCTGAATGGCAACACCGAGTGCCATTGACGAGACCGGAAACCATCGAACCTGGCGGCGCCCGGCGCTGATCAAGAATGCCCGGCTGCGCTGGGCCCTCTGGCTCGGCGTTGGGCTCTATCTCGCGGTGGCGTTTGGCACGCTCGATATCAATTGGACGCGGGTCATGGACGGCATCCCCCGCGGCTCCAAGTTCGTCGCCGCGTTTTTCCCGCCGGACTTTCTGTCGCGCTGGGACGCCATTCAGGACGGCATCCTGGAGAGCCTTTGGATGACGGTGACGTCGACCGTTGTCGGCGTCGCAATTTCGATCCCGGTCGGCATTGGCGCGGCGCGCAATTTGGCGCCACTGCCGGTGTATTATCTGTGCCGAGCCATCTTGGCGGTGAGCCGTTCTTTTCAGGAAATCATCCTGGCGATTTTTTTCGTCAAACTGTTTGGCTTCGGTCCGTTTGCGGGTTTCGTGACGCTCAGTTTCGCCACCATCGGCTTCTACGGAAAATTGCTGGCCGAGGATATCGAAGATATGGATCCCGCCCAAGCCGAGGCCGTTCGCGCCACCGGGGCGCGCTGGCTGCAATGGCTGAACTACGCCGTTCAGCCGCAAGTCATGCCGCGCATGATCGGCCTTGGCCTGTATCGCTTCGACATCAATTTTCGCGAATCCGCCATCGTCGGGATCGTCGGCGGCGGTGGCATCGGCGCGACCTTGAACACCGCCTTCGATCGTTATGAGTTTCAATCCGCCGCGGCTATTCTCCTGGTTATCATCGGCATTGTGATGGCGGTGGAGTACAGCTCTGGTTACATCCGCAAGTGGATTCAATAACCGATGCCGATCATCGACAACCATGGAATTAAGGTTTGGCACCGCCGCCAGCGCGGCCGGCAGATGCTGATTTGGCTCATGTGGCTGACGGCCACGGCAATCTTCGTCTATTGCTGGCAGTTGATTTCCGACAAGACGATTTGGATGTTCGTCACCGACGCGCCGGCTCAAGCCGGCGACCTGGCGGCCCGCATGGTGCCGCCGAGATGGTCCTACATCGACAAACTTTGGCTACCGGTTTGGGACACACTGAACATTGCCACCTTGGGTACGGTTCTGGCCATATTGTTGGCGGTGCCGACGGCCTTCTGCGCGGCGCAGAACACCACGCCCAGCCGGGCGTTGGTGCGACCGATCGCCTTGTTCATCATCGTTTCCTCACGATCGATCAATTCATTGATCTGGGCCTTGATGCTGGTCACCATCGTCGGCCCCGGAATATTTGCCGGCATCATTGCGATCGGGCTCCGGTCGATCGGCTTCGTCGCCAAATTGCTCTATGAAGCCATCGAAGAAATCGACCAAACCCAGGTCGAGGCGGTGACCGCCGCCGGCGCCGGCCGGGCACAGGTCTTGGTCTACGGCATCGTGCCGCAAATCCTGCCGGCCTTTGCCGGTATCTCGGTATTTCGCTGGGACATCAACATCCGCGAATCGACGGTTCTCGGGTTGGTCGGCGCCGGCGGCATTGGTTTGCAGTTGAACGCTTCGATCATGAACCTGGCCTGGTCGCAAGTAAGCTTGATCTTGCTGGTGATTATTACCACGGTAATTGCCAGTGAATGGGTTTCGGCGCGCATCCGTCACGCTATGATATGAAATCGCGGTCGAGTCGGGACTTGAAAAAAGTCGATGTACGTGACATTTGAGGCGGTACACGGTTAAAGAAACAGGCAACGGCGTCTGGCCACCCTTGGCGACGCGTGGCGAGAAAAGTAGAGGTGCGTTTATGGACATCAACGCGGTGAAACGCGCGTATCGCCGTCAGGCACCGGTGTATGACGTTTTATTTGGCCTGCCGTTGCGCCAAGGGCGCCACAACGCGGCCGCCTGGGCCAACCGATTACCGGGAAAACGTGTGCTTGAGGTCGGCGTTGGAACCGGCCTGTCGTTGCCGCTCTATGATCGCAGCAAACGGATTGTCGGTATCGACGTGTCCGGGCCGATGCTGGTTCAGGCGCGGCGTCGTGTCGAGACCGAGCGATTGGACCACGTGGTCGGCCTGGTGCGCATGGACGCCGAACGCCTCGCTTTCGAGGACGATAGTTTCGATCTCATCGTCGCCGCCTACGTGGCGCCGGTGGTGCCCAATCCGCGGCGGCTGCTGGCCGAGCTACAACGGGTTTGCGTCGCCGATGGCGACATCGTTTTCGTCAATCACTTCGCCAACACCAATGACGGCGTGCGCGGCCGCGTCGAGCAGGCGCTGTCGCCGTTCTCCGAGGCGCTGGGATGGCGGCCCGATTTTCGCTTCGATTCGTTGCTGGGCGGCGGCACGATGCGCATCCTGCACCGCATGCCCGCGGGCCTGATGGGGCTGTTCACGCTGGTCCATTGTCAGAACACGCCGGCCACACCCGGCGAGGTCGCCGACGCCATACTTGTCGATCAGCCGGAGCCGCGTCGGGCGATGGAGCGCGGCGACGTCGGCCGCGATCTTACCGCTTAAAGACGGCCTTTGTTCTAATTGTTAGCGGTCAACGTGACCTGGCGCCCGAGCTTCTTCAGGGCGCTGACCGATCCGCCTTCGGTGATCAGTTTGGCGACCGCGGGCGGATCCTCGAAGACGATTCCCGACAAGCTTTCGATGCCGTAGGCGTGCAAGGCCGGCGCCAACGGCGTGCCCGGCCCGACCAGCGCCACGCGGGTCGACGGCCCGCGGGCGCCGAGGATTCGCGGCAGGCTGCCATTGACCAGGCTCGAAGCCGTAACGACGGCGGCCTCGCTTCGTGCCAGCAGGCGTTCGGTGGCGATTTCCGGGTACTCTTCGTCCCGCGGTATCAATTCGATGACGTCGACAGCTTCGAACCGGCTTTCAAGCGCCGGGAAGCGGCCGACGGCGGTAACCGCGCCGTCGGTCCCGGCAAACGTGTCCAACCCGTTGAGGTCCGATCCGGCCAGGTCGTAGCGGTTATAATTGGCGTTGATCGCGGCAATGCCTAAGGCGACGTCGAACGGGTTCCACGAACGCGCACGCTCGGCAAGCGCCCGCAGTGACTGGTTTTGCAGGTCGCCGGCGCCGGCGATCGGGCGACAGCCGGCACTGCCTTTCACTGGGCTATGGGCGATGCCGGCGCCGGTGTCGCTTTCGACCAGGGTCCAATTTAGGCCGATAACCACCCGGTTGACGGGGCGCGCCTCGACGCCGCGAATCAACTCCTCCAACAGATTGCCGCCGCCCCACCAGCGCCACAATGCGGCGGTGTTGCTGGGCAGCAACTCGGTCATGTCTCCGGTGAAGCCAAGCCAGCTTTCAAGCGCCGCCGCGGGCACCGATACCAGCACCGGAATGCCGGCAGCTGCCGCCGTCAGGATATCGTCCGCCAGGCCGCCGCCTTCCTGTTCGCGTTCACCGAATTTCTCGGCGACGATGAGGTCCGCGTTGGCGTCGATGGCGCGACGCACCGCGCCGCTGGCGTTGATCAGGGCCGGATGGTCCAACGTGCAGACCGGGTCTTCGCCTGGTTTGGGTGCGGGCAGGGTGATAGTCACGCGGGTGCCGGCCGCAACATCAACGGCATCGACACCGGCACGGCTGCCGTCGGCGTTGCGGCGAATTTCCTGGACCAATCCGCCGACCTGCCAGCCGCGGCTTCGCATAGCGGCGGCGAAGGTCGCAAGCAGCTCGCGATCCGAGGTTTCCGGCGTATACAGCACCGCCGCCAGTTTTACCGGCCGTGGCCGATCGTCGAAGGATATGGTCATGGTCCCGAGCCTCAGGCGTCTCGGCCCTGGTTCAAACTGACAATCAGACAGGACGATGGCGCGGCTCGAACAATATTGCAAGGCCGGCAGCGGTGGACTTGATTTACGTCAAGGCCGTGCCGACCGCCGTGGCTTAATAATGGCGCTGCCGACTTCTATCCGGGCGGTACTGTCTTCCCGCAAGTCTGTCGGATCAGATGTTTGGCTTCGTGGAGGCTTTCAGAGTCATCTGCGTGACGCGCAACTGGGCCGGGATCCGTGATCCCGGCCCGTTTTTCGCCGCTTCGGGAGGTGAACCACCGCATGCCACGTGTAACCTACATCGAAGCTGACGGTGCGCGCCACGACGCCACGGTCGAGATCGGCATTTCGGTTATGGATGCGGCGCGCCGGATTGGTCTCGCCGGCATCGATGGCGATTGCGGCGGCATGTGTGCGTGCTCGACCTGCCATGTCTACGTTGACCCGCTATGGACGGATCGCGTCGGCGCCCCCGACGAGCTGGAGCGCGATATGTTGACCTTCGCCTTCGATGTTGATCCGACCAGCCGGCTGGCCTGTCAGATTAGCCTCGGCGCCGACCTCGATGGGCTGATCGTACGGCTGCCGTCACGGCAATTTTGACCCGCGAAATCTGATGCGGTCCCTACCGTTGATGTGAATCAATTTGATTGCGGCGCCGCCGCCGTACCATCGGGCGGGCACGCTGAGTGCCTAACGATACGGAGTTTGCAGGCTATGACGACCGCCGCGCTGACGATGCCAAGTTCAAATTTTTCCGTCGACATGACGCCGGACGAGACATACCGGACGATGACGGCGATCGCCTGGAAATTCTCCTACGACTATCCGGAACAGAAAGTCGAAGAGCTTTATCGCCGCGCCAAACAAAATCAGTGGGATGTCGATGAGGCGCTGGATTGGTCCATCGAGGTCGATCCCTCGCGGCCGTTGATCGATGACCAGCGCAGCATCTATACGCGCATGCCGTTCTTCGAAAAGCTTTCGAAAAGCCAAAAAGAAACCTTCCATGCACATTCGACCGCGCAAATGCTGTCGCAATTTCTGCATGGCGAACAAGGCGCCCTGTTGACCGCGTCCGTCGTTGCCCATTCGGTGCCTGACAACGGCGCCAAGCTCTATGCGGCAACCCAGGCCATGGACGAGGCCCGGCATGTGGAAGTCTATGCCAAATATGTCGACAAGATTGCCGTCGCCTATCCGATGACCGGCTGGCTCAAGCAATTGATCGACGCGACACTCAAATCCGACCGTTATGAGAAGGTCATGATCGGCATGAACATGATCGTCGAGGGATTGGCGCTCGGTGCCTTCAACAACATGTACCGGCAGACGACGTGCCCGTTGTTGAAGGACATTACGTTCAATGTCATGCGTGACGAGGCCCGGCATGTCTCTTTCGGCCACGCCTATCTCGGCCCGATGATCACCAAGATGCATCCGGACGACGTCGAGGATCTTGCGCAATTTGCCTTTGACGCGGTCATGATCATGGTGCAGGCGCTGCGCGACGGCGGCGGCCAGGGCACCGCGGCCAACAAAGCCGATCCCGGCTTCCTCAAGGTGTTGGAGCAAAGCGGCATCGACAGCGCCGATTTCTTCAAGGGCATGGAAGCGGCAGCCGACCTCGGCCTGACCCAGGAATTGCCGCCCGGCCAGGTTCATTCGCTCAAGCACCTGATGCTGCCGGCGCTCCGCCGCGTCGGCTTGGTGACCGAACGCACCCAGCAGCTGTTCCAGGATGTCGGCATTGAAATCACCGACGACTTGACGGTCTTGAACGCCATGGAAGACGCCAAGTCGGATCAATCCATCCTACATGCCGCCGGCGCCGACTATTAAGCGGGCGGAACTCACCGTCGAAACTTGCTCTAGCCAGGCTAAGGGCGTCGAAAACGACGCGCCGCGCTGCCTCTGAGAGTCCTGGATAGAGCGACCGGACTCGCATAGCCTATAAAGGGGTTCTTCTCACGATTCGGATTGAAAGGCGGCCACCATTACTTTATCCGCGGACAGCGCCGCCGACACGATCGTCGATACGAAATCGATTGAAGACAAAATCATCAATCACCTGAAAGGCGAGCGGCCGCCGGCGATTGTGCTGGTCAGCGACCGCGCGCACGGCCTGGCGCTGGTTCGCAGCCTGGGGCGGCAGGGCATCCGCGTCGTTGCATTGAACCGAACCCGCGGCCCCGGCCGGTATTCGCGCTACGCCTTGAACGTGGACCTGCCCGCGGACCTCGACCACGCAGCGCTGCAGGGCCTGCTTGAACGGACCGGACAGGCACTGCCGCAGAAGCCCTTCTTGGTGCCTGCATCCGATCAGTTCGCGCTGTTCATCGCGCGGAACCGGGCGGAATTGTCCCGGCATTATTCATTCGTGGTCGTGGATACGGCAACGGCGGAGCGCATCGCCAACAAGCGGACACAGTATGAATACGCCGGGGCCGCCAACGTGCCGCTGCCGAAAACGATCGAGGTCGCGACCGTCGATGACGTTGAGCGCGCGAGCGACCAGATCGCCTATCCCTGTATCATCAAGCCGGTCTATTCGGACCTTTGGCGAGAATACCGCGACGGGCAGGGCTTGGCCCAATGGAAGAAGTTGGCGGTGGTCTCGTCGCCACAAGAACTGCTGGATGCCTATCGCCGCATGTCTGAGAGCGGCCTGGAGTTTTTGCTGCAGGAATTCGTGCCGGGCGGCGACGATCAGATCTTTAATGTGTTCTTCTATTTGGACCGCGACTCTAACGTGGTTGCGGCGCTGGCTCGGCAGAAGCTCCGGCAATGGCCCGTAGGGGAGGGTGCCGGCTGTTATCTGGTGAGCGTGCATGCGCCGGAGATAATCCGCCAAGCCACGGTGTTGCTGCAGAGCCTTAACTATTGCGGCCTGGCTGATGTGGAGTTCAAGCGGGATGCCAGGGATGGCATCTACAAGCTGATGGAGATCAACATCCGAAGCGCCACCCATGTCTCGATGGCCATCGACCTGGGTATGGATTTTCCCTACATCGCCTACCGGCACGCACTCGGGCTGCCCGTGACCGTGGACGAGCGTTACGAGGCCGGGCGCTACTGGTTGGATATTGGCCAGGACTTCCGGTCGTTTCTTTACAGTCGCGGGCGCGGCCGGATCGGGTTCATAGCCTGGCTGGCATCGGTTTTGCGCGCCCGAAGCTTTGCGTATTTTGCGCCGGACGACCTCAAGCCATGGCTTGCCCGATTGTGGGAACTGGTTCGTGACGCGCGCGACTTGTTTCGGTAATCGGCTGCATTTTCGCTTACGGAACTCCGGAAAGATGCGATAAATCAGTCAATATACAGTTGCTGGTATTGAAGTAGGTTTGGAAGGCAATAATGGTGAATAGGTTGCGGTCGGTCGGATCGATCCCAGCGATATTGTGCGGCGCACTCGGCCTCAGCCTCGCTCTGTCGGGCGCCGTCGCCTGGGCCCAGGAGACGTTTCCGTCGAGATCGATCGAGGTCGTCATCCACTCCAAGTACGGGGGTGGCACCGATACCACTGCGCGGATGATGATGATCCGTGCGCGACATGTCTTGGGTATCGATATGTCCGTCGTTGCGAAGCGCGGCGGTTCCGGCGCCAAGGCCCACCATTACGCCAAAGGCAAGCCCAGGGACGGCTACACGGTGCTCGCCTTGACCCAAAGCCACCTCTACACGATCGCGCGCGGAAAGTCGCCGCTCAAGATCGGCGACCTGGTCGGTGTCGCCCGCGCCATGGACGATCCGACGTTCATCACCGTGGTTTCGAACAGTCCCTACACGTCGCTGGCCGATCTCGTCGACGCCTCGAAGACCAAGGCCCTGAGCTGGGGCGTTGCCGCGATTGGCGGCACGGAACATATCGGCTTGGCCCAGTTCGCCAAGGCGGCCGGGATCAAGTTCAAGGTGGTGCCCTTCGGCAGCGGCGCGCAGATGGTGCAGGCGCTGATGGCCGGTGCTATCGAAGCCACACTGCCGAACGTCAGCGAGGCCGGCAGCCAGGTCAGGGACGGAACATTCCGCGCCTTGGCCGTGATGACCGAAAAGCGCCTCGACACCTTTCCGGACGTGCCCACCACCTATGAGGTTGGCTACAAGGTCAAGACCTCGACGACGCGGGGCTATTGGGTGCTAAACGGGACGCCCCAGGACCGCATCGACATTTTGTCGGCGGCCATGGTTAAGGCCATGAAGCATGAGGTCTTCGCCAACTACCTGAAGAGCGCCGGTCTCACGGTCGAAAACAGCGTCGCCGGCCACGTGGTCTGGGACAAACACATCAAGGAAGAATACGCCAAGGCCGAGAGCGCGCTCAGGGACTTGGGCCTGATCAAGTAATGAGCCGGTCTCGCCAAAAAGCGGAGAACGGCGGGGAAGGTGAGCAAGCGTCATCCTTCATCGACCGAGCCGACCTTGGATTGACGATCATTATCCTGATCGCCTGCGGCTTGCTCTATTGGGTAACGACCGGCTTCGACCAGGTTTCGGACTTGTTCGCCCAGGACGTTCCGCCGGAGTTCTTCCCACGCCTTTTGCTCTGGATCATCGCCATTCTGGCTCTGGCCTTGCCGTTCGAGCATTTGTTCCTCAGAAAGAAGGGCAAAAGTCTGAACCAGGAGCGCGCGCAGCCCATCAAACCGATAACCACCATGACAGCAGCGTTGCTGTTTGCCGTGGTTGCTTCGATTGCGTGGTTGGGAACGGCGTTGTCGATGTTTGCGGTTTGCTTGGCGCTTCCGCTGCTGTGGGGCGAGCGACGGTTCAAGGTCATCGTGCCCTACGCCATCATCACGCCGCTGGCGGTAACGCTGCTGTTTTCCTACGTGCTCGGCGTTCATTTCGAACCTGGCATCTTTGGCATCACGCTGAGATAGGCGCGGCATGGATCCGGTCATCCAAGGCCTGACGTTGGTTCTCGATCCGTTCAACATCGCCCTGGTGTTTGGCGGCGTGTTGATCGGCGTCATTGTCGGCGCGCTGCCGGGCCTGAGTTCGCCCATGGCGGTGGCGCTGCTGCTGCCGTTCAGCATCACACTCGATCCGGTGCCGGCGGTTTGCATGATGGCGGCGCTCTATTGTGCCGGCACCTTTGGCGGCTCGATCACGGCGATCCTGATCAATGCACCGGGCGCACCGCCGGCGGCGGCAACGGCGCTCGACGGCTACCCCATGGCAAAGCGTGGAGAAGCCGGGCGGGCGCTCGGGCTGGCTGCGGTCGCCAGCGCGTTGGGCGGTGTCTTCAGCCTTGTCGTTTTGCTGTTCGCGGCACCGCTGCTGGCTCAGCTCGCCTTGAAGTTTCGCCCGCCCGAATATTTTGCCTTGACCGTCTTTGCCCTTTCCATGCTGGCGTCCATTAGCGGCACGTCGTCGCTGCGCAACCTTATCGCCGGGGCCATCGGCGTTCTCATCGGGACGGCCGGCATCCATCTCACCACCGGCGTCGAGCGCTTTACGTTCGGAATCTATGAAATGACCGAGGGCATTAGCTTTGTGCCGGTGCTGATTGGATTGTTTGCCATGGGCGAATTGCTGGGCCAATCGCAGGCTCTTAAACTCACCTACGATCGGATCACATCCATCGTCATCAAGCTACCGAGCCGGGGGGATTTTCGCCGCGTGCGATCGACCATTCTACGCTCCAGCGCGATCGGCTCATTTATTGGCATCCTACCGGCCGAGGGCGCCACGGTGGCCGCCATCATGGGCTACAACGAAGCCAAGCGATGGTCCAAGAACAAACAGGAATTCGGCAACGGTGCCCCCGAAGGCATTGCCGGGCCGGAGGCCGCCAACAACGCGGCGACCGGCGGCGCCATGGTTCCGACCCTGGCGCTTGGGATCCCAGGCAGTGCTACCACGGCGATCATACTGGCTGCCTTGATTATGCATGGTTTTCGCCCCGGCCCCTATTTGATGCAGGAAACCCCGCACTTCATCTACGCTATTTTCGGCGCCATGCTGCTGGCGAACGTCATGTTCCTCGGCATCGGACTTGGCGGTGCCAAGCTGTTCGCGCGCATTACGTTGATCCCGCGGCAATTGCTGTGGCCGGCGGTCTTCGTGTTCTCCATGGTTGGCGCCTACTCCTTCGCCAGCTCCCAATTCGACGTCTGGGTGATGCTGATCGCAGGGGTCGTCGGTTTCCTGATGAAGCGCCACGGTTTCGCGCCGGCACCGCTGGTCATGGGCTTGATCCTGGGCAAGCTGGTCGAGGAATCTTTGTCGCAATCGATGATCATGTTCGACAACAATTGGTTTCGATTTTTCGAGAGTCCGATCGTCGACTTCTTTTTCCTGATGACGGCCATCGGGCTGCTGTGGCCACTGTTCAAGCGGCAAAGATAAAATCGGTCGATCGGCCCTATCAGTTCTTATAGGTTCGGCCACGCCCTTGAGGTTGTAGTCTTTCTGCAACCATGAAGGCGTGTGCCATGACCGATCTTGTCGGACGCTATTGGGATCTTCGCCGCTTCGCCGAGCCACGGACGGCGGGGCCGACCCTGTTGTTTCTATTCAATCTGGCCTGTTATGCCGGCTTCGTCTTTCTCGCTATTTGGTCGACGTCGACGGCCGCCAAGCTCGGCTGGGGCGTTTTGGCCGGGCTGGCGACGACGACGTTGTTCATCATCGGCCACGACGCCTGTCATCTCAGCTACACCCGAAGCCGGCGCTTGAACCGGATTATTGGCACAATTGTTTTCCTGCCGGCGCTGCATCCCTACAGTCTGTGGGAATATGGTCATAACCGGCTGCATCATCGCTTCGCCGCGCAGATCGGCTTGGACTATGGCTACGCGCCAATGACGGTCGATGCGTACGCCCGAGCCGGTCTGGCTCGACGTGGCTATTACCGCTTCATGCGCAGCCTCGTCGGCCAGCCGTTCTATTACCTGGTGGATATTTGGCTGCCCAAGATGTTCATACCGCTGTCGCGCCAGGTCGGGCCATTCCGGCGGATCTATGCGTTGGATTTGGCTATTGTCTATACGTGGCTCGTGCTGCTGCTCGGCGGTCTGGCGGCGCTGCAGCACAGTGTCGCGCCGCTGCCGTGGAGCGAAGCTTTAGTGACCGCGGCTTTGTTCGGGTTTGCCGTGCCGTTTCTCACCTGGAACCTGTTCATGTCTTTTGTCACCATCGTACAGCATACCGGACCAAGCCTGCGCTGGTCGCTGCCGACGGGCGGGGCATCGAGCCATGAACAGCAAATTCACGGCACGGCGCAGATCCTGTTTCCGGAGCCGCTCGATTGGATCTTCCACCGGGTGATGCATCACCACGCCCATCACCTGCAACCCGGTGTACCGCTCTATCGATTGAAGGCGGCCCAAGCCGAGGTCGTTCGGGAGTCCGGCGACGCGGCGGCGACAATACGCTGGACACCGGCTTACCATTGGGATCTGACGAAGCGCTGCAAATTGTTTGATCCGGAAACCGCTGCTTGGCGCGATTTCGACTTCAAGCCGACCACGACATCATTGCCGTCGGCCACTGCTGTTGCCTGACTAGTTCGGCACCACCGCGGTCGCTTCCAGTTCGATCACGGCGCGGTCTTCCAACAGCGCCGAGACGAAGACCATGGTCATGACCGGATAGTGCCGCCCCATATGGCGTTTCCAGATGCCGCCGAGGGCGCGGCGGGCGGCGACATAGGCCGGCTTGTCGGTGCAAAACGCGGTGATGCGGCAAATGTGCTGCGGCGCGCCGCCGGCCGCGTCGAGAACGGCAATGGTATTGGCGAGGGCTTGTTCGAATTGCGCCGCCAGGTCGTCGGAATGAAATTGCTGGTCGGCGTCCCAGCCGATCTGTCCGGCGATAAAGACGAGCCGCCCGCCCTCGGTCTCAATGCCGTTGGCATAGCCGACCGCCGGAGCCCATCCGTCAGGTGTCAAAGTTTTCATGTGTCGTCCCACAGGCGAATAATAATCAGCGAAGCTTGAAGCGTTGGATCTTGCCGGTCGCGGTTTTTGGCAATTCGTCGCGAAACTCAATCCAGCGCGGATACTTATAGAGCGCCAATCGGTCTTTGACGAATTCCTGCAGCTCACGGGCCAAGGCGTCGGATCCCTCGGCGCCTGCACCGAGGACCACGATGGCCTTCGGCTTGATCAGATCGCGATCATCGGCCTGGCCGACCACCGCGGCTTCAACCACGGCGTCGTGGGCGACCAGGGCGGACTCGACCTCAAACGGCGACACCCAGATGCCGCCGACCTTGAGCATGTCGTCGGAGCGGCCGGCATAGACAAAATAGCCGTCCGCATCCTGAATGTATTTGTCGCCGGTGCGGGTCCATGGCCCCTGGAAGGTTTGCAGGCTCTTGGCGCGGTTGTTCCAATAATAGGCGCCGGCGGACGGGCCGTTGACCAAGAGTTCCCCCATTTCGCCTGGTGCCACCGGATTGTCGTCGTCGTCGACGATCCTAAGCGTGTAGCCGGGCACGGCCTTGCCGGTCGTGCCATAACGAATATCGGCAGGTTGGTTGGAGATAAAGATATGCAGCATCTCAGTCGAGCCAATGCCGTCCAATATATCGACGCCAAAGCGCTCGACCCACCGGTTGGCGATGTCTTCGGGCAAGGCCTCGCCCGCGGAAACGCAAATCCGGCAGGCGCTTGACCCGGCTGCTTTGTCCAAGGATGCGTCGGCCAAAATCGCACCATAAAGCGTCGGCACGCCGTAAAAAATCGTTGCCTGATGGTCATTCAACCTTTTCATCACCGATTCCGGCGTCGGCCGTTCGGCCATGAGCACGGCGGTAGCGCCGGCATACAGCGGAAACGACATGCCATTGCCGAGGCCGTAGGCGAAAAACAGCTTGGCGGCGGAAAAGACGATGTCCGCCTCGGTAATGCCAAGCACGCCCATGCCGTACAGCCCGGTGGTCTGCACCAAGTCGCTTTGCAAATGCACGACGCCTTTCGGCCGCCCGGTCGATCCGGAGGAATAGAGCCAAAACGCGGCGTCGTCGGCGCTGGTCGGTGCCGCCGCTAATGAGTCCGCGGCTTTTGCCAGCAAGGAGTCCAAATCCAGCGCGCCGGCGAGGCTGCCGTCGCCGGGTGCTGCGACCACGACGGTGGCAATGAACGGGTGATTGTCCAGGATCGGGCCGAACCGATCGGCCAGCGCCGCGGAGACGACCAACAGAACGGCCCGGCTGTCGCGCAGCATGTAGTCATAGTCTTCGGTGGTCAGCAGCGTGTTGAGCGGAATTGGTACGGCGCCGACCTTGATGGCGCCCCAAAAGACCGCCATGAAATCAACGCTATCGAGCATGCACATGGCGACGCGCTGCTCGCGGCCGACACCAAGATCGCGCAAGGCATTGCCGGCCCGGTTTACCCTTTCCGCTAATGCGTCGTAGGAATAGTGGCCCGCATCGTCGATGACGGCAGTCTTTGTGCCGTGCGGCCCGCCGGCATGGCGGCCGACGAAATCAACAGCAGCGTTGTAGTCACGGGGAATCTCGACGATGGGTTGCTCGCCCGATAGGTCGATGCTGGAAAAGCCGTCTCCTGACACAATTGTCTCCTGCTTCGCTCAACGCCGGATGCCTGGCGCAATCATATCCGATCTTCGCCGTTGCCGGAACATGCGGCAAAAGCACGTACTCGCGGCCGAAATACTGTACCGGTTTGATCCGTCTAAACGATTCCGCAAATTGTCGCAGACGTAGTCCGTCACAATAATGTCGGTCAGGAAACAATTTCCGTCGCTTTTTCCAGTTGGGGCTCCCCTTCACGCGCGTCAGAATGCTAGGGTAACGCAAACAACGACCGTTCGCCGATTACATACGGCGACGCGCCGACACCGGGGCTCGTTTTAGCCTCAGGTAATAGTGGAATGACAGGAGGACATGACGATCATGCCAGAAACCAAAATGGATCAGGAACTGACGGGATACGTGCACCCGAAGGTGACCGAACTCGTCGAACAAGTGAAACGCGGCGAAGTCGATCGCCGCGAGTTTATTCGCACCGTGACGTTCCTCGGCGTCTCGGCCGCCACCGCCTATTCGCTGGCCGGTTTGACCCCGGGCGAAGGCCTGGTGTCGGAGGCCAGGGCGGCGAAAAAAGGCGGAACGCTCCGCATGGCCATGGTCGTGCAGGACTTTTCCGACCCGGCGCAATTTGACTGGGTCGAGAAATCCAACATTTCGCGTCAAGTCGCCGAATATTTGACCATCACCGGTCCGGACAACGTAACCCGGCCGATGTTGGCTGAATCATGGAAGCCGTCCGACGATTTGAAAACTTGGACCTTCAACCTTCGCAAAGGTGTCAAGTTCGGCAACGGCGACGAATTGACGGCCGACGATGTGGTCTACAACGTGACCCGTTGGCTCGACCCAAAGACCGGTTCATCGATTCTCGGTCTGCTCGATGCCATGGTCGATACCAAAGACGGCAAGGATAAAGACGGCAAGGCCATCAAGGTCAAATCCATGACCCCGGGCGCCGTTTCGAAAGTCGACAAATATACGGTGCAGTTTAAACTCAAGTCGCCGGATCTCGCACTGCCGGAAAAAATGTATCACTACCCGGCCCAGATTCTGCATCGCAGTTTCGACGAAAAGGGTGCCAACTTCACCAAGCACCCGGAACTCGGCACCGGCCCGTACACGCTGGCCGACTATGTCGTGGGCGAGCGTGCCATTCTCAAGCGCCGTGATGGCGATTATTGGGGTGAGGCGCCGTTGCTCGACGAGATCCACTATTTCGATACCGGATCGGATGCGTCTGCCGCCCTCGCCGCCCTGGCGTCGGGGCAGGTCGATGCCATCTTCCGGCTCGAGCTGACGACGTTGGAAGCCGCTAAATCGATTCCGGGTATCGTGATCCATGAGGCGACGACCGCGCAAACCGGCGTCATTCGCATGCATGTCAAAACCGCGCCTTTTGATGACATTCGGGTGCGAAAAGCCATTCAGCTTGCGTCAGACAACGCGCAGAATTTGGCAACCGCGTATCGCGACTTGGGCGAGGTCGCCGAAAATCACCATGTCTGCGGTTGCCAGCCCGATTATGCTGAACTGCCGAAGATCAAGCGTGACGTGGAGCAGGCCAAGAAGCTGCTGGCCGAAGCCGGTCACGGCAGTGGTCTGAAGATCACCTGTAACGTCGGCAACACCAACGGCACCTGGCAGCAGGATTCGGTCGTTGTCTTGAAACAGAACCTGGCCGATGCCGGCATTGACCTCACCGTCAATGTCATGCCGGCGGCGCAATATTGGGAAGTCTGGGCCAAGGCGCCGTTCAGCCTGACGTCGTGGACCCACCGGCCGCTGGCGACCATGTTGTTGTCGCTCGCCTATCGTGCCGGCGTGCCGTGGAACGAAACCCAGTACGACAGCAAGGAATTCGACGATTTGCTGACGCAAGCGGAATCCACGGTCGACATCAACGCACGGCGTAAGATCATGGCCAAGGTCGAAAAGCGCATTCAAGACGATGCGATCATGGTACAGCCGTTCTTCCAGTCGGTGATGTTCGCTGCTTCCGACAAGGTCAAAGACATCAAGATGCATCCGACCAACTACCACCAGTGGAATAAGGTGTGGATGGATACCTAACCGAAAACGACTGATCGGGCCGCCGAATGCGTATACGAATTCGGCGGCCCGGTTTTCCGCTGACAGGGAGCGGAACTATCGACCAGTATAACAATACAATGAAAACATACGGGGGGAGGGCAGTCCGTGCTGGTTTTGATCGGTAAGCGCATCGGCATCATGATTTTGACAATGGTGGTGGTGTCGATCCTTCTTTTCCTCGTTCTCGAACTTTCACCGGGCAATGTGGCAACGAAGGTCCTCGGGCAGTTCGCGTCCGAGGAACAGAAGAATATTTGGCTCGAGGAACATGGCTATTTCGAGCCGTTATATTGGCGCTACTTGACCTGGGCGGGGAACTTCATGACCGGCGAGTTGGGCGAGTCCCATCGCTTCAAAGTTCCGGTCGGCGATATTATGTGGCCACGGCTTTGGAACACCGCCATCCTCGGCTTCTGGACCTTTGCATTCATGATCCCGGTATCGCTGGTGCTCGGCATGTTGGCCGGCATGCGCGAGGGCGCGGCACTTGATCGCTCGATCTCGGTCACCTCGATCCTGACCACGTCGGTTCCGGAATTCGCAAGTGCCGTGTTCTTGTCGGCGATCTTCGTGTTTGGCCTGAAATGGCTGCCGGGAACGTCGGGCATGATCGGCGGCTTCGATTTCACGCAGTTGATTTTGCCGGTGCTTGTGTTATTTCTCTATGACTTTGGCTACGTCGCCCGAATGACCCGGGCCTCGATGGCCGAAGTCATGACGACCCACTATATTCGTACGGCTGTGTTGAAGGGCCTGCCCTACCGTCAGGTCATCATCAAACATGCGATGCGCAACGCTTTAATCGCCCCGTTCACGGTGATCATGTTGCAGATCAATTGGCTGTTGTCGGGGGTTATCGTCGTCGAGTTCTTCTTCGCCTACAAAGGGTTCGGCGCGCTTCTGTTGGAGGCTTCGCTCAATCAGGACATCTTCGTCATCGAGGCTTGCTCCATGGTCGCGGTGTTCGTTGCCGTAGGCACGCAGACGATTGCCGATATCGGCTATACGTTCCTAAATCCGCGCATACGGTTCTCGTAGGAGATGGCAGATGACTGATCTTACGAAAACCACCACACCGGCGGCGTCCAAGGGATCAGCCCTGGTCCGCGCGCTTAAGTCGTTTGCGCTGTTGCGGGAAAGCTGGGTCGGCATGATCGGCGCCTTCCTTATCCTGTTCTGGGTATTTGTTGCGATATTCGCACCGTTGATCGCGCCCCATGACCCGCTTGCTCTTTTGCAACCGTTCGCCAAGCCCGGCACTTTTCATGTCAAGACCGGGACCACCTTGTGGCTCGGTACCGACAATATCGGCCGCGATGTGTTGTCCCGTATCATATGGGGATCGCAAACCGTCCTAATCTATGCGCCTTTGGCGACGATTTGCGCTTATGTGGTCGGCGTCATGATGGGTCTGGCGGCCGGCTATCACCGCGGCTGGTGGGATACGATCCTTTCCAGGGTCGGCGACATTATTTTGTCGTTCCCGGTGCTGGTGCTCTATATCATCGTGATTGCGACCTTCGGTGCATCGGGCATTAATATCGTCATCGCGATCACCTTTGCCTCTGCACCGGGCATCATGCGTATTGTCCGCGGCCTGGTGCTGGATCTGCGCAATCGCGACTATGTCGCGGCGTCGCAGACCCGCGGTGAATCCGGGCTCTATGTGATGCTGATCGAAATTCTGCCGAACGCGCGCGGGCCGCTGATTGTCGATGCCTGCGTCCGCTTGGGCTATGTCATCATTACCATCGGCGTGCTCGGCTTCCTTGGCCTCGGCCTGCCGCCGCCGGATCCGGATTGGGGTGGCATGGTCAACGAATCACGTAAATTGGCAATGGCCTTTCCGCATATGACGGTGTTCCCCTGCATCGCCATTTCGTCGCTTGTCCTCGGCTTCAACTTGTTGGCCGACGGATTGCGTGAAGTTTCGCTGAGGGATTGAGGAGCCGGAAAATGGCCGACAATACCGATACCAATGTGGCGCCGGTCCTCGAAATCGACGGGCTGTGTATTTCCTATTTCGTTCGATCCGGTGAGATTCCGGCCGTGGTCGATTTTTCTCTGACCTTGGATGCGGGCGAAAGCGTTGGCTTGGTGGGCGAATCCGGGTGCGGCAAATCGACGGTCGCCATGGCCATCATGCGCTACATGGGCACCAACGGCGGCATCGTCGGCGGCTCCATCAAGTTCAAGGGCCGTGACATGGGCGACATGAGTGAGGAGGAGCTGCGTCAATTGCGCGGCAGCCAGATCGCCATGATCTACCAGGAGCCGATGGCAGCACTCAACCCGTCTTTGACCATCGGCGCGCAGCTCATGGAAGTGCCCTTGACCCATGAGCAAGCCTCGCAGTCAGAAGCCCATGCGCTGGCCTTGCAAATGCTGCGCGACGTGCATTTGCCCGATCCCGAGCGTGTCATGGATGCCTACCCGCATCAAATTTCCGGCGGCCAACAACAGCGCGTCGTCATCGCCATGGCGCTTTTGGGCAAGCCTGCCTTGTTGCTGCTTGATGAGCCGACGACGGCGCTCGACGTCACGGTCGAGGCCGGCATCGTCGAGCTGATCGCGGAACTGAGCCGCAAATTCAATACCGCTTTGCTCTATATTTCGCATAATCTCGGTTTGATGTTGGAGGTCTGTGACCGTATCGGCGTCATGTATTCCGGCGAAGTGGTGGAAAGCGGCCATATCGATTCGATCTTTTCATGGCCGAAGCATCCTTACACCCACGGACTGTTCGGGTGCATTCCGTTGCCGCATGCCGACAAGAACGCGCGACCCCTGGTCGCCATCAAAGGGCAACTGCCATTGCCGCATGAGCGGCCGTCAGGGTGTAATTTCGGGCCGCGTTGTGGGTTTTTTGAGCCAGGTAAATGCGATGCCAAAGACATCGCCATGGAAGCCGTTCATACCGATGACGACCCGGCCCATGAAGTTCGTTGTTTACGCTGGAATGACATCGATCCGGATGAGGTGGTTCCAAAGGGCGACACCCATCCGCCGACCGAACTTGGCGAATTCGTGCTCGAAATCGATGGTATGCAGAAATATTACGAGGTTCGAGATACATCGTTGCGTGCACTGTTCAGCGGCAAGCAAGTAAAATACGTCAAGGCGAACGAGGAACTGAATTTCAAGGCAAGAAAAGGCGAAACGGTCGCCATCGTCGGCGAATCCGGCTGCGGCAAATCGACCTTCGCCAAGGTCTTGATGGGCTTGGAAACCGCGACGGACGGCGAGGTGCGTTTCGACGGCACCAACATTGGCGACATGCCGGTTCGCGAGCGTTCGCCGCAGCAATTGGGTTCGCTGCAGATGGTGTTCCAGAATCCCAACGACACGCTTAATCCGTCGCTCACCATCGGCGCGCAAATCGCCCGGGTAATCCGAAAATTTGGCGTTGAAAGCGACCCCGTCAAAGTGCGGGAGCGGGTGCTTCATCTGCTTGATACCGTCAAACTGCCGCGCGAATTCGAATGGCGTAAACCGCGGCAATTGTCGGGTGGGCAGAAGCAGCGCGTCGGCATCGCCCGGGCGTTTGCCGGCAACCCGTCGACGGTAATCGCCGACGAGCCGATTTCTGCGTTGGACGTGTCGGTCGCCGCCGCGGTGACCGAGCTGCTGATGGATATCCAACGCGAAAACAAGACAACGCTGTTGTTTATCAGCCACGACCTCAGTGCGGTGCGCTACTTGGCCGACCGAGTGGTGGTGATGTATCTCGGACAGATCATGGAGCGCGGGACGACGGACGAAGTCTTCAGCCCGCCTTATCATCCCTATACGGAAGCGCTGTTGTCGGCCGTACCCATTGCCGACCCTGAAGTCGAGAAACGGCGTATCGTCTTGGAAGGCAATCTGCCAAGCGTCTTGAACCCGCCAAAGGGCTGTCCGTTCTCGACGCGCTGTCCGCGCAAACTTGGCACGATCTGCGATGACGAACTGCCGCCGGTGATATTCGCCGCCGACCGCCATGCCATCGCCTGCCACATCCCGATCGACGAGTTGCGCAAGGTTGAACCCGTCATCAAGGTGGTCAAACGCCAGGCGAGTTAGAGCAACCTGCGTTCATTCGAACGCAGATAAGTTGCTCTAACACTTAGAAATAGATCAAATTATCTGCATCAAAATGATTCCATTTTTATGCAGTTTGATCTAGTCGACCGGCCGGACCGGTCATTCGCCTTTGAAGGTGGGCTTTTCTTTTTCGAGAAAGGCCTGGTAGCCGACGCGAAAATCTTCCGTGTCGAAACAGGCGAAGCCTTCGGCTTCTTCTTCGGGCGTGCGCCGGCCGCCGCCGGCGATTTTGTTGGCGAATTTCTTGTGCCAGCGATTGACCAGCGGTGCCCCGTCGACGATGCGCTGGGCCGCCGCCGCGACTTCCGCCGCCACCTGATCGTCGTCGACGACCCGGTTGACCAAGCCCTTGTCCTTGGCTTCGGCGGCGTCGAACACGCGGGCCTCGTACAGGATCTCCAGCGCCGTCGATCGACCGACGAGGCCGATCAGCGCCTCGATCTCCGGATAGGCCATGACCAGGCCGAGCCGATTGACCGGAATGCCGAACCGCGATGACCGGCCACAAATCCGAATGTCGCACATCAGCGCCAGCTCCAAGGCGCCGCCAACGCAGAGGCCATGAATTTGGGCAATGACCGGATGTGGGCAATCGCGGATCCCATGCATGGCGGCATGCATCACGGCGCCGTAGCGCGTGGCTTGCTCAGCGTTGCTTCGGGTGTCCGAAAACTCGCCGATATCGGCGCCCGGCCCCATCGCTTTTTCGCCGGCGCCGCGCAGGATGACACAGCGGATGGCGGCATCTTCACCGATTTGGCGCATGACCGTCGCTAACGCCGCCCACATCGCTTGATTGAGCGCGTTTAGCTTGTCGGGACGGTCGAGGACGACCGTGGCAACGGCGCCTTCGCGGCGAACCGATATGCGCCCGTCGCGCTCGCCCGTTGCTGGAGCGGTCATAGAATTTTCCTATAGTTTATGGCTATTTGGCCGAACAATTGCGGAACCGATGGCGAACCTCTAGGTTAAAGCAGTTTTCGGGCCGGCGAAACGGATATGAACGGCAACAGACACTTGCAGACAAAGTCGCTGTGGCGGCAGACAATGACCCTGATGGCTTTGGGATGCGTGCTGCTGATGGTGCCGACGGGTGCTACGGCCCAGCGCGGACCGAAAACCGTGAAGGTCGATCCGGTCATCGAGGAACCGTTGGCGCAGACCGTGCCGGTGCTGGCCCGTGTGGTCGCCCGCCGTGAGGGCCCTGTTGCCGCCCGCATTGCCGGTGCCGTGGAAGAAGTCGTCGTCGCGGTCGGCGATCGGGTCGCCAAGGGCGATGTGTTGGCGCGCCTGGTCAACAACCGGCGCCGTTTCGAACGGGATTTGGCGGTGTCGGAACTGTCCGTCGCTCAAGCACAGCGCGACGTTGCCAATCATCAACACAAGCTTCGCGACCAAGAGCGCAAACGGTTGATGAAGCTCAAGAATTCCGCTGCTTTTTCGTCTGCGCGGTTGTCCGACAAGATCATGGAAATTGCCGTCGCGCAATCCGAGATCGAAGCCGCCATGGCGCGCATCCGCATGGCGCGCTCCCAACTCGAGCTGCGCGAATGGAATTTGGCGCATACAATTATTCGCGCGCCCTATGCCGGTGTCGTAACGGCCAAGCATTTGAGTGCCGGCGCCTATCTTTCCATCGGCGACCCCGTCATCACTTTGGTCGATGACCACGACGTCGAGATCGAAGCAGATGTGCCGGCAAGATATGTGACCAGTTTGGCGCCCGGTGCCGCCGTCGCCATCGGTTTCGGCGCGGCGGGCCACGAGCAAGCCTTGGTCCGCGCCCTGGTGCCAACGGAAAATCCGCTGACCCGGACCCGAGCGGTGCGCCTGACGCCGACCCGGAAAAAGCGCGTGGGCGCCCTGGCGATCGGTCAGAGCGTAACCGTCAGTGTGCCGATCGGCGCGGAACGCCTGGTCTTATCGGTACACAAGGACGCGGTCATGGTCCGCGGCGGTCGCAGCCTGGTGGTTCTGATGGCCGACGGTGCGGCGACCTTCCGGCCAGTGGACCTTGGCGCCGCCGTCGGCGGCCGGTTCGTCGTCAACAGCGGCCTCAAAGTCGGCGATCAGGTGGTGATCCGCGGCAATGAACGGCTGCGGCCGGGTCAAAAGATTCGCGCCGGCGAACCGGCGTCGCCGAAGCCGAAGCAGGGCTCGTGACATGAACCTGATCAGGCTTGCCATCGATCGACCGATCGCCGTCGTCTCGGCGGTGATCATGGCGGTCATGTTCGGCGCCATGGCGCTCTTTACAATTCCCATTCAACTGACGCCGGATGTGCGCCGGCCGATAATCACGGTGAACACCAATTGGTTCGGCGCGGCGCCGGCGGAAGTAGAACGCGAAATCGTCAACCGCCAGGAAGACGTACTCAAGGGTCTCGAAGGGCTCGATCGCATGATCAGCCGGTCGCGTGATGGCCGCAGCGAAATCACCCTGGAGTTTCGTGTCGGCCAGAACATGGACAAAGCGCTGCTTTTGGTGGCCAATCGCTTAGACCGCGTGAGCGGCTATCCGGAAGAGGCGGACGAACCGCTGCTTAGGACATCCGGCAGCGAAGATAACTCGATTGCTTGGATGATTCTCTACCGGGTTGAAGGCAATACGCGCTCGATCGAGACCTATGGCGACTACGCGGAGGACGTCATCCGCGATCGCCTCGAGCGGGTCGCCGGCGTTTCACGCATCAATATTTATGGTGGCAGTGCCCGCGAGTTGCAAATCCGTGTCGAGCCGGCCCGTCTTGCGCAATATGGCTTGACCGTCCCGGACGTGGTCGCCGCCATGCGCCGCGCCAGCATTTCCGTCAGTGCCGGCGACGTCGATGAAGGCAAACGACGATATGTTGTCCGCACCGAAGGAGAGCTTACCAATCCTGAAGATGTGAAGGCGGTGGTGTTGCGCAGCATTAGCGATATTGCGAGCGGCCGATTGGCGCGTGTCACGGTCGGCGACGTTGCGACCGTGGGCTTTGGCGAAAAGGCGCCGACCGCCCGCATTCGGTTTCTCGGGCAGCCCGCCATCGCCATATCTGCCAACCGAGAAACCGGCGCCAACGTGATCGACACCATGGTGGACCTGAGGGCCGCCATCGCCGAGTTGAACGAAAACAATTTGCCCGGGCTGCAATTGCGCCTCGATCAGGCCTATGACGAAACCGTCTATATCGACAGCGCGATCGATTTGGTCATCCAAAATATCTATATCGGCGGCACGCTCGCCGCCCTAATTCTAATGTTGTTCCTGCGTTCCGGCGGCGCGACGCTCATCATATCGATCGCCATTCCGGTGTCGGTGATCGCGTCGTTCGTCGCCATGGCGGCGATGGGCCGTTCGATCAATGTGATTTCATTGGCCGGAATCGCCTTTGCCGTCGGCATGGTCGTGGATGCGGCGATTGTCGTGCTCGAAAACATCTTCCGGCTGCGGCAGATGGGCATGCCGTCGATGAAGGCGGCCTACGAGGGCGCGCGCCAGGTCTGGGGCGCGATCCTGGTGTCGGCCTTGACCACGGTCATGGTCTTCATTCCATTGCTGGTCATGGATCTGGAGGTCGGTCAGCTATTCCGCGATATTGCCGTTGCCATATCGGTGGCCGTCGTTTTGTCTTTGGTTGTCGCGGTAACGCTCATTCCGGCAATGGCGAAGCGTTTGTTGGCCGGCGAAGCCAGCGGCGAGCTTGGCAGCCGGCGCTTGCCTGTGATCGATCCCGCCGCGGCGCTGTTTGTGCGCGGGGTAATGGGCTTCGTCCGGCGCATCGTCGCCTATCGCTCGATGGCGCTGTTGACCGTGTCGACGGTGACCGTGGCGGCCGCGCTGCTAGCGTATTTTTTCCTGCCGAAGCTTGAATATTTACCGGAGGGCAACCGCAATCTCGTCTTCGGTATCATCGTGCCGCCACCGGGCTACAACCTGCAGACCACGACCGATATTGCCCAACAGATCGAAGGCGCCGTCAAGCCGATTTGGTCCAGTGTTTCAGGCCCGGAGTCCGAACCGGGCCAACCGCCGAAGATCAAAAACTTTTTCTTCGTCGCCACCCGCGCCACGACATTCGTCGGTGCCAGCGCGGTCGAACCCTCCCGCGCCGGCGAATTGATCGGGCCGATGAGCCGGCCGATCTTTCGCGAGCCTGGCACCTTTGGCTTCATGACGCAGCCGTCCATTTTTGGTCGCGGCATCGGCGGCGGCAGGTCGGTCGAGTTGAACATTTCCGGTCCCAACTTGGAAGAAACGTTGGGCGTGGCCTTGCGTGCCGCCGGCTTGGTCGGTCGCATCCTACCGCGCGAGAAAGGCAACCAACTGCGGCCAATTCCCGGTCTTGAACTCGGAGCACCGGAAATTCGCCTGATTCCCGACCGTGTCCGGCTGGCCGACGCGGGCGTCAGCGCCAGTGACCTGGCCATGACCATGGATGCGTTCAATGACGGGCTTCGGGTTGCTGAAATCACCGTTGACGGTAAGCGCATGGACCTGACGTTGATCGGGCCGATCGATGCGGCCATTCGCACGCAAGGAATTGGTGCGCTGCCCGTGGTTACCCGCAACGGCACGATTCTGCCGGCCTCGGCGTTGGCCCGGGTCGACATGACGTCCGGCCCGACGGCGATCCGCCACGTCGAACGGGTTCGCACGGTCACGTTGGAAATTCGGCCGGCCAACGAGTTTCCGCTCGAGGCGGCACTTGAAAGCCTGCAGACCGAGGTCATCGACAAACTTAACGCCGCCGGATTGCCGCCGGGCGTTCGGCTCAGGCTGTCGGGCACGGCGGATAAACTGACCCAGACCTGGGACGCGATGGTGGTCGAACTCGCGCTCGCGGTCGCCATTGTCTACCTGGTGATGGCGGTGCTGTTTGAAAGTTTCGTCTATCCGTTGATCATCTTGATTTCGGTGCCGCTTGCAGCCGCCGGCGGCGTCGGCGGGCTTGCCCTGCTCAACCTCTATACCTATCAAGCGCTCGACATGCTGACGCTTCTGGGCTTCGTCATCCTGGTCGGCATCGTCGTCAACAATGCCATCCTATTGGTTCACCAAAGCCTGCATCATCTGCGCCAGGACGGCATGGCGCCGTCAGAAGCGATCCTCGAGGCAACACGCAACCGGCTCAGGCCGATTTTCATGAGCACGTTGACTAGTGTCGTCGGCATGCTACCGTTGATCTTGTTTCCCGGTGCTGGGTCGGAGCTATACCGTGGCCTCGGTTCGGTGGTGGTCGGCGGGCTGTCGCTATCGGCCATATTGACGTTGCTCCTGATCCCACCCTTGTTATCGGTATTCCTGCGCGCGCCGCGTCGCACCGACGTCGTGCCTTTCGAGAAATCCCGAGCCGCCGAGTAAGGCGCCCTTCAATCCGTGAATTGCCGTCGACGGCGCGATCCGGCATTGGCGCCGCCAGGGCTTTGCCGTAATATACGTCAAACGTTTTCGTCCGGTCGCGGAGGTCACGCCGTCAAGTGAAACAGATTATTGGCCAGTCCATTATCTTCTGCGCATTGGCGACGGCTTTGTTTGCTTGCCAAACCCAAGAAAGCGACTGGATTGAGCAGAAATGCCTGCATGCCGGCCTCAAGCCGGGAACCGAGCAATTCGAACTCTGCAAAAAGCGTGACCAAAACTGGGAACAGAAAATTCGCCGGCCCCAGGGCGGACCGTGACGCCAATCACGGCCGATTGATGACGGCGACAAAGGAACCAAGGGCGTGATTGCGCGGAGCAGATTTCGCAACCGATGGTACCGACATGATGCGCGCCGGCGTTTCAGCGCCGGCGGCAAATGCGCCGCGGCCATACTGGTTGCCTTCAGCGTCCTCACACATGCCGGGATTTCACCCGCCCAGGAGATGCAGTTTTTCCGGATCGGGACGGGATCTACCGCCGGAACCTACTATCCGGTCGGTGCCTTGATCGCCAGCGCCATATCCAACCCGCCCGGGTCCAGGGCGTGCGAAGCTGGCGGCTCATGCGGCGTGCCTGGCCTCATCGCCTCGGCCATGACCACCCGGGGATCGATCGCCAACATTGAAGCGATTTCATCCGGCGACCTGGAATCCGGCCTGGCGCAATCCGATCTCGTCCAGTCCGCGGTATCGGGCCTTGGCGTGTTTGCCGCGCGCGGCTATCGGCCGAAAATCCGTGTCATCGCGAACCTCTATCCCGAAAGCCTGCATTTGGTCGTCCGCAAAGCCGCCGGTATTACGTCGGTCGCCGGTCTGAAAGGCCATCGCATTTCATTGGATGCCATCGGCTCGGGAACGCGCGTCAACGCACAGATCGTGTTGTCGGTTTACGGCGTCCGGGAAACCGACATCGACGATGCCGCCGTCACCGCCGATATTGCCATCGAACTGCTGTTGCAGAACCAAATCGACGCGTTCTTTTTGGTTGCCGGCTATCCAGCGCCGGCCGTGACGGAACTGGCGGAGAAAGGCAAGGCGACATTGTTGCCGATCGAAGGCGAGGCGGCCCGCGAACTAACCAATCGCTATCGGTTCTTTTCCCATGATCGCATTCCCGCCGGCGTCTATTCGAACATCGGCGAGGTGTCGACGATCAGCGTCGGCGCACAGTGGATCGTCAACGCCGACCTTAACGAAAACCTGGTCTATGAAATCACCAAGTCGCTTTGGCATCCACGCAATCGCCAGCTGCTCTGGTCGGGCCATGCCAAGGGCAAATTATTGCGGCCCGACACCGCCTTGAGCGGCGTCGCCACGCCGCTGCATGCCGGCGCCGAGCGCTATTATCGCGAAGCCGGCTTGCTTAAATAATCTCGAAGCGCTCAATCACCATCGGCTCGGCGGCCGCCGCCGCGTACCATTCTTGCATGGCCGGCAGGGCCAAGACGCTGTTCATGTACGTCTCGGAATATTCATCGACCGGCACACCGTAGGTCTTGAACCGACTTACCACTGGCGCAAACATGGCGTCGACGGCGCCAGGCGGGCCGAACAAAAAGTCACCGCCGCCTTGCTCGCGGCGGCAGTCTTGCCAGATCGCGGTAATGCGCGCGACGTCGGTATCGACCTCTGGTGTTAAGGCAAACCTGGTTGTTTCGGCGCGGCAATTCATCGGCAGGTGGGCGCGCAGCGCACCGAATCCGGCGTGCATCTCTGCCGCTAAGGCTCGCGATTGGGCCCGCGCTTGAGGGTCCGCCGGCCACAGGCGCGCTCCGGGCGCCATGTCGGCCAAATATTCTGCGATGGCAAGTGTCTCGTGGACCACGAGATCGCCGTCTATGAGGATCGGTACCTTGCCCGCTGGCGAGTACCGGCCGATTTCCGCGGCGCGGTCCGGCCGACCGAGGTCGATCACGGTCTCCTGGAAGTCGATGCCGCTCAGCGATGCCAAAAGCCAGCCGCGTAGGCTCCAGGACGAGTAATTCTTATTGCCAATGACGAGATGGACCGTAGCCATTGTATCCTCATGATGCGATCAAGTAGAAAGGGTATTCCTCCTACCGGGGCGGCATTTTTGAGGGAAACGGCAGCAACATGCAATATCTGAAGACCAATGGCGGCGAAGACGCGACACCGCTCTGGCTGGTCGCCGAACAGGATTTGGAACAGTTCTTGAGCAATCAACCGGCGGCGATGTCGGCTTGGGTGGCAACGAATGGGTTCAAGGCCAAGGCCGGCAGTCATCTGGTGGTGCCGGACCAGGACGGTGGCGCTGCTGGTGTCATCGTCGGGACCGATCCGGTTCCGGATATCTGGTGTTGCGCCGGATTACCGACGGCGTTGGGCCGCGGCGTCTTCAGGGTCGAGACCGATCTTGACCGACCGGCGGCGACCGGCGTCGCGCTCGGCTGGCTGCTCGGCACCTATCGCTTCGATCGTTATCGCGACCGCTCAGGCGACACCTGCGCGACCCTGCTGGCCCCGGCGCCTGCCGATATGGCCCGCGCCACGGCGGAGGCGGAAGCGATTTTTCTGGTGCGCGATCTGGTCAACACGCCGACGGCCGATCTTGGGCCGGCCGCCCTGGCGGGCGCCGCGACCGACTTGGCCGACCAATTCGGTGCCGCCGTCACCGTGACCGTGGGTGACGATTTGCTGGCCGAGAACTACCCGATGATCCATGCCGTCGGCCGTGCCAGCGCCGAACAGCCGCGCCTGATCGATTTGACCTGGGGCAAGGCGGACGATCCGCGGATCACGCTGGTCGGCAAAGGCGTCTGTTTCGATTCCGGCGGGCTCGATCTGAAGACGGCGTCGGGCATGTTACTGATGAAAAAAGATATGGGCGGTGCTGCCAACGTGCTCGGCCTGGCGCGCATGATCATGGCGCTGCAATTACCGGTGCGGTTACGGGTGCTGATTCCGGCGGTCGAGAACGCGGTGTCCGGCAATGCCTTCCGGCCCGGCGATATTTTGCCGAGCCGCAAGGGCCTGAGCGTCGAGATCGGCAACACCGATGCCGAAGGCCGCCTGGTGCTCGCCGATGCCTTGTGCGAGGCCGACAGCGAAAACCCCGCCCTGTTGATCGACATGGCGACCCTGACCGGCGCGGCGCGCGTCGCCCTCGGTGTCGAGCTTGCCGGCGCCTTTACGCCGGACGACGACTTGGCCGCCGACCTAGCCCGCCACGCCGAGGCCGCCGCCGATCCGGTCTGGCGGTTGCCGCTTTGGCAACCCTACCGGCGCAATCTCGACAGCAAGCCGGCCGATATCAATAACGTCGGCGACGGCCCGCATGGCGGCGCCATCACCGCGGCTTTGTTCCTCAAGGAATTCGTCAGCCAAACCAAATCCTGGCTGCATTTCGATATCATGGCTTGGAACATGCGGGCCCGTCCCGGCCGGCCGGTCGGCGGCGAAGCTTTCGCCATTCGTGCCCTTTATGGATTGCTGGAGGAACGCTATGGCGGCAAATGACTATGCGCGTAACGCAGGGAACGACAATCTGAGCGCCAGACAATCAAGCAATCGGCTCATCGATCTCCGCAGCGATACGGTGTCGCGCCCAAGTGACGCCATGCGCGAAGCCATGGCCGCCGCCGAAGTCGGCGACGATGTCTATGGCGAAGATCCGTCGGTCGCGGACCTGGAAGGCATGGCCGCGGAGATGTTCGGCAAACAAGCCGCGTTGTTCCTATCGTCGGGCACCCAAAGCAATCTGGCGGCATTGTTGAGCCACTGCCAACGCGGTGATGAATACATCATCGGCGACAGCTACCACGTATTTCGGGCAGAGGCCGGCGGAGCCGCGGTATTGGGCGGCATCTCGCCGTTTCCGTTGCCGACCGATGAAGCCGGCGGCGTTTCCGTGGTACAAGTCGAGGCGGCGATCAAGCCGGACGACCCGCATTATCCGGCAAGCCGTCTGGTTTGTTTGGAAAACACCGTGTCGGGGCGGGTCCAGCACCCCGACCACATCACCGCCATCGCCGACATGGCGCATAGCCGCGGCCTCGCCGTCCATCTCGACGGCGCCCGTATCATGAATGCCGCCGTGGCACTCGGTGTCGAGCCTGCCGCCCTGGCGGCACCGGTGGACAGTCTCTCGGTTTGCCTGTCGAAAGGCCTCGGTGCTCCGGTCGGCTCGGTGCTGTGCGGCGCCCAAGACTTCATCGCGCGGGCCCGGCGCATGCGCAAAATGCTGGGCGGCGGCATGCGCCAAGCCGGTGTCCTCGCTGTCTGCGGAACCTACGCCTTGTCGCATAACGTGGCACGCCTGGCAGAGGATCATGCCAATGCGGCGAAACTGGCCGACGGTCTGGCCGCCATCTCAGGCCTGCACGTCGACCGATCCGCCGTTGAAACCAACATGGTGTTCATCGCGCCGGATCCGGCGGATCATGCGCCGCTCCGAGCCCATCTCGCCGATCACGGCATTGTCCTGGGCGGCGGCGGCCAGAAGATTCGGCTGGTGACCCATTTGGACGTCGATTCCAGCGACATGGATCGCGTGATCGAGACTATGTCTAGCTATTTCTCTTGAACCGGAAACCTTTGTTGCAGAATTGCCACAATATCGGTAAAGAATACAGCGGCGTCATTAGATTTGGTTCTATTCGGCTATTGTGTTGATTGCGGGTGCCCTATGTATTCTGGGATGTCTAATGAGGAGGATCGTAGATGTTCAGGCCAACACTGATTGCGGCGGCAAGCGCCGTTTGCTTGGTAGCGACGACGGCAAGTGCGGCGGAATGGGCTGTTGGACTGGGTGCGGCTATCGGGCCGCAATATGAAGGATCCGACGATTATACCGCAGTGCCGCTCTTCAGCGTTATCGCTCGGAACTTGTACCACCCGGCAACTTACGCAGGGCTCTCGGGCCCGCGGTTTTCATCCAACTTTCTGGCGCACGATTCACTCCGCGCCGGCCTATCCGCCGAATATGTTCCGGAACGCGGCGCACTCAACGACATCGACAATGATCGGGTCGACGCGTTGAGCGACACTGAAGATGGTTTGATGCTGGGCGTGTTGGTCGGTTATCACATGACACTCGATCAGGCCTCTTCGATGACGTTTGAGCTCGACTCGCGGTATGACGTGAATGACGAAATTGGCGGATTGGTGACGCTGCGCGGCCGTCATAAGACAAAGCTCGGCGACAAGTGGTCTTTGACCACGGAGCTCGAGGGCACCTACGCGAGCGAAAGCTACATGAACGAGTACTTTGGCGTAAACGCGCAGAACGCGGCGCGCAGCGGCCTCGACCAATTTCAGGCCGATGCCGGTGTCAAGGATGCGACGTTGAGAGTGGCGGCGACCTACCGATTCAACCAGTCTTGGAGCGGGACGCTGCTCGCCTCGGTCAAGCAGCTTTTGGGCGATGCCGCAGACAGTCCGGTTACCGACGATGAAGGTTCGGCGACGCAATTGTTGGGCGGTGCGTCCATTAACTTCCACTTTTAGCCTCCGACTGATTGACCCACGTCAAACGGTCGCATCGGCGGCGGCCGTATGATGCCAACCTGTGTTCATTGAACGGCATGGGAGGTGTCGGTGTTTGGCAACCCCTCATTGGTCACCCGGATCGCGATCGGCAAGCTCGTCGGCCTGGTCTTCGGTCTGATCGGCTTTATCGCGATGCCCTATTTTCTGCCCGATGGCGGCTGGCTGCTGCGTTGGGGCATTCTGCTTTGGTACCCGACCGTGGGCGCCGTCATCGGCATGTTCGGTGTGTTCACCTGGCATCCGGTGCTGCACTTGCCGATGCCTTGGTGGATTCGGGCGACAGCCGTCGGTGCCTGGATGAACTTCGTCCTGACATTTTTCGCCTATGATGCGATGCAGGCCATGATGGTGTCGCTTTTCGGGCCCGAGGGCCTGTTGCAGTCGCCGTTCTGGTTTACGCTCGAAGGCGCCGTCATCGGCTTAGGTATCGGCTATTGTGCCACGCGTTTCGGCGGCGAGGGCGTAGAAACGGTCGAGCAAAATCCGGCTTAGCCGGAGCGGGGATCCCGACGCCGCGTGAATAAGTGTGTGTGGCGAAACCGGTGCTCAAAGCCGAGTGACTGCAGGCGCGCCATGGTCGCGTCCGTGTCCCAGCCCGCCACGCTGTGAACTTCAGCGGCGATATGGTCGATTTTCGAGGCCGTCTCAGGTGTCAGTGCGGCGATGATCTCGTGCTCGGCACCCTCGCAATCAAGCTTCAAAAGCGAGACGCGTTCAATCCGGTGTTCGTCCATCAATGACGCCAGTGTCATACAAGAAACCTGTTCCGTACGCCCGGAAATAGGGCGTCCACCGACCGTGTCGAACTTCGAGACCAAAAGGTACTGGTTCGCCGGTACGAACAGATCCATGCTTCCGTCATCATCGGCCAAAGCCAATTGCAACGGTGTCACCGATGCTGCCTCGTTGACAGACAAATGCTCCGACAGTCTGACGAAGCTCTGGCTTTGCGGTTCCAGCGCGAGAACGGTTCCCTTGGGCCCGACCGCCTGCCACGCGGCGAGCGTGAAACAACCGATATTGGCGCCTACATCAATCACCACGTCGCCCGCGCCCAATTGGGCGAGAGCCTCGTCATAGACGCCCTTGCCAAAGGTTTCGAAGAGGGTAAACCGATCGCCCCCCCGGTCCGGGTGCAAGGTCATTTCCAGGCCGGTCTTGGTCTTGATCCGATAGGGCCGCGATTGCAGGCCCAGTCGATCCAGCACCAACGGGCCGGGATTGCGGAAGTTCGTCAATGCCGCCACGTAGCCAAGAATGTCGCCTGGACCCAAAGGTGATTTGCCTTTCGAATCGGTGCTGAATAAGGAAACACTTATAGTACGATCGATGTGAGGATCCAAAAATGTGTTCGCGCGCCATTTTCAATCCGCTTGCGAAACGATTAACTTTGTGAAAGAGTGGCGCCAGCAGGCCATACATGACCACAGGCGACGACGTTAAACGGATCTTGAACATCTGGCACCATGCTGTCGTCGAGAGCGTGCGCCACGACGGCCCGGATTTGTCGGCGCGCCAGATGGCGATCCTGCTGACCGTCTATTTGGCGCCGCCGCCGCACACGGTGCGCGGGCTGGCTGTGGCGCTGGCGATTTCGAAACCGGCGGTCAGCCGCGCCCTCGACGCTATGGGGGCGTTCGGGTTGGTCCGCCGCAGGGCCGACGAGCGGGACCGGCGCAGTGTCGTAATCTTGCCGACGGTGAAGGGCACGATGTTTTTGAACGATTTCGCCGAACTTGTGGACAGCGCAAAAGAAGAAGACCGGCCATGACCGAGCAGACCCTGGACCCGCGTATTAACGCCTACCGCGGCGACATCGCCGCGGCCTCGTTGAAAGGCAAAGTTGACGCCGAGCGTTTCGTCGCGCCGACACCGATGTGCGTCGCCACGCCGTTGGCGCCCATGCACAAGTGGCCGGCCGCCGACGCCCGGTGCACCAACGAGATCTGGTTCGGCGAGTTGGTCGATGTCTATGACCTGACCGACGGCTGGGCCTGGTGTCAAGCGGCGCGCGAGGGCTATGTCGGTTACGTTCGGGCCGACAGGCTGACCGATGTGATAACCCAGGCCAGCCATCGGCTGGCGGTGCCGGCGAGCCATCTTTATCCGGAACCGGACATGAAATCCGCACCGGCCGAATGGCTGCCGTTCGGCGCCCGTCTCACAATTACCGAAGAACGCCGCGGCTTCAGCCGTTTGGCCGACGGCCGCTGGGCGGTCACCCGCCATCTGTTGGCCGTAGGCGCCGTTGAACCGGATATCTTCGCAACGGCGCTCAAGTTTCTGGGCGTCCCCTACCTCTGGGGCGGCGGTTCCGGGGCGGGACTCGATTGTTCCGGCCTTATTCAAGCGGCCATGCTGAATGCCGGCCAGGCCTGTCCGCGCGACAGCAGTCAAATGGCCACGGCGCTCGGTCAAGCCTTGGCTGATGACACCGATCCAGCAGCACTGGCCCGCGGCGACCTGGTGTTCTTTCCCCGTCATGTGATGATCGCCGACGGCCAGGGCAACGTGCTGCACGCCAATGCCCACCACATGGCGGTAACCTTGGAGCCGGTCGACGTGGTGCGCCGCCGCTGCACCCCGGCCGAGGCCGACGGCTGGCGCTATCGCCGCGTCGCCGTTGCGGCCGCCGCTTAATAGCCTTGGTTCAAATCCACCAAGTTGATCAGCGGCTCGCCGGCCCGCAAGCGGTGGATGTTCTCGGCCACTTGATCGGCGGATGAGACCGGATCGGTGATTGCCGAGATATGCGGCGTCACGGTGACCTTTGGGTGGCGCCAATAGGCGTGATCCGCGGGCAACGGCTCTTCCGAGAAGACGTCCAGGGTAGCGCCGGTGATGTGGCCACGGTCGAGGGCTGCCAACAAGTCCGGATCGACGACATGGTCGCCGCGGGCGGCGTTGATCAGCGCCGCACCGGCCGGCAGCCTGGCCAGAAACGCGGCATCGATCAGACCACTTGTGGCGGCGGTGAGCGGCAACAGGCAGACCAGGATCTCCGTTCGCGACAGGAACGGCACCAACCCGTCGGCGCCGTGGAACGTGGCGACACCGTCAAGCGATTTCGGCCGGCGCGACCAACCGGCGACGTCAAAACCGAGCAGGGCAAGGGCGTTCGCCGACGATGTGCCGAGCTCGCCGAGCCCGAGGATGCCGACCCGCCGGCCGCTCGCGTGCGGCTGGTCCAATTCTTCCCAGCGCCGGGCCTGTTGCAGGGCGTCATAGTCGGGCTGCCGGCGGTGATAGCGCAGCACGTGCAACACCACATATTCACGCATGCGCTCGGTCAGGTTGGTGTCGACCATGCGCGTCAATGGTAGCGCCGGCAGGTCGGGGTCGTTGATGATGTGGTCGACGCCGGCGCCGATGGAAAAGATCGCCTGCAAGTTCGGGTAGCGTGCCAGATCGCCGGGCGGCGGATACCAGACCAAGGCGCCGTCGACGGCGTCGAGCGGCCCGGTGTCGGGCCAGATTCGGACTTCGATATCGGGCACCCGGCGGGCCAGCTCGGTTTGCCACCAGGCCTCGCGGGTCGGCGCATCGACCTTCAACACCAACACCCAACTCATCCTGCCGTCCCTTTCTTCAAACCGCAGCCAAGTCGAGCGCCGCGGCAATCAACGCTTTTGTGTAGTCGGACCGCGGCGCCTGAAAAATCTGTTCGGCCGGGCCCTGTTCGACCACTCGGCCGTCCTTCATGACGATCACTTGGTGGGCCAAGGCGCGCACCACCTTCAGGTCGTGAGAGATGAACAGATAGGCGAGGTTGTGGCGGCGCTGCAAGTCGCGCAACAGGTCGACGATCTGCGCCTGTACCGACATGTCGAGCGCCGAGGTCGGCTCGTCCAAGACGATGAACCGGGGTTTCAGCACCAGCGCCCGGGCAATGGCGATACGTTGGCGCTGGCCGCCGGAGAACTCGTGGGGATAGCGGTCCTGCATATCCGGCGCGATGCCGACTTCGGCCAGGGTTTCGCCGATGAGTTGGCGGCGGCCGTCGTAGCCGCCGCCCATGCCATGGACCAGCAGCCCCTCCTCGACGATCTGGCTGACCGACAGGCGTGGGCTTAGGCTGGCGAAGGGATCCTGGAACACGACCTGCATTTCCTTGCGGAGCGGCCGCAAGGCGCGGAAGCCGAGGCCGTCGATCGGCCGTCCGTCATAGGCAATGGCGCCGACGCTTTTGATCAGGCGTAACAGGCCGAGCCCGAGCGTGGTCTTGCCGGAGCCGCTCTCGCCGACGATGCCGACGGTTTCGCCTTCGCGCACCTTAATCGAGATTTCGTCGACGGCGCGGACGTAGTCGACGGTGCGCTGAAAGACGCCTTTCTTGATCGGGAAATGCACTTTCAGCCGGTCAGTTTCGATCACCGTCGGCGCGTCGTCGGTGGCGGTCAGCGGGTCGCCTTTCGGTTCGGCGGCCAACAGCATCCGGGTGTAGGCATGCTGCGGCGCCTCGAAGACCGCCGCCGTCGTGCCTTGCTCGACAATCTCACCCTCGGTCATCACCGCGACCCGGTCCGCCAACCGGCGGACGATGCCGAGGTCGTGGGTGATGAACAGCATGGCCATGCCGAGGCGTTTTTGCAGCGACACCAGAAGCTCTAGGATTTGCGCCTGGATGGTCACGTCCAACGCTGTCGTCGGCTCATCGGCGATCAGCAAATCCGGCTCGTTGGCGAGCGCCATGGCGATCATCACCCGTTGGCGTTCGCCGCCCGACAATTGATGGGGATAGGCGCCGAGCCGGCGCTCGGCATCGCGCAGCCCGACCAGGTCCAACAGCTCCAACGTGCGCTTGCGCGCGGCGTCCGCCGTTAGCTTCTTGTGCAGAACCAATGTCTCGGTGACCTGCCGTTCAACCACATGCAAGGGATTGAGCGAGGTCATTGGCTCCTGGAAGATCATGGTAACCCGGTTGCCGCGCAGCTCGGCCAGCCGATCCTGGCCGGCGCCAATGAGTTCGATGCCGTCCAGGCGGATCGATCCGCTCGGGTGGCGGGCCTGGGGGTAGGGCAGCAATTGCAGCACCGAAAGCGCGGTGACCGACTTGCCGGAGCCGCTTTCGCCGACCAACGCCAGGGTCTCGCCGCGGGCCATGGAAAACGACACGCCGCGCACGGCCTGCACTTCGCCTTGATCGACGCCGAAGCTGACCGACAGGTCGTCGACTTCCAGGAAGGCGTGGTGCCCGCTCACTGCGGCATCTTCCGCGGATCAAAGGCGTCGCGTACTGCTTCTTGCATGAACACGGCCAAGGTCAACATGATCGAGATGGTCAAAAACGCCGTGATGCCGAGCCAAGGCGCCTGCAAGTTCGATTTGCTCTGGTTGAGCAATTCGCCGAGCGAGGGCGAGCCCGGTGGCAAGCCGAAGCCGAGAAAATCGAGCGCGGTCAGGCTGGTGATGGCGCCGGTCAATATGTACGGCAGAAAGGTCAGGGTCGCCACCATGGCGTTGGGCAACAGATGTTTGAACATGATCTTGGTATTGCCGACACCGAGCGCCCGCGCCGCCCGCACATAATCGAAATTCCGCGCCCGCAAGAATTCCGCCCGTACCACACCGACCAGGGCCGTCCAACTGAACAAAAGCAGGATGGTCAACAAGGTCCAAAAGCCGGGCACGATGACGGCGCTGAAAATGATCAAAATGAAAAACGACGGCAATCCCTCCCAAATTTCGATCACCCGCTGCATGATCAGGTCGAGCCAGCCGCCATGATAGCCCTGGATGGCGCCGGCGATGACGCCGACAATAGAGCTGATCACCGCCAGGATCAGGCCGAATGCCACCGACAGTCGGTATCCGTATATCAAACGGGCGACCACGTCGCGGCCTTGATCGTCGGTACCGAGCCAGTTTTCCACGGATGGCGGCGCCGGCGCCGGTACCGGCAGGTCGTAGTTGATCGTGGCGTAGCTGTAGCGGATCGGCGGCCACAGCATCCAGCCCTGCTTTTCTTCGATCAGTTCGCTCAAGAAAGGATCGCGGTAATCGGCCTCGGTCTCGAAGTCGCCGCCGAAGGCGGTTTCCGGATAGGCCACAAACACCGGGAAATACCAATTGGATTCCAGGTGAATGAGCAATGGTTTGTCGTTGGCGATGAATTCGACCAATAGGCTGATGATAAACAAGCCGAAAAAAATCCAGGCCGAGATATAGCCGCGACGGTTGCGTTTGAAATTCTGCCAGCGCCGCTCGTTGAGCGGCGTGATACGAAAGCCGAGAACCTTTCGACTAGACATCGCGCGCCTCGAAATCGATGCGCGGATCGATCATCACATAGGTGACGTCGCGCAGGATGGCCATCACCAGGCCCATCATGGTGAAGAAATACAGCGTCGCGAAGACCACCGGATAATCCCGGTTGATGATCGCCTCGAAGCCGAGCAGGCCGAGGCCGTCGAGGGAAAAGATGGTCTCGATCAACAGCGAGCCGGTGAACAGCATGGCGATGAAGGCGCTCGGGAAGCCGCTCACCACGATCAGCATGGCATTGCGGAAGACATGGCGGTAGAGGACCTGGCGTTCGGTCAGGCCCTTGGCGCGCGCGGTTTGTACATATTGCTGGCTGATCTGATCGATGAAGGAGTTCTTGGTCAGCATGGTCAGGCTGGCGAACGCGCCGATCGACATGGCGACGACCGGCAAGGTGATGTGCCAGAGGTAATCGAGCAGCTGCATGCCGAGGCTGAGGTCGTCGAAATTGGACGAGGTCAGGCCTCTGAGCGGGAAAATCTTGTAGTACGAGCCACCGGCGAACAGCACGATCAGCAGGACCGCGAACAGGAAGCCCGGGATGGCGTAGCCGACGATCACCACCGAGGAGCTGTAGACGTCGAACCGGGAGCCGTCGCCGATCGCCTTGCGAATGCCGAGCGGGATCGAGATTAAATAGCTCAACAGGAACGTCCAAACGCCGAGGCTGATGGAAACCGGCATTTTGTCGAACACCAATTCGACCACGTCCTGGTCGCGGAAATAACTCTGGCCAAAATCGAAGCGCAGGAAATTGCCCATCATCAGGACGAAGCGTTCATGCAGTGGCTTGTCGAAACCGAACTGGCGCTCCAGGTCCTTGATGAATTCCGGATCGAGGCCCTGGGCGCCGCGGTATTTGCTGTCGACCGCACCGGCCGTGGCGCCGCCTTGCGCTTGGGAACTGGCGCGGCCGCCGTCACCGCCGCCGCCGGAAAACCGCGCCGTCGCGTCGACCGCCGTACCCTGGATTTCGGCAATGATCTGTTCCACCGGTCCGCCCGGCGCGAACTGGACGATGGCGAAATTCAGCACCATGATCGCGAACAGGGTCGGGATCAACAACAGCAGGCGTCGAATGAAATAAGCGATCATGGCTGCGCCGTCATTGCTTGTCCGAGGGTCGCTCGGCGCCGGACGCCTTGGCCTTGGCCGCATCGTACCACCAGGTCTCGACCACGCCGCGGCCGAATTTTGGCTTAGTCGGCGGGCGCGAAAAACGGTTCCAGTAAGCGATGTTGTGGGCGCCTTTGTACCATTGCGGCACCGCATAATGGTTCCACATCAAGACCCGGTCCAACGCCCGCACAGCCGTCACGAGACCATCCCGGTTTGGTGCCGCCATGATCTTTTCCAGCAGGCCGTCGACGGCCGGATTCTTGACGCCGGCCAGATTGAAGCTGCCGGCGACATCCGCTTCGCGACTGTGCCAAAGCGACAGCAGGCCGACCCCCGGCGTTTCCGCTAGGGAAAAGCGAATGGTCACGACATCGAAATCGAAGCTGTTCTGGCGGTTTTGATATTGTGCGGAATCGACACGGCGGATGCTGGCCTGGATGCCGAGCTTTTCCAGATTGCGCACATAGGGCGCGATGATGCGCTCGAACGACGGCTGCCAGATTAGGAACTCGATGGTCATGATCTCGCCGTCAGGGTTCTTCAAGGCACCGTCCTTGATCCGCCAACCGGCCTGCCGCAACAGCTTAGCCGCCTGGCGCAAATTGCCGCGAATGGCGCCGCTGCCGTCGGTCACCGGCGGTCGGTATTCCTGATCGAAGGCCTTGGCCGGCAAGGACCCGCGATAGGGTTCTAGCAAGGCGCGTTCGGCAACGCTCGGCGGACCGGCTTGCGCCAGGGTTGAATTTGCGAACATGGAGTTGGTGCGTTTGTAGAGGCCGTAGAACAGGTTCTTGTTGGTCCATTCGAAGTCGAACGCGAGATCGAGCGCGGCACGAACCCGGCGGTCGCTGAATTTGGGCCGCCTGGTATTGAAGAACCAGGCTTGCGTCCCCGACATGCTGGCGTCGGGCAGGGTCTCGCGGACGATCCGCCCGTCCTTGATCGGCGGCTTGTCGTCATAGGCGGTGGCCCAGCTCTTTGAGGTGAACTCCTCGCGGAAGTCGTAGGCGTCGGCGAAAAATGCGATCAGGGCCGTGCCCCGGTCGCGGTAGAAATCGACCTGTATCCGATCAAAGTTCCAGCGGCCGCGGTTTACCGCCAAGTGCCGGCCCCAATAGTCGGGCATGCGTTCATAGACCAGCTGGCGGCCGGCCTCGACCTTGCCGACGCGATAAGGGCCGCTCGCCAGCGGCGCGGTCATGGTGGTCTTGTCGAACGGCCGGTCCTTGAAATAGGCGCGCGACAGGATCGGGATCTCGCTTGCGGCCGTCACGATGGCGTTGCGCGGCGCGCCGGCCCGGAAACGGAGATCGACGATTTGGGGTTCGGCCGCGTTGACCGCCGCGACGTCGCGCAGCAGGTTTCTGAATTTCGGATGGCCTTTGGCCTTCAAGGTCTCGAAGGAAAACACTACGTCGGCCGCCGTAATCGGCGTGCCGTCATGGAAGGCGGCTTCCGGTCGCAAATAAAACCGCGCCTGGGCGCCGTCATCGGCGACGGTGACGCTTTCGGCGATCAATCCGTAGACCGCGTCTGGCTCGTCCTGAGACCAAACCATTAGCGATTCCCAGACGCCTGTGTAGTCGCGTTGGAACTGATTGCGCGGGCCGGCGCCGACTTTGCCCTTCAAGATAAAGGGATGCAGGCTATCGAAAGCGCCGTAGCCGCGGGTCCTGAATAGACCGCCTTTCGGCGCCTTTGGATTGACGTGGTCGAAATGCGCGAAATCGGCGGCATATTTCAAATCACCGAACACGGACAGGCCATGGCTGCGGTCGCCGGCTGCGGAGACCGCGTCCACAGACGTCCAACAGAGCGCCGCGACGGCAATGCTGATACAGGTCTTGGTCGAAGCGCCGTTCACTCCTTGATCCACCAGCTTGTAGGGAAGCCATGGGAATAGCGTGGTCGCCGTTTCGGGTAACCGAACCGGTCCCAATAGGCCAGGCGATATTGGTCATTGTGGAACATCGGCACCACATAGTGCCCCCAAAGCAAGACCCGGTCGAGGGCGCGGCTGTGGGCCTTCAGCGTCTCTAAGTCTTTTGCCGCAATGATTTTCTCGATCAAGGCATCGGCGACGGGGTCTTTGACGCCGGCGAGATTGGCCGACCCGCGCTCGCCGGCGGCGGCGGAGCCGTAATAGGACCGCAGCTCCGGTCCCGGCGGCGGAAAGAAATTGAGTGCGACACTCACCATGTCGTAGTCGAAATCATCCATCCGGACTTGAAACTGCGCGGTATCGACCAGGCGCATCGAGGCGTCGATGCCGACCTTTTTCAGGTTTTGTACGAGCGGCGCGGTGAGCCGCTCGGTCCCCGGCGAGCGCATCAGGATCTCGACTTTGAGTTGTTTGCCGTTTTTGTTGTCGACCATCTTGCCGTCTTTGACGGTCCAGCCCGCGGCTTTGAATAAGTCCAATGCTTTGCGCTGCTGACGGCGAATGCGGCCTTTGCCGTCCGATACGGTTGGCGCAAAAGCCTTGGTCAAGACCTCCGGCGCCAGCTTGTCGGCGAAGGGCTCCAGGATCGCCCGTTCAGCGGCGTTGGGTTCGCCCTTGGAACCAAAATCGGAGTTCGGGAAGTAGCTCGTCGTCCGCCGGTATTGTCCATATAGCAAGGTGCGTTGGATAAACTCGAAATCATAGAGTTCGGCAATGCCGGCCCGGACTCGCCGGTCGGCGAATTGCGGTCGCCTGAGATTGAAGAAGTAGGCCTGGATGCCGCGCGGCGTCTCGTCCGGCACTAAACGACGGATCACACGGCCCTCGCTGACCGCGTCGAATTCATAGCCGGTGGCCCAGCGCTGCGCCCGGTTTTCCGAGCGGAAGTCGATATCGCCGGCCTTGAACGCCTCGAACATCACCGTGGCGTCGCGGAAATAGTCGTAGCGGATTTCGTCGACATTGCCGAGCCCGCGATTGACCGGCAGGTCCGCCGCCCAATAATCCTTGACCCGTTCATAGGTGATGCTGCGGCCCGGTTTCAAGTCTTTGATGCGGTAACCGCCACTGCCGAGCGGCGGCTCCAATGTGGTTTTGGAAATGTCGCGGTCCCGCCAATAGTGCCGTGGTATGGGTGAGGAGACCGCCACCACCATCAGCGGCTTCATGGTGTGCTTGGTTTTAAAGCGGTAGCGGATACGATGGTCGGATAAAACATCGACGCCGTCGACTGCCTTGTAGAAGGATTTCAAGAATGGTCGACCGTGCTTACGAATTGTGTCGAAGCCGAACTTGAAATCGCCACCGGTAATCGGCGTGCCGTCATGATAGCGTGCCTCCGGTCTGAGGTTGAAAATGATCCAGCTCTTGTCAGCCGAAACTTCGACGGATTCGGCGATTAGGCCGTATGCGCTCGCCAACTCGTCGCCGGAATTGACCATCAAGCCATCATGAATCAGGCCGATACTACGCGCCCAGTCGCCCTTCAAAATTATCGGATTGAGGCTGTCAAAGCTGCCGAAGGCGCCGAGCGTGATTTTACCGCCCTTCGGCGCATCCGGATTTGCATAGGGCCAATGCTCAATGCCCTTTTCGTAGAGCGGTGTGCCGAACTCGGCGATGGCCCAGTTCGTAGTCACTTCTTCGCTGGCCGCCGCCGGCATGTCGCCAATTGCAACGGCTATGGCCAACCACGCCAGGGCCTTGATCGCGGCTAATCTGATAGTCATTTACCTGCCTCTGCTTTTTTCAGCGCCGCGTCTTTTTCCGAATCGACCCACCATGAAAAGAAATCCGGGTTGTTGGACGGGTCGACCGGCGCTCTCCCGAACCGGTTCCAATAGATGAGCCAGTCGAATTTCAGATGAACTTGTGGAACCAAATAGTGGCTATGCAACAACACACGGTCTAATGCTCGGACCGCCGGGATCAATGACTCATAGTCCGGGGCGGCGATCAAAGTTTCGACCAATGCGTCGATCACCGGATCCTCTATGCCCATCAGATTGAAGCTGCCCGGTCGTTTTCCGGCCTCGGAGCCCCAAAACTCCCGTTGTTCATTGCCAGGGCTTTCCGTTTGCGCGAATACGCCGGTCGTCATGTCGAAGTCATAGTTTCTCAGGCGATCGGCGTATTGAGCGGAATCGACCAGGCGCAGCCGCGCGGTTATCCCCAGCCGCTTCAAATTCTTGGCGAAGGCCGAGACGACGCCTTCGCTGCGCGGATTGACAAACAGGATCTCGAATTCCAGCGGCGTGTTCGTGGCGGGATCGATTAGTTTGCGATCGCGAAACACCCAGCCGGCTTGTTTCAGGATTTTAAGCGCGGTGCGGAGATTGGCCCGATTAGTGCCGCTGCCATCGCTTTTCGGCGCGTGGTAAGTCTCGCCGAAGACCGCGGACGGCAGCTTGTCACGATGGGGTTCAAGGATGGTCAGCTCTTCCGGCGTCGGTTTACCGCGTGCTGCCATCACTGAGTTGGAGAAGTAGCTCTCGGTGCGCGCATATTGGCCGTAATAGAGATGCCGGTTGGTCCATTCGAAATCATAGGCGTAGTCTATGGCCTGGCGCAGGGCCCTATCGTGAAACTTCGCCCGGCGTAAGTTGAACACAAAGCCTTGCATACCGGTGGGCCGTTGATTCGGAATTGTCTCCTTGATCACAAGGCCTTGTTTGACGCCCGCAAAATTGTACCCGGTGGCCCAAGCCTTGGCGCTGTTTTCCCTGCGGTAATCGTATTTATGGGCTTTGAAGGCCTGCTGGGAGATCGTGTTGTCACGATAATAGTCGAATTGCACGCGATCGAAATTATAGCGTCCTTTGTTGATCGGCAGATCCTTTGCCCACCAATCCTCGACCCGTTCATAGGTAATCGACCGGTTGGCATCGACGTCGGCGACCCGATAGGGACCGGATCCCAGTATGGGCGACAGCGTGGTCTTCTCGAAATCACGGGTCTCGAAAAAGCGTTTCGACAGCATCGGCAGCAATTGGCCGACGATCACCGGCAATTCGCGGTTTCGGGGCCCGGTGAAGTGGAACTTGACCTTGCGCGCGCTCAGTTTTTCACCTTTGGCGACGTTGGCGTAATAGTAGCGAAACAGCGGTATGCCTTTGGCTTTGACCGTTTCCAGGCTGAAGATCACGTCGTCGGCGGTGATCGGCGATCCGTCATGAAAGCGTGCACCTGCTCGCAGGGTGAAGGTCGCCCAGGAAATATCCTCCGGCACCTCGACCGATTCCGCGACCATGCCGTATTCGGCGCTCGGTTCGTCCGACGGCTGAGTCATTAGACTGGAAAATGTCAGCCCGATGCCCACCGCCGCTCGGCCCTTGACGATATACGGATTAAGGCTGTCGAAACCGCCGATTGCGGACAGATTGACCGTGCCGCCTTTCGGCGCGTCGGGGTCGACAAAATCGAGGTGCTTGAAGTCGGCATCGTATTTCGGTTTGCCGATTAACGACAGTGCATGGCTGATCGTGGTCTTCTGTTGCGCCTTGGCGGCGCCAGGACCGATCAACAATGTACCAGCAACAACAAGCGCGAGGATCAGTCGCATCATCGTCGATTCCTTTGTCGGGCACCTATGGTACGATGTCTTCTAGTGTCGAAATATGGCGGGGTCTTGGCAAATCCCAAATCCGTGTGGCTGTCATGCGTTGATCACGCCGAGCGTTTCCGCGTGCAGCGTGGCGTCGCCGGACGCCAATACGCGACCGTCGCTCGCCAGGCCCAGCGGCTCGCCCCGCCAATCGGTGATGACGCCGCCGGCGCCCTCGACGACCGGGACCAGGGCGCTGTAGTCCCACGGGTTCATGGTGTCTTCCATGACCAAATCGACAAAGCCGCTGGCCAGCAAGCCATAGGCGTAACAATCGGCGGAAAACCGCCGCATCGCTACCCGCTCGCCGACCGCCGTGAAGGCCGCTGCCTCGGCGCCCTGATAGCACTCGACGCCGTAGGCGTATTTGACCGCCTGCGCCAGCCGCGGGCAGGCGCGCGTGGCGACGGGCTCGCCATTCAGGCGGGTCTTTCGGCCCTGTATGCCAAGCCAGCGTTCGCCGGTCATGACATGGTCGATCACGCCGATCACCGGACGGTCCCGATGGACCACGGCAATCAAGGTGCCGAACAGCGGATTGCCGGTGACGAAGGATTTGGTACCGTCGATCGGGTCGAGCAGCCAGACAATGTCTGCGTCGGCAGCGGTGCGGCCGAATTCCTCGCCGATGATGCCGTGTTCTGGATAAGTATCGGCAATGACGGCGCGCATCCGGCGCTCGGCCTCGCGGTCGGCTTCGGTGACCGGGCTTCGATCGGCCTTGGTTTCGACGGCAATGGGCTTGCGGAAATAGGGCTTGATGACCTGCCCGGCCAGGTCGGCGAGTTGGCCGGCGAAGCGGCTCAACTCATCGATCAATGGTTCCGGCAAGGCGCCCGGCACGGTTTTGCGGGCTCCGCCTATTCGGCCGCCGGCAGCTCGGCGTCGGCGTCGCCGAGGCTTCGCAGATAGAGCAAAAGGTCCGCCCGTTCACCCGGGCGGCGGATACCGGCAAACGCCATCTTAGTGCCCGGCACCGCCACGCGCGGATTGGCGATGAAGGCATCGAGCGCTTCGAACGTCCAGCCGCCTTCCATTTCCTTGAGCGCGTCCGAGTAGGCAAATCCATCTATGTGCGCGGCATCGCCATTGACGATGCCGTAAAGATTGGGGCCGACGCGGTTGGCGCCACCCTCGTCAAAGGTATGACAGGCGGCACATTTCTTGGCGGCTTTTTTTCCTTTGTCGACGTCAGCTTCGGCCAGCAGCGCGCCAAGCGAGGGCTTGTCTTCAGCCTCGGCCTTGGCCGAACCCTCGGCCTCTTCGCTCTCCGGCACCGGGTAGGCGACCTTGTCCGGTAAGGTCGGCGCTATCACAAAACTCGACAGCTGACCGACAACCAGCAGGATCAAAATCGAAAACAAGACGCCGCCCGCAATCTTGTTGAATTCGAATGTGTTCATCGAATGACTCCCGGCGCAAAGCAAGGCCGATCGACGCCGGGCCGCCCACCCGTCGATCGATCGATTCGGTCGGCACAATAGTCGCTTCCCCGCCTCTGGCGCAACTCGTATAAGGGGGCGAACTGCCAAGAAAGGCCGCAATCATGCAGGGGCTCGATCCTATCGTCATCATTCCCGCGCGCCTGGCCTCGACGCGCTTGCCCGACAAACCGCTTGCCGACATTCACGGCAAGCCGATGATTGTCCATGTCTGGGAACGGGCGTGCGAGGCGGATATCGGGCCGGTCGTAGTCGCCGCCGGTGACGGTGAGATCGTCGACGCGATCGAAGCCGCCGGCGGCCGGGCGGTGCTGACTGACGCGGATCACCCGTCCGGCTCCGATCGTGCCTTCGAGGCGCTGCAGACCGTCGATCCTGCCGGCCGGCATCAGGCGGTCATCAATTTGCAGGGCGATCTGCCGGCGATCGATCCGAGCTATTTGGCGCGGGTCGCCGAACCGCTGGCAGAGGACGGCGTCGATATCGCCACCCTGGGCTTCGTAATCGACGATCCGGCCGAGCGCATGGATCCGTCGGTGCCGAAGGCCGTAGTATCGCTTGAGGCCGGCGCCCGGTCCGGCCGGGCGATATGGTTCAGCCGCTTGGCCACGCCCTGGGGCGAGGGGCCGATGATCCATCACATCGGCATCTACGCCTACCGCCGGGCGGCGCTTGAGCGCTTCGTCGGCCTGCCGCCGGCGCCACTTGAAATGCGCGAGAAGCTCGAGCAGTTGCGCGCGCTCGAGGCCGGCATGCGGATCGAGGCGGTGCTCGTTGACTCGGTGCCCCTCGGTGTCGATACTCCCGCCGACTTGGACCGAATCCGCGCCATCATGGCACCGTAAAAGCTTAAAGGTTTCAATATCATGTCTGGTAATGCCGCCAACAAGATCGCCTATCAAGGCGTGGCCGGGGCCAACTCTCATATGGCTTGCCAGGTGGTGTTTCCGGAGATGGAGCCGGTCGCCAGCCAAAGCTTTGAGGATGCCTTCGCTGCCGTATCCGATCGGGCCACGGAAATCGCCATGATTCCGATCGAAAACAGCCTGGGCGGCCGGGTTGCCGACATTCATCATCTGTTGCCGGAATCGGGACTTTATATTGTCGGCGAGCATTTCCACGCCATTCGCTACCAGCTGCTGGCGCCGGCCGGGGCCAGCCTGGAATCGCTAAAGACCGTCTACTCTCACCCCCAGGGCCTGGCGCAGTGCCGTGGCTTGATCCGCGATCTCGGCCTGACGCCGGTCACCCATGCCGACACCGCCGGCGCGGCGAAGGATGTGGCCGAGCGCGGCGACCCGACGGAGGCGGCCATTGCGCCTGCGTTGGCGGGCGAGATCTACGGTCTGCAGTCGTTGCGCAACCGCATCGAAGACCGGCTCGGCAACACCACGCGGTTCGTCATCATGGCGCGCCAACGCTCCGACCCGTCGCCGGACACGCCGAGCATCGTCAGCCTGGTCTTTCAGGTCCGCTCCGTGCCGGCGGCGCTTTACAAGGCACTCGGCGGCTTCGCCACCAACGGCATCAACGTGGTGAAGCTGGAAAGCTACATCACCGATTCCGCGTTCACCGTGGCCCAGTTCTATGCCGAGGTCGAAGGCCATGTAGCACTTCGCGAAGTCGATCGCGCCCTGGAAGAGCTGCAATATTTCTCATCGATGATGAAAGTGCTCGGGGTTTATCCGGCACATGCCTTCCGGGCCGATCGCTAGTGGGTCATTGACCTGCCAACCAGCGTAGCGCCAGTTGGTGGGCGAGCGAGAGCGGCGGTGGCATGCGCAGGCCCTCCCGGCCGAGGGAATTGTCGACCATGGCGCGGATGTCATCTTTGGAGAACCAGCGGGCGTCTTCAAGCTCTGTCGGGTCGAGGGTGATGTCGCGGCCCATGGCCTCGGCGACGCAGCCGATCATCAGCGAAGACGGAAACGGCCAGTGCTGGGAGGCGATATAGCGGACCGCGCCGGCCGTAACGCCGACTTCCTCGACGACCTCTCGGCGCACCGCCTCTTCGATGCTTTCGCCGGGCTCCATGAAACCGGCTAGTGCCGAGTAGCTGCCCGTCGCGAACATCTTCTGCCGGCCCAACAGACAGTCGCCATCCTGTTCGATCAGCATGATAACCACCGGATCGGTGCGCGGAAAATGCATGGCGCCGCAACGTTCCGCACTGCATTTGCGGGCATAACCGCCTTCGGCAATCTGGCTCGGCGCGCCGCACTCGGCGCAAAATCCGTGGCGGCCATGCCAATCGATCATCGCCCGGGCCTGAGCCAGGACCGCCGCGTGGCCGGCCGGCAGCTGGCCGGCGATGGCGCGGACGTCAATGAACTTGCCCCACCGGCCGTAGGGCTCGGCCTTGGGGTTTTCGACGGCCGAGGCATCGATGCCGAAATGCGCGACACCGTCGGCCAGGCCGAGAAAGATGGTCATGGCGCCTTGGTCGAGAAACGCCGCGACGTCGGCGCGGGGTCGCCAACCGATGGTGCCACCGGTCGTCAGGTCGATCAGCACTTTGAGACGGTGCAGCGGTAAAAACCGCGAATCTGGATCAGACATTTGCGCGGCGAGCCAAGTGGCGTCGCGGCGCGCATTGCCGGCCCGGTCCAAGGGACTGCCGGTAAATATAATTGGGTCCTGCATGGCGCGGCAGACTGACATAGCGCCGCGTCTTGGGCAACCGGTCCGACCTGGGATTTTCAACCGGGCGCCGGCCCTTGCGTCCGGCCGAGGAATGTCCGATATAGGGTTTGGGAGGTTGGCGTTGGACGGGTCGTTCGCCAACCCGGTCAGATCCGGAAGGAAGCAGCCGTAACGAAATTGACCCGGGTCAGTGTCCAATCTCCCGCTTTGAAACTCTAGAGCAAATTTCGTTCAAACGATTCCGTATGGTCGAAACTTGCTCTAACTTTGCCGATGGATCGCGCCATGCCTGATGCCGGCTCGGGTCTTCCCTATCGCGTCCTGGCCCGGAAATACCGGCCGCAGACGTTCGAAGCCTTGGTCGGGCAAGAGGCCATGGTGCGGACGCTTGCCAACGCCATCGACAGCGGCCGGCTGGCCCATGCCTTCATCCTGACCGGGGTGCGCGGCGTCGGCAAAACCACGACCGCGCGCATCATCGCTCGCGCGCTCAATTGCATCGGCGCGGATGGCAGCGGCGGGCCGACCGTGGCGCCCTGTGGGCAATGCGACAATTGCCAGGCGATCGCCGAGGACCGCCATGTCGATGTGTTGGAAATGGACGCCGCCAGCCGCACCGGCGTCGACGACATCCGCGAATTGATCAGTGGTGTTCGCTATCGGCCGGTCCAGGCGCGCTTCAAAGTCTACATCATCGACGAAGTGCACATGCTGTCGCGCAACGCCTTCAACGCGTTGCTGAAAACCCTGGAAGAGCCGCCCGAACACGTGAAGTTCATCTTCGCGACGACGGAAATCCGTAAAGTCCCGGTGACCGTGCTGTCGCGCTGCCAGCGTTTCGACCTGCGCCGGGTCGACGCCGACAAGCTGATTGCCCATTTCAAGCAGATCGCGGCGGAGGAATCCGTCGCCATCGATGACGAGGCACTGGCGTTGTTGGCGCGCGCCGCCGAGGGCTCGGTTCGCGACGGCTTGTCCTTGCTCGACCAGGCAATCGCCCATGGCGCCGGCACGGTCGGCGCCGACGCGGTGCGTGACATGCTGGGCTTGGCCGATCGCGCCGTGGTGTTCGATTTGTTCGACGCGCTGATGAAAGGCGACGTGAAATCGGCGCTGGAAATATTGCGCGGACAGTACGAATCCGGTGCCGACCCGGTCGTCGTTCTACAGGACCTGCTGGCGCTGACCCATTGGCTCACGACCTTGAAGTTGGTGCCGGAGGCTGGTCAGGACGCTACCACGTCGGAAACCGAACGCGTCCGCGGGCGCGACATGGCGACACATCTAAGCATGCCGGTCTTGACCAAGGTTTGGCAGATGCTGCTCAAGGGGCTCGGCGAACTGCGCCAGGCGCCGGCGCCGCTCGCGGCCGCGGAGATGGTGTTGTTGCGCATCGCCTATGCGGCGGAATTGCCCGACCCGGCCGACCTGGTTCGGCGCCTTTCCGGCGCCGCGGCACCGGCCGCAAAGCCGACCGAAACGCCGCCGGCCTCACCGGCCGACCCACCGCCGTTGTTGCAGGCCGTGGTCGGTGACGGGCCGCAACCCGATCAGCCGACCCCGGTATCCGCCAAGGCACCGGCGGATTTCCCCGATCCGCAGGACTTTGCCGCGGTCGTCGCCATGTTCGGGGCCCAGCGGGAGCTACAGTTGCAGGCTCATCTGGTCAACGACGCGCATCTCGTGCATTTCGCGCCGGGCCGCATCGCGCTCAGGCCGACTGCCGATGCGCCGCGTAATTTGGTTCATGACGTTCAACAAAAGCTCAGCGATTGGACCGGAAGCCGCTGGGTGATTTCGGTGTCTCGGGAAACCGGCGAGCCGACGCTTGGGAAGGCGCGCGTGGAACGCGAGCAGAGTTTGCGGGACGAGGCGGAGGCGCATCCACTGGTGCAACAAGCGCGCGCGGTCTTTCCGGGCGCAGAAATTCGCGCCGTGCGCCGCGCCGGCGCCTTGGACGTTCCGCCGGAAGTCGACATGCCGGACGAGGAGAGTGAAGAATGAAGAATCTTGGCCAATTGATGAAACAGGCCCAGGAGATGCAAGGCCGCATGGCGGATTTGCAACAGCAAATGGAAGGCCACGAGGTAAAGGGTGTCGCCGGTGGCGGCATGGTCGAGGTGACTTTGAACGGCAAAGGCGAGATGCGGCGAATCAAAATCGACCCGGATTTGTTGTCGGCCGACGAAGCCGAAGTGCTTGAGGATTTGATCGTCGCCGCCCACAACGACGCCAAGGTAAAGGCCGAGGCGGCGATGGCCGAAAAGATGTCGGAGCTGACCGGCGGCCTGCAGCTGCCGCCCGGCATGAAGCTGCCGTTTTGACCGGCTGAGATTGAGATCGCGGCATGCTCGGACCGGAGATCGACCGCCTGATACAGCTGCTCGCCAAGATGCCGGGCCTCGGGCCGCGGTCGGCGCGGCGGGCGGCGCTGCACATGTTGAAACACAAAGACCGGGTGATGTTGCCGCTTGCCGAGATCATCGGCGAAACCGCGCGCCGCATCGACGCCTGCTCGGTCTGCGGCAATCTCGACAGTCAAGACCCCTGCACCATCTGTCGGGACCCAACCCGCAACGACAGCCTGCTCTGCGTGATCGAGGATGTCGCCGATCTCTGGGCGCTGGAGCGCGCCGCCATCTTCCGTGGCCGCTACCATGTCTTAGGCGGCGTGCTGTCAGCGCTCGACGGCGTCGGCCCTGAAGACCTCGATCTTGATGGCCTGGCGGCCCGTGTCGACAAAGGCGACATCCAGGAAGTGATCTTGGCGACCAACGCCACCGTCGACGGCCAGGCGACAGCGCATTATATCAGTGACCGTTTGGCACCAACCGGTGTCCGGCTCACCCGCCTGGCCCGCGGCGTGCCGCTCGGCGGCGAATTGGATTACCTGGACGACGGCACCTTGGCCGCGGCGCTCGGCGCCCGCCTGCCAATCGACTAAGTCAAACCTTACCTTCGATCGCGACTTGCACCAGATGAGGCTTGCCGGCGGCGAACGCGGTTCGCAGCGCCGGGCCGAGGTCGTCACCCGTCGCGACCCGCGTCGCCCCGACGCCCATGCCTTCCGCCAGAGCGGCGAAATCGAGTGACGGCGCGGTCAGGTCCATGTTGACGTAAGGGTTATTCGACGGCACCTCGAAGCGCTGGCGATAGGCATCCAGATTGTGTTTCAAGACGCGGTATTCCTGGTTGGCCAGGATCACGAACACGATGGCAAGATCATGATGCGCCGCGGTCCAGAGCGCCTGGATGCTGTACATGGCCGAACCGTCGCCGGAGATCGTCATGACCGGCCGGTCAGGGGCGGCGACTTTGACGCCAAGGGCGCCGGCGATGCCCTGGCCGATGCCGCCGCCGCGCGCACCGAAATAATCGCCCGGCCCGCCGATTTCCAAGGTCCGGGCCAAATCGATGCTGGCGGTGATCGATTCATCGACGATGATGACGTCCGCCGGCGCCGCCGCTTGCAATTCCGCCATCACCCGCGCCATCGACGGCGGCTGGCGCTGCCAACTGCGCTCGGCCCGACCCTGTTGGGCGTCGATTTCGCCGCGTTTGCGATCGGCGAGATGGGCATTGCGATCGGCCGCTGCAACCCGCTCCGGCGCCGTGGCCAAGCGGGCAATACCATCGCCGACAGCCTCCAAGGCGACGCGCAGATTGCCGACCAGCCCCAAATCCAAGTGTTGTTTGTGGGCCAGGGTGGCGGCGCTTTCCTCGATCTGCGCCACTTTGGCGGATCCGGCGAAATGCCGTCCCGGCGCGTACCAAACATCGTCGAAAAACCCGCCGCCGATCAATAAGACGACGTCGGCATCGCTGAGCGCCTTGGCGATCCCCCTGGCGTCGCCGGGCAAAGGCCCACGGGCACTGGCGTGGCCACTCGGGAAGGCGGCCTGCATGTGCAGCAATTCATGCCAAACATCGGCACCGATGGCTTCGGCCAACCGGACCAGCGCCGCGCCGGCACCGCTCCGCGCGACCTGGTCGCCGGCAATGATCGCCGGTGCCTGCGCCGCGAGCAGCAATCGTGCCAGTTCTTCGACGCCGTCAGGATCAGCCGCGGTTTGATCGTAGAGCCGGTCCGGGCCTAAGGCCCCGGCCGTCGTCTCGCCCTCCATGACGTCGATCGGCAAGGCGACGAATACCGGGCCGGACGGCGCCTCGTGGGCAATTTTGAACGCGCGGCGCAAAATCGGCGCCATTTCGTCGGCGCGCTCGACCTGCACGCTCCATTTGGTTACCGGTGCCGCCATGGCGACCAAATCATGGCCGAGCACCGGCTCGTCGAGCCGTATGCGTGTGTCCTGCTGGCCGGCGGTCACGATCATCGGCGAATTCGCTTTGTAGGCGCTGTAGAGCATGCCGATGCCGTTGCCGAGCCCCGGCGCCACATGCAGGTTGACGATGCCGGTCTTGCCGCTGGCCTGGGCATAGTGGCCGGCAGCGCCGACGGCGACGCCTTCATGCAGGGCGACGACGTAGTTCAGGTCCGGGTAATCGGCCAAACTGTCGATCAGCGGGCTCTCGGTGGTGCCCGGGTTGCCGAATATATACTCGACACCGTGGCCGACCAGACTGTCCATGAACACATTTCGTCCCCGCATGGGCTCTAACCTTCCTGTGGTAAATCGCTGGTGAGACCAGTCTATGCCGTCGATCCACAAACGCGAAACCGCCGCCGAACTGTCCCCTACACACAGGATTTTAGAATCTGACTTGCGGTTTGCGCAAATCAGTTATTTATTCTTCCTATAGGTTATCAGAACGTGATTTAAGCCATGCCGGGCAGATATCCGCCGCTCAAGTCGCTCGAAGTATTCGTGACAGCAGGTTCATTGCTAAGTTTCGGAAAGGCGGCAGACGAACTTGGATTGAGCCCATCTGCCGTCAGTCGGCGTATTCGTGCGCTGGAACAAGATCTCGATGTGGCGCTCTTCATCCGACGCAGCAAATCCGTCGAGTTGACCCCGGTAGGCGAACGCTATCTGAAGGAAATTACGCCCGCATTCTCTCTTATTCGTCTGGCGACCTCAGATCTATTGCGGACTAGGAAACGGCTGGTGATCACCACGACTCAGTCATTCGCTTCCAGTTGGTTGATCCCGCGCCTGCCAGATTTTCGCCAGCAACATCCTGAAATCAATGTCGACTTGGAAGTCACCGCGGACATTACGGGCCGCAACGTTGACAATTTTGACATCGGCATCTTTCTTTCCAGAGGCCATTGGCCAGGAAGACACGCGGAAAACCTGATGCCGATTACCGTGTTTCCCGTGGCCAGTCCGGACGTCGCAACGCAGTTGAAAACACTTGGTGACCTTTTGGAATTCCCCTTGATCCATGTTCGCCAATTGCCCAATGCGTGGGACGAGTGGTCCACCGCAGTGGGATTATCCATTCCCAGCGATCCTGAAAAACGCAGCAAGGACATGCACTACAACGATGTGCAGCTTGCATTCGAGGCGGCGCAACAGGGATTGGGCATCGCGGTCGGCGCTGACGTGGTTGTCAATGAACTCCTGCGTATCGGGAAATTAGTGGCGCCATTTACGAGCCCTGTTCAAAGTGCGTTCGGTTACTATTTAGTCTGTGCCAAATCGAGACTGCGCAGTCCTGAAATCCGTGATTTTCGCAGCTGGATCAAGCGCATCGACCGAAAAGCTTGAGTTTCGCAAAATGCAAGTCACAAACCGAGAAATCGTTTGTCAAATCGTGCCGCCGGGAGAAATATCGCAACGTTTTCAAAGGAGGAATTTGCGATATGACAGACACGGTTACACCATTCTCAGCGGGTGATTTTGACTACGATTTTTGGAAGGACTCAGAAAAACGGGCGGGTTGGGACGATTTAGAGCCTGGCGAAGTCGTAGAATCGCGCCCAATAACAATAAGCAAGGACATTATCCAGCGCTACGCCCGCTCGATCGGCGATCTGAATCCACTCTACTTTGATGAGGACTACGCGAAATCCACGCGGTTCGGCGGATTGATATCCCCGCCGAGTATTCACGCTCTCTTTTTATTTGCGTGCACGACCCACGATCACTTCATGCGGACCCCGGGCACCGTCAATATGGGTCAAAATTGGTGGATCCATGAGCCCGTTCGACCGGGCGACACCGTTAGTTTGGTGGCACGCTGCTTGGACAAGCTGATTCGCAAAGGCCACACCTTCGCCATCCATGACAACGTATTCCGCAATCAGCACGGCAAGGTGGTTTGCGCCGGCCGTGGCTGGACAATGCGACCGTATTAAGGAGCGTACAGATGACACAGTCGTTTTCCTACCGAGATATCGCTGTCGGTTATTCGTTTGACGGCCCGCGCGTCGACGTAACCCGGGAGATGATCAAAGAGTTTGCCATGGCGTCCTTCGACAACAATCCTTTGCACTGGGACGATACGTTCATGGCGGAAACCACATTTGCCAACGGCAAAAAGTTCGATTCTATCATTGGACATGGCCTTATGAGCTATTCCTTCATGGTTAGGGCTATGACGGATTGGCTGTGGCCGGACAACGGGAATCATAAACGTTTGGAGACGCGTTTTCTCAACCCGGTTTATCCGGGCGATACGCTGCACGTGACCGTCGAAGTGCGCGAAAAAAAAGAAACGCGAAAGGGCAAGTGGCTAGATTGCGCTATCACCGTACGGAATCAGAGGGACCAAGTCGTTGCCACCGGTGACGCATTGGCTGAAATCCTGAGCTAGAGCGAATTTCGTGCACCGGGATCCGTTAACCGCCGCCGCGAATGATGAATTGCCACGGTGAGACCTCGTCTTTGAGGTCAATGGGGATTTCGATCAGTGCCGGCGCGTTGTCGACCAAGGCCTTTTCCAGGACGGGTTTCAGGTTGGCCGGGCTGTCGGCCGCATAGCCGGCGACGCCGTAGGCCTCGGCCAGTTTGGCGTAGCTCGGGTTCGGGAGCTCGGAGGCGATGGTCCGCCCGTCGAACCGCGTCTGTTGGTCGCGCTTGACGTTGCCGAGTGCGCCGTTGTTGAACAGGATCACCGTCAGGCCGATCTTGTGCTCGGCCATGGTCGCCAGTTCCTGGATGGCAAAGTTGAAACCGCCATCGCCGACCACCGCCACGGCGGCCTTGTCCGGATAGGCCACCTTGGCGCCGAGCGCCGTTGGGAAGGCGAAGCCGAGATTGCCCTGATAGCCGGAGGTGATGTAGGTGCGCGGCTCCAACACTGGGTAGGCAAAGTAAGAGGCAAAGCCGGCTTGGCAAATGTCTTTGACGAATATCCCGTCGCGCGGCAGAACCGCGCGAATGGCATCGAGGTAAGCCACATGCGGCTGCACGACCTCGATTTTTGCGCGCGCGGTCGCCTTGGCATCGGCGATCTGGCTGCGGGCGGCGGTCGTGCGTGTGTAATGCTTGGCGGCAACGTCGGCCAGCGCGCGGGCGCCGTCGGCGGAATCGGCAATGATGCCGACATCGGGTTTCAGCCGCAGCAATTCCTGCGGGTCGATCTCGATGCGGATCAGTTTCGGCCCGGCCGGGCGGTCGTCACAGCGCATCATGCCGGTCCAGCGCATATATTGCAGCTCACAGCGCGAGCCGATGCCGATCAAGAGGTCGGTGTCCTGCCACAGTTTCCAGGCGGCTGCCGTCGACACGCCCAATTCGTGGTCCTCGGCGACCACGCCGCGGCCGCCCCGCAACGCCGTCACCGGCGCATCGAGAATTTCCGCCAGCGCCAGGACCTCGGCACTGGCGTGTTGGGCACCGCCGCCGCACATGATCATCGGCCGTTTCGCCTCGGCCAACAGTTTTCCGGCCGCGGCGATGGCGTCCGGATCGATCTCCGGCCCGACGGGCGCTGCCGGCACCTCGGGCATGGTGACCAACGCCGTGGCGGCCATGGTGTCCCAGCACATTTCGACCGCCACCGGTCCGGGCTTGCCTGACAGCATCTGGCGAAATCCTTCATCGATGATCGCCGGCGCGTCCTGTGGCCGGTCGGCGCGGTCCGCCCATTTGATGAAGCTCTGCAAAGTCGCCAACTGATCGGGCATTTCGTGCAAATGGCCGCGGCCCTTGCCGAGGAATTCCGACGGCACGTCCCCGGTCAGACACATGACCGGCGCCGAACCGGCCGCCGCCGTCAACATGGCCGCGCCGGCGTTGAGCACGCCCGGGCCCGGCACGACGGTAAAGATACCGGGCCGCGCCGACGCTTTGGCGTAGCCGTAGGCCATATAGGCGGCACCCTGCTCATGGCGGCTGTTGACCAGCCGCACGCGGTTGCCGGCGCGCTGCAAGGCGTCGGTGACCGGATAGGTCTGCACCCCCGGCAGGCCAAACACCGTGTCGACGCCGTGGCGCAACACGGCCTGCACCATGGCGTCACCGCCCGTCATGCGTTCACTCATCAATTCAGCCTTCCTTAAGCCGGACAGTCCCTGACAATTGTCAGATTTGTGGCGACCTTACCCAATATGCACCCCTGTTGGAACGACATTCCCGCGCCGGTCAGTCACCGCACGGGAAATGGCCGCGCAGGCCCGTGATGTCCTGACGTGAACCCAAACCGATGCGACCGGCACAAACTGGACGGGTGGCAGAAGTGTGGAGCGCCATTCGCTAATGCACTAAACTCTCACTCGCCAAGACGGGCAGGGGTTCAGCATCAATGGCGGAAGAAGTCGTCAATCGTAGGCTTGCGGCAATTGTTGCCGCCGATGCCGTTGGCTACTCCCGTCTTATGGGTGCAGACGAGGCAGGGACACGGGTACGGTTTAATGCCCATCTCGATGAGCTGATCAAACCTGCCATCGCAGTTCGACAAGGGCGCATTGTGAAGACGACCGGTGACGGTCTGCTGATCGAATTCGCGAGCGTCGTTGATGCTGTCCAAAGCGCCATTGAAATCCAGAAGGGCATGGCGGAACGCAACGCTGATGAAGCCGACGACAAGCGGATCGAGTTTCGTATTGGCGTCAATCTGGGCGATGTAATCGTAGAGGGCGATGACATCCACGGCGATGGCGTGAATGTCGCGGCTCGCCTTGAGGCCTTGGCCGACCCAGGCGGCATCAGTCTTTCGCGCGCGGCGCGTGATCAGGTGCGCGATCGTGTGGATGTGGAACTGGAGGACCTGGGCGAAGTTGAGGTCAAGAATGTCCGGCGCCGGGTGCGCGTGTTCAAGGTCCTCTTGGACGGAAGCGAACGCCAGGTCGGATCGACAGGAAAAGCCGGCAGACGACGACTGACGGTCTGGACGGTAGCGGGTGTTGGAGGGCTTGTAGCGCTTGTGGCTCTGGTGTTTGGCTGGCCCTACGTTGATTCCGGTAAAGGCGTGACTGGTGATGATGAGCGACCCTCACGAAGTGGGCCGGCCGCACAAGAGCTGCGTCCCGCACTGGTCATTCTCCCCTTCGCCAACATGAGTTCGGATGGCGACCAGGAATATTTCAGCGACGGGTTCACCGAGGATCTGACGACGGCGCTGGCCCGTATCCCCGGCTTGCTCGTCACGGCCCGTAATACCGCGTTTACCTATAAGGGCAAGTCCGTTACCGCCGTCGAAGTCGGCAAGCAGCTCGGTGTTCGTTATATGCTGGAAGGTAGCGTGAGACGACAGGGAGATCGCCTACGTCTAAATGCGCAGTTGATCGATACGGGTAGCGGTAATCATGTCTGGGCGGAAGCGTTCGATCGTCCGCTGACGGACATATTCGTCGTTCAGGACAAGCTGGTTAATAGAATCGTCGGCTCGGTCGCGTCGCGACTGCGACGTCGGGAAGGCGAACGCACGCTCAAGGCGTCGCCGGAGACGCTCACGGCCTATGATCTCACATCGCGGGCGCGGCTGCTGTTTCGCCGCAACGATATCCGGTCGATCCGGGAGGCGCGCAAGTTGCTGCTCCGCGCGGTGAAGATCGATCCGGAATTTTCGTTGGCGTTCGCCACGCTGGCACAGGTGGAGAACTTTTTCTTCACCCATCGCACGAGTGAAGAATACGCGACCCCGAAAGCCGGGAAGCGCGTTGTTGCGGCGGCGGCGAAAGCGGTGACCCTCGATCCGGAGAACGCGTCAGCACGCGCCATTCATGGCATGTCCTTGCGACTGTTGGGCAACTATGAAGAGGCGGCGAAGGAAGCGGTGCGTGCCCGCGAACTCGCTCCGAATGATCCGGATGTCCTGGCTTCTATTTCTGTAATTTTGGTTGGTGTCGGCGACTATGAAGGCGTGGTGCAAGCGGTAAATCGGGCTAGAATATTGGATCCGTATATCAATCCGCTTCATGTCGGGGTGATCCAGGCGCAGGCGCTTTTCGCGCTTGGAGATTACCGTGGCTCGAAAGCGGCTGCGCTGTTCTGTCTCAAGCGTTCGCCGAAGGATGTGCGATGCCACGAGAGCCTGGTGCGTGCCCTCGGCGAGCTTGGGTCGGAGCAGGAAGCCCGAGCGGCGGTTTCCAAATTGATGCAGTTGAGCCCGAACTATACCGTTTCCGAATACATCAGAAGGGCGCGCAAGAACCGTCGTGACCAGGCGGCGGTAGGACGCTGGGCCGATGGACTTCGCAAAGCCGGTGTACCCGAGCGATCGCCCATCCGCATAGCTGACAAGCCTTCTATTGCCGTGCTGCCATTCGTAAATATGTCAGACGTCGAGGCGCAAGATTATTTTTCCGACGGCATTACGGAGGACATCATAACTGACTTGTCAAAGATTTCAGGCTTAGCAGTGATCGCGCGGAATTCATCGTTCCTGTACAAGGGGCGGTCGGTCGACGTTCGGGAGATATCGCGGGATCTGAACGTGCGACACGTACTAGAGGGGAGCGTTCGGCGCGCCGGCGAGATGTTGCGCATCACCGCGCAACTGGTTGACGCCGAAACGGGTGAGAATGTGTGGGCAGAACGCTTCGACCGCAAGGCAGAGGACGTGTTTGCCATTCAGGATGAAATCGTCTCAAAAATTGTTGCCGAATTGTCCGTGACACTTATGGCCAACGAACAGGAGCGGCTGTTTCGCACCCACGCAACGAACATTCAAGCATACGAGACCTTTTTAAAAGCCCGTAAAACGCACCTTGTGACGACGCCCGCGAACATAGCACGCGCGATGGCGCTATACAGACAGGTTATCGAATTGGATCCGGCATTTGCCGGAGGTTACGCAGGGCTGTCATTCCTGGTTTCCCTTAATTTGCGGTTCGGAAGATCAGACGACCGGGAAGCGGAAACACGATATGCCGTGGAGCTGGCTGAGAAGTCGGTATCGATCGATCCGGAGTTCGGATGGGCGTATATCGCGTTGGGCAGTGCACAAGTCGCGATGGGAAAGGCGAGCAAAGCGGTCTCCACAATGCACCGCGCGGTGGAACTCCAACCAAGTGACGCTGACGCATTGCTTTTCCTTGGCTTCTACCAAGTCTTTGCTGGCTCTCCGTTCTCAGCAATCGACAATATCAAGCTGTCGATACAACTAGATCCGAAGCCGACGAATCGCCAATTTTTCTTCTTGGGCTGGGCCTATTTCATGTCGTTGCAATTTGATAATTCGATCATTGCGCTTGAAAAATGGGATTCACTGTCCCCGCGTCGCTCGGGTCTCATTCCTCTGGCGGCGGCTTATGCCCTGTCTGGAGACCCCGAAATGGCGCGGGCGACAACCAAGCGCTATCTCGCCGAGATCCCGAAATTTCATGCATCAAGTTGGGCGTTTATGCGAAATTTCGAAAAGGCGGACGACCGCAGTCTGATTTTGAAGGGAATGCGGGCTGCCGGGCTGCCGGAATGATCGGTCATGCTTCCGAATCGCAGTGGAATTTCAGACAGTCTGGAATGCGCCTAACGTCAATTGCCGCCTTCAGCGACCTTCGGCATGGGTTCCGGCACGACCTGTTCGTCTTCACTGTCGTCCGCCAGTTGAATGTCCTCGATCTTGTCGGCGTGGCGCAGGATCTTGTCGGTCGAGATCTGGATGTCGCGGATGTCACGGTCGGCGCGGTCGAAATGCGTGCGTAGATTGCCAACCCGTTGATCGAGCCGCTTGATGTCGTCGGCCAGCAGATGCACCTGGGCTTGGATGACGTCGGCCTGTTCGCGCATGCGGGCATCCTTGAGCACGGCGCGCACCGTGTTCAGGGTTGCCATCAGGGTGGTCGGTGACACGATCCAAACCCGAGCCCGATAGGATTGCTCGACCAAGGGTAAAAAATTGGCGTGCAGCTCGGCGTAGACCGCTTCCGAGGGCAGGAACATCAGCGCCGAATCGGCAGTTTCGCCGGCGACGATGTATTTGTCGGCGATATCGCGGATGTGGACTTGAATGTCCCGGCGAAAGTCGCTTTCGGCGGCGGCGCGTTCACCGCGATCCTTTGCATCGTGCAGGCGGCGATAGCTTTCCAAAGGAAACTTGGCGTCGATCATGATCGGACCGGGCGGGTTCGGCATTTTGATCAGGCAATCGCCGCGTGCGCCGTTGCCGAGCGTCTGTTGGAAATCGTAGGCCGACGGTGGCAGAGCGTTCTGCACGATGTCGGCGAGCTGGATCTCGCCGAAGGCGCCGCGCGCCTGTTTGTTGGCCAGAATATCCTGCAGGCCAACCACCTGGGTCGACAATTCGGCGATATTTTTCTGTGCCGCATCGATCATGGCGAGGCGCGTCTGCAAGTCGCCGAGAGTCTTGCCGGTTTTCTCCGAGGAATGCTCGAGCCTTTCGTTGAGCCGCCGCGTCAGATGGTCGAGGCGGTCGTTCAGCGTTCGCCCGACTTCCGCCTGTTGGCTGGTGCTCAGCGTCGTCAAATGGCTGAGTTGTCCGGCCAATTGCTGCTGCGCCGCCAGCACAGTCTCGGTGCTTTGCGCCAGCCCGGCGGCCTGCCGGCCCATTTCGGTGCCGTGTCGCAGCGCCCGAAAGGCGACGATCAGCGCCGCGAGAGCAAGCGCACCGATGACGATGACAATGGCTAAGATACTGGAATCCATGGAGTAAGCCCGAATCACACGGGTCTATCTTAGCACGATTGATGGTCGTTGCCCGCTTGACGATCGGCGGGTCGCGTAATACCTACCCTTCTGTTGGATAGCTAAATGGATTGCGCTATGGCCCTCTTGCCCATCATCACTGCCCCGGACCCGCTGCTCAAGCGGATCTCGACGCCGGTCGCGGCCGTCGACGATGACATCCGGACATTGATGGATGACATGCTGGATACCATGTATGACGCCCCCGGCATCGGCTTGTCGGCGATCCAGGTCGGCGTGCCGAAGCGCGTCGTCGTGGTCGATGTCGCCAACGATGACAGCCCAAGGGCGCCGCTCCGCATGGCCAATCCGGAAGTCATTTGGTCAGCGGATGAATTCGGCCTCCATGAGGAGGGCTGCTTGTCGCTGCCGGAGCAATATGCCGAGGTCGAGCGCCCTGTGGCGATCGAGGTCAGCTTCCTCGACTATGATGGCAAGGCGCAGCGCCTGAAGGCCGAAAACCTGTTGGCGACATGCTTGCAGCATGAAATCGATCATTTGGACGGCTTGCTGTTCGTCGATCACATTTCCATGGTCAAGCGTCAGATGATCTTGCGCAAATTGCAAAAAATGAAGCGACAGAAAGCGACCGCCTGATCCGATGGCTGCGCTTCGCATCCTGTTCATGGGAACGCCGGACTTCGCCGTGCCGACCCTGGCGGCGTTGCATGGCGCAGGCCATGACCTGGTCGGCGTCCGCTGCCAACCGCCGCGGCCGGCGGGCCGCGGAAAGCAGCCTCGGCCCGCACCGGTTCAGGCCGCGGCGGAACGCTTGGCGCTCACCGTCGAGGCGCCGGTATCGCTGAAAGACCGGGCAGTGCAAACGGCCATCACCGCGTTGCGACCAGACATCATCGTGGTCGTCGCCTATGGCCTGATATTGCCCCAGGGGGTGCTTGACATCCCACGGCTCGGCGCCGTCAACCTGCACGCGTCACTGTTGCCGCGCTGGCGTGGCGCCGCACCGATCCAGCGTGCCATCATGGCCGGCGACCGGGAAACCGGCGCCACGATCATGATGATGGAGGCCGGCCTGGATACCGGCCCGATCCTGTTGCAGGACGTGCTTGCCATCGGTCCGGACGAAACCGCCGGCGAGTTGCATGACCGGCTGGCCGTGGCCGGCGCCGAGCTGATGATATCGGCACTCGATGGGCTGGCGGCGGGACGCCTCGAGCCACGGCCGCAGCCGGCGGAGGGCGTCACTTATGCGGAAAAGATCAGCAAGGCCGAGGCGCGGCTTGATTTCAGCGCGCCGGCGATCGAGCTCAAACGCCGAATCCAGGGCTTGAATCCGGTTCCCGGCGCCTGGTTCGAGATCGACGGTGAACGCGTGAAAGTCCACGCCGCTGTCGCCGTCGATGGCCCGGAGGCCAAGTCCGGCATGGTCCTCGACGATCACTTGACCTTGGCCTGCGGCACCGGCGCCTTGCGGCTTACCTCGGTCCAGCGCCAGGGCAAGGCCGTGACGACGGCGGCGGAATTCCTGCACGGCTTTCCTTTGGGCACCGGCCGGCAGATCGACGCGAGTGGATGAACGGACATGCCGCGCTTCCGCATCACCGTCGAATATGAAGGCACGGCCTTTGTCGGCTGGCAAAAACAAACAAACGGCATGTCGATCCAGCAACGCCTGGAGGAGTCAATCAAGGCGTTCTCGGGTCTCGAGGTCCTGGTGCAGGGCGCCGGCCGGACCGATGCCGGCGTCCATGCGCTTGGCCAATCGGCGCATTTCGATCTGGCCAAGGACGTCTTGCCCGACACGGTCGTCGACGCGGTAAATTTTCATCTGCGCCCGGACCCGATCGCCGTCCTGGGCTGCGAACAGGTCGCCGAAGACTTCAACGCGCGGTTCTCCGCCACCGCCAGACATTATCTGTACCGTATTGTCAACCGCCGTCCGCCCCTGGTGATGGATCACGGACGGGCTTGGCGAATTTCCCGGCATCTAGACGTGCCCGCGATGCAGGCGGCGGCGGCACATTTGGTCGGCAATCACGACTTCACCACCTTTCGCTCGATTCATTGCCAGGCGGATTCGCCGGTTAAAACCCTCGACCGGCTGGATGTCACCCGCGCCGGCGACGACGTCGAAATCAGCGCCTCGGCGCGTTCTTTTTTGCACAATCAGGTCCGCTGCATTGTCGGGACCTTGGAATGGGTCGGCGAAGGCAAGTGGTCGCCGGCTGATGTCGCGGCGGCACTGGCGCGCCGCGATCGCGCCGCCGGCGGACCAACCGCGCCGGCCGCCGGGCTTTATCTCACGCGGGTCGATTATTAGACCTGGTTCGACTTTTATCGACCCAGGTCTTTTGTGTCGCGCTCACGCCAATTCGCCTTCGGCGCATGGCTCCGCGAGGGCGGCGCTAACCGCGCCGGGGCCGCAGTCGCGGCCCTGACCGCGTACGCCAAGGGCGAACGCGGTCTAGGCGCCGAGAAGGTTGCCGATGCTGTATTCGATGAACAACGTCGTGATCAATTCCAGGCCGACGACGGCGAGCGCCACGTACCATTCAACGTCCAGGGCGGTACGCGCGACAAACCATAAATAGACGTATACCAGGATGAAAAACCCAAGATTGATCAGCGCCGTCAATCCGTCCGGCAGAATGCCGAGGGCGGAAAGGGCGGCAACCGGCAGAAATACGAACACGATCGGCACCTGGCACCAATTATAGGCGACAATGAAGTCGACATAGACATGGCTGAGGCTCAAAAATCGGGCAACGAGAACCATGATGATCGGAAAGACCACCCAGCCGACAGCGTAGCGGATCCCTTCGACGATAAGGAACCAGGCCGGATCGACACCGCTATACGCCTCGCCGTTGCGCATCAGGATGATGGCGAAAAACGGCGGGGCGACCAGCAGCGCCGCCGCGAACGACCGCCAAAACCCGTCGATCGAGCGGTTGAAATAATCCATGCCGCTCGGATCGAGGCGCGCCAGCAGGTAAGCCCCGTACAGCGCGCCGACGATTTCCGCACGGTTCGGCATCAGCGTTGGAAATAGCGTTCAAGCACGCTCTGATAAATCTTGGCGAGCGCGTCGATGTCATCGACCCGGCAACGTTCGTCGACCTTGTGCATGGTCTGGCCGACCAGGCCGAATTCAACGACCGGACAATAATCCTTGATGAAGCGGGCGTCGGACGTGCCACCGGTCGTCGACAGCTCGACTGGGCGGCCGGTTACCGATTGCACGGCCGCTGCAACCAAATCGGTGAAGGCGCCGGGCTCGGTCAGGAAAGGGTCGCTGCCGTGATCGATACGGAGTTCGTGTTGACCGGCCTTGCGTTCGCATACCTCTTCGATCCATGCCGTCAGCGCCGCCGCGGATTGCTCTGTATTGAAGCGAATGTTGAACGTTGCGTTGACCGCGGCGGGAATGACGTTTGTCGCCGGATTGCCGCAATCGATGGTCGTGACCTCTAGATTGGATGCCTGGAAGTGGGCGTTGCCGGTATCGAGGACGCGGTCGTTCAACGCCGTCAAGGCGGCCAATAGCCGCGGCACCGGGTTGTCGGCCAGATGCGGATAAGCGATGTGGCCTTGAAGGCCCACCACCTTCAGCCGTCCGGTCAGCGAGCCGCGGCGGCCGATCTTGATCATATCGCCCAGGTGCTCCGGATTGGTCGGTTCGCCGACGACACAGGCATCCAGGCTTTCGCCCTGACTTGCCAGCCAGTCCAGGACCTTGACCGTGCCGTTGATCGCCGGGCCTTCCTCGTCGCCGGTAATCAACAGCGAAATCGAGCCGCCAAAGTCTTTACTTTGCGCCGCGATGAACGCCTCTGCGGCACTGGCGAAAGCGGCGATCGCCGATTTCATGTCGCTGGCGCCGCGGCCGATCAGCATGCCGTCGGCAAGTTCCGCGGCGAAGGGATCGACGCTCCAGGCGTCTTGGTCGCCGACCGGAACGACGTCCGTATGGCCGGCAAAGCAAAAATTCGGCGCGCCGTCGCCGTAACGCGCATAGAGGTTGTCGACATCGGGCGTGCCATCTTCCTGGAAGCGCAGCCGATGGCAGCGAAAGCCGATTTTCGTCAACGTTTCTTCGAGGATTCCGAGGGCGCCGGCATCCTCGGGCGTGACCGAGGGCCGGCGGATCAACTGCCGCGCCAGATCCAACGCGTTGATGCCGGCGACGCCCAAGGTCAATCTCTCAAGAGGTCGTTGATGGACGTCTTCGACCGCGTGCGCTCGTCGACGGTCTTGATGATGACGGCGCAATAGGTGCTCGGCGTCGGGGTGCCGTCGTCCCATGGCCGGCCCGGCAGATTACCGGGCACCACCACCGAAAAGGCGGGCACGCGGCCGACATGGATTTCACCGGTAAAGCGATCGACGATCTTGGTCGAGGCGCCGATGAACACGCCCATCGAAATGACAGACCCGGTCTCGACAATGACCCCTTCGACGACTTCGGAGCGCGCGCCGATGAAACAATTGTCCTCGACCACCACCGGATTGGCCTGCAACGGCTCGAGCACGCCGCCGATGCCGGCGCCGCCGGAGATATGGCAATCCTTGCCGATCTGCGCGCAGGAGCCGACGGTGGCCCAGGTGTCGACCATGGTACCGCTATCCACATAGGCGCCGAGATTGACGAAACTCGGCATCAGAATGACGCTCGGCGCGATATAGGCGGAATGCCGCACGATGCAGTTCGGCACGGCGCGAAATCCGGCTTCGCGAAAGCGCGCCTCGTCCCAGCCGTCGAATTTCGACGCGACCTTGTCGAACCATGGCGCGTTGCCGCCGGGGCCGCCGCCGATGGTTGCCATGTCGTTGAGGCGAAACGACAGCAGCACGGCTTTTTTCAGCCATTGATTGACATGCCAGTCGCCGCCGATTTTCTCGGCGACGCGCGCCGTGCCACCATCCAAGGCGTCCAGTGCCGCGTCGACCGCCTGCCGGATCTCGCCGCCGGTCGTCGTGGAGATCTCGTCGCGCGCCTCCCAGGCGGCTTCGATCGTTGCCTCCAGTGCATTGAGATCCATGCGCTTATCCTTTCACCGTGTATTTTCGAGCGCCCGAAGATAGCGTCGGCCCGACCGCTGTCAACCAGGCGTTTTCGGTATGATCGATAGCCGCCTTAGGCGGCGAACAGCCCGGTCAGCCAGTCAACCAAATCCTCGGCTACGAAATCGATATGCGGCGCATCCATATCCTCGCGCTGCCAAGGGTTGCGACCCGGTACCAGCACCGTTGTCATGCCCATGGCTGATGCCGGTGCCAAATTGCGCGGGATGTCTTCGATCATGATGGCGCTGGTTGGCGCGATGTCGAAGCGTTCGACCAGCCTGGTATAAGGCAAGGGATCCGGTTTCGGCAGATAATCCGATGCGACGATATCGAAAATGCCGTCGAAATGCTGGCGCACGCCTAGCCGGTCGGTGACCCGTTCGGCGTGGGGCACAGAGCCGTTGGTGAATATGAACTTGCGGCCCGATATGCGGGCCAACAGTTCGGCCAGCGCCGGATCGGGCGGCAACACCGCGAGATCGATTTCGTGCACGTAGTCGAGAAACGCCGCGGGTTCCATATTTTGCTCGACCATCAAGCCGCGCAACGTGGTTCCATGGGTGTGAAAATACTGCTTTTGAATGGTCTTCGCTTCAACCGGTCCGACGTCGAGCAGGTCGCCGATGAAGGCGCCCATGCGCTGGTCGATTTGTGCGAACAAATCGCACTCGGCCGAATAGAGAGTATTGTCCAGGTCGAAGATCCAGTCGGTGAGCGTATCGGGATCGAATGGGCCGGGCGGCGGGTTTCTTGCATCAGTCATGGCGCAAGTCTCCCTGCTTTGGCGCGGCACCACAAGCCTTGTTTGCCGCCGCCTATCGCGCGCGCGGTACGGTTTGGGTTAATGGACCATTAACGGCTATCGCCTAACGTCGCCGGGCCGACAACAAAGCAATAGACCGAGCTGGTGTGGACACGACGTGACAAGGCGGCGGCAGTGTCGCCCGAACAATCATCCCCGAACGGTCGGACCGTCACGGCGACGGGCGCCCTATTGCCGGATTTGACGGCCTTGGTTGAAAGCTTTCCGGCGCCGGCTTTGTTGGTCGACGGCTTCGGCTCGATTCAGGCGATGAATGACGCCGGTGCGGCCTTTGCCGGATTGCTCGATGACCATGATGGCAACCAGCTTCGTCATCTGATTCTCGCGGTTGCGACGTCGGACGCGGGTGCCCAGCATCGAATCCGGTTGAGCGAGGCGCGCGGCGCGGCGGTGCTCGACTTGACAGCATTGCCGTCCGCCGATGGTGCCGTGGCGCTGTTTTTGCGTGACGTGTCTTTGGAAACCAACCTGATCACCGCGCTTAAGGATTCCAGGGGCCGCTATAAGGATTTGGTCGCCTGTTCCAGCGACTTCTCTTGGGAGACTGACCGAGACGGACAGTTTGTGTTCGTGTCGCCCGATGGCGCGTTGGGCTATGCCGCCGAGGAGCTCGTCGACGGGCCATCGGATCGTCTGATCAAAGGTACACGACCCGGCGCCGAGGCCGCGATGATGGCGCCGTTCCGCGCCACCGAGGCGCTCAACGGGCTGGATATAGAACTCAAAGACCGCCATGGCGCGGTCGGCTGGTTTCGCGTCGCCGCCATGCCGATCATCGATGAAGCCGGTCAATGGCAAGGCGCACGCGGGGTCTGCCGCGACGTCACCAAGGCGCGCCGTGATCACTTGGAACTCATGCGTGCGGAACGCATGGCGCGGCTCGAGAACGCCATCTTCCGGGCCTTCCGGCGAGAAGTGGATGCGGAAAAGGTGCCGGCCGCCGCTGCCGCGGCGCTTGCCAATGCCATCGACGGCGCGCTTGCCCTGGTGTTTCGCATGACCGGCGAAGGCACGCTCTCCATGCTCGGCGAGGCGCCGGATTTAGAAGAGGATCTGCTCACCAATTTGGGCCGTTCCGCGCAACGCATGCTGGCCGAACCGGGCGATCAGGACCAGTCGAGGGAAACCGCCCTCGGCGGCTCGCTGATGATGGTGCGGTGCGAGCACCGGGGCGACGTCAAGGGCGCGCTTTGTCTGCATCGTCGCCCGGAAGAAGGCCCGTGGACCGACGAGGAACGGTTTCTGGCGGACCGAGTGGCGGCCCATCTCGGTATCGCCATCGTCCAGATCGAGGCCTTGGAAGCCCTGCAGTCTTTGTCGCAAACCGATCCGCTGACCGGTCTGCTCAATCGTCGTGCGTTCTATGAGCGGATCGCCAAGCGCCTCGCCCATCAACGAAGGACCAAGCGGACGGCGGCACTGTTGTTCGTCGACCTGGACAATTTCAAGCCAATCAATGATGGCTACGGCCACAATGCCGGCGATCAATTGCTGTGCGACGTGGCGGCGCTGCTGGCTCGACGCAGTCGCGCCGGTGATTTGATTGCGCGGTTCGGCGGCGACGAGTTTTGCCTGTGGCTCGACGAAGTGACCGCGGAAGGCGCCCAGGTCAAGGCCGCCAACCTGGTCGAAGAGATCACGCAGCTCACGACCGGCAAGGACGGCGAACCGGCCGGTCTCGGATTGTCGATCGGTATCGCCGTGACCGATCCGCGGTCGGAGGAAACGGTGGATCATTTGCTAGACCGTGCCGATCGCGCCATGTACGAGACGAAAAATGCCGGCAAGGGCGGCTACACCGCAGCGCCGTCGGCGAAAATCACCGGCTAACGAACCGACGCCAAGGAGCGATGAGATGCTAAGCGGATTGTTCAAGCGCAAAGCAGCCGACCCGGAAGAAACCTTGCCGCGTGTAATGAGTTACGAAGAATCGAAACATCTGGCCGAGAGTGGCGATGTCGCTACCCGCCGTGCCCTGGCGCGTCGCGAAGATGTCCGGCCGGAGATCCTTTATTACCTGGCCGAGGATGCCGTACTCGAAGTCCGCCGTGAAATCGCCGCCAACATGCAAGCGCCGGCGCAGGCTAACAAACTGCTGGCCGCCGACGATCAGGAAGAGGTTCGCGCCGACATCGCGCGCAAGATTGCCCGTCTATTGCCGACCTTGAGCGACGCTGAGCGGGCGCGCATCAGCGACCTCACGCTCGAGACCTTGAGCCTGTTGGCCGAGGATCAGCTGCCGCGCATTCGCTCCATTCTTTCCGAGGAACTCAAACATTCCGAACTGGCGCCGCACGCCGTGATCAAACGCTTGGCCTCGGACGTCGAAGCCATCGTCGCCGCGCCGATCCTCGAATATTCGCCGCTGTTGTCCGATCACGACATCCTGGAGATCATCACCAGCGGCGTGGCGCAAGGCGCGATGCCGGCCATTGCCCGGCGTCAGGACTTGGCCGCGCCGGTCGCGGATGCGGTCGTGGCTTCGATGGACGTGCCCGCCGTCGCCGCCTTGCTGCGCAATCCGTCGGCGCAAATTCGCGAGGAGACCCTGGATCAGATCGTCGACAACGCCGCAAGCGTCGAAGGTTGGCACGAGCCCTTGGTGTTGCGGCCGGAGCTCTCGGTCCGCGCCATGCGCCGCATTGCCACGTTTGTCGCCCGGTCGCTGGTCGAGACCTTGGTACGCGAGCATCAGATCGATGCCGAGCTGGAAACCGCCCTCAAAGCTGCGGTCGAGGGCCGGATTAAATGTGAGGCAACGGCCGAGAAGCCGCCGGCCGTAGATTTAGACAGCTTGTTAGCCGCCGGCACGCTCGACGAAGAGGCGATCGCGCAAGCGATAACGCGCAAAGACAGGCCGTTCCTGATCGGTGCCTTTGCCCATTTGAGCGGCCTGACGCCGGCGCAAGTCGAGCGCCTCCTGTCGTCCAAGAGCCCGCCCGCGATAACCGCGCTGGTCTGGAAGAGCGGCCTGAGCATGCGCCTCGCCATCGCCATGCAGCGCGACGTCGCGCAGATCGCGCCGCAGGCGATATTGAACGCCCGCAATGGCGTCGATTATCCGCTGACGCCGGACAACATGACCATGCAATTGGACGTGTTCGCCGCCTGATTTGATCGTGCGCTCATCATTCGTTGTGGCGGCCCGACAGGCCGGCTGCCATGACTCATTGTAGGCGTGACAGAGGACCCTCTGGTAAGTACTTACCTGAAACGCTCTAGGATCAGACCGTGAATTTTGTCGATCAGATAACCCGGTTTGCAATGTATAAGCCGGACAATCCGGCATTGATAAATAACCGGCGAACGTTGCGCTACCGGCAATTCTACGCGGCAATGACCTGGGCCGAGGAGCGCATATTGCAAGCCGGACTGGGGCCAGGGGATCGCATTGGACTGCTGTTTCGCGACGACATGGGTCTTTTGATAGCAATACTGGCCTGTGGTCGTATTGGTGTCACCGCGATGCCCCTGGAGGCTCGATCCTCTGCCCAGGAGGTTGGGACACACGCAGACGTAGCCGCGCTAACCCGGATAGTGGTCGATCATGCGGCGACAACAGAGTACTCGTTGCCTGTTATCGCGTTTGCTTCAGACTGGTTGGACCGACCCGACTGGCAGGAAAGTGGCGCTGACTTTGGGCCGGCACGTGCCCAGGGTGGCGATAGGATGTTCTTGATCACGCTTTCATCGGGCACCACGGGGCGGCCGGTACCGTCGCTTCGCACCCATCGGCATTTCGCTCTCCTAATCGCCAGCTTTGTATCGCACTTCGGCCGGCCTATGGGCTGGCGCTATCTCTGTATGACGTCTTTCGACTTTTCGGCGTCGCGAAATTTTTGTTTATACGGATTGATGGGCGGTGGTGTCGTGCATTTGCATCCACCGCTGTTTCGGCCGGAAGACCTGGTTGCAGAAATGCAACGGCTTCGGATCGATGCGACGTTCATGGTGCCGACGGTTATTCGCTGGATGCTCGCACTGGAGCCGCCTGAAGGTGGCCTGTTGTTGCCCGACATTAAATCATTGGTGATCACAGGCGCCACGATGTCCGCAAGAGAGAAGCGTGAAACGGTGCGGCGCATCACACCGAACCTATTTGAAATCTACGGCACCACGGTCAAAACGATTACCTTCTTGTTGCCCCACGAGATCGAGAAAAAAGCTGACAGTGTTGGCCGTCCGGGACCTGATCCTGAAGTTTATATTGTAGACGAGCGCGGCAAGCCGCTCGGCGCCGGGGAAATCGGACGGGTTCGCTGCACAGTGCCCCGTTGGCCGCCGCACCCGTCAATCGAATTGGATACGCCTGCCGATCAACCGCAACCACCGCACGGCTTCGCCTGGTATTATCCCGGTGAGGTTGGCTTTTTCGACAACGACCGATATCTCCATGTGAAAGGCCGAATTTCCGATTTGATTGTCCGTGCTGGAGCCAATGTCTATCCGGTCGAAATCGAGGATGTGTTGATGAGCCATCCCGGCGTCGTAGAGGCGGCGGTGGTCGGTGAGGCCGACCGTGTTCTGGGCGAAAGCGTTGTTGCCTTCGTGATCGTCAACCAGCCCGTGACAGCGGTCGATCTAAGAAAATATTGTCGCGACCGGCTTGTCGCCTACAAAGTACCGGAAGAGATAATCCTAGTGGATGACCTTCCGCGAACTTCCGGCGGAAAGGTCAGGAAGAAGGAACTGACAAAACGGTGGGCAAAATCGGATGGAAATGCCGGGGCGTAGACGCTCAACCAATTCTGTTCTACCGCCATCGGAAAGCGCCGCGTCACCCCGACTACGGGACAAATTCCGCCATCAAGCGACCCACCTTTGTTTACCCTGAGCCATGTACTTGATCGCTAATGCCAAGGTCCCTAATCTGGGCAGGCGCCGATGGCACGGTGCGATCGTCGATCTCAAATTCTTTTATGAACGGATAGCTCTGATGGCTGAATACATTCCCCCCGCTTTGGATTGGGTTCGCGAGCAAGTCGAACTCTATGAAGGCAGCGGCGGTACCGAAGGCACAACGTTACGGGAAACTGGATTGCCCTGCATCATCGTCACGCATACGGGCAACAAATCCGGCTCCATACGAAAAATTCCGCTGATGCGGGTGAAGGTCGACAGCGGTTATGTGCTGATCGGGTCTTACGGCGGGCGCCCCGACAATCCTGTGTGGGTCTATAATCTCCGGGCCAATCCGGATGTCGAAATTCGGGACAAGACCGAAGTGACTAAAATGCATGTACGCGAGGTCACCGACGATCCCGAGCGTGGACAGCTGTGGGAAGTCGGCGCGAAAGCTTTCCCGCCCTACAACGAGTATCAAACCAAAACATCACGTAAGATCCCAGTGTTCATAGCCGAACCGGTGTAGGTTCAAATATTTAACGATGGGCTACGTATCATCGTCGTCGGCTGCGGGGCGTGAGATCATGGTGCCGATACCGCCTTCGGTGAAGGTTTCCAGCAACAGTACATGCGGCACCCGGCCGTCGAGGATGTGAGCGGCGGCCACGCCTTCGTTGATGGCGAACAGACAGGTTTCGAGTTTCGGAATCATACCGCCGGAGATCGTGCCGCTGCCTTGCAGCACATAAGCCTCCTTCGGTGTCAGCGAGGCGATGAGCGTGTCGTCGTCATCGAGGATGCCGGGCACATCGGTCAGCATGATCAGTTTGGCGGCGCGCAGCGCGGCGGCGACGTGGCCGGCCACGGTATCGGCATTGATGTTGTAGGTTTCGCCGTGCGCGCCCAGGCCGATCGGCGCGATGACGGGGATGACGTCGCTGCCTTTGAAATGCTCCAAAATGGCAGGGTTGATGCGCCGCGGCTCGCCGACGAAGCCGAGATCAAGGATGCGCTCGATATTGGAATCGGGGTCGGGCCGCGACCGGTTCAGTTTCTTCGCGTCGATCAAATGACCGTCCTTGCCCGATAGGCCGATGGCGCTGCCGCCGGCCTCGTTAATGGCGCTGACGATCTGTTTGTTGATTGAGCCAGACAACACCATTTCGACGATTTCGACGGTTTCGCGATCGGTCACCCGGAGGCCGTCGACAAAGGCGCTTTTGATGCGCAGCCTTTCCAGCATGGCGCCGATTTGTGGACCGCCGCCGTGGACGATGACCGGATTGATGCCAACTTGTTTGATCAGCACGACGTCGCGCGCGAAGCTCTGGGCCAGATCGGCATCGCCCATGGCATGGCCGCCATATTTGATGACGAAGGTTTGGCCGGAAAACCGCCGCATGTAGGGCAGTGCTTCGGACAGGGTGCTGGCCTTGAAAAGCCGCGGATCATCGCTGGGTGTTTTGGATTCTGTCATGGCGATGCCGGTTATAGCCGAAGGATCACGGCAGTGCCATGGCGGCAATGGTTGCCCGCAGCCGTTCGATGCCGTCGCCTTTGGCGGCGCTGGTCACGACATGGGCCGGATAAGCCGCGGCATGACGGACCAGTTCTTGTTCGATGGCTTGGCGGACGCGCTCGAGTTCGCCGGATTTTGTTTTGTCGGCCTTGGTCGCAACGATCTCATAGACCACCGCCGCCTCGTCCAAGGTCGCCATAATGTCCAGGTCGACGGGCTTGAAGCCATGCCGCGCATCGATCAGCAGCATGACCCGCGCCAACGTCGGCCGGCCGCGCAGGTAATCCCGTATCAGCCGTGTCCAATCCGCCACTCTGGCCTTGGAGGCCTTGGCATAGCCGTAGCCGGGCAGATCGACCAGGGTGATGCGGCCGCCCAAGTCGAAGAAATTGATTTGCTGTGTGCGGCCCGGCGTGTTCGACGTCCGCGCCAACGTGCGCCGGCCGGTCAAGGCGTTGATCAGGCTGGATTTGCCGACGTTGGAGCGGCCGGCGAAGGCCACCTCCGGGCCGCCGATGGCCGGCAGTTGGTCGAAGCGTGCGGCGCCGGCGACAAAGTCGCAGGATTGCGCGAACAGCAGCCGCGCCGCTGCGAGGTCCTGATCACTAAAGTCTGCCGCTGCGTCGCCTTCAGGTCTTGGCACGGGTGCGCCGCATAATGAACCATTGCTGGCCGATGGTGAGGACATTGTTGATGGTCCAGTAGATCACCAGGCCGGCCGGGAAACGCGCCAACAGGAAGGTGAAGAAAATCGGCATGAACAAAAAGATCTTGGCTTGAATTGGATCCGGCGGCTGCGGGTTCATTTTCTGTTGTAGATACATGCTGAGCCCCATCGCCAACGGCCAGACGCCGATCAACAAAAAGTCCGGCGGCTGGAAAGGGATCAGGCCGAAGGCATTGAACACCGACGTCGGATCCGGCGCCGACAGATCTTGAATCCAGCCGAAAAACGGCTGATGGCGCATTTCGATGGTGACGAACAGCACTTTGTAGAGCGCGAAGAAGACCGGTATTTGCAGGATCATCGGCAGGCAGCCGGACACCGGGTTGACCTTCTCGCGCTTGTAAAGCGCCATCATTTCCTGATTGAGCTTTGTCCGGTCGTCGCCGTGGCGTTCCCTGAGCTTCACCATTTCCGGCTGCAACGTCTTCATTTTACTCATAGAGACGTAGGACTTGTAGGCCAGCGGCAGAAATAGGAACTTGATAATGACGGTGAGCAGGATGATGGCCAGGCCAAAATTGCCAAGCAGCTTGTTGAAATAGTCGATGGCGACCCACAACGGATGGGTCAGGAACGGGAACCAGCCCCAATCGATGGCCAAATCAAAGCGATCGATACCCAGGCTCTCCTGGTAAGCCTCCAACAGTGCGACTTCTTTGGCGCCGGCGAACAATCGGCTGCTGACCTCCCGGACGCCGCCTCTTTCCACAGTCACCGGATCGATCAGCACATCGATTTGATAGCGCTCCAATTGCCCGGGTTCGCCGGCCTGATAATTAAAGCTGGCGTCATAGCGATTTTCCTGATCGGGCACCAAGGCGGTCAGCCAATTCTTGTCGGTGTAGCCGATCCAGCCGCCCGTCGATTGCACCGCTTCTCGGTGTTTGCCGACTTCCTGCAGGTCGTCGTAGTCGACTTCCTTGAGCGTGTCGTTGAAGACGCCGAGCGGCCCTTCATGCAAGATAAAGAAGCCGAGCGTGTCCGGCGTGCCGTGGCGCGAAATCAAGCCGTAGGGCCGCAGGGTCACCGGGGCATCGCCATTGTTATCGACGCGCTGGGTGACCGTGATCATGTAGTTCTGGTCGATCGCGAAGGTGCGCCGGAACGTCAGGCCTTGGCCGTTGTTCCACGACAACGTCACCGGACTCTCCGCCGTCAATTGCTTGCGGTCCGCCGTCCATTGGGTCTCGGCCGTCGGCAAGGGGGATTTGCTGCCGCCGATGTCGATCCAGCCGAAATCGGCAAAATATGGTTGCGATGCACCGGCCGGCGATAACAGCGTGATCTTGGCGCTGTCCACGCTCAGATCCACGTCGTAGTCCTTGAGCGTCAGGTCGTCGATGCGTGCCCCGGTCAAATTGATCGAGCCGACGACCCGCGGGTTTTCGATCTCGACCCGTTGGCCCTGCAACAAATCGGCCTTGGTCGGTGCGGCCTGAACGGTGCCGCCGGCGCTGCCGGAGACGCCGCCCGGTACCGTCACAGTCGGTGCGGTTGCGGTGCCCGTCGGTGGCGCCGTGACCGGCGAGGCCGGATCACTCGGCGTCAGCTCCGCCGTGGCTTGCCGCTCGGCCTGCAAATTCTCTTGGCGCGGGGCTTCATAGAGAAATTGGTAGGCGCCGAGAATAACGACCGAGATGACGATCGCGAGGATGAGATTTTTTTGGTCTTGCATCGGCGAGTACTAATTCCCAAAGCTGGTCGTTGCCGACTTTGTCGGCGGCACCGGATCGTCGCCAAGGCCGCCCCATGGATGGCACCGACCCAAACGGATCAAGGCCAGCCAGCTGCCACGGCAAAGACCGTGCGCGGCCAAGGCCTGGGCGGCGTATTCCGAACATGACGGATGGAACCGGCACGACGGCGCCAGGTATGGCGAGATCGCCAACTGATAGACCCTGATCAAGAGGCGCAGCAGCCAGGTCATGCACCGGCGCTCCGGTCATCGCGGGCCAGACCCAGACGGCCAATTGCCAGCATCAAATCTTCACGCAACGCCGCATCAGAGCGGGTGAGGGTGGTTTTGCGGCCGATCAAGACATAATCATGGCCGCCGCGGGCAGAGGCCGGCAGAATATCTTGGGCCACATGCCGCAGGCGCCGGCGCACACGGTTTCGTATCACCGCGTTACCGACTTTTCGGGTAACGGTGAAGCCGACTTTCAGGTCTGGCGACGCGTTCGTCGTCGCCGCGCCATCGCCGTTGTCGCTTGAGCTGCCGTTGTTCACGCTTTTCGCCGCTTGCAGAATCAGGCCGGGTGTCACCCACTTTCGGCGGGTGCCGGCGACACGCAGGAACTCCGGGCGCCGTTTCAGCCGCCCGATTTTCCTGTACATGGTTATGCCGAAAGGCTCTTGCGACCCTTACGACGCCGGTTCGCAAGCACTTTGCGTCCGCCCACCGTCGCCCTGCGGGCCCGAAAGCCATGGCGGCGCTTGCGAACGAGAACGCTCGGTTGGTAGGTCCGTTTCACGCGGAATCTCCTTGGCTCGGCCCCCGTCCCGGGGCCTTGGACAGGCCCGGTGTATACGGAACTGCGTTTGCGAAGTCAATTGGGGCAATTGGCCCGCACGGCGCTTCAAGAAGTGGTGATTTCCCTTCAAAACAATCACCCCGATCCCCTATGTTTCATGGGAACGCGGATCTGGTGTTTCTAGGCGTCCGATGGCAGCCAACTTCGCCTTAAAAAAGCGAAACGGCTTTAGGAAAGGCGAAAGCACGATGGCGATTAGACCTTTTGCCCATGGCGCTGGGACGGCCGTATGACGGCGCGCCGGCTTTGGCCCGTCGGAGTCCTGGCGATTGGGCTAGCCGCTTTTTTCCTATCGGGCGCACATCACTACATCAGTTGCGAGCAACTCGGCCTGCACCGCGAAACCTTGGTCGGCTGGGTCGAGGCGCATCGGTTATTGGCGATAGTCGGTTTTGTCTTGCTCTATACCGCCGCGATCGCGTTTTCGGTGCCGGGCGGCCTGGCCCTGTCGCTCGCCTGCGGTTTCCTGTTCGGTGTGGTTTTGGCGCCGATCATGATCGTGTTCGCCGCGACCGCCGGCGCGACGATCCTGTTCATCATCGCCAAGACGGCGCTCGGCGATCCGCTGCGCGCCAAAGCCGGTCCTTGGCTCAAGCGTATGGAAGCAGGATTCCAAGGCAATGCCTTGAGCTACTTGTTGGTGCTTCGGCTCATTCCGCTGTTTCCGTTTTTTGTTGTTAATTTGGTGCCGGCGTTTTTGGGCGTGCCGCTCTGGATCTATGTCGTCGGTACCTTCGTCGGCATCATTCCGGGCACGATCGTGTTCACGACCGTCGGCGCCGGCCTCGGCAGCGTCTTCGATCGCGGTCAGACCTGCACCACGTCCGGTCTGTTGACGCCGGAAATCATCGCCGGGCTGGTCGGGCTCGCGATCCTCGCCGCGCTGCCGGTGCTTTATAAGAGATTCAAGGATCGGCGTTCCTGACGCCGTCTTACCTGACCCGCGCATTGGCATGGAGTGAACGCCGTGGAAGAAGACATTCGCACCGACATGTGTGTGATCGGCGCCGGATCGGGCGGCCTGTCGGTCGCCGCCGGCGCCAGCCAGATGGGCGCGGACACGGTGCTGATCGAAGGCGGCAAGATGGGCGGCGATTGTTTGAACTACGGCTGCGTGCCGTCAAAATCGCTGCTGGCCGCCGGCGCAATCGCCCAAAATGTTCGCGACGGCGGGCCATTCGGCATCACCGCCGGCACACCGGACGTTCAGTTCGGTCAAGTACACGCCCATGTCCACGATGTCATCGCCGGCATCGCGCCCCATGATTCCGTCACGCGCTTCGAAAGCCTTGGCGTCCGCGTCATCCAGGACTACGCCCGCTTTGTCGGGCCGGATTGCGTGCAGGCGGGTGGCAATACCATCCGTGCCCGGCGTTTTGTCGTCGCCACTGGCTCGTCGCCAGCCGTGCCGCCGATTGCCGGGATCGAGCAGGTGCCGGTCCTGACCAACGAAACCGTATTCGATCTGACCGAGGCGCCGGCGCATCTGATCATTATTGGCGGCGGCCCGATCGGTTTGGAGATGGCGCAAGCCCATCGCCGGCTCGGCTGCCGCGTGACGGTGGTCGAAATGGTCAAGGCACTGGGAGCGGACGATCCCGAAATGGCGGCAATCGTCCTCGACCGTTTGCGCGCGGAGGGCATCGACATCCGCGAAAACACCGGCGTCCGACGGCTTGGTCCGAGCGACACCGGCGTTGCAGTTACCATCGGCTGCGACAATGACGAAACGACGATCGAGGGCAGCCATGTGCTCGCCGCCGCCGGGCGCCGGCCGAACCTGGACCGCCTTGATCTAGACGCCGCCGGTATCGAGCATTCGCCGAAGGGCATTGTCGTCGACCGGCGCTTACGGACGTCGAACCGGAAAATTTTTGCGATTGGCGACGTCGCTGGCGGATTGCAGTTCACCCACGTCGCCGGCTATCACGCGGGCATCGTCATCCGCAACGCGCTGTTCCGGCTGCCGACCAAAACCGACGACAGGGCCGTGCCCTGGGTCACCTTTACCGATCCGGAACTCGCCCATGTTGGGCTCAGCGAGGCGGCGGCACAGGACCGCCATGGCGACGCGCGCGTGTTGCGCTTCCCGTTCGCGGAAAACGACCGGGCGCGGGCTGAACGCCGGACCGAGGGCATGATCAAGGCTATGACCACCAAACGCGGTAAAATCCTGGGTGCGACAATCGTTGGGCTGCATGCCGGCGAGCTGCTGCTGCCGTGGGTGTTGGCGATCAATCGCGGGCTGCCGATTTCGGCCATGGCGACCGCCATTGCGCCTTATCCGACATTGGCCGAAGTCAGCAAGCGCGTCGCCGGATCCTACTACACCGACAATCTTTTCAGCCCGCGGACGCGACGTTTGGTCAAATTGCTTTCTGTCTTCGGCTGAGGCATTTTCGATTGAGATGGCACAACGGGTCCGAATGAAATCAATGGCGATAATCGCCCGAAATAGGCGTCACTTGGGAACATGAAGAGTCTGTCGGCACGACTGCTGCTGTTGACTGTCGCCTTCGTCATGTTGGGAGAAGTGCTGATCTATGTGCCGTCGATCGCCCGATTTCGATTGAAATATTTGGAACAGCGCGTCGAAGAGGCCAATTTGGCAGCACTGTCGCTGCTCAACATTCCAAATTTCGTCGCCAGCCAGGAATTCGAGCGTACCGTGCTGCAATCGATCGACGCCGAAGGCGTGGTCATCGAACAACAAAATAGCCGCATTCTGATCCTGGCCGACAAGATGCCGCCGGAAGTCGCCGCAAGCTACGATCTGCGGCACTATTCCGTGCCGGCGTTGATGATGGATGCCTTCACCACGCTGATATCGCGGGCGCCGCGCATCATCCGCGTCGTGGCGGAGGCGAAATTGCATGACGACGCCAGAATTGAGCTGATCCTGCGCGAGACGCCGCTGAAACAGGCGATGCTGGACTATTCGTGGAATATCCTTCGGCTTTCCATCATCATATCGCTGATCACGGCGGGGCTGCTTTATCTGTCGCTGCAATGGCTCATGGTCCGGCCGATGCGGCGCATTACCGCCGCCATGACCGCCTTTCGCAAAAATCCGGAACGGACATCCCCGGTGCCGCCGCCGCGCCAGGATGAAATCGGCATCGCCCAACGTGAACTTGCCAACATGCAAAATGAGCTGCGTGAAGCGCTGCAGCAAAAGACCCGGCTTGCCGAACTCGGCGCCGCGGTCAGCAAAGTCAACCACGACCTGCGCAACATTTTGGCGACCGCGCAATTGTTGTCCGATCATTTGGTCGAATCCACCGATCCAAACGTCAAACGCGTCACCCCGCGCATGATCGACGCCATCGATCGCGCCATCAATTTGTGCGCCCGAACCCTGAAATATGGCAGCGCCGCGGAACCGGCGCCGATCCGCTCCGAGTTTCCGCTTCACGGGCTTGTCGACGACGTCGCCGCCGCCGTCGGCCTGCCGGCGGACGGCCGGATCGACTGGCAAAACCGGGTGGCGACGGACCTGACGGTCAATGCCGATCGGGAGCAATTGTTTCGCGTGCTGCTCAATCTCGGGCGCAACGCCGTGCAAGCCGTGACGGGCACCGGCCGCATTACCATAGCGGCCGAAGACCTCGGCGCGACCGTCGCGCTCAGGGTCGCCGATACCGGGTCGGGCCTGCCCGACAGCACCCGCAGTCACTTGTTCGAGGCGTTTTCCGGCGCCGGCCGAAGCGGCGGCACCGGCCTCGGTCTGGCCATCGCCCGTGATCTGGTTCTGGCCCACGACGGGACCATCGATTTGCTCAAAACCGGGCCGGATGGCACGGTTTTTCGGGTCACCCTGCCGAAAGCCGCGCGCGACCAGGCGGCGGATTGATTTTAGCACTTCTTTTACCTGGCGATGGTCGACTGCGGCGGCGTACCACTACTGATACGGACGTGTCATGCCGCGACGCCGCTGCATCGAATTGGCCTTGATTAGCTTCGCCTTGTTGCCGGTGGGGTGTGCGACTGCCGATCGTGTCGTGGACGAGTACGCGGTTTGGCTAGGCTTCCGCGAACCGGCGTCGGTCGCGGCGCCGGCGGCGCCGGACCCGGTCTATTGTTTCCGCTCTCTGGGTGTTGTCGATTGCTACGATAACGCCCGGCCTTACGGCCTCGGCAACGACGCGCAGCCGGCCTCGCGGCCGATCGGCAATCCAGCGCCGGCCGAGCCGATCTCGCGCGAGAAATCCAGTTGACACCCGGCTGACGCCAACATCATTTTGGGGTCATGGCATGGGATCCCGGTCAATATTTGAAATTCGACGACGAGCGCTTTCGGCCGGGCCGGGATTTGACTACTCGCATCCCGTTGACGGCGCCAAAGCGCATCATCGATCTTGGCTGCGGCACCGGCGATCTGACCGCCGGCCTCGCAGCGCAGTGGCCTGAAGCCGAGGTCATCGGCCTCGATTCCTCAGCCGACATGTTGGCGACCGCCAAATCCCGCCACCCGTCGCTCGACTGGTCGCTCGGCGACATCGGCAACTGGTCGCTGGATGCGGCACCGGACCTGATATTCTCGAACGCTGCCTTGCATTGGGTGGGCGACCATCGCCAGCTTTTTCCGCGGCTTGCCGCCAGCCTGGCGCCGGGCGGTGTTTTGGCCGTGCAAATGCCGCGCAACTTCAACCAACCCTCCCACAGTCTGATGAACGCGGTGGCCAAGGACGGGCCGTGGGCGGAACGCCTGGCGGACGCCGTCCGGCCATGGCCGGTGTTGGACCCGGCGGACTATCGATTGTTGCTGACGCCGCTGGCGTCGGCGGTCGACATTTGGGAGACCACCTACTGGCACGTCCTGGACGGCGACAATCCGGTGCTCGAATGGGTGCGGGCGACCGGCCTGCGGCCTTATCTCGCGGCCTTGTCCGACACCGAGCGACCGGTGTTCGAGGCCGACTATGGGGCGCGGTTGCTTGATGCGTACCCTAAGCAACCCGACGGCAAGACGTTGCTGCCGTTCCGGCGACTGTTTCTCGTGGTCGTCCGGGCAGTTTAATCGGCCGGCATGGACATCTATTTGTTCACCGATTTCGGCTTGACCGGCCCTTATGTCGGCGAAATGCATGGCGTGCTGGCGCGCCAGGCACCGGGCCATGCAATCATCGATTTGATGCATGACGCGCCGGTGCGAGACCCGAAGCGCGCCGGCTATCTGTTGGCGGCGCTTGCCGCGGCGATCCCGGCGCCGGCGCTGTTCGTGGCCGTGGTTGACCCGGGCGTTGGCGGCGACCGGCCCGCGGCTGTCGTGCGTGCCGGTGGGCATGTCTTTGTCGGACCGGGCAATGGCCTGTTCGAAATGCTGCTGCGCCGTCACGGCAACGCGGCGGTCGAGCACATCACCTGGCTACCGGATCGGCTGAGTCCCAGTTTCCACGGCCGCGACCTGTTCGCACCGGCGGCCGCACGTTTGGCTATCGGCGCGGCGGTCGACACCGAGCCGGTGGCGAGCCCTGATTGGCGGCGGCCGGATTGGCCCGTTGATTGGCCTGAGGTCATCTATATCGACGGTTTTGGCAATGCCGTCACCGGCTGCCGTGCCGCCACCTGGCCGGTAAACGCTGGACTCGAGATCGACGGTCGAACCTTGGCGCGGGCACGGACCTTTTCCGACGTCGTTCCCGGGCAAGCGTTCTTTTACAGCAACGCCCATGGCCTGATCGAGGTGGCGGTCAATGGCGGCCGCGCCGACCAAGATTTGAGCCTCGCCATCGGTACCCCGTTGCGTTCCGTGGCGGAACGGCGCTAGCGTGACAGCCCGTAGGGCAGCAAAGAGTGACAGTCGCCATGGCCGGACCCGGCCAACGCAATCTCATTACCGATATCGATGGCCTTGCCGTCGGCAACGCCGAGGATTCGCACGCTCTGACCGGGGTGACCGTGCTGTTGCCGGACCGGCCAATGCTGGTTGCCGCCGACGTCCGAGGCGGTGCGCCGGGCACTCGGGAAATCTCCGCTTTGGCGCCAACGTGCTTGGTCGACCGGGTCGATGCCATCGTCTTGAGCGGCGGTTCGGTGTTCGGCCTCGATGCCGCCGGCGCAGTCGCCTTGCAATTATCGGTTATGGGCCGCGGCTGGCCGGTGGGAGAATTTCGCGCGCCCATCGTGCCGGCGGCCATTTTGCAGGATTTGACCAATGGCGGCGACAAGAATTGGGGCGAGGAACCGCCCTATCGCCGCCTCGCCAGGGCCGCCATGGCGGCGGCGTCGGTGGACTTTGCCCTCGGCAATGCCGGCGCCGGATTGGGCGCGACGGCAGGGCCGTTGAAAGGCGGGCTTGGCAGCGCGTCCATACTATTCGACGACGGCCTGGCCGTCGGTGCCCTGATCGCGGTCAATGCAGTCGGTTCGCCGCTCGGCGGCGGCAGCCTGTTGGCGTCGCCTTATGCCTTGGAAGGTGAATTCGAGGCCTTAGGCGGCGTCGGCGCACGGTCGCCGGAGATACACCTCGGCAATGCTGAAATAGGCGCCAACACGACGATCGGCATCATCGCGACCAATGCGACACTCGACAAGGCCCAGGCCCAGCGTGTCGCGATTATGGCGCACGACGGGCTGGCGCGAGCAATTAGACCCATCCACACGCCGTTCGATGGTGATACACTGTTTGCCCTATCGACGGGGGACAGGCCCTTGGGCGGGCCGGCCGCACGCGCGTTGACGCAAATCGGCGCCGTTGCCGCGGATTGCGTGGCCCGCGCTGTCGGGCGTGCGGTTTTCGAAGCGGATAGCCTCGGGGCGTTTCCCGGCTACCGCGATTATCGTGCCGGTCATGAGGCCGGCGAGTAATTGGGAGAGGCGAATGCGTAAAATCATCGCGACCACTGTCTTTGCCGTGGCATTTACGGCGTCCTTTGCCGCCTATGCCGCGAAGGATTCGGTCACCATTGGTATGCGGCTGGAACCGCCGGGTCTGGACCCGACGACCGGTGCCGCGGCGGCGATCAGCCAGATCACGCTCTATAACCTGTTCGAGGGGTTGACCAAGATTACCCCCGACGGCGGCGTCGGGCCCGGGCTGGCGACAAGTTGGACGGCCAGTGACGACTTCAAGACGTGGACGTTCAAGTTGGTCGAGGGTACGACCTTCCATGACGGTTCGGTGTTTGACGCCGGTGACGTGAAATTTACCTTCGAACGCAACGCCGGCAAGGACAGCAAGAACAAGCGCAAGGACCGGTTCGCCAATATGGCGTCGATCGAAGCGGTCGATGCATCGACCCTGAAGATTGAACTCAAAAATACCAACCCGGATTTCTTGTTCAATCTGGGCGAAAGCACGGCGGTCATCGTCGCGCCGGAAACCGCGGCGACGAACAAGACCAACCCGATCGGTACCGGGCCGTACAAATTCTCCAAATGGACCAAGGGCGATTCGGTCGAGTTGGTGAAGTATGACGCCTGGCGCAATGCCTCGGCATTGAAAATCAACAAAGTCACCTTCCGTTTCGTGTCGGATTCGGCAGCCCAAGTTGCCGCCATGCTCGCCGGTGACTTGGATTTGCTGCCGATTGGGCCGCCGCGCGAATCCGTGCCCCAATTCGAGGCGCATGCCGATTTCCAAGTTCAGGAAGGCAATACCAACGGCGAAACCATTTTGGCGATGAACAACACGTCGAAATATTTGTCCGATATCCGGGTGCGTCGTGCGGTTCAGCATGCGATCAACCGCCAGGAACTGATCGACGCCGCCGAGTTCGGATACGGCACGCCGATCGGCAGCCATTTCGCGCCGCATCACCCGGCTTACGTCGATCTGACGGGCGTTTATCCCTATGACCCGGCGAAAGCCAAGGCGTTGCTGGCCGAAGCCGGCTATAAAGACGGTTTGACCTTGACCTTGAAGCTGCCGCCGCCGGCCTATGCCCGCCGTGGCGGCGAAGTGATTGCCGCCATGTTGGAAGAAGTCGGCATCAAGACCGAAATCGAGAACGTCGAATGGGCGCAATGGCTTGACGTGGTCTACAAGAAACGCAACTACGACCTCTCCATCGTCAGTCATGTCGAGCCCATGGATATCGGCATCTATGCGCGCGACAGCTACTACTACAACTACAAAAGCCCGGAATTCAACGCTATTTACGCTAAGGCCGCGAAGGAACTCGATGTCGCAAAACGGGCGGAATATTTGGCCCAAGCACAACGCAAATTGACCGAAGACGCAGTCAACGGCTATTTGTTTCAGCTCGCCAAGACGGCGGTATTCCGCAAGGGTTTGACCGGGGTGTGGAAAGATTCCCACATTTTCGTCAACGACGTGTCGGCGATGAGCTGGCAATAAGCTAGACGACCTGTTTCGATTATCATCGAATCAAGTCGTTTTGTCGCGCTCACGCCAATGCGCCTGCAGCGCGTGGCTCCGCGAAGGCGGCGCTAACCGCGCCGGGGCCACAGTCGCGGCCCTGACCGCGTACGTCAAAGTCGAACGCAGTCCCGTACGGCTTTAGCACATGCAAATGGGCGGCCGCCCTAGGCGGTCGCCCTCTCTTTTGGCCGATCGATTATTCGACGTAGATGTGGACTTCGTTGGTGGCGGCCTCGGCGCTGGTCGTTGCCGATAGCGTGATCCGGTCCGGCGGCAGGCCCATGTCGGTCAAGGTGCGCAGCACCTTTTGCGCGTTCTTGCGGGCGGCCGATTGTCCGAGTGCCACTTTGGCCGACGAAGTGCTGTTCGGATTGACCGCGACCAGGGCGAAACGGGCGCCCGGCCGGCGTTCCAGCGTCCGCGACATCGCCGTATAGAGCGCTTGTTCATAGGGCACGTCAGGCCGGTCGAAACGAATGACGACCAAGGGCCGGCGGCCCTGTACGCTGACATTTCCGCGTGCCGCCGGGGCGCCGACGGCCGGCGCCGCCGCGAAAGCCCGGTTGGACAGGCTCGAGCCATAGAGCTCGCCGTTCTTGATCGCCAGTGACAGCGTCGTCAGATCGCGCCGTTCGTTTGACACATAGGCGGTCTGCCGGCTGACATCCTCGCTGATTTCGTTCAACAAGCGGTCGACCAGCACGACGGTGCCGTTGGTTTCGTCTTCCAGCACCTGGAGCTGGCGGTGGTCTTCGTCGATGGCGCCGGATAGGCCGTAGGTCGCCCGCGCCGATTCCAACAGGAATGCCGCCAGGCTCGAATCGGCGGCAACCTCGTTGGCCAGGCTATTCATGGCAGCGATATCGACGCCGATCCGGTCGAGTTCCGCCTGCGCCTGATTCCATTGACTGATCAGGATCGGGTTGCCTGGTGTGGTGCCGAGTTGCAGCCGTGCGTTCACCGCCGCGACGGTGCCGTGATAGCGTTGGGCGTTTTGCACCGTGGTCGTGCGGATCTGCTGCAATTGGCCGTTGCGCTGGGCGAGCCGGCCCTGCAGGTTCGACAACTCACCGCTGAGTTCACTGATTTTTTGGCCGACGAAGGTCCCGGTCGGCTGGAATTTGGTGGCCGGCGGTGGCGTGAATTGCCCGCTGCCGACCAACGGCGGCGTGCCGCCTGCGGTCAATGTCGGGGCCGCCGGCGGTGCGTTGGGCGCGCCGCTGGAACTCAACGTCGGCTGCAAATTCTGCTCGGCCTTGCTTGGCGGGATCGCGACCTGCTCACCGCTTTTGGCCTCGGCTTCGTCGCCGGAAAGCGACGGCCACAGCGATTCGGACATGAAAGAACATCCGCCCAGCCCGATTACCGCGGAAAGAACGATCGCGTGCGACGCTCGAAAAACCATGCTGCCCAACATTCTTGTGCCATTGTTCTATGGCCGGACATAGATGCATTCCTTCCGGAACGCAACGCCGCAGGATCAAAGCGCACCCCCTCGACCCAGCCCAGGCCAACCTGCTGCGGCGATGTTAAACAAGCCGATGCCGGCTCACAAGGCCGATTTGGCGCGCTTGGGTCGTGCAGAACGCCCGGCCCTGGCAGGAATTGGCGACGATCAGCTTTTTTTGCTGGCCTACGGCGCCGGGATCCGCTACATGGAGCCCTTCGCGCGCGGCCGATGCACCGGCGACGTTCGTCGGTTCGCGTGCCCGGCCGGGTCCTATGCCGGCCACAGCCAATGATAAACCAGGCGCCGGTAGCTCAGCTGGATAGAGCACCAGACTACGAATCTGGGGGTCGGGGGTTCGAATCCTCCCCGGCGCGCCATGGTTTTCAGGTCCATTCTTGTCACATGGTTTACAGTTGATACCGGAGACAGAGCTACCACGGGATTGGATTTCGACATCATTCCGGGTCGCAATTGGTCGCATCGTGCGGCCGATTTTCAGCAGACGGTCGGCCCTTGCCTGCTCCATACCCGCCAACCGTTCGCCCAAACCCCGTTCGCACTACGCCTTGATTTCGTCGGCGCCGCTTGACGACGCTCACTCTGCTGGGGGAACATGATCGGCGTTGATCCAGCGGTGGCGGTGATTGTCACCCGCGAAATAGCAATCAAGTGGCGTACTTTTGGGAGTGCCGGATATGCGTGAAGACCAACCGACGAATCAACCGGATACCAAGGATGTCAGTCGACGAGAATTCGTTCGCAAAGGGGCGAAAGTCGCCTATGTCGTGCCGTTGGTGTTAGCGGCGGTGACGGCGGCCGAGCGACCAGCGCACGCGGGTTCCCCGTGAAATTAGATGCCGCTCGTCGCCGTGTTGCGATGAACATCCCAGTCGCTTCCTAGAGGTGGGTTCTGACGCGCCTCTTGGCCGTCCGCTCACACGATGAAGGAGACCGCCCGGCATGCTGCTGTTGGGTGATCGCCGTGTGCCGCACGTACCGCGCCAGACCTGCCGTTTCCTTGATCGCGGAGAACTTTGAGTATCTCGGGGTCAACGATGCCTAAACAGCCGAACATTTTGCTGATCATCACCGATCAGCACCGCGCCGATCACACCGGCTTCGGTGGCAATGGCGTGGTGAGGACGCCGAATTTGGATGCGCTCGCGGCGCGTGGCGCGGTGTTCGAACGGGCTTACGTTGCCAACCCGATCTGTATGCCCAATCGCGCCAGCATCTTGACCGGACGGGTGCCGACCCTGCATGGCACGCGCCATAACGGCATCCCGCTCGATCCGCGCGCAGTAACTTTTCCGCGGCTGTTGCGCGAGGCCGGATATCGTACTGCGACATTCGGCAAGTGCCATTTCCAAAACATGGGCGTCGGCTTCGATCTGTTCTCCAAAGACGATGGCAGCCCGCGCACCCGAGACGCCCGCGACGAGGGCTTGAGCGAAGGCTGGGACCGGTTCGAAGACATGGCCCGCCACGCCCGCGACTATGTGGCGATGCCGGACGATTTCTACGGCTTTTCGGAAGTCGACCTGGTGGTCGGCCATTCCGATCAGTGCGGCGGCCATTATGTTCATTGGGTTGCCGACCAGGGCGGCGAATTGAGTACGCTCCAGGGCCGGAAAAACGCCCTGCCGCACGACCCGATCAGCCACCAGGCTTGGCGAACGGCCGTGCCGACCGCGCTCTATCCCACCACCTATGTCACCGAGCGTGCCGTTCAATTCCTCGACCGCCAGGCGGGCGACGGCGGCGGCGATCCGTTTTTTGCCGTCGTCTCTTATCCTGACCCGCATCACCCCTTCACGCCGCCCGGCGACTATTTCGATATGTTTGATCCCGCGGACATGGCGCTGCCAGCGACCTTCGACGACGCCCACGAAAATTGCGCGCCGCACTATCAGCGCATGCTTGAGCAGCGCGGCGGCGAGCGCAAACTGCCGATCATCGCCCCGTTTGCGCCGACGGAAGCGGAATTCCGCGAAATGGCGGCGCGCGAATTCGGCATGATCGCGCTGATCGATGACGGCATCGGCTCGATCCTGCAGGCCCTGGCGCGGCTCGGATTGGACGACGATACCATCGTCATTTTCACCAGCGATCACGGCGACATGTTCGGCGATCACGGCATGATGCTGAAAGGCGCCATGCATTATGAAGGCTGCGTCCGCGTGCCACTGGTCGCTGCCGGTGCTTCTATCGTGCCCGGCGTCCGTGCGGGCTTGGCGTGCTCCCTCGATTTGGCTCGGACCATTCTCGATCTGGCCGGTCTGGCGCCCTGCCACGGCATGCAAGGCGCGTCCCTCGGCCCGATGCTGGCGGATCCGGCCGCGACGGTGCGCGATCAGGTGCTGATCGAGGAAGATCAGATCCACGATATTTTGCGGGTCGGCTGCCCGTTGCGTATGCGCAGCCTGATAGCGGAAGAGGGCCGTGTGACCGTCTATGCCGGCAGCGAGATGGGCGAACTGTTTGATTGGCGCGAGGATCCCGAGGAACGGCGAAACCTGTTCGCCGATCCGGCCGCCGCTGGCTTCCGCGCCGACATGATGGAACGCTTGAGCCGCAGCATGATGCAACACGCCGACACCAGCCCACAGCCGACAGCTTTTGTCTGAAGCGATGCCAAATCGCTGCAACCGTCTCTTCATTTCCGCCATTTCAAAGCACCGTTAACCAATATCGCCTTAAACTCTGGGCCTTAGATCCCACTCTTGGGCGCGCGGTGGCGAAAAAACGGCTGAAATGAGCAAGTTTTCTCGGAAAATCGAGCAGGAAGACGCGACGCAGTCGGTCAATGACGCGCAGCTGTCGAAGCTCGCGGCTGTGGTCGACAGCCTCGGCGCCGGCGAAGTCCGAAAATTGGCCGCCGCCATCGAACGCAATCGGCTTTCCGGTCAGGACAAACTGCCGTACGTGTCGCTTTTGGATAGCTTGCGCCCAGCATTGCGGGCCAGTGAGGCGGAGCGGGTGCCGACGCCGCTCAGGCTGTTTTGCAAGCCGTTCGAGGGCTTGCTGATCTCCGGTAAGGTCAAGACTAAGCTGGCTGGGCGCATCTCGCGGGCCGCCATTGCGCCGGTTTGGGCCTGGTTGGCGGACGAGTTGATGCCCGATCGCCATACCGAATTGACGGCCGGCATTGCGCGCCACATATTGCACAACAACTCCGTCGCCGCCGCCGATATGACGGCCACGTTGCAGGTGGAAGCGGCCACGGCGATTCGCTCTGCGATCAGCGGTCTGGATCGCGAGGATCCGGATTTTCAGCGCTTGGTGCTTAGGCTCGGCGGCGAAACAGAGCTTCGTGATGCCGAGGAAATGGCCAAGATCCTGCGCCAAGGCCGCCGTTTCGAGGCGCTTTGCAACAGCCTGCCCAAGCCGCCAATTGACAATGTCAATGAGCCGATGATCCATGACTTCAAAGAGATTTGCGGCCGGTTCGGCGAATGCCTTCGTGGCGGCTCGAAATACGGCGCCGTCATCATCATGGGACGGTTGACGCACCCCTGGCAGATATTGCGGCTCGCCCGAACCTATGAAGGCACCATGGACGATACGCGCATAAAGCGCACGGAACTGGCCTATGTCGGCGACCTGTTGAGCGAAGAAGTGTCAGACGTCGCCGATGCCATCCGCAAAGAGACCGATCGGGATAAATTGATTCTGAAACTGTCCATATTCGTGGCCCAGTTCACCGGCGTCACGGCGGAACTACAGATTCAAAAACAAGGCGAATTGGGGCGCCGGCTGTTGTCGGCCAGGGCCAAGGTTGCCAAGGCCGTCGAGCCGCTCATTCGCCGGTCCTACGACGCAATTGAGGAAGCTTTGCCGCGCCACAAGGTCCGCAGCGGGCGCCGCAATCCCGGCCGGCCGGATTTGTCACGGCCGATCGACGGGGAAAGTGCCGAAAGGGCTAAATCGGTATCGATGTTCTTCCAGGATATTCGGCCCCTTGCCGGCAAGGCAGCCTTTTCGATGACACTCAACGAAACCATCGCCACCCTGACCGAAGACTTGCATTACTACGGCAATCAGCTGGTCGAAGTGATCCGCCGCGGCGACGATCTGGAATTTGAACAGGCCTGGGATTATCTGCGGCTGACCGCCGACATCCTGGAGCCGATCGACCGTGGCGCCGCGGAAGTTCTGCGCCGCCGTGCGGCGGCGGCAGAAGTCGTCTAAGACGCGGACGCGTTCGTCAAGTTGCCGGATCCATCTTGACTAAATAGACCAAGAATGCTGCTCGCACCGGCGTTGGCGATACTGAGGGAATGAATGCCGAGGTCGAGGCGCATTTGTCGCGCCGTCAATTCCGCGGCTTCCTTGCTGAGATCCGCATCGACCAAATTACCGATGCCTGCCGCGAATGAGTCCATGAGCCGGCTGTTGAGCGTGGTCTGAATGTCCAGTCGTCGTGCGGCAGCGCCAAAGCTGGCCAAGGAAAGGGTGACGGACTTGGCCGCGGCCGACACGGCATCGACGGCATTGAGGGCTTGGCTGCGCGTGTCGAACGATAAGGCGTCGATTTTCAGATCGTCCGCATGCACCGGCTGCGCGGCGATTGTCATGACCGCGCCGTCCGGGCTGAGCAGGACTTCGATGTTGCCAAACCCCGGATCGCCTTTGCCCTTGGCCAAGCCTTTACCATGCCCCTTGCCATTATTGCCTTTGAGGGGGTCGAGAAGGTTGATTTCGTTGAACACCGCATTGTCGGCGACGAAATCCAGTTGGGCGAGCAAGGCATCGAAATCGGACTGCAGGCTGTGGCGGCTCGCTTTGTCGAGAGAGGCATCCGTCGCGTGTAACGCTTTTTCCCGCATTTCTATCAGGATGTCGGAAATGGCAGCCGCGCCGGCTATCGAAATGTCGACCAACGACGTGGCGCTGGCAAGGCTGCGGCCGACCGCCTTGTGTCCGGCAAGATCGGCTTTAAGGTCGGTGGCGATTTGAAACAGGGCGCCGTTGTCCTTGGGCCCGGCAACGGTCAATCCTGTGGCGATGCGCGATTGCGACGCGGCAATGTCGGTCGCGGAGCCTTGGATATTCTGCAAGGCCATCAGAGCACCGATATTTGTATTAACGGACAAGGACATCGTCGCGGTCTATGCCAATATTTGAAAACGCGCCTAACATATAACTATACAAATGTATATCAAAAATAATAATCAAGTATTTATAAATAAAACGTCAATCTATATTTCCTATATTTCCACATAAAATGAAATCTATATTTCAAATAATTTTAGATAAATCTGTAAAGTTATGAAAAGCCTTGCCATTTTGTGCCTGACGCCGAAATTCGGTGGCGGATTTTGACCTCGAAATCGGTCATTGACCGATCGTACAAGGGAACTGAAAATGCGCTGTGGTCAATCCATGCTTGATTTTATTCCGTTTGGCTTTGGTCGGCGCATTGCTTCTGTGGGGGTCCGCGGCAATGGCGGCGGAGCGCGGACGCGATATCCAGCGTCTGGGCGCCAAGGTGTCCAATCCGGCTGCCTTGGTGCGCTTTCAAGACATTCGCTATCGCTATTTCGATCTCAACGACAGCCGGCAATCGCGCAAAATTGAGGCGCAAGGGGCGTTCACCCTGTTACCGCGGTTCAAGGTAACCCACATTTTGCAGGCCATCCGAACCGATGTGTCTGGCGATTCTAATACGGATGTGTCGAGCCTGAACCTGGGCGCGACCTTGACCCGCGACGCCCATTTCGTGAACCGTGACGCGCGGTATTTCATCGGCTCGCAATGGTCGAAAGATCTCGGCGACGTTAGCAAAGGCACGGGCAGCGGCTCCGACCTGTTGGCGCCGTTCGCCGGGGTGACTTGGCTGTCGACGCCGGAAGATTTTCTTGTCGCCATGATCCAACATAGTCGCTCTTATCGCCACGACGATGGTGCGCCGAAGGTGCGCAAGACGGTGCCGCGCCTGATTTACATCCGCGGCCTGCGATTCCTCAATGGTTGGTCAACGTTCAATCTGGCCGGTGAGTTCGATCACCAGGACAACGACAACTTCAGTGCGACCCTGGAAATGGAAATCGGCACCATGCTGTCGCCCCATATCGGGTTCTATGGCGAGATCTTCGTCGGCGACGCGGCTTTTGAGACCGAGGCGTACAACGCCGGCATCGGACTGGCTTTGCGGATCGTATATTGATCGACACGGACGGATACGGAGACGGCTCATGAGCATCGACGTGAAGGCACTGACTTTCGATACCGGCGGCACGATCTTGAATTGGCACAGCGGCATCAGCGACGCCCTGGCCACGGCCGGGGTGCGCCACGGAATGGCACGCGACTGGGCGACGCTGACCAACGACTACCGGCGCCGCTCGTTGCAGCGCATGGTCAATGCCGGCGGCGACAGCCCGGCCACCTTCAACATTGACGATGTCCACCGCGACGTGCTCGACGAAATCATCGCCGAACAAGGCCTCGGCGCCTTCGACGAGAGCGATCGTGAGGCGATTTGGCGCCGCTGGCACACACTGCAGGCTTGGCCGGATTTTCCACCGGTCCTGGCGCGGCTACGCGAGCGCTACATTGTCGCTTCATTCACCATTCTCACCGTGTCGCTGATCGTCGACACGGCACGCCGCAACGACCTGAGTTGGGATGCGGTGATTTCTTGTGAAATGATCGGCACCTACAAGATCCGGCCGGAAGCCTATCGGACCGCGGCGCGTTGGCTGGCCTTGGAGCCGAGCGAGATCTGTATGGTGGCCTGCCATAATTTCGATCTGGCGGCTGCTGCCGACGTCGGCTTCAAGACGGCGTTCGTGCGGCGCCCCGACGAATGGGGCGCGGCCGGGCCACCCGACCCGGAGCCGAGCCCGACACACGATATCATTGCCGACGACTTCCCGGACATGGCCCGGCAGCTAGACATTCAAATCTGATCGGCGTTCAAGGCGGCGGCGATGTCGTCATGGGCGGCGTTCGATTGGTCGCAATAGCGCGTGTAATGCAGAAAACCGTGCATCATGCCCGGATAGATCTTGCAGCGTGCGGCGATGCCGGCGGCGCTGAGTGCCTCGGCCATGGCCGGTGAATTGTCGCGTAAAGGGTCCAGTTCGGCGGCACCGAGGAACGCCGGCGGCAGACCGGTTAGATCGGCCGACAAATGGGCGTTGCGCGGATCCGCGGCATTGACCTCCGGATCGCCGTAGTAGGAGCCGCGATAGAAGGCGCGCGTCCTATCGGACAGGCCATAGGCCTCGCCGCCATAAAGCTTCACGGACTGACAATCGGCGCCAAGGCCGTGATTGCCGTAAATCAAGATCATTTTCTTCAGGTAGTCCGGCCTCGTGTCGCGCAATTCCACGGCCACGCCGACGGTGATCGAGGCGCCCGCCGAATCGCCGCCCATGGCCACGCGTGTCTGGTCAAGGCCGAGCGCCGATGCCTCGTCGTTCAACCAATCGATGACGCCATGAACATCTTCAAGCGGTGTTGGAAACTTATGCTCGGGCGCCAGATGATAGTCGATCGCCAATACCGCCCAACCGGAGCGGTGGGCGATCTGCCGGCAGATATTGTCGTGGCTGTCCAGATTGCCATAGACGAAGCCGCCGCCATGGCAATAAAGCAACACCGGCAGACTTTGGCCGTCGGTGCCGGGGCGATATAGCCGGACCGTGAGCGGACCGGCAGGAGCCGAGACCTGGTAGTCCTTGACCGACGGCAAGTCGGGGCCGACTTCATTCCAAAAGGCGCGACCCGCCATATATTGTTTACGCACCGCATCGATCGGCGCGGTGCAGACGTCGAGCGGATCGGGCACGGTTTCCTTGTTCTTGGTTAGAACCGCCTGCATCTGCGGATCGATCGGGGCCGGCTGCATGGTTGTTGTCCTGAAAAAAATGAATGGGTCGGTCGTCTATACTTGCCACCAGAGTGTTGTATCCTGGGCTTGCCGGAACTTCAACGGATCGAAACTTGCTCTAGGCGACCGACGCACACCATGACGACCATATCTGAATGGCTGGAAGGCCTTGGGCTTGCCGAATACGGTCCGCTGTTCGATGAGAACAAGATCGACGTCGATGTCCTGCCGGAAATCGCCGAGGACGACCTCAAGGATCTCGGCATGCCGCTCGGCCATCGCCGGAAGATGATGCGTGCCATTCGCCAGCTTGGTGAGCCGGCCGACCCAACGCCGGCGCATGCCGAGGCAGCGGCCACTGCCGGAACGGCGCCGGCCCACCTTGCCGAACGGGCGATGCTGGCCAAATCCGCATTGGAAGGTGAGCGCAAGCAAGTCACGATCCTGTTCGCCGACATCAAGGGGTCGACGGAATTCATCGAGTTGATGGACGCCGAAGAGGCCGACGGGCTGCTGCGGCTCGCCATCGACGGCATGATGGCCGCCGTCCATCGCTTCGAGGGCACGGTCAACAAAGTGCTCGGCGACGGCATCATGGCGATCTTTGGTGCGCCACTGGCGCATGAAGACCACGCGACCCGCGCCTGTTTCGCAGCACTCGCCATGCACACCGACATGCGCGCCATCACCGACGAAGCGCGCCGCCGCTTTGGTGTCGAGGTGCAGTTGCGGCTCGGTATGAATTCCGGCGACGTCATCGTGCGGGCCATCCACAACGATCTGACCATGGATTACGACGCTATCGGGCCGACCGTGCATTTGGCCGCACGCATGGAGCAAATGGCAATCCCCGGTACGACCCGCATCACCGCGTCGACGGAGCGGTTGGCCGAAGGCTATATAGACACCAAGGCCTTGGGGCCTATACCCATCAAGGGCGTGTCGGAGCCGTTGGACGTCTTCGAGTTGGTTGGCGCGGTCGATGTGCGTTCGCGCTTTCATGCCACCATCCGCCGCGGCCTGTCGCGGTTCGTCGGCCGCGATCTTGAAATTGCCGTGCTGCGGGAGGCTTTGGGCCGGGCGGCGGAGGGCGATGGCCAAGCGGTCTCCGTGGTCGGCGAGGCCGGTGTCGGCAAATCCCGGCTATATTACGAGTTTGTGCGCCATCCGGCGCTGCGCCAGTGGCTGGTTTTGGAAAGCGGCTCGGTTTCCCACGCCCGCGCCGCCGCTTTTCATCCGATCGTCGACATGTTACGCAACTACTTCTCGCTGGCGCGCTCCGACGACGAACGCACAATCCGCGAACGCGTGATGGGCAAGCTGATTGCCATGGACGAGGATCTGCGCGGCCTGGCCGCGCCGATTTTTGCTTTGTTCGCTGTCGACACCGGCGACGAAGAGTGGCAGCGCCTCGACCCGGCACAGCGCCGCCGTCGCACCCTGGAGGCCTGCCGCGCCCTGTTGCTGCATGAAGCACGGATCCAGCCGCTGGTCGTGGTGTTCGAGGATCTGCATTGGATCGATCCGGAGACGCAAGCCTTCCTCGACTTGCTGGTCGATAGCATCGCCCGGGTGCCGATCCTGCTGCTGTTCAATTACCGGCCGGAATATGACGACCCTTGGCTGAGCAAAAGCTACTTCACCCACATCCGGGTGACACCGTTGGCTCAGCAAAGCGGCGAGGCCCTGTTGGACGATCTCCTAGGCGCCCATGGCGACGTGGCGCCGTTGAAGGAAACCATTCTGCAGCGGACCGAAGGCAACCCCTTCTTCATCGAGGAAAGCGTGCGCGGTTTGGTCGAAGACGGCGCCTTGACCGGCGCCCGCGGCGACTACCGGCTGGCGCTGCCGGTGCGCTCGATCTCCGTGCCGGCATCGGTACAGACCGTGCTGGCCGCCCGCATCGATCGCCTGGAACCGGACGTCAAACGCCTGTTGCAGATCGCCGCGGTCATCGGCAAGGACTTCAATTTCACCCTGTTGCGGCAAGTCGGCGATATTGCCGAGGCCGACGTACGGCGTCATTTGGAGAGCCTGCAGGCCTCGGAGTTTCTGTTCGAGACTCGGTTGTTTCCCGATCCCGATTACACCTTCAACCATGCCTTGACCCACCAAGTCACCTATGAAGGCATGTTGTACGATCGCCGCAAAGAACTCCATGCCGCCATTCTCGAGGCGTTGGAGAAACTCTCCGCCGATCGGCCTGACGATCAGCTCGAGCGGCTCGCCTATCACGCCATACGCGGCGAGGCCTGGGAAAAGGCCTACGAGTATGCCCATGCCGCCGGTCTCGCCGCGGTCGCCTTGAACGCCAATCGAAGCGCGCTTGAATCTTACGAAATTGCAGCCGAGGCCCTGGCCCGCCTGCCGGAAACTGATGAGCGCTTGGCCGCCGCCATAGACCTGCGGTTTCGTATCCGCGATGAACTGTTCATCCTTGCCGAAACGGACAAAATATTGCGCCATATGGATGACGCAGAAGAATTGGCGATCAAGCTCGGTGACCAAAGCCGCTTGATCGAAGTGTTGCTGTATAAAAGCGGCTATCACTGGGGCGGAGGGCAATATGTGGAATTCGCGTTGCCTCTAGCAGAGCGGGCCTACGATCTCGCCCAGCAAGTCGACGACCCGAAGTTGATCGGCATGGCCTGTTATCGCCTGTCTGCGGCGCATGCGCTGATCGGTAATTACCGCGAAGCGGCGCAATGGGGCGCGGAAGGTGAAGCAGCGCTCAGGCCGCAGGCGGAGACGCTGCATCGTTTCGGCGGCTTGCTCTATACGTTCGTCTGCTCATTTTACGCCATGGCGAGCGCGGAACTGGGCGACTTCAAGACCGCCGACCGGATCGGCCGCGGCGCGTATGACCTCGCGGTAAAATCGGATCACGCCTATTCCATCACGGTGACGTCGTTCGGTATTGCACAAAGCTATTTGTTGCAGGAGCGTGCCACAGAGTCCGAGCCAATCGCTGATTACAGCCTGGATCAAGTCGCGGTTCACGGCGTGGTCGCCGCCGGACCGTGGGTTGCCGGACGGGCCGCCTTTGCCTATGCGGCGGCCGGTCGCGAGGCGGATGTCGATCGCGCCATCGAATTCGTTATGACGACGAGCGACTTGTCGCTTTCCATGCGCCATGGCCAGGCCTTCACGTGGGCTGCCCGTGCCTGCTTACTTCTCGACCGTCTCGATCAAGCGGCCGAACTAGCGGCTATCGTTTTTCAGGAATCGAGCGTCGATGACGAAAATGGGGCGCGCGCATGGGCGCATTGGGTTATCGGCGAGGTGGCGCGCCGTCGAGACGAGCCCGATGCGGCGCAAACAGCCTATGAATCCGCGTTGGCGATGGCGCGGCCGCGCGGTATGCGCCCGTTGGAAGCGTATTGCTTGGAAAGCCAGGGGCTCTCTGCCGCCGCCAAAGGCGACGCAAAGGCCGCGGCGGAGCTTTGCGCTCAGGCGCTGGAGATCGCCAAGGCCATGAACCACACCGCCCTGATCGAACGACTAGAGAAAAATACCGCCGACGTTTAAGCGTCAAGCGCTTTCATCGCGTCGGCATGGGCGGCGATCAGGCCGGGCACGTGATCGGGGTCGGTGCGGCCCCAACCGCATTCGCTCGACAGGCCGAAGTCTGCCACCACCGCTGACGCCGCCTTGATGCGTGCCATGTCGCCGCCGTGATCGTCGAAGTGGATCAGGCCGAGATAAAGGCTGGTCGCCGGATCCAGCGCCAACTGGCGAAGCGGTGCATAATAGGCGGTGTCGGATCGGTCCTTGGGCACCGGCATATGCACGAAATCGATTGCCCGGCTGGCGTCGCGGGCCAGGCCGTTGGCGAGTTCGACCAGGATGCCCATGTCTTTCGGCATGACCAGATGTTCGTCTTTCGGCGTGCCGTAGCAAAGGTGGTAGCCGAGCTCGACCGGCGCCGGCACGTGGCTGCCGAGCCGCGCCATTTCCGCAAAGATTTGTTCCTTGTAGTCGGCGGGCCGGCTCGGGAAATAGTCTTCGAAGATGAGCACTTCCTGGCAAATGTCCCACTGGATCGACAGTTTGTCATGGGGCACTGCGGCCAGAATGTCGTCGAGGGCGGCCAGCAAGGCGCGTTCGTAGGTCACCAGATAATCGGCCAAGGAGGCCGGGCTCACATACATAAAACCGCTCGCCATCGGCGTAGGCAGACAGACTTGAAAGCGCACACCAGCCGGGATGACGCCGTCGTCTTGCAGGCGGCGGAACACCGCGTATGACTCGCGCGCGGCCGGCGCGTAGCCGGTCTCGAAGGTCACGGTGGCCGGATCCGTACCGGGCTTGAACCGGACCAACTCGGTCCGCCGGATCAATTCGCCGTCCCATTGGTGAAGATCGAGCGGCGCGGCCTCTGGGTCGAGCTCCACGTCGTCATGCGCCAGCAGCATTTCCCGTTGCCAGTAGATCCAGCGATGGCGTTCGCCGGTCTCGCCGTCGGGCAGCCGCCGCAGCCACGGCCCAAGCGCGGCCGACAGCGCGCGAAACACCTGGTCCGCCGTATCCATGGCAACGCTGCCGATCAAGTGAACGCCGGGGTGATCCGTCATAATTGTGTTCCTCTAATCAATCGTTCGTTTTGGTGACGGCCCGAGGCCGGAGGCGGCCCAATCGGGGTCCGGGTCGGCCGGGTCGGCTTGCAGCCCGGCGGCGCGGATACCTTCGATGGCGCAGTATTCGTCCTTTTCCGACGAATCGCCGCTGATGCCGACAGCGCCGATGACCGGCCCCGCAGCGTCGCGGATCAAAACACCGCCCGGCACCGGCACGAAGCGTCCGTCGGAAGCAGCAGCCAAGGCGGTCTGAAACACCGGCCGGGAGGCGAGCCGGTCGCGGATCAGGCGGCTTGATATGCCCATGCCGAGCGCGCCCCACGCCTTGCCGGTGGCGATTTCCACCCGCAGGATGCCGGAACCGTCCTCGCGTTTGAGCGCGACCAGGTGGCCGCCGCCGTCGAGCACGGCAACGGTCATCGGCAGCATGGCCTCGGCCCGGGCGGCGGCAAGTGCCGCATCAACGATGACCGATGCCGCCGCGAGGCTAAGGTTGGTCTTCAGGTCCATGGCAGGCTCCTTCATGGTCGGGCAATGCCCGGCTTTATTCTGCCTGCCAATCGGCTTGTTCGACAAGGTGGTCGAGAAACGATCGTACCTTGAGCGGCAAATGCGGCCGCGCCGGATAGAGCGCGTAGATGCCGAGGCTCGGCAGGTGATAGTCCGGCAGGACGCGGACCAGGCGGCCGGCGGCGATATCCTCGGCGACAGCGAAATCGACGGCAAGGCCTAAGCCGAAACCGGCCAGGATCAAAGCCCGGCTGGCCTCGGATAGATTGCAGAAGACGCGGCCTTCGATCCGCAAATCGTGGTTCGATCCGCCCGGGCCGCGCAAGCTGAGCCGGCCGGGCCGATCGGTCCAACTCGGCAACACCCAATTGTGCGCCGACAGGTCTTCCGGTGCCTTTGGTACGGGCGCACGGTCGAACACGCCGGGTGCGGCGCAAATCCATAGGTCGGCTTCGCCGAGCTTGCGGGAGATCAAACTCGGGTCGCTGAGCCGGCCCATGCGGATGGCCAAGTCGATGCGCTGTTCGACCAAATCCAACAGGCCGTTCTCCAACACCATTTCGATGCGTACCCGCGGATGCGCCGCGGCATAGGAGGCGATCAACGGCGCCAGGCGCAGCGTGCCGAATTCCGAGGTCGTGGTCAGCCGCAACAGGCCGGTCGGTTCACTGCTTTGGGCGCGGGCCCGGTCGTGGGATTCGGTCGCCGCGTCGAGCGCCGTCTCGCAGCGCGGCAGATGAGCGTCGCCGGCCTCGGTCAGGCTGAGGCGGCGTGTGGTCCGGTTCAACAGGCGTTGGCCGAGGCTCGCCTCGAGGCGGGAGACCTGCTCGCTGACCGCGGCCTTGCCGAGGCCGAGCCGCTTGGCCGCGGCGGTGAAACCGCCTTCCTGGACGACGACGGCAAAGATCGCCATCCGCGGCAAGTCGCGCAGTTCGCTGTTCATTGTTCGATAATTCCGATCAATTGGTTCTGGATTGCCGGCATTGTTCGAGAAAACTAGCTAACTATATGGCCAATGAACAGAGCAAATGAACGATTTCGACAACCTGATATGAGGATCAAGACAATGGGCAATCTACTGGTCGTGAATGCCAGCCCCCGCAAAACCGAAAGCAAAAGCCGCGCGCTCGCGGCCGATTATGAAGCGGCGTGGCGCGCCGCTCACCCAGAAGGCGCCGTGCGCACCGAGGATCTGGCCGCCGATCTGCCGCCGCATGTGGATGAGGATTTCATCACTGCCATATTCACGCCGGCTGATGCCCGCTCGGCCGAACAGACCGCGCTGCTGGCACGCTCGGACGGCTATATCGAGAACCTGAAGTGGGCGGACACCATCGTCATCGCCCTGCCGATGCATAACTTCTCCATTCCCTCGGCGCTGAAGGCCTATATCGATCACGTCTGCCGGGTCGGCGTCACCTTCCGCTACGGCGAAAACGGCCCGGAAGGGCTCTTAGGTGGACGGCAGGCCATCATCCTGGCCGCCCGCGGCGGCCGCTACACGGGAGAGTCGCCGGCCGCGGCGATGAACCACCAGGACACCTACCTGAAGACGGTACTCGGCTTCCTCGGCATCACCGAGAGCCGCACCGTCACCGCCGAAGGCGTCGCCGCCGGCGACGAGGGCTTCGAGGCCGCCAAAGGGCAAATCCCCAACCTGCTCGCGGCATGACCGCCGTATACGGAACCGTACGTACGGTGGTGTGGGAGGACAGCGGGCGCGAGCCCGCCTTCTATCCGGTGCGATCGACGCTTTAACGTAGAATGTATCGAACGCCGTCGCCCCTACAGCCCAAGTACCGCTTTGGCGACGATGTTGCGTTGGATCTCGGCTGAGCCGCCTGCGATGGTCAGCATGCGTTCGTTCAGATGGGTCGGCGTCATGGCGGCGCCGTCGGCCGGGCCGACCGGTGGCTGGTTGCTGGCCGGCGACAGCGCCTCGGGCTGGTGCACGGCGCCGTAGAGGCCGAGCGCCTCGACGCCGAGGGCGTTGATCTGCTGTTTGAGTTCGGCTTTTTGGATGGTCAGGGTCGAGGCGGCGGCGCCCGGACGGCCGCCGGTGCCGAGCGCCGCCAAGAGCCTGAGTTCACCCATCTGCACGGTCTCTACGGCGATGTCGAGGCGCGCCAGCCGCTGCCTGAAGCCGCTGCCGTCGGCGCTCGCGTCGGTATCGTTGCTTAGCCGGCGCACCCGGTCGAATGCCCGTCTCAGTTCGCTCGCCGGCATGAATTGGCGCTCGAACTCCAACAGATATTTGGCGACGGTCCAGCCGTCGTTCTCGGCGCCGACCCGGTTCGCCTTGGGCACCGCCACGTCATCGAAAAACACCTGGTTCAACTCATGGTCGCCGGCCATGGTGATGATCGGCTCCACGGTAATCCCGGGTGTCGCCATGTCGATCAGCAGAAAACTGATGCCGGCCTGGGGCTTAGTGTCGTTGTCGGTGCGCACCAGGCAGAACATCTGGTTGGCATGGTGGGCGAAGGTCGTCCAGATCTTGGTGCCGTTGATGACGTAATCGTCACCGTCGGCGACCGCCTGGGTCCGAAGCGAGGCGAGGTCGGAGCCGGATCCGGGCTCCGAATAGCCCTGGCACCAGAAATGCTCGCCGTTCAGGATGCGCGGCAGATAATGGTCTTTCTGCTCGTCCGTGCCGTAGGCGATCAGCGCCGGGCCGCACATCAACAGGCCGCTCGGGTACAGCATCGGCGCCTCGGCGCGGGCGCATTCGGCGGAAAATATATAGCGCTGCATGACCGACCAACCGGTGCCGCCCCATTCGACCGGCCAATCTGGCACCAGCCAGCCTTTTTCGAACAGGATTGCCTGCCAGGCCAGGGCGCTTTCCTTCTCCTGGAATACACTGGTCCGGTTGCGGCCGGCCTGGCGCAGCGCCGGGGTCAGGGCTTGGCCTAGGAACTGGCGCACGTCGTCCCGGAACGCCAGGTCGTCGTCGTGGAAAGAAAGATCCATGTCGCACTCGCTCGTGTTTTACAAACCCAGCACCGCCTTGGCGATGATGTTGCGTTGAATCTCCGCCGAGCCGGCGGCGATGGTCAGCATATGCTCTTCCAGATAGGTCGGCATGATGGCGATGCCGGTCTTCGGCCCGATCGGCGTGTGGTTGCTGTCGGGCACCAAGGCTTCCGGCTGATAGACGCCGGCATAATGGCCAAGGGCGGAGACGGCGAGCCCGTTGATGCGCTTTTTCAGTTCGCTTTTCTGGACTTTCATGGCCGAGGCCGCGGTGCCCGGGCTTTCGCCGTGGCTGAGCCGCGCCATCAACTGCAGTTCGGTCATTTGGATCGCCTGCGCGGCAATTTCCACGGTCGCCAGTTGGCTGGCAAAACCCGGCAGGGGATCGGCCTGAAAGGCCGGCTCCCGGCCGATGCGCCGGACCCGTTCCAGCGCCCGCTCCAATTCGGCCGCCGGCATGTGGGTGCGCTCGAACTCGAGTAAATGCTTGGCCACGGTCCAACCCTGGTTCTCCGGTCCGACCCGGTTGGCCTGGGGCACCCGGACGGCGTCGAAAAACACCTGATTGAGTTCATGCTTGCCGGTCAGGGTGATGATCGGCTCCACAGTAATCCCGGGCGCCTTCATGTCGATCAGCAGGAAGCTGATGCCGGCCTGGGGCTTGACCGTCGGGTCGGTGCGCACCAGGCAAAAGATCTGGTCGGCGCGGTGGGCGTAGCTGGTCCAGATCTTGGCGCCGGTAACCACATAATCATCGCCGTCGGCGACTGCGGCGGTCGTGAGCGACGCCAGGTCCGAGCCGGCACCCGGCTCCGAATAGCCTTGGCACCAGAAATGCTCACCATTCAGGATACGCGGCAAGTAATAGGCTTTCTGCTCGGCCGTGCCGTGGCCGATCAGGGCCGGGCCGCACATCTTTAATCCGGTCGGGAACAAATAGGGTGCTTCGTGGCGGGCGCATTCGCTGGCGAAGATATAGCGCTGCATGACCGACCAGCCGCTGCCGCCATAGTCGACCGGCCAATCCGGCGCCGCCCAGCCCTTGGCGTGCAGGATCGCCTGCCAAGCCAACGCGCTTTCCGGTTCCTGAAACGTGCTGGTGCGGTTTTGCCCGGCGGTCTTGAGCGCCGGCGTCAGCTTCGCCGCCAGGAATGACCGCACGTCGTCGCGGAACGCCAGATCGTGGTCGCTGAGAGAGAGGTCCATGTCGATTGCTTCCCTTAAAGGGTGGCCGCCGACAGCCTATCATCGTAGTTGTTGCCAACGCCACCGGTCGTGCCGGATGTCAAACGACGTCGGTGCCGCTTACGGACCGCTGCGGTTTGCCTGCGCCGCTGCTACGACATCGGCAATGATTTGGTCTAGCGGCGTCGATGGCCGATAACCAATCACGCGTTCCAGTTTGCTTAGGTCGGGCACACGGCGCAGCATGTCCTCGAAATTTCCTGCATAGGCCTGTTCGTATGACAGCTTCACAATCTGCGAGCGGCTGCCAGCGTGATCGCGCACCAGTTCTGCCAAGCGGGCAATCGAAATTTCAAAATCGTTGCCGATGTTGAACACCTGGCCGGTCGCGGCCGGCGTTTGCATCAAACGCACCAACGCCTCGCAGACGTCACGGACATGGGCGAAACAACGCGACTGTTCGCCGCTGCCGTAAACGGTGATTGGCTGCCCTCGCACCGCTTGGGCAGCAAACGTCGGCAGCACCATGCCATAATTACCAGTCTGCCGGGGTCCGGCAGTGTTGAATAGGCGCGTGACGATCACGGGCACGCCCCGCTCGCGTCCGTAGGCTAGTGCCAAACACTCGTCAATCGCCTTGCCGAATCCATATGACCACCGCGAGATGCTGGTCGAGCCCAATACCAAATCGTCGTCTTCGCGAAACGGCACTTTGTTGGCCTTGCCATACACCTCCGATGACGACGAAATCAGAACTGTCTTGGACAGCGCCGCGGCGGCTTTGAGCACGGCCTCCGTACCGTTGTAGTTGGTTTGAATAGCATGGACCGGCCGTTCGACGATCAACTTGACGCCGACCGCAGCAGCGAGATGAATCGTCATGTCGGTCCTATCGACGAGGTCATTCACCAACGGTTGGTCTAACACCGAACCGATTCGATAGTCGAAGCCCGGGCTGTCCACAAGCAGTGCGATATTGCGCATCGATCCCGTCGACAGGTCATCCAGCACCATGACGTGGTGCCCGTCTGCAATTAGCCGCTCTGCCAGATGCGACCCAATAAACCCCGCGCCACCGGTTATCAGAGCCTTCATGGTGACTGTTCCATTTCTTCCGCTACACCGAGAGCCGTCGCTAGGGACCGGCGCCCAGCGCGGTTTGCGGCGCGCTGTAGCGTAGAAAAATATTGTCCTATCACGACACTTTCACTCCAATGCCGGTCGAAACCAGCCCGCGCGGCCAGCGCTAAAGAATTGCGGTACTGTGCATCGTGCTGCATCTGCTTCATCATCGACACCAATTGTGCTTGATTGGTGAAAAGAACACCGCCGCCACATCGTTCGATGATCTCCGGAAACGGACCGATGCGGCGGGCAATGACCGGCGTGCCGTTGCGAAACGCTTCGATCAAAATGATGCCGAAAGTCTCGAAGCATACCGATGGCACGATAAGGGCGATGGCGTCGCGATAATAGCGGGAGAGCCGGTCGGGTGCGACGTGACCAATGAACCGGACCCCAGCGATTTCCGCCGATTGGCGGCGGAGCACGGCTCCATGTGCGCCATCGCCGGCAATCAGCAGATCGGCATCCGTGTAGGTCTGGAATACCTGTATGATCTCATCAAGCCCCTTAATACGTTCCAGCCGGCCGACGAACAAAAAATATGGCCGGTCATGCAGCGGTTGGCCGGGCGCAAGGGCTGCCTTTTCTTGTTCCGGAAGGAAATAAGGTACGATATCCATATCGGTGGAAAAACCGAATTCCTTGTGTTTCCTACGACTGAACTCGCTCTTGGCGATGAAGGCGTCGACCTGCCGCAGGCTGCGCGGCAGCATGTTAGTGTAGCGCCACAACTGCGGTGGACGACGATGGTGAACAACGCAACGCAGGCACTGGCGCGCTAGGCAGGTCTCACGATTGTGCCGCCAGAGAGTGTGCGTAGGACAAATGAGCCAATGTTCGTGGGCTTCGTAAATCTTAAGCGCATCGCCCTGTGTCAGCAGTCCGGGACCACCGAGCAATGAAATGTTGTGGAACCAAATGATGTCGAAGGCGCCGTCATCCAGGATTTTCCGCAACCATCGCCGTTGCATGACCGGATATCCCAGTTGATGGGTCAAAAACGTCGACGTGATCCCCAGCGGGCTGTGGAGCGAGATCACGCGAACACCATCCGGCGACAGAACCGTCGCTGGCCTGCGCTTTGGTGCCAGGGCGTGATAGGCATCGAGATCATGCACAACGGTAACATCGTGCCCGCGCCGCGCGAGGGCGGCCGCCAGGCGCTGCACACTCAGCGCGTCGCCACCGAAACTGTAGGGCGGATAGAATGTCGTCAGCATTGCGATACGGAGCGGTGTCATTGTTGTCTGCCTCCAGACGCCATGGTTAGAGACAGAATGAATGACAGTTAATCTCGGACGGAAACTGGCGATGTTTGAAAGACAGTTTGTGCATTGGCCAAGCCTAATCGTGAGCCGGCTTTGTGACCAGCCGGTATTTGGTGACCACGCTGGGGATAGCTGTTGGGCACGGCTCTTGTTTCAGCAGATATCCTAAGTCCACTCATCAACGCCAAACTCGCGAGCCTCGGCTTTGGACCGATCACGCCACCCCGACCCTAACTGGACTCCTTTTCGAGGATTGAACTAAGTTGGCCTTCCCCTGGTTGTTTGGACGTTGGGGAGGTTCTCGGATACTTGCCCAGTCTCCGATACCCTGGAGACGAAGTAGACAAGGGAGGATGAGGTGGCGTGCGCCTCGGCATAGACGCTTGTTGTTGGTCCAATCGCCGTGGATACGGGCGGTTCACTCGGGAGCTGGTTGCCGAGATGGCTGCCGTGAACGGCGCGGAACGGAGGCACGAGTTGGTCCTCATTGTCGATCAGCGGACCGCCCGCGGTGGCAGCTTTCCCGAAGGGGTCAGCCTTGACGTGGTCCATACACGGGAACAGCCGACCCAAGCGGCGTCGTCCGAGGGGCGGCGAGGCTTGGAAGATCTGTGGCGGATGCGCCGAGCGGTGGCGCTGGGAGAGTTCGATGTATTTTTCTTTCCCACGGTGTACAGTTATTATCCGGTTCCGCACCGCATCCCGAGCTTGATCACCGTCCACGATGCCACTCCCGAGAGTTATTCGGAGCTGATATTTCCAAACCGGATGACCCGATGGGCGTGGAACACGAAGGTGTGGCTGGCACTTCGTCAAGCCACCCGCTTGTTGACGGTCTCGGAAGCCGCGAAGGAACAGATTGCAGACACTTTTGGATACCCGCGAGACCAAATCGACGTGACCACCGAGGGTACCGGCTCCGGCTTTCGTACCATGGATGATCGAAGCGCCGTGGACCGCGTCCTCGATCGCCACGGGTTCGGGCGGGACGTGCCCTTGATCCTTTGCGTCGGCGGGATCAGTCCGCACAAAAACCTCGACGGACTCATCTGCGCGGTAGCGGGCTTGGCCGAGGAGGGAATCGGTTCCTGGCAACTCGGCTTGGTGGGAGACTATGAAGACGATGCTTTCTATGGGTGTTATGAGGAACTCCGGCAGGTGGTCGCCGCGCGGCAAGTGGAGAATCGGGTCACCTTCACCGGCTACGTTTGCGACGAGGATCTCGTCGCTCTCTACAATGCCGCGACCTTGGTGGTTCTGCCGTCTTTTAGCGAAGGATTTGGTCTGTCTACGGTCGAGGCCATGGCCTGTGGAGCCCCCGTGGTCGCCAGTCGCCGGTCGTCTCTACAGGAAGTTCTCGGTCCGGCCGGCCTGTTTTTCAGACCTGAAGACGTCGCGGACATGCGCGTGGTCATCGGAAAAGCCCTCAGGGATCCGGTGTTGCGAGAGAGTCTAATCGCTGAGGGTCAGGCGCGGCTGGCGAAATACTCCTGGACTGCTGCGGCGCGGACAGTACTGACGTGTCTGGAAAAGGTCGGGGATGGTTGCCCAAGTTCGTCTTAAAATATGCATGGTAACGACCTTCTGCCCGCCGTATTGCTACGGCGACGGCGTAGCCTGCATTATTATTATTTTGGAAGCCATGGCCGCCGCGGGACTCGACATCCGGAGCGAACGTCTTGAATGGAGACGACAGGTGGCGAAGCCGTGGCGCTCTCGAACGATGCGCCTCGATCGCCTTCTCGGTGTCATCGACGAACGCCGGTTGGGTTGAAAGGTAACGAGAACGATGCAGCGTTCCACGCTCCGGATAGGTCTCGTGGGTGCCGGCATGATCGGTCGCCTCCGAGCCCGTGCGCTAGAGAAGATCCCCGGGGTTCGTCTGGTGGCCGTCGCCGATCAGGATGAGGCGCGGGCGCGAGGACTGGCTGGAGACCGCGACGTTCGCGTAGTCGCCGACGGCACAACCTTCTCCCACGATCCCGACATCGATGCGGTGATTGTCAGCGTCCCTCCTGCCGGGCACGAGTTGGTCGGCATTTCATGTTTACAAGCCGGCAAGCACGTCCTCTGCGAGAAGCCGCTTGCCGCAAGCGTCGCCGCTTGCGAGGCGCTCATACAGGCGGCGGCGGCCGGCGGCGCTTGTCTGGCGACGGGCTTCACCCTCCGGCATACCCCCGCCGCACGTCTGGCACGTGGCTTGATTGACAAAGGGGGCATCGGCGAGGTCGATCACGTGCGCGCCTACCACGGTCATCCCGGCGGCAAAGACTTCGGCCCCGGATGGATCGTCGATGTGTCCGCCACCGGCGGCGGGACCCTCATGGACAATGGTATCCACATGATCGATCTCGCCCGCTGGTTTCTGGGCGGCGACGTGAAGGCGATGACGGGTTATGCCACGCACCATGTGTGGAAGCTGCCCGGGTGCGAGGATAACGGCTTTGTGCTGATGCGAAACGAGAAGTGTCGTGTCGCCTTGGTCCACTCTTCGTGGTCGGAATGGCAAGGTTATGGCTATCGCGTAGAGGTATACGGAACGCGAGGCGCGGTTCGCTTTGGATACTCCCCGCTCTGGCTAGTCCATACCCAAGGCGAGCCGGGCGGCGTCATGAAAACCAAGCGTCATTACTTTCCCAAGTATCAGATCATCGAGCGACTAAAGGGTTGGGAGTGGAGTCTCGTCGAGACGTTGGTGGCGGACCTCGAAGACTGGATCGGTGCGATACGCACGGGCGGCACGCCGTCGGCCAGCGGCAAGGATGGTCTCGAAGCAGTGCGGATCGCCCAGGGAATGGAACTTCTCGGTGAGTGCTAATGGGGCGGCGCCCTTACTGGACGTCCCGTGATGTAGCCGCAGAACTCGCCGGCGCTCCAGATAACGTCCATCACCAGAAGCAGCGGCAAAGCCCGCACCAGTGGCAGGATGTTGCGCCGGCGCTGGACGACGACGCGGATCTGCCGAGCCAGCAGCAGTGGAGATAGAAACGGCGAGAACAGCGCCAACAGGTACCGTTTCGATGCCGTTACTTCGTGCGATCGACGGCCGGCGTAGAACCAGGACCAGGCGAAGCGCTCGCGTAGGGCTCGACGCAATGGCATCGCGCCGCGATCCTGCCGCACCACCAGCGTCGGCGTCAACCAAAGGTGCCGCCGGCTTCGCGGAGCGCGTCGTGCAACCCAGCCTCGTGGTAGACCTCCCGCCACACCTCTCCGACCCGGTGCAAGGCGTCACGCTTGTAGGACACGTTCATGTCGCTCACGTAATGGGCAGGCCCGCCAGGCAGCGGATTTTGGTAGCGGCCGGCGTCGCTGAAGTACAGCGCCCAGTTGACGACCGCCGGGTTCGCGTTCTCGATGGCACCGCCGATCACCTCGTGCGCTTCCCGATGCGCTTCAAGGATCTGCGCGCACCAGTCCGGATCGGGGCGAGCGAACTCCTCGGTTAATGCAATGACGTCACCGGTCGCCGCCGCGAGGCCGGCGGAGCGCCGCCGATCAATGGCCAGGTGGATGCGTCCGAGATCTCCCGACAACGCGTCGTTGTCCGGGTCCGGGACCTCGAAAAAAGTGACCTTCGGATGAAGCGAACGAAGATCCTCCAACCCGTCGACCGAATGGTCCACAGGAACCAGGATCTCCACCGGCCCGACATCTTGCTGGCCAGCCAGGGCCTCCAGACAGCCGGCCAGTCCTGTGCCCCTTTGAACAGGCGCGACCACGATCGAGAGTGGTGGCCTCGTCATCGCCACTAGCGCTTCCTCGCGATGCAACGCAGCCAGATCCGAAACCCGCCATAGTCGAAAAAGCACTCCTCGCGCTCCGCGACACGCACGGCTGCGGTGGCGCTTAGCCCGCGTAGGAAGTCGAAGAACGAACGCGGCAACATCCGAACGAGGGTCTCCTTCGGCTTTGGCAAACGGAACCGAAGCGCCGAGATCAAACGATACTTGGGACCTGCGGTATCGGCGAAGAGCACCTCGAAGCCGCAGCGCTCCAGCAAATCCGTGAGCGTGTTTCGCGAGAAGAAGGTGATGTGGGGCTCGTCACAGCGTGGCGCCCACGCGTGATCCGGGTGGCGTAGCAGCGTCTCATAGGGGATGTTCGGGACCTCAACGCAAAGCAGGCCCGCATCGTTGAGGCTCGCGCGGATTTGGCCGAGCACGGCGCGTGGATCGAGGAGATGCTCGAGCACGTGGGTCATCGTCACCACGTCGAATCGATTCGCCATCGCGTCCAGCACCTGCTCGGCCGGCGCGGCATGCACCTCGAGGCCTCCCGCCTCCAAGAAAGTCACGCACTCAGCCGAGGTCTCGATGGCGACTCTTTGGGAACAGGAAAGCCGCTCGCCCATGGCTTGTAGAATGTGGCCATAGCCGGCGCCGACGTCTGCGACCTCGAAGTCCGAACCCGCTGCCAGGTGGCGCGCTATCAGGTCGGCAGTCGAGTGACCCCGGTTGTAGTAAAACAGGTTGTCCCGCGGAAACCGCCGGAGATCGGCGACGTCGGAACCGCCGTAGCCGTGGCGGCGGAAATCGCTTCGGTAGTAATCGTCGAGCACTTCTTGCGACGGGCGGGGAACGACCTGCACGAGCCCGCAGCTGTCGCACTCGTTAAGTGTGCTTCCGCCAAAGATGGCTCGGCCTTCGGGGAAACGTGTGCGATAGGGACGGATGGTGCGCAGTGGCTTGCTATTGCAAGTGAGACAGGCTTCGTTCAACGCTGTTCTCCAAGGGAAAACACGTTGGCCGCGATCTCGATAGCGCGCACCTCATCGCGGAACGCCAGGTCGTGGTCGCTGAACGAGAGGTCCATGTCGATTGCTTCCCCTGCCGGTGGCCGCCGACAGCCTATCATCGTAGCGGTTGCCAACCAACATCGGTGCCGATATCTAGAATGGACAAAGCCTCGGAGTTTAGCCTATGACCAAGGACCTGCCGTCCCGCGCGGACGTGGTGATTATCGGCGGCGGCATCGCCGGCTGTTCCATCGCCTATCACCTGACCAAGATCGGCATCACCGACGTGGTGTTGCTGGAGCGCCAGCAACTGACGTCGGGCACCACCTGGCATGCCGCCGGCCTGGTCGGTCAGCTGCGGGCGACGCGCAACATGACCGAACTAGCGAAATACACCACCGAACTGATTGCCGGGCTCGAGGCCGAGACCGGGCAGGCGACGGGATTCAAGCAGAACGGCTCGATCTCGGTGGCGACCAATCCGGCGCGCATGGAAGAACTGATGCGCGGCGCCTCGATGGGCAAGAATTTCGGTCTGGAGGTCGAGATCCTGACGCCCACCGATGTCAAGGAGCGTTACCCCTTGATCGAAACCGGTGACGTTGTCGGCGGCGTCTTCCTGCCGAGGGACGGCCAGACCAACCCGATCGACACCACTCAAGCCTTCGCCCGCTTTGCCCGCACCAAAGGCGCGCGCGTCTTCGAGAACACCGGCGTTACCGATATCCTGGTTGAGCAGGGCCGTGCCGTTGGCGTCGTCACCGCCGAGGGCGAAATCCGCGCCGGCACCGTGGTGTTATGCGGCGGCATGTGGTCGCGCGACTTGGCGGCCAAAGTCGGCGTCAACATTCCGCTGCACGCGGCCGAGCATTTCTACGTCGTCACCGAGCCGATCGATGCCCTGCCCGGCAATCTGCCGGTGCTGCGCGCGCCCGACGAATGTGCCTATTACAAGGAAGACGCCGGCAAGATCCTGCTCGGCGCCTTCGAGCCGGCGGCCAAGCCCTGGGGCATGGACGGCATTCCGGAAAATTTCGCCTTCGAGACCCTGCCGGAAGACTTCGACCATTTCGAACCGGTGCTCGAGCGGGCGCTGGCGCGTATGCCGCTGTTGGCCGACACCGGCATCCAATTGTTTTTCAACGGGCCGGAAAGCTTCACGCCAGACGACCGCTACTTGATCGGCGAAGTGCCGGAGCTGAAGGATCTGTTCGTCGCCTGTGGTTTTAATTCCATCGGCATTCAATCCTCGGGTGGCGTCGGCAGGGTGGTGTCGGAATGGATTCGCGACCGCCATCCGCCGATGGACCTGTCCGATGTCGACGTGCGCCGGATGATGCCGTTTCAGTCCAACCGGCGCTATCTCCACGACCGCACAATCGAGGGTTTGGGGCTGCTCTACGCCATGCATTGGCCGCACTACCAGTACAGATCGGCGCGCGGCGTGCGCCGGACGCCGCTGCATGACCGGTTGGTCGCCGAAAACGCCTGCATGGGCGAGACCGCCGGCTGGGAGCGGCCGATGTGGTACGCGCCAACCGGCGTCGAGCCGGTCTACGAATATACCTACGGCCGTCAGAATTGGTTCGATGCCTGCGAACGCGAGTGCCTCGGCGTGCGCGACGCGGTCGGCCTGTTCGATCAGGCGAGTTTTCCGAAGTTTTTGGTCCAAGGACATGACGCCTGCGCCGTGTTGAACCGGATCGCCGCCAACAATGTCGACGTCGCGGCCGGCCGCGTCGTCTATACCCAATGGCTGAATGAGCGCGGCGGCATCGAAGCCGACCTGACCATCACCCGGCTCACGGAAACTGAGTTCATGGTGGTGACCGCGGGCGGCGCCCAGACCCGCGATCTGGCGTGGCTCAAGCGCCATATTCCTGACGACGCCCATGCCTTCGTCACCGACGTGACCTCGGGCATGCCGATGATCGGCCTTATGGGCTCCAACAGCCGGGCGCTGTTGGGCGCGGTCAGCGATGCTGATTTCTCGACCGCCGCCTTTCCGTTCGGCGCCAGCCGGGAAATCGAAATCGGCTACGCCAAGCTGCGCGCCAGCCGCATCACCTATGTCGGCGAGATGGGCTGGGAGCTTTACGTGCCGGCGGAGTTCATGGCCGGCGTCTACGACCGCATCGTCGAGGCCGGCGCCGATCACGGCCTGATCCATGCCGGCTATCACGCCATGAATGCCTGCCGCATGGAAAAGGGTTATCGCCACTGGGGCCATGACATCGCCGACGAGGACAGCCCGCTGGCCGCGGGCCTCGGCTTTGCCGTGGCTTGGGACAAGCCCGGCGGCTTCATCGGCCGGGAGGCGCTGTTGCGGGAACGCGAGCGCGGCACGCCGGCCCGGCGCCTAGTGCAGATCATGCTGGCCGACGACAGCGCTGACGCGCCGATGATGTATCACGAAGAACCGATTACCCGAGACGGCCAAATCGTCGGCGCCACCACGTCCGGCGCCTGGGGCCACCGCCTCGGTAAGTCGCTGGCCATGGGCTACGTCACCTGCCCGGACGGCGTCACCAAAGATTGGCTCGATACCGGCGACTGGCAGATCGAGATCGCCTGGCAACAATACCCGGCCAAGGTTCAACTGGCGCCGTGGTACGATCCGAAGATGGAACGCATCAAGGCGTAGCGAAGACGAGGAACTGTGTTGATGACCGGCGAGCAGCGGCGTTTCTTGAACGCTTATTGCACAGGAAGGTCTGAGACTCGCCAAAGCCCGAGGCTTTTTCCGGCTCTTATTCGATTGTACTCTTCAATGTATCGAAGTGCGCCTTGGAAGTTATAGGGCGGCCGTTCCAGATTTAGCCGGCGGAAAGCGCCTGTAGTAATATCGTAATTGGTATTGAGATTTCGATACGTTGATAGCAATATGTAATCCGAATCACTCTCCTTTATGGTCTTGAGCGATTTCCAAATGTCGGCATCAGATAGGTGAATTAGCAAATCACGGCATAATATCAGATCGACTTTGGGAAGGGGCTCCAACGTGATGTCCAAAACGCGAAATTCGATGCCTTGCCGGCCATAATTCTGTTGATTCAAACGGATCAACCGCTCCACAATGTCCGCGCCAACGTAGCGTTCTATCTTGCTGAGGTCCGCGGCTTTCATCCAATTGAAATCCCCACAGGGGATATCGAGCAACGACCGCGCACCGATCGTGTCGATCACTTTAACCAGCTCTTTGCGAACAATCTCCGTACGGTCCATTTCCGATCCGAGCCCTGAAACACTTTCATTGCTGCCCCAGGATCGCCTCGCGTAAATGTCCTCAAAGACGTCGGTTATCGGCATCCCGTCGTATCGCCGATATTGGAGATACCGCATCTTCGCGGCGATAATGCGAACGAGGCCCGGAACCCTATTGAGTAGATCAGCCTTGGTAATCACTGGGCGCGTACCTATCACGTATCCTTCACGAACGACCGATCAGCAGGGCCCTTCTACCCGCGGTCGCGCGGCCAGACACCGGCGAAGGGCTGCCGGAGCGCGCGTTCAACGAATTCGAGGTGGTCCTGACCGTAGAACATGTCGCCGTCAACGAAATAAGTCGGCGACCCAAAAACGGAGCGGCGGATGGCTTCCTCCGTGTTGGCCAGATAAATGGCTGCGACCGCCGGCGACAGGGCGGCGTCGAGCAGGGGAGCCGGGTCCAGATCGACCGCGTTCGCCAGCCGCTCTAGGGTCCCGCGGTCGGCCAAATCGGCGTCGTCGCGCCAATGCGCTTCGAGCATCCTGTGGGCGAGTTGATCGACGTCGCGGCTCTGTTCGATGCCGGCGATAAGCATACCGTTGCACAGTGCCGTGTCGTTGAGATGGTGGGTCGGCATACCGGTCACCACCGGCGCGCCGCGCCACTCGGCCCACCGCTCGATCTCGCGGCCGAAGTAGTAGGCGCGGTGTCGATCGCCTCTCTCACGCGTCGAACCGGCACCGGATTCGACCATGACCCTGAGCAAATCAACAGGCTTATGGATAATCTTGGCCTCTGCCGCCGCGGCGATCTCCATCAACCGGGCGGAGCCAAGATAGGCGAAGGCTGAATGCGCGGAGTAGAAATATTCGATATCTGACATTATTCGGCTCCGATCAGGGTGCGTGTCACCGGTCGACTAGAACATGTTTCGGTAGATGAGGTTGAAGCCCAGGACCGCCAGGAAACCATAGACCAATTTGCGGAAAAGGTCTTGCGACAGCCGATCACGAATCCATTGCCCTAATGCCATTCCGAGCAACGTCGGGATCAACGCCATGGTTGAATTCAGCAGCGCCTGACTGTGGAAAGCGCCTTGTTGCACCAAGGCCGCGGCCCAGGCGACCGTCCCGATCAACAGAGACAGGCCCGCCGCTTGGACAAACCGATCCTTTTCGAGCCCGAGTGCTTGAAGATAGATCATCAGCGGCATCAACAGCGAACCGGTCGTACCCGTCAGCAAGCCCGCGCCCAGCCCGACAATTGGCGTGAAGGCGGCTTCGCGGTGCCTGGGTACCTTGGGGGCATATTTGAGCAGCCCAATCAGGCAATAAGCGACGATGACAAATCCAAGTAATGCCGACAGGACAGTGGGATTTATGCGAAACAGAATTACCGTGCCGAGCCAGACACCGCAACAAGCGGTGGCGTTCAGCAGCCAAAAACGCCGCAGCAGCAACAATAGTTCGCCGCCCCGCATGATCTGCCAAATATTTGCGACAAGAGACGGCACGATCAAGATCGGGATGGCCTCGCGAAGCCCCAGTCCGGTGCCCAGAATCGCGATCGCCGTGGTTGGCAGCCCGACGCCGATCGCGCCCTTTATTGTGCCGGCTACGGTAAACGCAATGGCGATAATCGCGACCAAGGTGAAATCCATCCGGCACTATACCCGAGGCAGGCGGTGGCTCGCCACTGGCCGCCTCGGGTATAGTGCCGGATAGAGAATTGCGGCTGGGGGCTCTTAATTGATGCTACAGAATGACAACTGGGGCGATCGCGCGCGGATCGGCATGTTCATCGTCGGCAGTGAAGCCGTGCCGGAAGCCGAGTGGTGGGCGATGCTGCCCCCGAACGTGTCCGTGCATGTCGCCCGCGTTACCGCATCCGCGCCGTGGGCAGGTTGGCACGAGAACCGAACAGACGTCGATCTTGCGGACGACTTGATACGAGGAAGCCGACAGTTCGCGGCCATGCGTTTGTCCGCCGTTGTCGTTGGCCACAGCTCAAGCAGCTTCGTTGGCGGCAAGGGGTGGGACGACGCGGTGGTAAATAGCCTCTCCGACATTCTCGGCTCGGACGTCGCCGTCACGACAAACGGCTTGGATACCCTCGCGGCGCTGCGTGCCTCGGGCGTACGGCGGCCGTTCCTGGTCGTCCCGCCCTGGTTCAACGACAAAACGGCAGCTGCGGGTGTCCGCTACTACGAAGATCACGGATTCAAACCAGCGGCCCATCTCCGCTACGACCCGGGCCCGAAATGGCGCGACGTGCCGCCGGGCGATCTCTACCGGCATGGCTTGGGATTCGAGCAGGAGGTCATTTCTCTCCATGAGCAAATCAAAGCATCCTGTCCAAGCGCGGCGGATGGGGTCCTAATCGCTGGCACGGGGTTTCGGTGCGTGGCCATCCTGGATGCGCTGGAGCAGGAATTGAGACGTCCGGTATTGTCGGCGAACCAAGCCAGTTTGTGGCACTGCCTGCAACTGGCCGGTGTTCGGTCAGATGTCTCTGGTTATGGAAACATCTTGAGGATATGAACCGCGGTTGGTGAATGACCTAGCGTGTCCTCCCTCTAATAGGCGGCGCGTAGAATCTCCATGACGTCCTCGGCAGTCTTCAAGGGCCGGGGATTGGAAAAGGTCCAATCGTCCAGCAACGCCTTTTCGGCGATCTCGGCCAAGCGATTATCGCCGAGACCCGTATCGCGGAGCCGCCGCGGCTGGTCGAGGTCGGCGATGAAACGATCGAGAACCCCGTCGGCGGTTTCGCCCGCATGGCCCATGGCGGTGGCAATGTCTTTTTGCCGATCGCCGTTGACCGGTGCATTGAAGGCCAGCACGTAGGGCATCATGATGCACGACGTATGGCCGTGCGGCACGTTGGCAGCACCGCCCAGCACGTGGCCGATGGCGTGGCTGGCGCCGAGCCGGGTACCGGTGACTATGCCGGTCATCGAGAGCCAGGCGCCGAACAGACATTTGCGTCGTGCGCCTAAGTCATTCGGGTCGCGTTTTGAGGCCGGCAGGCCTTCGTTGAGCAGCTTGAGCGCATGCAGCGCCGCGCCGTCGGTGTAGGGATTGGCGTCAAGGGACAAATAGGTCTCGACCGCATGGTCGACGGCGCGAATTCCGGTGGAGAGCCAGAGCCATTCCGGCGTTGCCACGGTGATCGCCGGATCGAGCACGATCGCTGCCGGGATCAGGCCGGGGTGGATGTAGGCCTGTTTCAAGCCGTGGCGCGGATCGGTCACCCCGGCGCGGGCGTTGAATTCGCCGGCGGACAAGGTGGTCGGCACGACGATCTGGCGCACGTCGGGGGCCACGTAGTCAGGAAAGTGGCGCTTTCCCTGTTCGTCGACCACCGTGCGGAACGGCTCCATGCCATCCATGTCGCGAATGTTGTGCTTGAGGCAGAGTGTCACTGCTTTGCCGCCGTCAGTGACCGAGCCGCCGCCGATGGTGACCAGCAAATCGGTGCCGGCCGCCGCCGCCTGGTTGGCGCAATCGACCACCGCGTCGCGCGGTGAGTGGGACGGCATGTGATCGCAAAGCCCGGCGAAGCGATCGTCGAGGGCGTTCGCGACCTTCGCGACCTCGTCGGTTTCCCGGTTGAGGCTGCGGCTCGACAGGATGAAAACCCGCGCGGCACCGAGCCGTTCGGCCTCGGCCAAGACCGCCTCGGCCGCCGGCCGGCCATGAAGGACCCGGTCGAGTTTGGTGAAAACGATCTCGCCTCGTTCGTCCGTCATCGCGTAACCTCCTTAGGCGCGCCCGCCGGCGCGGGCATGGTAGGCTCAATGGTAGGCCGCGCAGCCGACGTTGGCCAGGAGCAGAAACGGCGTCCTTGGGCGCCGCCCGAAATTGCCAGTCGTCATAAGGCTTGGCTAGCACTAGCATGAATGCAGCCAGCAACGGAGGTGATATTGGCACAGTTCTATGACGGGACCTCTTCGATCTTCGTGGAGGCCTACGATGCATTTTACCAGTATGCCAACCCACAAATTGCGGGTGATGTAGATTTCTATGCGGATATCGCCCGTAATACGGACGGGGTCGTTCTAGAGATTGCTTGTGGCACTGGTCGCATCACCCTGCCGCTGGCGGACGCAGGCCTGAAGATTACCGGCGTTGATCTGTCAGAGGGAATGCTTACGGCGGCACGCCGGAAAGCCGCGTCATATTCAGAGGAAACCCAGCGATGCATTCAGCTGCATTGTCAGGATATGACAACGTTGAAGCTGGACCAGAAATTTGGCTTTGCTTTCGTCCCGTTCCGCTCGTTCCAGCACTTGTTGTCGTGCGATGACCAAAGGAAATCACTAAAGGCCGTTCACAGACATCTTGATCCGGGCGGTAGACTGGCGCTTCATCTTTTTGATCCACGCCTTGATTTACTGCTCGATGGCGGTGATCCAATCCCGACAATTAAGGGTAGGAACGATGCGACGGGTCGGCGCTATCAAGGCGAGGTGTTGCGGACTGAATTTGATCATATAGCTCAGATCCGCCGCGATCTCTGGTGCTATGCGGAGATCGATTACAACGGAGCGACCTTGCGCGAGGAGACACGAGAGATGGCCTTGCGATGGACCTATCGCTGGGAGTTATACCACTTGCTCGCGCTCTCCGGTTTTGCAGTTGAAGCGGAATACAGTGACTTCAATCGATCCCCGCCGGCATATGGTGAAGAACTAGTCGTCGTGTGTAGAGCCCAGTGATTGGGTTAGCCGCGAATCATTGCGCGGCTATTCGGCCGGGCCAATCATCAAAACCGGAGTCCGGGCAATAGCTAATTTGTCGCGACGCGGACCTTCAGGCTGGCACTTACTGCCGCCGCGCGGCTTAGTCGAATGGGTGAACGCATGACGGCAGAGGCTCACGGCACCTTAGTTGCGGCCATAGAAGGCCATCGGGACGAAAAGCGTGCCGCCGAAGCCAAGCGCTATCACAAATCCCGGCTGGTGCATTGGGGCGTCAGAATTCCCGATATCGATCGCCACTGCCGCACCGCGACGACGCCGCTCGATTTCGATGAGATTTTGGCTCTCGCCTCGGCGCTGTGGGCCGGCGGTATCCATGATCTGCGCATCGCCGCCGGCGGCCTGTTGGCCCATCGCAAGGTGGTGCCGGGGCAGGCCTGCTGGGATCGAGTCCTGGCCTTCATGGCGGAGGTCGACGGCTGGGCCTTGGCCGACCGCATGATGCACGGCGCTTGGAATTGCATCGCCGCCGACGACCGGCGCATGGACGAGTTGGAACAATGGACCGTCTGCGACGGTTTCTGGTGGCGGCGGGCGGCGCTGGTCTTCACTTTGCCGCTCGCCAAGCCGGGCGCCGACCCGTCCCGGCCGCTCGACTGGGCGGCCGGCTATGTGTCGGATCCGGAATGGTTCATCCAGAAAGCCATCGGCTGGTGGCTCCGCGAATTGGGCAAGCACGACCCGGACCGGGTCGTTGATTTCCTGAACCGGCATTGGCCCGACCTTAAAGGCGTCGCTCGCAAGGAGGCGACGCGGCGGCTGCCGCCGGTTGAGCGCGCCCGGATCTCCGGGCTTTCGGCGGTTTAGCCCTGGCCGCGCTTTGGCGTTATACTGGCCTCCGGTTCAAACAGGGAGCAGCCAAGCATGACCATTTCATCGGCCGAGCGGGATCCGCGATTGAAGGGGCCGCTTGCCGGCGTGCGCGTCATTGAAATGGGGCAATTGCTGGCCGGGCCGTTCGCCGCCGCGCGGTTTGCCGATTTCGGCGCCGAAGTGATCAAGGTCGAAACGCCGGGCGCCGGCGATCCGATGCGCGAATGGGGCCATCACCGCTATCAAGACCGCTGTCTTTGGTGGCCGGTGCTGGCGCGCAACAAGAAATCCGTCACCGCCAATTTGCGCGAAGCCCGCGGCCAGGATTTGATTCGCAAACTGGTCGCCGATGCCGACGCCCTGATCGAGAATTTCAAGCCCGGCACCCTGGAAAAATGGGGCCTCGGCCCCGAGGATCTGCACAAAATCAATCCGAAACTGATCATTGTCCGGGTTTCCGGGTTCGGTCAGACCGGCCCTTACGCTGCGCGCCCCGGCTTTGCCAGTGTGGGCGAGGCCATGGGCGGGCTCCGTCACATCAACGGCTACCCGAACCAACCGCCGCCGCGGACCGGGATCTCTTTGGGCGACACTTTGACCGGCCTGTTTGCCGCCCAGGGCTTGCTGATGGCGCTTTATTGGCGCGACGCCATGGGCGGGGGTAAGGGCCAGGTGGTCGACGCCTCGATCCTGGAATCCTGTTTCGCCATGATGGAAGGGGCGTTGCCGGAATACGACAAGCTCGGCGTCATCCGCGAGCCGAGCGGCACCGGCCTTGCCAACGTCTCGCCGTCGAACATATTCCCCACAAAAGACGGCAAGTGGGTGGTCATTGCCGCCAACCTCGATCCGATGTTCCGGCGGCTAGCGGCAGCGATGGACGAACCGGAGTTGGCCGACGACCCGCGCTATGACAGCCACAAAACCCGCGGTGACCATGCGACCGAGCTCGACAACTATATCGCCGAATGGACTAAGACCATGACTGCCCGGGAACTCGACGCCAAATTGGACGCCCACGGCGTCGTCGTCGGCCCGATCTATACGATCGCCGATATCATTGACGATCCGCAGTATCTCGACCGCGGTATGGTGCAGCGGGTCGACGATGCGGTGTTCGGCTCGCTGGCGGTGCCCGGTTTCGCGCCGAAGCTGAGCGAAACCGATACCACGATCGCTTGGTTGGGTCCGCCGGAGCCGGGGACCCACAACCGCGAAGTCTACGGCACGCTTTTGGGCATTGAAGAAGACGAACTGACAGCACTCGAACAAGACGGGATCATCTAGACCATGACCGGAAAAATCAGAATTTGCGAAGTCGGGCCGCGCGACGGCCTGCAAAGTGAAAAGCGCCATTGGAGCGTCGAGGAACGGATCGAGCTGATCGACCGGCTATCCCTGACCGGGGTCGCTTGTGTCGAGGCCGTCAGCTTCGTCAATCCGAAACGGGTGCCGCAAATGGCGGATGCCGAGGCGGTGATGGACGGGTTGACCCGTCAGGACGGTGTCACCTATGCCGGCCTAGCGCTGAATGCCCGCGGCATGGAGCGGGCTATCGCCGCCGGCTGTGATGAAGTGCGCTACGTCGCGGTCGCCAGCGAGGCGTTCAATCAGCGCAATCAAGGCACCGGCATGGAAGAAACCCTGTCCGGATTCGCCAAGATCGCCGGCCAAGTGAACGATGCCGGCCTGAAATTGTCGGCCGGCATCGCCGCAGCCTTTGGTTGCCCATTTGAAGGCCCGATATCTGTCGACAGGGTGGTCTCCGTCGCCAAGCGACTGGTCGATGCCGGCGCCCAGGAGATTGGCCTGGCCGATACCATCGGCGCCGCGGTGCCGACGGAGATAACGGAAAAATTCGCCGCGGTACGCGACGCACTCGGCCCCGATATCGGCTTGGGCGGGCATTTCCACAACACCCGCAATACCGGTTTCGCCAATGCCGCGGCCGCCGTCGCGGCCGGGGTCGGTTATCTTGATTCGTCGGTCGGCGGCATCGGCGGCTGCCCGTTCGCGCCGAAGGCCACCGGCAACATTGCCACCGAAGATCTCTGCTACATGTTGCGGAACATGGGTTACGACACCGGCGTCGACCTCGACGCCCTGGTCGCCGTCGCCGATTGGGCCGAAACCTTCTTCGAGGCGCCGCTGCCCGGACTGGTCATGAAGGCCGGCCTGTTCCCCGAAGTCGCAGCGAATCGATAGACCGCGTAGGGCGAAAGCCGCCGAGGCGGCTTTCGCTTGACGTGTTATGGTAGGTCTTGCAGCACTTGTTCGGGATGCGATGCCGCATCGACCTTCGGGTACGCCTTGGCGACGCGGCCGTCCGGATCGAGCAGGTAGCTGATCCGAGCTGGGTAGCCTTGATCGGCGGACTCCGCCGCCCCGTAGGTCATGGAGACCGTGCGGTCTTCATCGCATAACAGGTCGTAGGGAAAGTCGAACTTTTCCCGGAACGCCCGATTTTCTGCCGGTGTGTCGCAGCTGACGCCGACGATCACCGCGTTCTTTGCCGAGAAGTCTTGGATTCGATCACGGAACCCGATGCCTTCTTTGGTTCAGCCAGGCGTATCGGCTTTCGGATACCACCACAGCAGCACATGATGTCCCCGCAATTGCGCCAGATCCACCAGCGCGTTGTCGTGATTGCGCAGGGAGAAATCAGGCGCGAGATCCCCTTCCTTGAGCATAGGCATGATTCAGCAAACCTCCTTTAATTTAGGTCACAAAAGTACGACGCATTTCGCCAAGCCGTCGTCCAAGGCACGGCGAAAGGCGGCTTCCTCGGTATCTTTTTCGCGCCCGGTCTGCTCGGACCCGAGCGTGAAGGCAATGCCGCCGGCGCTGCCCGTGGTGATCGGCTTGGCGTTCGCCTCGCCAATCTTGGCGCTGCCGAATTGCGTTTTCGACATGTCTAATTCGTCGACGGTCAGCCGGCACAGCACGATGACTTCATCGCCTTCGCGGCGCCGTTCGATGACCTCGTGGCGCCAACCGCGGCCGTAGCGGTCGTTTAAGAACCGCACGCTTTCCGTGGCATCGGATGGCGTGTCGGCGGGTCTGGCCGGTGCCGGCGTCGAGTCCGGCCGTCGGTGCAACATCGTATCGAAGCGGTCCCGGTTCTGGCTGAGCATGGCATCGAAAGCCGATGCCAGGCCGGAGCTTGGTTTGTCTGCCATTCTCAGCGGCCGGTGCTGGCCCGGAACCGGGCATCGGAGTCGCTGTTGGTTTTGGCGGCTGCACCACCGCTGGCGTTCAGCGCGCGCAAATAGGCCAGCGCGTCGTCGGCGGTGACGACGTCGCCGTATTTGGCGTCGATGTCGAACAGGTTGGCCTCATGCGGGCCGTCGGCGCGGTCGCCGACGCCCTCGCGCACCACGACCGTATGATAGCCATATTGCAGCGAATCGACGGCGGAGGCGCGGATGCAGCCGCTGGTCGTGCAGCCGGTCATGATGATCGTGTCGATACCGCGGGTGCGCAGATAGGTATCGAGGTTGGTGCCGAAAAACGAGCTCGCATATTTCTTGCTGACGATGTAGTCGCCGACGGCCGGGCGGATGCGATCATCAACATCGCAATAGGCGGAGCCTTTTTTGAGCAGCCCGAGCGAGGGCACCTTCTTGATGAACAGGCCGGCGTCGCGGTAGTCGTGCTCGTACTCGATGACGGTGTAGACGATGGCATGATCGCCGGCACGGAACTCGGCAAGCAATTGGTTCGTCACGGCCAGTTGGCCGGAGAAATCGCCGCCCAAGGGCGAAGCCGGATCGGTGAAGCCGTTGATGAAATCGACGATCAAAAGCGCCGGCCTAGTGCCGTAGCCTGAGCGCTCGGCGAAGCCCTTGCGTTGATAGTCCTGGAACGTTTCTTGCTGCCATTCGGCCATGGATTGCCTCCCGCGTTCTGCCCGGTGCTTGGCAAAATTGATAGCATGGCAATCGTCGTTGTTCAATGAAGCGCGAGAGCGGTTGCCACGGGCGCGAAACTTGGCAACTCTATGGCATCGAAAAAATGGCGCCGGCCGAAGGCGCATGGGGAGGGTCCAGATCATGAGCGATAACAGGAATCCAGGCGGTCAGTCGGACCATATCGGTCCTCGATATCGGCCGCGGCCGTCGGTGACGACGTCGGGCCGCACCCGGGCGGCGCCGTCGCCTGGGCCGGGTGCTGCCGGCGGCCAGAAAGAAATCTTCTGTGCCTTTGGTGTCGACGTCGATGCCGTGGCCGGCTGGCTTGGTTCTTACGGCGGCCAGGATTCGCCCTGCGACATCTCGCGCGGCCTGTTTGCCGGCGAAGTCGGCGTGCCGCGCCTGGTCCGGCTGTTCGACCGGCTGGCCATCCCGACGACCTGGTTCATTCCCGGTCATTCCATCGAGACCTTCCCGGAACAATGCCAGATGGTCGTCGATGCCGGTCACGAAATCGGCATGCATGGCTACAGCCACGAAAATCCCATCGCCATGACGCCGGAACAGGAAGAGGCGGTGCTCGACAAATGCATCCACCTGATCGAGCGCATTTCCGGCCGGCGGCCAACCGGCTACGTGGCGCCGTGGTGGGAATTCAGCCCGGTCACCAATGAGCTGCTGTTGAGCAAGGGCATCAAATACGACCACAGCCTGATGAACGACGATTTCCATCCGTTCTATGTGCGGATCGGCGACCATTGGACGCCGATCGATTATTCGAAGCATCCGGACGAATGGATGAAGCCGCTGGTGCGCGGCCAGGAAACCGACCTGATCGATATTCCGGGCAGCTGGTATCTGGACGATCTGCCGCCGATGATGTTCATCAAAAGTGCGCCGAACAGTTTCGGCTTCGTCAATCCACGCGACATCGAGGAGCTTTGGCGCGATCAATTCGATTGGGTCTATCGGGAATATGACTACGCGGTCTTTACCATGACCATCCATCCGGACGTGTCGGGCCGGCCGCAGGTGCTGCTGATGCTGGAGCGATTGTTCGAGTATTTCTCGAGCCATTCCGGCGTCCACTTCACCACGTTCGACGCCATTGCCGATGATTTTGCGCGCCGCTCGCCGCGCCAATCCGAGTAAGGATCCGCGTCATGTGCAGCCTATGCGGTGTCCTGGCCGGGCGCGGCCATTGGACGGAGCCGTCGAGCCATCCGGAAGCGTTCGAAGATCGCCAGGCAACCCATACCTGGCACCGCGAACGCCAGGATCGCACCCGCCTCGCCAACAAGGTTCTGCGCCATTACGGGCTCGCTCTCAGCGATTGGTCCGGCTCGAGCCAGGTGCTGCGCGGGCCGACCGGCAAGACCGTGTTGGTCGAGAACCTCAATGAAATGTGGGCGGCGGCGGAGATCCTGGTCGGCCGGCGCTGCAATCCGCTCGACGAGGCTTTGTTGGCGGCCTTAGAGCCCGTCGACGGCGCCCGAGGATAATGCCGTGGCCGATTACGGCAGCCTAATTCCGGTCAACGTCGTCACCGGATTTCTCGGCAGCGGCAAGACCACGTTGCTGCAGCGGCTGCTGCGGGCGCCGGATTTGAAGGAAACCGCGGTTCTGGTGAACGAGTTCGGCGAGGTCGGGCTCGATCATCATTTGCTCGAGGAAGTGGCGGAAAGCACGTTGCTGCTGGATAACGGCTGTCTCTGCTGCGCCATTCGCGGCGATTTGAAGGAGTCCTTGCGGACCTTGCTGTCGCGGCGCGAGCGCGGCGAAGTGCCGTATTTCAAGCGCGTGGTGATCGAAACCTCGGGTCTCGCCGATCCAGTGCCGATCGCCTACACGGTGTTGGCGGAGCCGGTGATCCAGCATCACTACCGGCTCGGTGCCGTCATCACAACCAGCGATGCCGCCCAGGGCCCGGAACAGCTCGACCGCCATGGCGAGGCCCTAAAACAGGCCGCCGCCGCCGATCATCTGGTGATCACCAAGACCGATATAGCCGCGCCGGAAAAGCTCGCCGCGTTGCGCGCCCGGTTGGCCCAAGTCAATCCGTCCGCCGAATGCCATTCGGCGCAAACCGACGACCTCGATCCGATGGCGCTGCTGGACCACGATCCGTTTCAAGCCGATGGCAAGGAAGCGGAGCGCCAGCGCTGGACCGCACTTGCCACGGCCGACCCCCAGCCCGAGCATGAACACAGCGCCGGCGTGACGTCGTTCGTCATGACCTTCGACGCACCGATGGATTGGACAGCGTTCGGCGTTTGGCTAACCATGCTGCTCAACCACCACGGCGAAAAGGTGCTGCGGGTCAAAGGCCTCGTGCATGTCGACGGGTTGACCGCCCCGGTCCTGATCAACGGCGTCCAGCACGTCATCCACCCGCCGATCCATCTCGGGCGTTGGCCCGACGACGACCGCCGCTCGCGGCTGATTTTCATTGTGCAAGGCTTGGAGGAGGCGCGGATCCGTCGCTCCTTGGAGACTTTCAACTTGCTCTAAGAAGAGCGATCCGACGAGTAGGACGAGGAGGTCGGTGGGCGCCGCGTCTGCCAACCGATCCGGAAGCCGCGGACCGCGTGATGCAGCAGGTAGAACAGTACCGCCAAGATGACCAGTAAGATGATTGCCAGCAACTTCTCGCCGAAGGCGGCTTCGAAGATCTGGCCGCGGTTCATGAGATGCTCGGCCAGCATTTCGATGGCTTGGATGGTGCCGCCGGCGCAGAAGATGATGGCGATCAAGATCGACACTTGCAGGGTGTCGTAGACCAGGCCGTCGACCTCGAGCTCATTGACGCTGCGCAAGATGTTGGTTCGGAACGACTGCCAATGGGCGATCGCGTAGCCGATCACGCCCACGAGGGACGCAAACCAGAAGATCACGTTACTGAAATGGATGTTCGGGATGGACTCGGCCAAATAGCCTTCGAACGGCTTGTAGAAATATAAAAAAATCAGCAAAATGATGACGGCGATGACCGTGATCCAGAATCGGGACCGGCGCGTGTCGGTGGTGTCTTCTGCCATGGCGTCGACTGCAACCCTAAGATTTTTCGGTTTTGTACCGTTCGTTCGTGGCGGATCGTAACGCACTTGGCGGGCTTGTCAAACCACCAGATTGCCGGCTCCCGCCGACGGGCCAATCGTGTTGACCTTGGCTGCCGGGTCGAAGAACATGGCTGCGCGCCGCCTCGCCATGAGCCGGCCGATTTGGATGGTTTTAGGAGGTCGCATGAGCAGCCGTCTCGGACCAGAAGTCGAGCGTGAGGCGCTCGCGGTCGTGGACCGCTACCTCGCTGCCCTCAACGCGCGCGACAGCGCGGCGATCCGCGACGCCTTCAACTTTCCCCACACCCGGATCGGGGCAAGCGGCACGCTCGCGTACTATGAGCGGCCCGAGGACTATCGCTTCGAGAACTTCTTCGCGCACACCGGGCCCGACGGCTGGGATCACACCGCGTGGGACCAAACGGCCGTGGTCTATGCGACCGAGGCCAAGGCCCACGTCGCGGTCGACTTCAGCCGCTACCGGGCGGACGGCTCGCGCATCGGGCGCTACTTCTCGCTGTACATCGTCACCTGCCGGGACGGTCACTGGGGGATCCAAATCGGCTCGGGAAACGGCACCTGATTCGGCGCCGGCCGGCAATCAGCGGTTGGTCAGTAAAGAACACGCCGGCGTGCCCGAAAGTATCATTGGCCACCGATCGAATCGTAGATCGAAAAAACCCGGATTTCTTCACCCCCCTTAGCGGGTCAATCGTGTTGACCGGGGCTGCCGGGTCGGAGATCATAGGCGCGCGCCAAACGGGCTGACGATCGAACCCTGCCAGGGCACCTGTCGGGCAGGGGCGATCAGGCGCGTGCCGACTGTTTTTGGGTTGGCCGGCCGATTTGGATGGTTCTTGGGAGGCCACATGAGCAGCCGTCTCGGCATTGATGTCGGCGGGACTTTCACCGATTTGCTCCTTTTCGACGGAGAATCGGGAGACATGCGGCTGTTGAAGACGCCGTCGACGCCCGAAGACCAGTCTGTCGGCATCTTGAACGGCGTCAAAAATTTGATCGCCGAAGCCGGTGTCACGCCGGCTTCGATCACCGCGCTGCTGCACGGCACGACGATTTCCACCAACATCGTGCTCGAGGAAAAGGGCGCCAAGGTCGGCTTACTGGTCACTGAGAATTTTGAGCAGGTGCTGCATCTCGCGCGCTCCCAGACGCCGGGTCCGCTGGCCGGCTGGATGATCATGGAAAAGCCGGATCCGCTGGCCGATCTGGAGCACACCCGAGGCATTCCCGAACGGATCGACGCGCGCGGCAATGTGGTGACCCCGTTGGCGGAAACCGAGGCTCGGGCGGCTATCCGGGCGCTGTTGGACGCCGGCGTCGAATCGATCACCGTCTCCTTGCTGCACTCTTACGCCAATCCGACCCACGAGAACCGCCTGAAGGCGATCATCCAGGAAATGGCAGCTGACATTCCGGTGTCGCTGTCGTCGGAGATCCTGCCCGAGTTTCGCGAATATGAGCGCACCTTGGTGACGGTGATGAACGCCTATGTCCGACCAAGCATGCGGCGCTATCTGAGCAATTTTTCCGACAAGCTGAAAGACATCGATTTTTCACCGAACATCAACATCGTGCGTTCCGACGGCGGCTTGATGAGCATCGAACGGGCGTCCGATTCGCCGGTCTATACCATGTTGTCGGGGCCGGCCGGTGGTGTCTCCGGCGCTGCCTTTCTCGCCGGCTTGGCGGGCCACCCGAACGCGCTCGGCTTCGACATGGGCGGCACGTCGACGGATGTGTCGATGATCCAGGATGGCCGGCCGATGATTTCCCGCCAGACCGAACTTGGCTATTACCCGATCAAGGTGCCGTCGGTCGACGTGCATTCCGTCGGCGCCGGCGGCGGCTCGATCGCCCATGTGCCGATCACCGGTGCGCTCAGGGTCGGCCCGGAAAGCGCCGGCGCCGTGCCCGGACCGGCGAGCTATGGCCGCGGCGGCGCGCTGCCGACGGTAACTGACGCCAACGTGGTCTTGGGACGGCTGCCGCCCAGCCTGCTCGGCGGCGGTATGACGTTGGACGTCAAGGCGGCCGAAGAGGCCGTCGGCCGGATCGGCCGCAGCCTCAGCCTCGACGTCTATCAGGCGGCGCAAGGCGTCGTCGATATCGTCAACGAAAACATGTTCGGCGCGTTGCGCCTGGTGACGGTGCAAAAAGGCTTGGATCCGCGCGACTTTGCGCTGGTCGCCTTCGGTGGTGCCGGGCCTTTGCATGGCAACGCCATGGCCATGCTGGCCGGCTGCTACCCGGTCATCGTGCCGCCGACACCCGGCGTATTGTCGGCCCTCGGCTTTCTCTATGCCGACGTCAAGAACGAGTTCGCCCAGACCTTCGTGCGCAATCTGGAAGACGTCGACGGCGGCCAGCTCGGCGACGTTCTGAGCCGCCTCGGCCGGTCCGCCAAAACCTGGCTGCAGGAAGAAGGCATCGCCGAAGCCGGTCAGGCGCTGCGCTTCGAGGCCGACGTGCGCTATTTCCGCCAAGGCTACGAGTTCTCCTTGGAGATCGATCCGGAACGCATGGCGAACGGCGGCCTGGACGCGTTGGCGTCACGCTTCGGCACGGCGCACGAGCGGCTCTACGGCTTCAAGCTGGAGCAACCGGTCGAGTTGGTTAATCTGCGCGCGGTCGGTACCGGCGCCGTCGAGAAAGTGAATTTCCCGCGGTTCGAGATCGATGGCCCGAACCCGTCCGAGGCAGTCGTCGAACAGCATCGCGTGTTCTTCGACGGCGATTTCCTGAACACCAACATCTACGACCGGGCCAAACTTGCGGCCGGCAATCGTGTGCCGGGACCGGCCGTCATCACGCAAACCGATTCCACCACATTGATCCATCCGGGCCATGTCGGCGAGGTCGATGAGTATCTCAATATTCTCATCCGGCAAGAAGCCGGACACTGAGACAGGGAAGACACGCATGTCCGATTTCAATCCTCTGAAAAGCTCGGTTTCCCTGAGCGATCTGGTGCAGGCCAACAAAGACCAGTTCGATCGCCTGTTCGCCGATCAGAGGCAGGATTCTGGCCTGGTCAAGGCGTCGCACCGGCCGGTGACGGAAGCGGACCTGGCGTCAGCGAGCCTGCAACATCAAAACGGCAACGGCGAAGATGTCTCGGCGTTGCTCAATGATCGGTTCGGCGACAAATGGTCGTCGGAAATCGTCGAACACAAGAATGAACGCGGCGCGGTCACCGTGCTGGTCCGCTTGACCGTCGATGGCAATTCGAAAATGCAGTTCGGCTCGGCGCGGGTCAACGGCAACGAAGGCGCGGCGCTGCAGCGGGCGACGGACGATGCCTTGAAAAAGTGCATGGGGCTGTTTGGTAATGGCACCGGCGCTGAGCCGGTCGTCGAAGACGGCCCTGCCGATCAGCCGCGCTCGGGCCGGGCGAAAGAGACGGACCGGCGGCTCGACACCGTCACCTTCGACCTGATCGAAAATGCGCTGCGCAACGCGCGCCACGAAATGGATGCGGTCCTGTTCCGCTCGGCGATGTCACCGGTCATCCGCGAACAGCATGACGAGTTTCCGATGATCACCGACGCCAAGGGACGGATGATCGTCGGCCAGTTCGGCTCCTACGTGGCGGAGATGCTGCGCGATCAGGACTTTCAGCTCAATCCCGGCGACGTCATCCTGCAGAGCGATCCCTACCAATGCGGCGGCGCGATCAGCCATATCAACGACTGGATGGTGCTGATCCCGATCTTCTATGAAGACGAACTGGTCGGCTTCAGCTCCATGTTCGGCCATATGATGGATGTCGGCGGTTCGGTGCCGTGCAGCATGCCGACGGCGGCGACGTCGATCTTCGCCGAGGGCCTGCGCATTCCGCCGCTGAAGATCTTTGCAGGTGGCGAGATCAATCAGTCCGTGCTCGACCTGATCATGAACAACACGCGCACGCCGGAAATGAACTACAGCGATCTGATGGCGATCATCGCCGGCAGCCGGGCCGGCGAGAAACGGGTGATCGAAATCTGCGAACGATTCGGCAAGGATGTCTACAATCAGGCTTGCGAAGCCCTGCTGGAGCGGACCAACAGGGCGATGCGCCAGCTGATCGTGCAGAATTTGCCGGAGGAGCCGCAGTCGTTCGAGGACTACATCGACGATGACGGCTGCGGCAACGGCCCGTTCAAGATGAAAATGACGGCGTGGCGTGAAGGCGAGCATGCGTATTTCGATTGGACCGGGACGGCGGCGCAGGCGCCCGGGCCGATCAACTTCTATCTGCATGAAGGCATGTTCAAGATGTTCATCGGGGTCTACATGATCATGGTGTTCGACCCGCAGATTCTGTTCAACGACGGCTTCTACGATCTGATCCACGTGACCCTGCCCAAAGGCTCCCTGGTGCATCCGGATTTTCCGGCGGCACTCGGCTGCCGGACCCATGCCCTGGCGCGTCAGTTCGACGTGTTGGGCGGTGCCTTGTCGAAAAACGCGCCGGAAATGGCGACCGCCGCCGGCTACGGGTCGAGCCCGCATTTCCTCTATTCAGGGACCGATGGCGACGGCCGGCCGTTTCAACTGATGGAAATCCTCTATGGCGGCATTCCCGGCCGGCCGATCGGCGACGGCATGGATGGCCATTCCTGGTGGCCGCTGTTCGAGAATATCCCGACGGAATATCTCGAAAGCTATTATCCGATGATCATCGAGAGCTATGCGAGCGTCGCCGATACCGGCGGCGCCGGTCAGCATCGCGGCGGCAATGGCATAGAGAAGGTCTATCTGTTGCAAGAGGCCGGCGAGATTTCGATCCACGACGACCGCCACGCCTCGCAGCCCTGGGGCATCCTCGGCGGTAAGCCCGGCGCCTGCTCGGCAAAATGGATCCAGCGCCGCGACGGCAGCCGCGAACCGTTGCCGTCGAAGGTGGATAATGTCACCGTCGCCAAGGGCGACCGCATCATATTCCGGACGGCCGGTGGCGGTGGTTGGGGTGATCCGCTGGAGCGTGCCGCCGATCGCGTGCGCGACGACGTGGCGCGCCGCCTGATGACCGCCGACTTGGCGCGTGACGATTATGGCGTGGTGGTGAAGGATAGCGACCTCAGCCTGGATCGCCGGGCGACGGAAGATTTGCGGGAGACCTTGCGCCGGAGCCGCCAGGCCTTGCCGTTGTTTGATTTTGGCGACCGGCCGTCGGCTGTGACAAGATTGGCCGGTTGAGTAGACGAAGTCCGGCCGATTCAGGGAGCGGCCGGAAAGACGACGACCCTAAACTGATAATAGCGAACAGGTGTTCGGATAATGGTTGAACTCGGGATTACCCTCATCATTTTTGCGATCGTTATCATCGCGATTTTGTATGTCATATCGATTTGGGTCTATAAGCGTGCGCCGGCCAACATGGGGTTCATACGAACCGGTTTTCTCGGCACCAAGGTATGCCTCGGCCGCGGTGCTGTTGTCTTGCCGGTATTCCACGAGGTCTCGTGGATCTCGCTGGAAACCATCAAACTGATCGTCAGCCGGTCGCGGGATCAGGCGATTCTGACCGCCGACAAGATCAGGGTCGACGTGGTGGCCGAATTGTACGCCCATGTCGGCCATACCGAAGAGGATCTTCTCACGGCGAGCCGCAGCCTGGGCGAGAAGACATTTGATGCCGAGAAAGTCCGTAACCTGCTTGAAGCCAAGGTGATCAGCGCGATCCGCAGCTATGCAGCCACCAAGACCTTGAGCGAACTGCACGAGAACCGCGATGTATTTGCCCAGAGCATCAAGGAAAGCGTGATCGGAAGTTTCCGAGCGGATGGTTTGACCTTGGAAGAGGTGACCATCGTCACCATGGAGCAGACCGGCAAGGAATATTTCAAGTCCGATAATGTGTTCGACGCCGAGGGCCTCAAGATCATCACCGAGATCACCTCCGACGCCCGGCGCAAAGTCCATGACACCGAAAAGCGGACGACCGTCGCCATTCGCAAGAAAGACTTGGACACCCAGCTCGAACTCCTGGAGATCGAACGCGAGGAAGCCTTCGCCCGCGCCGGCCAGGACAAATCGATCTCCAACGAACAAGCCCAGCAACTGGGCGAGAAGCAGATTTATCTGCTCGATCAGCAGAAAAGCGTCGAGGAACGAGAGATCACCAACGAGGTGGCGCTCGAGCGCCAGCGTACTGAACGCGACATCGCCGTCATCGAGGAAGGCGAACGCCGCCAGGTCTCCGACATTCAAAAAGCCTTGGCGTTGGAAAAGGAACAGCGCGACAAGGAAATCGCGCTAATCGCCAAACAGAAGGAAGAGGAACTCGCCAATATCGGGCGCAACCTGGAACTGGAGAAGGCGGAGAAGGATCGGCAGATCGAATTGATTGAAAAAGACAAGCAACAGGACCTGGCTGACGTCGCCCTTCGCCTGGCCCGGGAACGGGCGGAGAAGGAACGCGAAATCGAACTGATCGCCAAGGAAAAGGATCGCCAACAGGCGGAGATCGTGCGTGCGACCGCCGTCCAGCAATCGGAGGAGACCGCCCGCGACGAGCGTCACCGGACGACGGAAGAGACGTCGATTTCCATGCGCAAGCGCGCGCTCGAGACCAAGCTCGCCATATTGGAAATCGATAAAAACGAAGCCGTCGCCGCGGCCCAGCAGGAACGCGATGTATCGAGCGAAAAAGCCATGCGGCTGAGCGAGCAGCAACGCTACATCTTGGATCGGCGCTTGGAAGTCGAGCAGGAAGAGATCAGCAAGGAGCTGGCAATCGAACGGGCTCGGATCGAAAAGGATGCCTCCGTCAGTGACTCGGCCAAACTGCGCGAAGCGGCGGAAATCCGGCGTCAACTGGCCCGGGAGCAAGAAGAGCGCGATCGTGAAATCGCCCTGGTCACCAAGGAAGAGGAACTCAAGAGAGCCGAGGTGCGCCGCGCCTTGGCCGTCGAGCTGGAAGAGCGCGAGCGCGACATTCAGCTGATTTCCAAAGAGCAGGAACGCGAAAGCGCCGACATTCGGCGCTTCCAGTCCCGCGAGCAGGAAGAACGCGATCGCGAGATCGCGTTGGTCAACAAGACCCAGGAACTGGAAGCCGCGGAATCCGAACGGCTCGCCGCCGCGGCGAACAAGGAAAAAGTCGCCCACGAGATGGAATCGGTTCGCGTCGTTGCCGATGCGGAGCGCGCCCGGCAACTGGCGCGGATCGAAAGCGAGAAGAACGCCAATGCCCGCAAGATCGCCGAGGAGAATAAGGCCGATATCGCCCGCATGCACATGATCGTACAGGCCGAGGCGCGCAAAATTTCGGCGGAGCAGGAATCGGACGCCACCTTGATCCGCGCCCGGGCGACCAGCGAGGCCCAACAGATCACCGCCGACGGCATCGAAAAGGAAGCCGGTGCCCGTGGCCGTGCCGAGATGGAAATCGAGACGCTGCGCGTTCGCAATACGCAACGCATGTTTGAAGCCGAGGCTTCGGGCATCGAGGCCAAGGCCGATGCCTTGAAGAAATACAATGAAGCGTCGACTTTCCTGGAACTCGCCAAGATGCATATCGAGGCCGAACGCGACGTTCATATCGATCAGGCCAAGGCCATGGGCAATGCCCTGTCGGGTGCCCAGATTCGCATGTATGGCGGCGGTGACGGCACGGTCGATACCATTCGCGGCATGTTCACCTCGGGCTTTGCGCTCGGCGAAATCGTCGAGGGCGTCGCCCAGTCGCTGCCAGAAGGCCTGCGTCAGCGCTTCTCCGACAACGGCATCCGCGGACTGTTCGGCAAGCCGCAGGGTGGCCGCAGCCAGTTCAAGGAATCTGTTACCGCCTTGTCTGGTCTAGTGAGGCAGACCATGGCGACCCGCAAAGACCGCGAGATCCCGGTCAGCGAGGCGATCCCGTTGTTGGAAAACAAGGCCGGTGACGACAGTGACTTGGCTGGCGCCCTGGCCTTGATCAAGAGCGCCAACGATGAAGGCATCTTCGACGAGGTGCCGTTCGAAAAAGTCTGGTCGTTGTTGCAAGCCGCGGCCAAGGCCGACGACTAGAGGCACAGGTCATGCCGGACTACGACGTCGTTATCGAGCACGTCCACAAGACCTTTGACGGCGACGTCAGGGCGGTCATCGACTTCAACGCCGAGATCGAACATGGCGAATTCGTCGCCATGCTGGGACCGAGCGGCTGCGGCAAGACCACGTTGCTGCGGATGGTCGGCGGCCTGGAAGAGGTCACGTCCGGCAAGATCTTCATCGCCGGCTTGGATGTGACCGACTTGCCGCCGTCGCACCGCGACACCTCGATGATGTTTCAAAGCTTTGCGCTGTTTCCCCATCGCACGGTGTTCCAAAACGTCGAGTTCAGCCTGAAGATGAAAGGCATGGACAAGGACGCGCGGGCGCGGCGGGTCTGGGAAATGTTGGAAATGGTGGGCTTGGCCGAGCTCGCCGGGCGCCATCCCAGCGACTTGAGCGGTGGCCAGCAACAACGCGTCGCCTTGGCGCGCGCCTTGATCAGCCGGCCGACCCTGTTACTGCTTGACGAACCGTTGGGCGCGCTCGACTACAACCTGCGCGCCACCATGATGGTCGAGCTTAAAAAAATCCAACGCGAACTCGGCATTACCTTCATCATGGTGACCCATTCCCAGCAGGAAGCCATGTCGATGGCCGACAAGGTGGTCGTGATGAGCGACGCCATGATCCAGCAGATCGGCACGTCGCGGGAAATTCACGAGAATCCGCGCACCAAATTCGTCGCCGAGTTCATCGGCAACAACAACATATTCAAAGGTACGATCAAGTCGCGGAGCGGCTCCATGGTGTTCGTGGAATCAGAAGACAGCTTGTTTTATGTGCGTATCCCCGAGCATATGCGAAACGTCAGCATCGGCAGCGAAACCCATTTCTCCGTGCGTGCTGACCTGTTGCATACCGGTGAACAGCGCGACATGGCCAACCAGGTCGAAGGCAGCTATATCACCACGGAATTCATGGGCACCCTGGAAACCGATATCTTCGAGGTCGCGCCGGGTCTGTTCGTCCACGTCGAACAGCACCGCCACGCCGGCGGTCACATCTACGCCATGGGTGATCGCGAAGTGATTTGCTGGCCGGCGGAAGCCGGCGTGCTTTTGGACTGAAGCGCGCCTACCGCGCCCGCCGAAACAAGATGGTGTTGATCGCCACGAACGTTGCGATCAGGAGCAGGGAGAACAATGTCGAGGCCGTTCCCAATGCGAACAGCGTTGGTCGGATACGCTGGGTCATGGAGGCGTTGATGTCGAGCGGCAAAGTATTGTATTCGCCTGACAACAATGTTGTTCGTGCGAACTCGTCATAAGAGAGCGTGAAGCCGAACAGGCCGGCGGCGACAATGCCGGGCGTGATTAACGGCAAGGTCACTTCCTTGAACACCGTCCATTCGTCGGCGCCCATATCGCGGGCCGCCTCCTCAAGGCTGCTGTCGAAACGGTTGAAGACCGCCATCATCACCAGAAACCCGAACGGCAGGGTCCAGACCACATGCACGCCCAGGCCCGACGACCACCAGGCCGGCGGGAGGCCGAGTTGGCGCATGACTGTCGCCAAGCCAAGGCTGAGCAGGATGCCGGGCACCATCAAGCCGGCCATGACCGTATAGAACAAAGCACCGGAGCCGACGAACTTCTTGCGGAACGCCATCGCCAGCATGGTCGAAAACAAAGCGGTGATGATCATGACGACAATGGCGAGCAACAGCGATCGACCGATCGCGCCTTGCAAGTCGCCGACCGTCGAAGGCTGCAGTAGCCTTTCCCACCAATGCAGGCTGAAGCCGCGCATCGGGAAAGACGTGCCGCCGCGCCGGCCCTGGAAAGACAAGATGAACATGGCAATCATCGGGCCGTAGATGAACAGCAGGAATATGACGTAATAGACGCTGAATCCGCCTTTCACGAAGGCTTTTCGCCGCCGTTCTCGTGACCAGCGTGCCATCTCAAAGCTCCTTGCGGATGTTGACCAGTCTCAAGATGATGATCACGCCGACCATCATCGACAGCATCAACATCAATGCATTGACCGCGGCAAACGGATAATTGGCGATGCCGTAATAATTCAAGATGACCGTACCGGTGGTCGTCGCCTTACCGCCATAGACAACGACGGCCGTAGCGAACTCGCCCATCAAAATGACAAAAATGAAAATCATGCCGATGGCGACGCCGGGCAGCGACAACGGCAGGATGATCTCGCGAAAAATTTGGAACGCCGTCGCCCCCATATCGCGGGCCGCCTCGATAATCGCCTTGTCGATCTTGGCCAGTGAAAAGAAAATCGGCCCGATGCAGAGCACCACATACAACTGCACCAGCGCCGTTGTGTAGCCCAGTTCGGAAAACAGAAAGATCGAGACCGGTTTTTCGACGATGCCCGTTCCGACGAGAAAATTGTTAATCAGGCCGCGCCGGCCCAGCATCGGCAACCAGGCAACGGCGCGAATCAAATAGCTCGTCCAAAACGGCACCATGGCGAACAGGAACAAGGTCATCTGCCATTTGAAGGTCTGCACCTGCATGGCCAGGAAATAGGCGATCGGATAGCCGACGATCAGGCACAGCACCATGACCAGCAACGTGAAATAAAACGTCGAGCCCAAGGTGCGAATGAAAACGCTGAGCGTCAGATAGTTCCTCGATTCTGGATCGAAGAAGCCTTCCGTATAAATATAGTCGATGTAGGGCTGGATGGTGAAATCGGCCACCATGCCGTGCCCGGTCGCCGTCCAAAACGAAAAAACGATAATACCGACAAGCGGAACGATCAGAAAGACGATGAGCCACAAAGTGGCCGGCGCGATCAGCCAGCCGACGGGAAAGCCCTCCTCGCGGCGGATCTTCTTGGCCTGGTTGACCGTTTCCGAAGGCAGCGATTGGCTGCCGATCAGGCCGGGATGGTGTGATTGCTCAACGGATTGCATGCCGGTTCGGGTTTAGGGTCCACAAAGGCGTGGGCCGGGCGACTAATGGTCGCCCGGCCCGGCCCTTTCGACGGATGTCGAAAGCATGATCGCGATCAAGCGGCGAGGAATTCGGTCCAGCGCTTAACCAGATAGTCGTTCTCGGACATGATCGAGTTCCAGACCGCGATGTTCTTGAAGCGATCGACATAGGAGCCGCCATCGCGAACGTCGCCCTTCTCGGCAACGACGTTGCCGAATGGGTCCGGCATATCCGTGGCGGCCGGCTTGCCGCCGTACCAGAAATCCCATTCTTCCGGCTTGAGATGCTTTTTCACGTTGTCGGGTACCGACATGTAATAGCCTTGCCGCGCGACGAAGGCACCGGCCCAGCCATCGAGCCACCAATTGAGGTACTCATAGGCCTGATCAAGCGCCTTGCCGGAGGCCTTGGCGGAAATCGCACAGCCACCGTGCCAGCCACGCATGCCTTCCTTCGGGAACGCGTAGACGCACGGCACGCCTTCGGACTTGACCGCGGTCACCGCCGGCGACCACATGCTCTCCAAGGCCACTTCGCCGTTCACCATCAAATTCACCGACTGGCCGAAGGTTTCCCAAAACGCGCGGAAATGACCTTCCTTTTTCTTGGTGATCAAGAAATCGATCAGGAAATCGATTTCCTTCTTGGTCATGTCACCCTTGTCCTTGAATTTGATCAGGCCAAGCGCCTCGACGCCGAGGGCGGCGTCCATGGTGCCGATCTGCGGGATGTTCAAAAGCGCGACGCGGCCCTTGAAATCACTGGAGAACAGCTCGGCCCAGCTTTCGATCTTGCGGCCGGTCTCTTCCGGGTTATAGCCGATCGAATCGGCATTGTGCCAACCCGGCATCATGGTGATGTAGCGGGACGGTTTCATGGAGCGCTTGCCGTCGCCATCGACCCAGAGATGCCGGAACGGGGCGTCGCCGTCGCCTTCGTTGGAGCCCGGCGTCAGCTTGCCGGTCTTGGAAAGGTCCGAGACCTTGTCCCATTCCTTGATGCGCCGGGTGTCGATCGGTTGCCAAACGCCGGACGGCCACATGACGTCCATGTCGTTGAAGTAGCCTTCGGCGACTTCGTATTGATCGTTCTGGTTCAGCATCTTACCGAACATGGCGCCGTAACCGAGGGCTTGGCCCCGAACCGGAAAACCAAGATCTTCGGACGCTTTGCCCTGGATTTCGTTGATGATGCTGACGCCGAGGCCAATCGTGCGCACCGGATCGGCGGCACGCGCCCGGCGCGGCAGGCCGCCGGCCAGTGACCCGGCCGCAACGGCGGCGGCGGTCGTTCCCATCATTTGCCGGCGGGTCATTCCGCTATTCGGCTTATTTGCGCGTTTCGGTAGCTGTCGAGCCATCATATACCTCCCCGTGGCGGCCTTATCATCGGGCCTTGGTTGTGTTGGGAAGCCAGGCGCGCATCGCACCCATCGATCAATTCGGCTAAGTCAAATCGTACGCTTTCGCACGATCAGCCATGATCGGGCTTCAACTCAGGGAATATTACATTAGACTGGATCATATTCAAACCGTGACGATGGGGAGGGCGACCGTGAGTGTGTTGATCAAGAATGGCCGGATCGTGACCGCGGTCGACGACTATCACGCCGATATCTTCATCGGCAACGAGACCGTCGACGTGATCGGCCGCGACTTGGTCATCGACGCCGATCATGTGATCGACGCGCAAGGCAAGCTGGTCATTCCGGGCGGCGTCGATCCGCACACCCATTTGGAACTGCCCTTCGGCGGCACCATGACGTCGGACACGTTCGAGACCGGCACCCGTGCCGCGGCGTTCGGCGGCACCACCTGCGTCATCGATTTCGCGGTCCAGACCAGGGGCACCTCGACCTTGGACGCCTTGGAGGCCTGGCACGAAAAAGCCGCCGGCAAGACCGCGGTCGATTATTCCTTCCACATGATCATCACCGACATGCCGGAACACCGCATGCCGGAAATGCGCCGCCTCGCCGACGAAGGCATCACCAGCTACAAACTGTTCATGGCCTATCCGGGCGCCATGCTGTCGGATGACGGCACGATTTTCCGAACCATGCGCAAGGCCGGCGAAGACGGCACCTTGGTTTGCATGCATGCGGAAAACGGCATCGTTATCGACGAACTGATCAAGATCGCGCTGGCCGACGGCAATATCGAACCCAAATTCCATGCCTATACGCGGCCGACCCGGCTCGAGGCGGAAGGCACCCACCGGGCGCTTGCCATCGCCGAAGTGGCGCGCTCGCCGGTCTATATCGTGCATCTCAGCTGTTACGACGCTTTGCAAGAACTGCGCATGGCGCAGGCGCGCGGCGTTATGGCGCATGCCGAAACCTGTCCGCAATATCTGCTGTTGGATGTCGAGGCCTATGACGAACCGGGATTCGACGGCGCCAAATTCGTGCTGACGCCGCCGCTCCGTGAAAAATGGAACCAAGATGAACTGTGGAACGCCTTGCGCGGCGAGTCGCTCAACGCCATCTCGACGGACCATTGTCCGTTCTGCCTGAAAGAGCAGAAGGAACTCGGCAAAGACGACTTTTCCAAGATCCCGAACGGCGGGCCTGGTATCGAGAACCGCATGAGCCTGATCTATCACTATGGCGTCGGCCAGGGCCGGATCGACCTCAACCGCTTCGTCGAACTGACCTCGACGGCGCCGGCAAAGATCTTCGGGCTGTTCCCGAACAAGGGCACCATCGCCGTCGGCAGCGACGCCGACATCGTCATCTTCGATCCCGACCACGAAGAGACGATCAGCTACTACAACCACAAAACCCATCACATGAACATCGACTACAGCGCCTATGAAGGCTTCAAAGTGAAGGGCTTCACCAAGACCGTGCTGTCGCGCGGCCGCATCATCGTCGACAATCACGAATATCTCGGCCGGCCCGGCGACGGCTCCTTCGTCAAGCGCGGGCCTTACGGTGGTATCCACAAATCAAGGCCGCGCGGCGGCCCGCTACTTAAGCCCGAACGGGCGTCGAGATTGGTTTAAGTCTGTTTTGCCGGCCGGACCACTTTCAACAGCCAGAAGATGATGCAGAACACGCCGGTCAGCACGACCAGGGCGATCACCGCGGCGAGCCGCTTGCCGAGGCCGGCGTCGATCGCGAAGCCTTGCTGCAGCATATAGACGCAAAGAATCTGCACCGCCTGAAGGGTGGCGCCGCCGCTCAGCAGGATGGCGGTGAAGGTGGATCCCTTCAGCGAGCTCAGCACCATCGATTCGATCGACTGTTGCTGCACGATATGAATGCGGTAGGCCCGCCAATGGTAGATGCAAAAACCGATGATGCCGATGATCAAGGCGACCCAGAAAATCGCGTTGTCATAGCTCAGGCCATAGACGACGATCCTGAACAGCTCTTCAAAGGGCTGATAAAAGTACAGAAATATCAGGACGATGATGAAGATGATGAATCCCACCAGCGTCCAAAACCACTGCCATCCCGTCATGTTGCCCTAACCCTCTGTCCTTTGAGGCGATTGTAACCGATGCCGCGCCGGCGACGCAATTCACCTACATTCATCACGCCGGATCCGGCGGCCGGCGCTGATGCCAATCCGTCGCCCGTTCAAAACCGTGTGCTGCTGCCAGCAGCCGGTCGTCGCGGAACCAGTCGCCGATCAGCTGCAGGCCGATCGGCAGGCCGTCACGGGTTATGCCGGCGGGCAGCGATAGCGCCGGTTGACCGGTCAACGCGGCAAGCCGGGTGAATCGCCCGAGCGCCTTGTGGCCATCGACGGTTTGGCCGTCATAGTCGAGGGCACCACTGTCGGCGAACGGCGCCGGGATCGGCGCCGTCGGCGTCGCCAACAGATCGACTTGGGCCATGACCGCCGCCATTTGACGGTTGATCTCGGCTGCCTGTCCTTGGGCGCGCACGAAATCCCGCGCCGTGTACTCACGGCCGAGGCCCATACGCTCGCGGACGTCGGGCGAATAGGCATCGCCATGGTCGGCCAGCATCTGCTCATGCACCGCATAGGCCTCGGCCAGCGCCAACAGGTTCCACACTTCGGAGGCGTGCGCAGCAAATGGCAGATCAATGTCGGTCACCGTGGCGCCTTGATCCTCGATGACGGCGAGGGCGTCGGCGATCGCTTGGTCGACTTCCGGATGCAGGTCGTCGAAGAAAAAGCCGCGCGGCACACCGATGCGAAGCCCGGAGAGGCCGCCGTCGAGCCCGCGCGAATAGTCGAGCAACGGCGCATGGCGGGTCGAGGGATCGGCGGGATCGGTGCCGGCGATGGCCTGGAGAATGAGCGCGGTGTCGGCAGCACTCCGGGTCAGTGGGCCGCCATGATCGAGCCTTGCCGACACCGGGAAAATGCCATGGCGGCTGGCCAAACCGTAAGACTGTTTCAGTCCGACCACACCACAGAGTGCCGCGGGAATACGGATCGAGCCGCCGGTGTCCGAGCCCAGCGTGGCCGGCACCAGGCCACCAGCCACGGCAACGCCGGAGCCGCTCGACGATCCGCCGGCGACGCGGTCCCGGTTCCAGGGATTGCGGGCGGTGCCGGTATTGGGGTTTTGGCCGGTCGGGCCGAAAGCGAATTCGTGCAAATTGAGCAGACCGACGACGATGGCGCCGGCTGCTTTCAGGCGCGTGACGCTGGTCGCCTCCGGCGCCTCGGCGCTGTCCTCGAAAAACTTCGAACCGCAAGTGCGCCGCATGCCGTCGACTTTGAACAGATCCTTGACCGCCACCGGCACGCCGGCCAACGGGCCGACGGCGCGGCCCGCCAGGATGGCGTCTTCGATCGCCTGCGCCGAGGCCATGGACTGGTCCGGGTAGACCGATACGAATGCCTTGAGGTCGGGGTCCAAGGCATCGATACGCTCCAAGCAAGCGCGCATGACCTCGACGGCTGAGCGTTCCTTGGTGCGGATAGCCGCGGCCAAGGCGGCAACCCCGTCGGCGCAGGGATCAGCCGGCATCGGGAATCGCGGTCAGCAACAAGATGCCATAGATGACGACGAACAGGCCGTCTTTGACGGCCGGCACCGTTTGGTGGTCGCTGTCGCGGGTCGCGATCAGCGAAATGATTTCCAAGACGAAGAAGATGATGCCAAGGATGAAAAACGGCCAGATCGTGCTCCACCACGACAGCGCCTCAGGCGCAGGTACTTCGAGAACGGCCCGCCAGATCAGCAGCAGGATCGGGATCAGCGTGACGAAGCCATAGGCGAGCAGAAACCGATAGCGTGTCTCTTTGCGGTCGAGCAGCCAAAACATCAGAAAGAACAACGCGACAAACAGGAAGTCCCAGAACAGCGCCGAATAGGTCTCCCCAGACGCCGAGCCCAGGAGATTGAGAAACCCCAGGATAAGAAAAATGACCAAGGCATCACAGACTATCCATTCGCGGATCGAGGCGGCGGCGCTTTTCACGCTCCAGGCGCGCGTCGCCTTGTCGAACAGCAGCACCAAGGCAACGGCCAGGCTTGCCGGATAGATCATGGTGGCCATCAAGGTGTATTGCAGCGCCGTTGGCACATAAACCCAGCACACCAGCAGAATCGCAACGCCGAGCAGCAACAGGCCGAGTAGTCGGGCCGCCGACGGGGATTCATGGACGGCCGCGTCCGGCTCGGCGGTTTGGCTGGCCGCCGTCGGCGCGGCGTGGATCGTAGTCGGCCGTGCCGGCTGGCCGCCGCGGACGAAGGCGAAGATAACGAAACCGATCAGGCCGATCGCGGCGACGATTGCCATGACGGAGAGGAAGACCGGAGATTGGGATCCAAACCGCCAATTATCCGTGGACAAGCCTGACTGAGCGCCGGGCCAGAGCTGCCAGGACAAGATCGCGACCACCACCAACAAGGCGACCGCGGCTAGCAGAAATTCATACCATTGCGGCGACTGGGTGGCGGCGCCGTCGGCGCCGGCTTGGCGCGGCCGCCGGGCGTATTGGGTGACCAGGAACACCGCGAACGCGATGACGCCGACCGCCGCCATTGCGATCATGATTTCCAGGAAGATGAGCGATCGATCGTCCACAATTCAGTCCGTCAAAATTGTCAGCGGCTCAGACTATCTTGCCGGGCGCCATTGTCCAGCAGTTGGGCGGCACAATTTCGCAGGCTGTCGTTACTGGCCGCCTCCAGTTTTTGGCCGAGGCTTTGGCCGTTGGCACCGTTGGTGCGGCCGGATTGGCGCACTTCCGTGCCGTTGGCGCGCAATTGCCCGACGACGTGGATCTGATCGCCCTGGGTCTGATGCTCGATGATCTCGAAGCTCCAATCATCGCCGAAGGCCTGGCGCAGACGGCGAACCAGGGGCCCAAGGTCTTCTCGCGGCGCCTTCGGTGGAGGCGCTGACCGGGACATTCTGGCTGCGGCCGGTGTCGGCCTGGGCGTCGGCCCCGGTGTCGCCGAAGGCTGCGGGGCGGGACGCGTCCGCATCTCGCTCCGCAACGCACTCGTCGCCGCCTGGTCGACGGTCTCGTTTGCCAAGTCGATGACCACGCCGTAGGCCGCTTTGGCGTGGGCCACGGTGCAAAAGTCGTCGAGCACGTCGTCGAGCACCTGTTCGGCCGGCCGCTCCAACGGGTCGCCGTAGCCGCCGCCGCAAGGCCCGTAGAAGACATGCACGTCGCCGGACTCGATGCGCATGCCGGAGAACTTCGACGGCATCTCGCGGCGATCGTTTGGTGTCGCCTCATTGAACAATTCGACCCGGCCGACAGCGCCGGAATGGCCGTCAAAGATGCCCCACGGCACGTCGTGATGGCGCTCGTTCTCGTGCGTGATGAAGGCATCGGTCAGCACCCGTTGCGCCTTGACCACGCCGATGCCGCCGCGATAGCGGCCGGCACCCGGCATCACGTCATCGCGCAGTTCGTAGCGGTCGCAGATCATCGGCAGATGAATGGCCAGGTCTTCCAACGGATTGTTGCGGGTGTTGGCCATCAGATTGTCGATGCTGTCCGGGCCGTCGGAGCGCGGCCGGCCGCCATAGGCGCCTTCGTTCACCTCCAGGAACACCCAATAATCTCCGTCCGGCTTGATGCCGGAATAGGCCGCGAACGATAGGCTGGCCGAGCTGCCGGCGATGATATCGTCCGGCAGCACCGGGGCCAGCGCTTTGTAGATCAGGTCGATCATGCGGTTGCATTGGGCGAAGCGGGCCTCCGCGGCGGCCGGGTATTTCGGATTGAAAATCGTGCCCAAGGGCGCCACGACATCGATCGGCCGGAACGACCCTTCGTTGGAGGGTACCTTGACTTCCGCGGTCTCGGAATCCAACAGCAAGGACCGAAGGGCGCAAAAACAGGCGACCTTGGTCGAGCCTTCGAAGGGCACGTTAAAAGCGGTCTCGACCTGATCCGAAGATCCGGTCAAATCGATTTCTATGGCGTCGCCGTCGACGCGCACGCAGACCTTGATCGGCAGCCGGACATCGCGATTGCGGCCGTCATCGTCGAGGAAGCCTTCGGCACGGTACTCACCGTCGGGAATGGCGGCGATGCGCTGACGCAATATGCGTTCGGTATAGTCCATCAATTGCTGAGAGGCGGTGAGGATGGTGTCGCTGCCGTAGCGGTCCATCAACTCGCCGAAACGCCGGACACCGAGGCGGGCGGAGGCAATCTGGGCATCCAGATCGTTGAGCAGCTGAACGTTCGCTCGGCTGTTGCGGTTGATGAATTGCCAAAGCGCTTCATTGCGGACGCCGCGTGCGTAAAGTTTTGTGCCGGCGAACAGCATGCCTTCGGCAAAGACATCGGGGATGTCGATGATCAGGCCCGGCGTCGCCGCGCCGATATCCAGATGATGCGCGGTATTGGCGGCAAATCCGACCAGCTCACCGCCATGGAACGCGGGAATAACGATGGCGATGTCCGGTGAATGACTGGCGCCGTGGTAGGGGTGATTGTGAATGATCACGTCGCCGTCGTGCCAATCGCCGTCCTGCAAAGTCTCTTGAATGCCGCGCAGGTAGCCCGGCAGGGAGCCGATATGCAGCGGCGTCGATTCCGATTCGCAAAGCGTGTTGAAATCCCGGTCGAACAGTCCGGCGCCGAGGTCTTGGGATTCGCGAATGATCGAGGAAAACGACATGCGGTAGAGAATATGGCCCATTTCCTCGGCGATGGTGTCGAGCGCGCCGCTGATCACTTGCAACGTGATCGGGTCTAACGGTTGGCCTGCCATACCTCGCCTCCCTTACGATGTCCGCGCGATGAGCAGGTTACCAAATTCGGTAACCGTTGCGCGATAACCCGGCGGCACCAAGACCGTCGAATTGTGCTGCGTGACCACGGCCGGGCCGGGAACGGCGTGCCCGGCACGCAATAGGGTTCGATCATAGCGCGGCGTGTCGAGGACTTCACCGCTGTCGAAGGTGGTTTTCCGCTCGTAAAGAAAAGCCGCGTCGATGCCGCTGCCGTTGGCCTGTTCGAGCCGTGCGAGCTGGAGCGGCGTCACTTTGTCGGTGCCGATGACCCGGATGGTGATCAGTTCGACGTCGCCGTCGTCGAAGGCGTAGCCGTAGTCGAGCCGGTGTTGCTCGTGAAACCCGGCGATGATCTTCGCCACATTGTCCATGGTGACGTCGCCGTCGGGGATCATCGACCGCAACTCAAAGCCCTGGCCGTGATAGCGGCACTCGGCGATGCGCTGGAACGTCTGGCGGTCGCCGGGAACCCCGTCGTTTTCCAGATCCTGGCGGCAAAGGCCGACCAACTCGTTCAGCAGCTCGTTGATCTGCCCGACCTTGGCGGTTTCGACATGACTCAGCGACGTGATCAGGGACCGGGCATGTTCATATTGCATGTCGGTATGCAGTAGACCCATGGCCGCGGTAATGCCCGGCGCCACCGGCACCAACACATCCTTGGCGTAGACCGCCTCGGCCAAGGCGACGCCATGCAACGGGCCGGCGCCGCCGAACGGCATCAGCGAAAAGTCACGCGGATCGACGCCGCGGGCCACCGAGTTAGAGCGAATGGCCAACGCCATGTTGGAGTTGATTACCCGGATCACGCCGAGTGCCGCGTCGGTCACCGACAGGCCGAGCGGGCGGGCCAGCTTGGTCTCGATGGCGCGCGCCGCCAAGTCCGCATCCAGCGGCAACTCGCCGCCCAGCATACCGCCGGGGTCAAGCCGGCCAAGCGCCAGCTGGGCATCCGTGACCGTCGGTTCTTCGCCGCCGCGGCCATAGCAGGCCGGCCCGGGATCGGCGCCGGCGGAGCGTGGGCCGACATGGAAGCCGCCGGCGGAATCGACAAAGGCGATCGAACCGCCGCCGGCGCCGATTGTCACGAGATCGATCATCGGCACCAGGATCGGATGGCCGGCGACATAAGAATCACGGGGATTCATGATCTTGATGCGGCCATCGGGGATGGTCGATATGTCAGCCGAGGTGCCGCCGATATCGACGGTGATGACATTGTCGTTGCCGGCTAACTGGCCCTCGGCGCGGCCGCCGATGACACCGCCGGCCGGCCCCGACATGAGCATGGCGACGGCATGCTCGACGCAATTCTCGACGGTTGAAATGCCGCCGTTCGACTGAATGAGCCGGAGCTTGGCGTGATAGCCGCTTTGGCGCAGTTTGTCTTGCAGATTGTTGAGATAAAACGCCGCCTTCGGTCCGACAAAGGCGTTCATCGCGGCGGTCGAGAAGCGTTCGAATTCCCGGATCACGTTGGCAACGTCCGACGAGCAGCAGACATAGGCGTCCGGCATTTCTGTCTGAATGATTGCCTTGGCGCGCTGTTCATGGGCGTCATTGAGGAAGGAGAACAGAAAACCGACAACCACCGACTTGATGCCGCGTTTCTTGAACAAACGCACCGCTTCCAAAACGTCGCTCTCGTCCAGCGGCGTGTCGATGCGGCCGTCCGGCGGCAAGATGCGCTCGGTCACCGGGATCCGGTTGCGGCGCCGCACCAGCGGCCGGTTCTGCCAAGGCACCTCGAAATGCAAGGAAAAATTATGCGGCCGCTTGTGTCGGCCGATATGCAAAATGTCGCGGAAGTTACGGCTGGTAACCATGCCGACTTCCGCACCATTGTGCTCGATCGTGATGTTTGTGGCGACCGTCGTGCCGTGGACGATCAAGTCGATGTCGGCGGGCTGGACCGAGGCCATGCGGCAGAGTTCATCCAGGCCCTTGATCACGCCAACGGACTGATCATGCGGCGTCGACACGACCTTGTGGAAGAAGACGCCATGGTCGCATTCAAGAACCAAGTCCGTGTTGGTGCCGCCGACGTCTACGCCCACCCGTGCCATGCCTGCCCTCGATCGCGCCAATCGGCGCCATTGAAACCATTTTCAAGGCGCTATCCTGGCCCGAGGCGGGGCTCGGATCAATGGTGGTGTCGTGATAGCGTCACGTGGGCGGCCGGGCGCAGACCTGATGATAGCTGTAACGCTCCTTCAACTTCCCGAAATGTTCGAAGACATCCATGGCGACGTCGAGCGCCTCGGGTGTAATTTCGATATGCGGGTCTAACAACCGAGCTGTTGATAGGTCGCGATGCAGTCCGCCAGCACGTCGACGTCGATGTCCGGGAAATAGGATATTTGGGATGCGGCGATTTCGGCGGCCGGGCTTTCGTTCATGTAGATCCGCGTCTTCTTGTAGGCCCGTGTGAAGGCCTTGGCCGCATCGGTCGCCAGCCAAGCCTCGGTCGCGGCAAGGCTGGAGAAGGCATTCGGGCCGATCACTGGTCCGACTTGAGCCACCACGTGGCCGACGCCATCCTTCTCGAGTTGCTGCGGGAACGGACCCTGCTGCTGGACGTAGGCGCCTTGGCCGTCGCGGAAGGCCTTATCCATCGCCGCCGCGCCGCCGACGTTGATGACATTGAGTTTGTCGAAATCGATGCCGGCCTTGTGGCAGGCATACATGAACATGGCGAGCGGTTGTCCGCCGCCGAACAGCACGACGTCCGCTCCTTCCAGTTTCTTCCAAGTGAAGTCCGGGTCGGGATCGCGGCCGACGACGAAAAATCCGTCCATTTCGTTGATCTGCGCAAAGTGGCGGGCGAACGGCGTTTCACCCTTGGCCAACGAGGTAAAGGCTTGGCTTGGCGCCGTCTGAATGACCTGCGCGGTGCCGTTTTCCAACGCCTTGATCGCCGATACACCCGGCGGTGATATCGACCAGGACGCGTCGATGCCTTGTTCTTCCAGGAATCCGCCGGTCATGGTGGCGATCAGCGGCGAATAAAAAGCTGAGAAGAGCGTGAACTGAATTTCGATCTTTTCCATCAGGGTCCCAATATTTCAATATTTGTTTGTGTTAACAATCGCCGAATAAGTTGAGCGTCGGGCAGCCTGTAGCAATTGGCAACCGATTTTTTGCCCCTACCTTTGCGGGCAGTTCTCGATATCAACGGATCGAAGGCGTTGTCCGCTTCCGATTAAGGCAGACAGGCAGGCGGCTGAAAGCGTTCGGCAGAATCCGGTCCCTAGGAGACCTTCAGGTCATTCAAGTCAGGCCGGCCGCGCGCAGGCCATTGTGGTAGCGTTCGCGGTCCTCCGTGCGCACAAAGGGGTGTGTTCGATCGGCCAGATCGATCGAGGCATTTGGGACAAGGCGCGTTAAGTCGACGATGGCCTGTTGGGCATCTTCCCTTCGTCCGCTTAAGGCGTAATTGACCGCTAGGTCCATGTAGGACACGCTGCGGTTCGGCTGCGCGCGGATCGATGCTTCAGCCCACTCAGCTGCACTTTCATGTCGGCCCTCAACGAAATCGCAAAGTGAGCGGATCGTGTACCACAGTGCGATGATGGGATCACGCGGGCTCAATCGGATGGCTTGCTCAACATGGGCAAGGCCTTCCTCACCGTTGCCCAAATAGATCATGGCCCGGCCGAGCAAGGCATAGGTGTGTGGGTCGTTGGCGTTGAGGGATATGGCGTGCTCCAACTGTCGAACGGCGTCGCCATGGCGACCCGAGTACAGATCGGCGGCGCCAAGCAAGGCAAAGGCATAGGCATCGCGGCTGTTGATCGAGACCGCACGCTGCGCCAACTTGACTGCCTCGGCTATTGACGCCTCCGGGTCGTCGCTCCAGCCGTTGACGCACTCCACCTGATAGGTGAACGAAAGGTCGGCGAGCCCGAATGAGCTTTGCTGGTCAAGCTCGACGGCTGTCTTCAATAGGGTTCGGGCCTTTGCGACATCGGCCTTGGTGAATTGCGAGATGTGCCAGTGAGCACGCACCGCTAGCTCCCAGGCGTCCAGCCGTGGAATGTCTTTGCGTCGGGCGCGCTGCATCTCCGTGCTGAGATATTCCGGCGCCACGGCGCTGACGATTTTGCGGGTAATCTCGTCTTGCAGTTCGAAGATGTCCTCGAGTACACCATCGAAGCGCTCGGCCCAGACGTGACGGTCGGCAAGTGCGTCAATCAGTTGTGCCGTGACGCGCACCCGATTTCCCGCCTTGCGCACGCTGCCTTCCAACACATACCGCACGCCAAGTTCGTGCGCCACTTGCTTCACATCAACCGCACGGCCTTTGTAGGTGAAGCTGGAGTTGCGCGAGATGACAAAAAACCAGTGGAAGCGCGAAAGCGCCGAAATTATATCCTCGGCCATGCCGTCGGCGAAGAATGTCTGTTCTGCATCCTCGGACATGTTGTAGAAGGCGAGCACGGCGATCGACGGCTTTTCCGTCATCTCGATGGCGGGCGGTTGCGTCGAAGGCGACACCATCCCCCAGCCGAAGGCGTCGATCGGCTCCGCGATGTTCTTCAAATGCTGCGCGCCGAGGTCGGTGAATTGACTTGAAAGTTTCGCGTCGATGCTGCGCCGAGCGGTTTCGGAAATGACGATTGCCCCGGGTTCTGCCAGGTCTTGCAGACGCGAGGCGACGTTTACCCCGTCACCAAAGACGTCTTCGTCCGCGTGCGTGACATCACCAACGTGAATAGCGGCTCGCAGTTTGATTGTGTCGTGGTCGGCAAGTGCTGCCTGAACAGCGATGGCGCAGGTTATTGCGTCAGCGGCGCTGTCGAAAGCAACCAGCCATCCGTCACCCATGTTTTTGACGACGGCACCGCCGTGGGAACGAACGGTCGGAGCGAACAAACCGGAACGCAGTTGTCGTAATGCTGCAAGAGTACCGGCTTCATCTTCGCCCATAAGGCGGGAGTAACCGACGACGTCGGCGGCCATAATCGCCGCCAGTTTGCGTTGTGTTCCCTCCGACATGAAACAGAGTGTAGAGGCCTCAATCCGGGGAAGCTATATGCTTTGTTGAAGCAAGCCAGTGTCGGTTGCACGTATTAGCGCGCGAACTGAATTAATCGGCGGGCTCCCAAACTATTCGAATATTCAATACATGAGCCGCTTGCACTGGAGGTCTAGCGTTGAAACAAGCAGCCGTAGCGGGTGACCGCGGAAGCTGGATAGCCCAGGTTATTCAAGCTATGCCATAGAAGTGCGCTGTTTGCGGTAACCATAGGGATACCAATGTCCGCTTCGACTGCACGGACCACACCAACGGTACGGAATCCGTTGCCGCCAGTCAGGATCAGGTCGGTGCCTGGAGCGATATTTTTCCGGAGCCAGCGGTACAACCCGGTCGGATGCACATTAGCTTGCCCGGAAGGGATGTCAGCCATACCTGACCAGGCGACGGTGATCCCCTTGTTTTCCAGCCACTCTTGGCCTCTTTGCGTCAGCTCCGGCGGAAACCAGGGCGGGTCTACAAGCATCACATTTTTCGCGTCCAAAGCCGCGATGGCGGCGAGGAAAGCTTGGCCGGTGGTTACTACTGGCCGGCCCCGTGATTTTTCTGTCAGCCGTTTCACCAAATATTCGTCGTTACTGACGTAGCTATTGGAGGTAAACCCTAGAGCGATAATGTCCAGGGAATTCGCCGAGGCCAGGATTCTCACCGCGCTGTCCAGCGGACCTGGTGCGGCGACGAAATCCACCGGCTCGGTGGTGATCTTATAGGGCCCTTCCTTTACTGGCAGGGTGGGGAACTCAAACCGCGAGACGTTGATGGCGACTCCGGGCGGCAGCATAGCGGACCATTCCGATTCTGGACCCACATCACCATCGGGCACCAATAGGCCAATCCGAAAGCGTGTATCCCAGCCGTCATTCTCAAAAATCCGGTCGCCCGTTTCTGCGTCGGCCATCCTTCAATTCTCCAATACGCCCATGGGTGCGCGTTGTTTCATGACGCCGAACATTTAGATTGCCAGCCGGCGAATCTGGATTTCCTCCGTGGCGTCGGCAGTTAATTTTCTTCGTCATGGACCGAGTTTAACCGACGCATTGGTGGTCAGGAATAGTACTCGGGAAAGGCCTTTGACGGCAGCTAGTGGCACGCTACCGCCGAAAACGCACCGAGCGCCAACGGCGGCGATACCCCCCGGAAGCCGCGTACACGTTGCTGGAGATCAACTTCGGCGGAAATCAAAGGTGGAACCGCCGTGCTTCGTCAGGCCGAGACAGGCAAGCGGCTGAAAGTGTTCGGCAGAATCTGACCCGAAGCGGGCCTCGCGGACAGACACCACGAATGAAAAAGTGATTGGTTAATCGTCGTCGCTGGCAGGACGCCCCCGAGAAATAATGCCGGCGCCGCGGCGGGCACGGTGGCGTGGGAGTGGGCAGCCCTACCGCGCAGCTCAATACACCTCCATGTATTCGTTGCGCTCCCAGTCGGTGACGTGGTCGTTGAAGCGTGCGAGCTCGAAGCGCTTCACGGTCGTGAATACCTTTACGAAGTCCTCGCCGAGCATGCGCCGCATGTCCTTGTCCGCCTCGAGCCCGTCGAGCGCGACGCCGAGGTTGGGCGGTAGCTTGGGCAGATCAGGATTCTCCTCGCTTGGCCCCTTGCTCGGTCGCGGCAACCGGCCCTTGGCCTTCACACCTAGGAGTCCCGCGGCGAGCACGCCGGCGGCGCTCAGGTATGGGTTGCTCAGCCCCGAGCCCGCACGCATCTCGATGTGCGCCGCCCCGGTGCCCGGATCCTTGATGCGCACCAGCGCCGTGCGGTCCTCGATGCCCCAGCTTATGTTGGAGGGGGCGAAGGTGTGGGGTTTCAGGCGCCGGTAGCAATTAGGCGTCGGGCTGATTAGCGGCATCAAGGCATCGGCGTGATCGAGGATGCCGCGGGCGAAGGCGCGCATTACGTCTGGCATCCCATCGCGGGCCTTGGGATCGTTGAACGCATTCCTGCGGCCGCGCTTTTTTGCCAGGTTGATGTGCACGTGGCATCCGCAGCCGGCCATGTCGCTCGCGGGTTTGGACATGAAAGTCGCTAAATAGCCTGCGCGGTGGGCGAGCTCCTTGATGCTGTTCTTGAATGTGAACGCCTTGTCCGCGGCCTCGATGCCCCAGCCGGGACCGAAATTGATCTCGAACTGCGAGGGTGAGTACTCGCAGTTGTGGGTGATGACGTCGACGCCGATCCTCTGGAGTTGATCGAGAACGCTGTCGAGGAAGGGCACATACTGGTTGCGCACGCTGTTGAAGATGTGCACCCCGTCAAAGAGCGGCTCGTGGGTCTCGCGATCGAGCAGGTAAAACTCGAACTCGTGACCCGTGAGTACGACGTAGCCCATCTTTTCGGCCTCGTTCAGGAGCCTTTGCAACACGTAGCGGGGAGCGGCCTCGATGGGCTCGCCCGGACCCCATCGGGCGTCACAGATCACCTTCGCGGTGTCTTCGAGCCAGGGCACGATCCTCACCGTGCTCTGATCCGGTACAAGTTGCTGATCTCGGTAACTCAGCTCCTCGGCCATGCCCGTGCCACTCACCACGTTGGAAGCGGAGTCGAGCGCGATGGTCCCGCCGTAGAAGTTCAGGCCGCGTCGCGCATATCCCTCGACACTGTCGATCGGAACCACCTTAGTGCGGCTCGTGCCGTGCATGTCCGGTAGCTCGAAGCGCACGTAACGAATCTTTTTCCCCTTGAGCGCCTTGAGTAGTGCCGAAGCCTGATCGATTGGTGCCATGGTGCACTCCCCTGAGTTTGTCGAGCGTTGGTCTGACAGTGTTGTCAGTCTAATGCGAACCGGATCTCCAAAGTACCCCGATGGAGTGAGGGGCTCATACAGCGGTAGCCATCGGCAAACCCATTAACGCAAAGCCCCGGAAGGGTCTTGCCCCCAAAGAGGACGCGAAGCACGTCGGTGGGCCTCTTGGGGGCCACGGGGAGCATGCGGTCAAAATGATGCTTAGATGACTGCTTAAGTATGCTTTGGATCGCTCCCGCCAGCGGCATCGTGATGCGCCAAATTGCGGGCGCGGTCGCGGAGTGACGAGTGTCCGCTTCTGGCACTTTGGTTTTGCGCTTGTTTGGTGGACACCTAAACTGAAGCGCTGAGAGCGCTGGGAGGTGTCAGATGACCAATCCGAAACCGAAACCGAAGCGTCGATTCAGGCCGATTGGGAGAACGTCGGCGATACCCCTGAGAACTGCCGGACGCACGATCAACGGCCAGAACCGGCAGAAATTAGGGGTACAACTGCCGTGCTCCGTTAGGCTGAGTTCGGCTCAGTTTGACCCAATGCGAACTTTCATCTCACGCGATGTTTATGGCCTACGCAGGGCTGTCGACGCTACTAATCGGAAATTCTGCCTTTGCACTTACTCCGGCAGCCCGGCTTGTCGCAGCAGATCGGCCCATCGCGCAATGTAGTCCGGGTTTGCGTCCGACGGCAGCAAACTGTGCCACAAGGCAACGGATAAATCGGTCTTCAATAACTGCGCCTGTTCGATTGACCGTTTGGCTGCGTCGATTTGTCCTTGCCCCGCCAGCGCCTGCGCTAGGACTAGGTGGGGCCAGAATTGATCAAATCGGTTGTGACATGCCTTGCGCGCCCATTCGACCGCGTCGTCGTAGCTTTCGAGGACGATGTAAAGGGAGGCCGTAACATTTTCTATAGCCCACAGGGCCGGACTCCTCGGGCTCAGTTTCATCGCCATTCGGGCCGCCGCGATTCCTTCGTCCGCCGGGCCGTAAAAGTTGAGCCCCATGGCAAGTCCGTAGTAGGCGCCGGCGAAACTCGGGTTAAGGGCAACCGACTTGTGCAGCGCGGCAAGCGATCTTTCGCGATCGCCCGCTGCACGGAGAATGCCGCCAAGGGCATAGTGGTTGGTGCTCTCTTTGTCGTCTGCTGCGACGGCGCGTTCGGCAGCAGCGAGGCCCTGAGCAATCGTTTCCGAGGGGTTTTCGGAAAAACCCTGCGACACATCCGTTGTGCAAATCACGGCAAGGCCTGCATAGGCTAATGCAAACTCGGGGTCGCGTTCGATTGCGCGTTCGAACAATTTGCGTGCCTTTTCGTTATCCTCCTTTGTTGCCTTATGACGGTGCCAATGACCACGTTGGAAAAAGTCCCAAGCATCGATGTCGGCAGGCGGCTTTCGCCTTGCGCGTTCGATTTCGCTGCGGCGAAGTTCGATATCGATGCGGCCGACGATGGTTTCGGTGATCTCATCCTGTATATCGAAAATATCAGTCAGGTCACGGTCGTAGCGCTCGGCCCAGATATGATTGCCGCTCGCCGCCTCAATGAGTTGGGCCGTGATCCGCACGCGATTTCCCGCCTTGCGGACACTGCCTTCGACAACATAGCGCACACCCAACTCCTTGCCGACCTGAGCGACATTCACCGTTGCCCCCTTGTAGGCAATGGTTGAGTTTCGCGCGATGACGAAGAAAGAATGAAATCTGGAAAGCGCGGTGATGATGTCTTCGGCAATACCGTCGGCGAAATAGCCTTGTCCAGGATCATCCGACAGATTGTCAAAAGGCATCACAGCAATGGAAGGCTTGTCTGCGGACACCGTAGAGATGGACTGGCTGTCAGCAATCTTTGCGTCCACCAATTCGCTTTGGCGTGAGACAATTTCGACGTCGGCGACAAAGCGATAGCCTCGACGGAGCACCGTCTTAATGCGCAATTGACGTTGGCCGTCATCACCCACTGATTTGCGTACGGCATGCAGGCGGGTATCGATTGTTGATTCTGAGACAATGCGCCCGTGCCAAATCACCTTGATCAATTCGTCACGGCTGACAACGCGGTCACGATTTTCGATCAAATGTCTAAGCAGGTCAAAAACCTGTGGCTCCAATCCGCATAAGTCGCCGTTGGCACGAAATTCGTTGCGGTCGATATCTAGCTCGTATTGTTCAAATCGATACAGCATTCGATGTGGCCCCGCGGCCGATGATAAGGCCGATGCTTCACGGTCGATAAGAGCGTAGGAAAAAAATCTAGGATAAACCAAGGTCCTCTAAAGGCTGCCTAAAGGCAATCAAATACTGAAAGCACTAATATTGATCCGTCAAGCACGCCTGCAAATCGCATCGCAATTGTTCAACGTTGGAGATTTCAATGCCTAAATTGCTGTTATTCCTTGCTGTTGCCATTTTGGTTGGGTTCACCGGCCAAGCCGTTGCCTTGGACGCTGGCATCGATTGCGCCGAGGGTGCGGACGAAGATTTGGTTGCGGAGAAACAAACGACTGAACCAGCCCAGCCGCCCGCAAAGCCAGTTTCTTGAGTTTTTGAGTAGCAAGGTTCGCCGAAGAGACACACGGCAAGACTGGTATTGGTACATCAGGGAACTGCCGCAACGCGGCCGGATGGACAGTTGCTGAAAGCATAACCGACTTCCCACCACAAGCAACACGAGAATGACGGTGCCATGTCCGAGCCGCGCTAGGCGTCGCTGTGTGACACTGCTTGGTTACGGTGATATGATGACTGTATGTGGTTACGGGTTACGGTGAAGCCGCCGCGACTTGGCGTGTCGTTGAATTTGTCGCAACTGCGTAAATGAGCACCAATTGTTGGGAAGAAACCTGGTGCGTGTTTGTTCGATCATCTTGTGTTTGTTTACGGCAACGGCTGCGTTGGCGCAAACGCCGCCGTCTGCTTCTGATATCGCTTCCTATTCCGGTTTGCATAAAGCGGCCCACGACAACGATGTGACTGAAATCGATCGATTGGCAAAAACCGGAACCGACCTGAATTCACGCGACGGCCACGGGCGAACACCGGCCCATGTCGCCGCTTTCGCGTCAAACGATGCGGCGCTACGCGCCCTGGCCACGGCCGGCGCCGACATGAACGCGTTGGAGAACGGCCTCTATGATGTTGTGACCATTGCCGCCGTCGCCAACGATCCGGCGTTGGTGTCGCTCGCAATAGATCTTGGCAACCGCGCCGACCTGACAACAAGCGTCTATGACGGTTCGGCGCTCATAGCGGCAGCGCATCTCGGCCATCATGAGGTCGTGCGTCGGTTAATCGCCGGTGGCGCACCGCTTGATCATGTCAACAATTTGGGCTGGACGGCGCTCATTGAAGCCGTCGTTCTCGGAGACGGCGGACCGGAACACGTTGCCACCGTCAAAGCGTTGGTAGAGTCCGGCGCCGATGCAACGATCGCCGACCGAAGCGGCGTAACGCCGCTGTCGCATGCCAAATCACGCGGCTTCACTGAAATCGAAGACATCATTCGCGGTGCGAAATAAGGGTGACCCCGGTCAAATGACCCCAAGTAGGTCGATCATGCTCTAGGGCCTCAATTTGTGCCGCAACATTGACGCCGTCTCCGTAGATGTTGTCGCCGTCGACCAGCAGCGCGACTGCTTCACTTCCAAAACCCGTCATCGACCCAAAATGAAACGGACGTCAATGCTTCGGCGCTGCCGTAGACTAAAAAGCCGCTCTGCCGATACTTGCTGTCGTCGCCTTATATCGCCGGTCTGTGGTGTCCTCGCGCAGCAGTGCTAACTCGTTGGCAAGCGCCCGCCTGCCCGCCTCGGCTTCAGGATCGGATGGATTGTAGGAGAATTCGGTTTCCTCGCCAGCCACCCGTGTACCGATCACGACCCGCGGTTTGCTGTAATTGTAAGGCAATGCCCGGTGCAGTAGTGCGCGGTTGTCCCAAAAAAGAAGATCCCCCGGTCGATAATTGTGCTCGTAGACACGTGTTTCATCTGAGACGACAAAATCCAGGAGCGATTGCAGGAGTTCCCTGCTCTCTTCCCGGGTCAGACCTGGAATGCCGAAGGCATGTCTGCCGATAAAGAGGTTCTTCACCGCTGTCTGTGGATGCACCTTGACCAGGGGACGAAGATAGGCCTGGCCATGATAGATGGTGTCTGCCTGCTCGATGGGGAAATCGCCCACGTCGTTAGCCTGGGAATACTGGTTCGAATGGTAGGCGCTCAATTCCGCTATGCGATCCTTCGTTGCCCGATCCAAAGCCGCATAGCCGGCCCGAGTGTCGGCAAGCGCCGTTCCGCCTCCCTGGTCCGGGATTACCGTGGCGGCAAGCATGGCGCATTTACTGCTGTAAGGCTTATAGGTCGAATCCGTGTGCCAGGCTTCGTTGCCTATTATCATCCGCATTCGCTGCGAATCGATATCGAGGATTTCACCGTAGGAACCGTCTTCGTTGACATCCTGGTTCGACAACAGAGATGTTGCGGCAAATTCCATTTCTCCGAACCTTTTACCGAATGCGATGCAATCCTCGTTCGAAGGGAAAAGTTCAGGGAAAATTAGGAAGCCGTATTCCAGAAACGCCGCTTCAATCGTTGCGAACTCACGATCGATAAGGTTGCCCAGACTTACATCGGTAACAATGGCGCCAAATACCTTGTTTTCTACGGGTGTGATTTTCATTTTGCTATCCACCTAAATCAACGTCCCAAGAGACTACAGAAGGCTGAACATCAAGGTCAAAATTCGACCGTTCATTGTTGGCAGCCATAACCAAATCCGGCAGCGACCGCCTTGAAGTATGTCAATTGACTGATAAAGGCACGTCGCTGCCGAATCCAGTTTATCGACCGACCGCAGAAATACCCCTGTTCGCTACCTTTTGGTCTCCCGAGCCTCGAAACGGGCGAAATCGGAGGCATTGCGGAAGCAATTGTAGTCTGGCGAAAACGACGCACCTGTTAAGGGTTGGCGGACACCTGCCGTGTGGTTGCGTCTGCGCCGTGTCACGGTCGGCAGGTGTCGGCCAAGCCTTAACACAACTTTCCGTTCAAATTTTCTAATGTGTGGACGCGTCTGATCGTTTGAGATCACTGTTCCTGCTGCCTGCGATCTTCGATAGACTTGTGCCATGTCGGAACGGGCACAACAGCGATTGGCAGCGCTGTCGGCGCGGTTGAGTGTGCGTTTGCCGTGCAGCAGGGCATGGCGGAGTTGAACGCTGCCGTGCCTGATGACCAGCGCATGCAACTTCGGATCGGGGTCAACATAGGCGAGGTCGTGCCACATTAGGAGGGAATCCATGCATAAAAGTAGATTGGGAGGAATCATTATCGACTGCCGGACAGACGACTAAACTCGGCGGCAGCGTTCTGGGGCGCCGCCCTCGGTTGGCCGGAACAGCCGCGTGACGGGAACGACAGATACGCCGTATTCGAAACGCCGCCGAACGAGCCCGTCGTCGAGGTCCAACGCGTCAACCACGGGAGTCGCGTTCACATCGACATCGAGACCGACGACATTGACGCCGAGGTGGCGCGGCTGGAAGCGCTCGGCGCCAGGCCGGTCGAAGCGGTACGCACCTGGGTGGTGATGGAGGCCCCGACGGGGCAGCGCTTCTGCGTGATCAATCCGGAGCGCGCCAACTTTGAAAGCGACGCCAACGTCTGGGATTGAACGGTCGGCCGCGAAAGTACGGCGGCGGCCGACGGCTCGTCGGGGGCTGCGGGGTTGACCACCCGCCAACTGAGCCGGATCTTCCACGGTGCCAAGTACGCCGCCGAAGTCGACAAACGGGTATCCAATCGCGACTGACTAGAATCCGTTAATGGGATGGACCGACCGTGCTCTTAAGCGCACCGTGTTGATTGGGGGCGCTTGCAACGAGAGGAGCACATGTCATGTCCAGGAAGCAAAGCAACCCCACAGTGATCGGCATAGATATCGGCAAAA